>Ga0070708_100001819_pt1 | contig 16387 bp, 12 predicted proteins | sample KBSK5503metaG_FD_65469 | JGI IMG/M metagenome (GOLD analysis project Ga0070708, IMG submission 65469) | Corn, switchgrass and miscanthus rhizosphere microbial communities from Kellogg Biological Station, Michigan, USA - KBS K5-50-3 metaG | ecosystem: Host-associated > Plants > Roots >... | reverse complement strand
TAGCCGAGGGCCATGCCCCGGCTGATGATGGTCACCTTCTGGACCGGGTCGCACTTCGGCAGGATCCGCTGCACGACGGCGTGGCCGCCCTCGTGGTAGGCGATGATCAGCTTCTCGGCGTCGGAGATGACCCGGCTCTTGCGCTCCGGTCCGGCGACGATCCGCTCGAGCGCCTCCTCGAAGTCCACCATCACCACGACCTTGCGGTTTCGGCGAGCGGCGAGGATCGCACCCTCGTTGACGAGGTTCGCGAGATCCGCGCCGGAGAAGCCCGGCGACTGCCGCGCGATGTCCTCGATCGATACCTGCTTGTCGAGCGGCTTGCCCTTGGTGTGGACCTTCAGGATCGCGACGCGACCCTTCATGTCCGGGCGGTCGAGGATGACCTGGCGGTCGAACCGACCCGGGCGCAGCAGCGCCGGGTCGAGGACGTCCGGTCGGTTGGTGGCCGCGACGACGATCACGTTCGTGTTCGTGTCGAAGCCGTCCATCTCGACGAGGATCTGGTTGAGCGTCTGCTCGCGCTCGTCATGTGAGCCGCCGAGGCCGGCGCCGCGCTGGCGCCCGACCGCGTCGATCTCGTCCACGAACACGATGCACGGGGAGTTGCGCTTGGCCTGGTCGAACAGGTCGCGCACGCGGCTGGCGCCGACGCCCACGAACATCTCGACGAACTCCGAGCCGGAGATGCTGAAGAACGGCACGCCGGCCTCGCCAGCGACTGCGCGCGCAAGGAGCGTCTTGCCGGTGCCCGGAGGGCCCACGAGGAGCACACCGCGTGGGATGCGCGCGCCGAGGGTGTTGAACTTCTCGGGGAACTTCAGGAACTCCACGACTTCCTGGAGCTCGGTCTTGGCCTCGTCCACGCCCGCGACGTCGTTGAACGTCACGACCTGCTTGTTGCCGAGGAACATGCGCGCGCGGCTCTTGCCGAAGCTGAGCGCCTGGTTATTCGTGCCCTGCGCCTGACGCATCATGAAGTAGATGAAGCCGCCGATGATCAGGAGTGGCAATAGCCCGGTCAGGACGAGCCCGATCCAGGAGTTGTCCTGCTGCTGCTTGAGCTCGTACTCGTTCTGATTGAACGCATTGCCACCCTTTGCCGCGTGCTCCTGGATGACGCCGAGGACGTCGACGTTCAGGCCGGGAAAGACGGGCGCGACGACCGTGTAGTCGGGGCCGGTCCCAGTTGGCTTGACGGTCAGGACCTGGTCCTGCTGGGTGACATGGGCGACCTTGCCCTGTTCGACATTGGTGAGGAACTGGCCCCAGCCCGTGGGTTGGGTCTGGCTCGACGAGCCGAGCCACGTGTACAGCAGGGCCGAGACGCCCATCACGAGGACAAGCATCAGCAGGCCGTTGCGCATGAACCGGGGATTCAAGGAAAGGAGCCTCCGAGTGAACGGGCCGGCGACTGTGCGCTGGACCCGAAAACGAGTATAGCGACGGTCCCTCGGGGGCCCTCTATGGCCCGATTGGACCGGATCGATGCAGACGGCCGGCGGATGGCGCGGGCGCGCCGAGACGCCGAACGAGTCGATGGGGTTGGTAGCTGGGACAGGATTCGAACCTGTGACCTAGCGATTATGAGCCGCTTGCTCTACCACTGAGCTACCCAGCCACGGCGGCGAATTCTAGCGTGTCGACGCCGCTCGACCGGGCGGGGCGAGATCGCCCGGATCAGCGTCCCGAGCCGAACAGGACCTCGAGCCAGGCGTCGAGCGTGTTGTGCGGCCGGGGAGGTGCGCCGAGCCGGACCGTGGCGGAGCCGGGGGCATCGGCCTCGAGAACGGGAGCTCCCGCTGCGAGCGCGAACGGAATCTCGCCCTTGCTGCCAAGGCCGAATGCTCGACCTTCGAGCTGGATGAAGCGCAGGTCCTGGACATGGCCCAGGTCCTGCTGGAGGCGTGCGACGTCGTCGCGGAGGGCCGCGTTCGCGTTGCGCAGCTCGGTGGCGCGGTCGGAAGCGGCGCTCGCCTCGCCGACCTGGCGGACGAAGCTGACGGTCAGGAGTCCGGCGAGGAGCACGCCGGCGGCGGTGACGACGCGGCGCCGCGAGAGGCTCGGCATCGGGAGCGCTGCCGGATCGAGGCGAGGCTCTGGCTGCGCTGCCGGCGGGTCGGCCGGGGTCGAAGGGCGCGGCAGGGCTCGCCGCGGTTGGGCGGCAGCTTTCGGTTCGCGATCCGGCGTGCGCGCGGGGCGGTTGCCCTCGCGGAGGAACGACGGAATGGCGGACAGATCGGACCTGCGAGGCGGCTCGGGGGACGGCATCGCCGGCCGAGCGTAGCTACCCCGGAATCCGCGTGTCAACCCGGTGAGCGTCGCCGGCTGATCTCCGCTGTGACAGCGAAGGTGGCACGCCGGCGCTGGACGCTGTCGCTAGACTCCGCGAAATGGAACGGATGTTCGATCAGGAGGATGGCGCCGTGCGAACCTACGCCCCCGCCGGCACGGAGGCGGTGCTCGAGCGACTGCTCGAAGAACCGTCGCTCGCGGCTGCCGTCACCCACCATGCCCTGATCCCGGCGCGAGAGGCGGTCACGGCGCCATTCCCGACCTGGCTGGACCGGCGCATCGTGCGCGGCCTCGAAGACCGCGGCATCACCTCGCTCTACAGCCACCAGGCGGAGGCGGTCGAGGCCGTGCACGCCGGCGAGGACATCGTGGTGGTGACGCCAACAGCCTCCGGCAAGACGCTGTGCTACGCGTTGCCGGTGCTCCAGGCACTGGCCGAGGATCCGTCGGCCCGGGCCCTGTTCCTCTTTCCGACCAAGGCGCTCGGCCAGGACCAGGTGGCCGAGTTCGCGGGCCTCGCCCAGGCCAGCTCGCTCCAGGTCGCGGCGGCGACGTACGACGGGGACACGCCGGCGCCGATCCGGTCGGCGATCCGGACCGCCGGGCAGGTCGTGGTGACCAACCCGGACATGCTTCACTCGGCGATCCTCCCCCATCACACGAAATGGTTCCAGCTCTTCGAGCAGGTCCGCGTGATCGTGATCGATGAGCTGCACACGTACCGGGGCGTGTTCGGCAGCCACGTGGCGAACGTGCTTCGCCGGCTGCTCCGGTTGTGCGCCCACTACGGATCGAGTCCGATCATCGTCTGCTCCTCGGCGACCATCGGCAACCCGGCGGAGCTGGCCGCGCAGCTGACGGGCCGGAGTCCTCGGCTGATCGATCGCAACGGTGCACCGGCTGGGGCACGGCACGTCCTCCTGGTCGATCCGCCGCTCCTCGACCCGGCGACGGGCGCGCGCGGTTCGGCGCTCACCCATGCCGAACGTTGGGCCCTGCCGTTCCTGCGCGCGGGCCGCCAGACGATCGTGTTCGGCCGGGCGCGCGTCGCGGTCGAGATCATCCTCACTCGCCTGCGCGAAGCGCTGCGCGAGCATCTTGGACCGCGGTCCCGCATCCGGGGCTACCGCGGCGGGTATCTGCCGACGGAGCGTCGGGCCATCGAACGCGGACTGCGTGACGGCGAGATCCTCGGGGTCGTCTCGACGAACGCGCTCGAGCTCGGCGTCGACATCGGCGCCCTCGACGTGTCGATCCTCGCCGGCTATCCAGGTTCGGTCGCGGGCACCTGGCAGCAGCTCGGCCGCGCCGGGCGGCGCCTGGAGACGAGCGTCGGCATCCTCATCGCCTCGGGGTCACCCGTCGACCAGTACGTCATCCATCACCCCGAGTTCCTCCTCGAGAGCACCCCGGAGGAGGCCCGGATCGACCCGGACAACCTCCACGTGCTCCTTGCGCACCTCCGTTGCGCGACCTTCGAGCGCCCGTTCGAGCCCGGCGAGGTGTTCGGACCGGGACCGGTCAACGACCTCCTCGCGTTCATCGGCGAGGAAGGCCACGTTCGCCAGTCGAGCGACGGCCGCTGGTACTGGAGCTCGGAGAACTTCCCCGCCTCGGAGGTGAGCCTGCGTACGGCCGCCCCGGAGAACGTGGTGATCATCGACACGACACCCGACCGGCCGCGGGTCATCGGCGAGACCGACCTCTTCTCGGCGCAGGTGCTCGTCCACACACAGGCCATCTACCTGCACGACAGCGTGCAGTACCACGTCGACAAGCTGGACTGGGGCGAGCGCAAGGCATATGTCCGGCGCGTCGACGTCGACTACTACACGTACGCGAACCGAGCGGTGACGCTGAAGCCACTCGACGTCTTCGCGAGCGAGCCGGTGACCGGGGGCCGGCGGATCCACGGCGAGGTGATGGTCGCGAGCCTCGTCACGCTGTTCAAGAAGCTGAAGTTCGGCACGGACGAGAACGTCGGCTGGGGGCCGATCGACCTGCCCGAGCTGGAGCTCCAGACCACCGCGTATTGGCTCACTGCCGAAGACGCCTCGATCGGCTGGCGCAAGGACGACCTCGATGTGGCGCTCCTCGGCGCGGGACGCGCGATCCAGGCCGTCGCCGCGGTCCTCCTGATGTGCGACCCGCGTGATCTCGGCCTGGTGACCCAGGTGCGATCGCCGCACTCGGAGGCGCCGACGATCTACCTGTACGAGGCCGTGCCCGGCGGCATCGGGCTGTCGGAGCGCCTGTTCAAGCGCCACCACGAGCTGGTCGTCGGGGCGCGGGCACTCATCGAGGCGTGCTCCTGTGACGCCGGTTGTCCCGCCTGTACGGGCCCACGGCTCGATCTCGAGGTCAATGGCAAGGCGCTCGCGCTGCGCCTCCTGACTGCCATGCATGCCGATCCGCAGGCCGTGATGCCGGCCGATCGCAGCGTTGGGCGGGCCGTGATGCCCGCCGATCGCGGCGTTGGGCGGTCCGCGGGCTCGGCTCACGTACCCGGGCATACGCTCGCCGAGCCTGCTCCCGCCCGCCTTGCGCTCGACCGACCTGACGGCCCGCCGCGAGATTCGGTACCGGCGTGACAGCGGCGATCGGGCTGGAACGGCGGTTCGCCAACTTTCGTGCGGGGCTCGGCGACAGGTCGGCTGCACCGATCCAACGCGAAGCGAGCACGGTCGGCGCGGAACGACTCGCGGCGGCGGTCGACGGAGAGCTCATTCGGACGCCACGCGGCTCGTTCGTGCGCGTCGAGGCGCCGAGCACGCTGCTGCCCGTCGATCGAGAGCGGCTCGCGAACCTGCCCGGGCAGCCGCCGGCCAACGCTCCCCTGCTCTGCCTCGACACGGAGACGACCGGACTCGCGACCGCGGCGGGCACGCTCGCCTTCCTCGTCGGGCTCGGCTGGTGGCAGGGAAGTCGCTTCCGGCAGATTCAACTACTCCTGCCCGACCACGCGGACGAGCCTGCCCTCCTCGCCGAGCTGGCGACGCATATCCCGCGCGACGGCTGGCTCGTTACCTACAACGGGCGCGGCTTCGACTGGCCCCTGCTCGTGGCGCGCTATCGGATGGCCGGCGCCAACCCGCCAGTGCATTCGGGTCACCTCGACCTCCTCCCGCTCGTCCGCCGGGTCTTCCGCCACCGCTTGTCGGATGCCCGACTGGCCTCGGTCGAGTCGGAGCTGCTCGGCCTCCGGCGGCACGCCGACGTGGCGGGCTGGGAGATCCCATCGCGCTATCTCGACTACCTCCGGTTCGGCGAGCCTGGGCCGCTCGTGGACGTCGTGCGCCACAACGACGATGACGTGCGGTCGCTTGCGCGCCTGCTCGTCCACGTCGATCGCGGCTACGCCGATGTGCAGCGCTGGCGCGACGCACCGCCGGGCGACCTCGCCGGGCTCTCGCGTGCGTTCTCCCGCGAGGGCCGGCACGCGGCGGCGCTCGACTGCATCGATGCCGCGCTGTCGGCGCGGCCGGCCGCCGCGACGGGGCGGGGTGGGCGCGAAGACGAGCTGCTCGCCCCCGAGCGCGCGCGCCTCGCGATTCGCGAATCGCGCCCGGATGACGAACCGTGGTGGTCGCCGCGGCGCGCGCCCGACTTCGGCGGGCGGCCCGGCCGCTACCCGACCGGCGATGCCTGGGACGCGGCGGAATCGAGCCGCCGGGACGCGCCCTGGACCGAATCCCGAATGCTCACCGAGCGCGCCCTGCTCCTCCGGCGGCTCCGCCGGTTCCGCGATGCCGAGGCGGCATGGCTCGGGCTGGCAGCCATGCGCGGCACGATCGGCACGCTTGCCTGGGTCGAGGTCGCAAAGCTCCGCGAGCATCGACTCGGTGACCTTTCGGGCGCGGTCGACGCGGCCAACTCCGCGTTGCGGCTTGCCGAGCGCCAGGCCTGGCTCGGGCGACCACTGCCGCGGCTCGAGGTCGCCCTGGGCAGGCGGCTCGCCCGCCTTGGGTCGCGCGTGGCTCGCCGTCAGGCGACCTCGGCGACCCGGCGACGGACGGCCTCGAGCGCCGGCACGCCGGCGATGCCGCGACCCTCGACGGCGATCGAACCCGCGGCCGCGGCGAACGAGAGTCGGGCGCCCAGGTCCTCGACGCCGAGTCGGGCCCCGTCGATCGCCGTCGCCATGAGCGCCGCGAGGAACACGTCGCCTGCACCCGTCGCATCGACGACGCCGTTCGACGGGATCGCCGGGTAGGCACGCAGGATCGAACGTGCCGGCCGGCGGCTGATGAGCATCGTGCCCCCGCGATCGCCTCGGGTGACGAGGAGCCCCGCGCCCGGCCGAACGAGGTCGACGAGCTCCCCGAGCCGCATCCTTGGATCCACGTCGTCGATGCTGACGCCCACCAGGTCGGCGAGCGTGAGCAGCGGGTTCGGCGCTGGTGGCAGGCGCTCGACGTCGCTGCCCGGCATCAGCCGGCGGAGCAGCCCCTGCCAGCCAAGCGCCACGAACGGCGCCGAGACTGTCGCCCACCCCGGGCCCAGCTCAGCCGCCACGGGCCCGAGGAGGACCGCGTCGTTCGAGCGCCATTCGGCCGGCACCACCGCCGGATCGATGGCGTCCGCAGCCGAGACGCAGCGCTGTCGCCGCCCGGCCGGCCCGTCGAGGTTCTCGAAGACCGGGCCGTGCTCGAGCTTCGCGAGCTTGACCGCCACACCAGCGTCACGGAGGACGGCGAGCTCATCCGCCTCGGCCGCGGCGGCGTCGACCCCGACCAGTGCGCGGACATGGAGCCCGAACCGCGCCAGCGTCAGCGAGCAGTAGGTGACCGCACCACCGAGGCGCCAGCCGCGAGGATCGTCGGGGGTGACGTCGCGCGAGGCCGCCCCGACCACGAGGACCGAGGGCCGTCGATCGTCGGTCATCGGGACCCGCCAAAGCGGGATTCACGCTTGGCCGGTGTATCCTGCGTGGCCATTCCCCAAGCACCCGGAGCCATTCCTTGTATTTCTACGAGCTGCACGAGGGCGATGACGACGTCTTCTCCGACCTCCTCCTCGTTCATGACGAGCAGATCGAGCCCGAGGACTTCTTCGAACTGGTCCAGGCCGTGCGTACCAAGGTCCAGGACACCTACGAGGAAGACACGCTGATCGAGGCGATCGCGCTCGAGCTCGAGCGCGAGCACGGGTTCACCTTCGTCGCGGACGGCCGGCTGGAGGCATCGGTCCATGTCTCGCCCATCGAGGCCGAGAATCGCCTGATCTCCGCCGACGACGGGATGCTGGAGTCCGCGGAGTATCGATCGCTGTTCGCCGAGCTCGATCCGAACGCCGAGCTCAACTAGCGGCTGAACAGGATCTCGACCACGTCGCCGTCCGCGACGCGGTAGGACTTGCCCTCCGAACGGAGGCGGCCGGCCTTGCGAGCCTCGGCGGTCGAGCCGAGCGACACCAGGTCGTCGTAGCCCACCGTCTCGGCACGGATGAAGCCCTTCGCCAGGTCCGTGTGGATGGCGCCCGCCGCATCGACGGCCGTCGAGCCATCGGGGATCGGCCACGCACGCACTTCATCCGGGCCTGCCGTCAGGAACGAGATCAGCCCGAGGAGGCGGTAGGAGAGGCGGATCACGCGCTCGAGGCCGGATTCCGCGATGCCGAGCTCGGCCATGAACGTCGCGGCGTCCTCCGGCTCGAGCTCGCCGAGCTCCATCTCGATCTTTGCGGAGAGGTGGTCGATCAGCGCGTGCCGATGGTCGTAGCCGGCGGCGACGCGGTCCGCCAACGCACCGGCGCCGGCGATCTCGCCCTCGCCGACGTTGAGCAGGACGAGGACCGGCTTCTCGGTCAGGAACCGGAACCCGCGCACCGCCTTCGCCTCATCGTCGGCCAGGCCGGCGTCCCGGATGGGCCGCCCGGCCTCGAGCTCCGTCTTGAGCCCGCGCAGGATCGCCTCCTCGCGCTCGTTCGACTCGCGTTCGGCGGGGGTGCCGTGGCGGCCGCTCGTCGTCAGCCGCTCGAGCCGTCGATCGACCATCGAGAGGTCGGCGAGCGTGAACTCGAGGTCGAGGCGTTCGATGTCGCGCGCCGCGTCAACGGGCCCGTCGGAGTGCGGCACGGACGGGTCGTCGAATGCCCGCACAACATGCAGCAGTGCGTCTGACTCCCGCAACCGGGCGAGGTATTCGGCCGGCAGCTCCTCGGTCCCGACGTGGCCCTCCGATGATGCTGGCGGCGCGGGCAGGTCGACGTAGGTGACGTCGGCGTGGACGACCTTCTTCGGCTTGAAGATCTCGGCGAGCCTGTCCAGGCGCGCGTCGGGCACCTTGACGACCCCGACGTTGAGCGTCAGCGCGCCGTAGCCGCCGGTCTCCGCGTGGCCACGGGTCAGCGTGTTGAAGACGGTGGTCTTGCCACTCGCGGCAAGCCCGACGATCGCGATCTGCACCTAGTACCCGGCCGCCGGGTCGACGACGTTGCGCAGCGGCTCGCCACGGCTGAAGCGGACGAGGTTGTCGCAGAACAGGTCGATGCTTCGATCGAGGACGCGTGCCGAGGACCAGGCCGTGTGCGGCGTGAGGATCACGTTGGGCAGCTCCCAGTACGGCGAGCTCTGCGGGAGTGGCTCGTCACGGAAGGTATCCAGCGCAGCGCCGCCGATGCGGTTGTCACGGAGCGCCCGGATCAGGGCCGTGTCGTCGATCAGCCGGCCGCGGGCGACGTTGATCAGCCAGGCATCGCGCTTCATCGCGCCGACGGCCGCCTCGTCGATCATGCCCTCCGTCTCGAGCGTGAGGGGCGCCGCGAGGACCACGATATCCGACGCTGCGAGGAGCTCGTGCAGCCCGTCCGGCCCGACGACGCGATCCACCCGCGGCTCGAACGGGAAGCCATCGTCCTCCTCCGTCGCGGGGGCTCCGCCGGCGTCCGGGTGGCGCCGCAACGCGATCACGCGCGCCCCGAATGCGGAGGCGAGACTCGCCACGGACCTGCCGAGCGAGCCGTAGCCCACGATCCCGACGGTGAGCTCTCGGAGCTCCCTGCCCTCCAGCGGCTGCCACGTCCGCTCGCGCTGCAGCTCGAGCAGCTCGGGCAGGTGGCGGCTCACGGCGAGGATCATGAGCAGCACGTGCTCGGCGATCGGGCGCGAGAAGACGCCGCGGGCGTTGGTGACCACGATCTCCCGGGCGCGGGCCGCCGGCGTCAGCGCGCGCTCCACGCCCGAGGTCGCCGAGTGGACCCAGGTCAAGTGCGGTGCTCGTGCGAGCAACCGGTCGAAGGCCTCGGCGACGAGCCAGCCACGAAGCAGCACCTCGACGTCATCGACGGGACCGTCCGCGAGACCCTCGACGGACAGGTTCACGATGCGCGAGCCCGGTGCGGCCGCGCGGATGCGCTCGAGATCCCCCGACCGGACGCGGGCGGACAGGATCGGGCTGACGGCGATTGCGAGCGGCACCCCGTTCGGGCCTCGGCCCGGGCCGGCCGACGTCCTCATGCGAGCGGCACCCTCATGACGGCGCGCTCATTCGGGCACCCTCGAGCACGCGAGCGATCCAGCGTTTCGGCTCGGCGATCTCCTCGGCCGTCGGGAGCGTCTCGGGACCGTCCCAGATCCGTGCCAGCGCGGACCGGCCCTTGGCCTCCGCGATGGCTCGGACGAACTGCTCCCCCTTCGCGTACTGCTCGAGCTTGAGATCCATGCCCGTCAGCTTGAGCACCGCGCGCTCGAACCCACTGCGTCGCTGGCGGCGCTCGTGGAAGCGCGCCGAGATCTTCTCGACATCCTCGACGAGCCCGCGCCCGACCTCGTCCATCACGTAGTCGCTGAAGCCCTCGAGCAGGCTCATGACCGCCTGCGTCTCGCGGAACAGGCGCTTCTGCTCGTCGCCCATGATCGATTCCATCCAGTGCTCCCCGGCCGAGTTGCCGCGCAGCGCGCGGCCGATCGCCCGAATCGTGTCCCGGCCGAGGCTGGAGGCGTTGCCGCTGAACAGGCTGAGCTGGCGCTCGAGGCGCTCGGCGAGATACGGTCGCAGCCAGGGATGCGCCTCGAACTCGAACGCGTGTGTGGTCTCGTGCAGCGCGATCCAGGTCCGGAACGGCGCGACCGGGATGCCGAGGGCATGCGCCGTTCCGCGCACGTTCTCCTCGACGAACAGCAGCCGGCCGTCGTCAGCCTCGGCGGACAGCATCGCGATGTCGTATTGGCCGAGCACGCGCGTGCCCATGAACCCGAGAAGGAAGCCCAGCTGCTGGCTCGTCACCCAGCGGTTCGCTAGCGCCATCGTCGCACGGGTCAGGCCGCCGCCCTCGGGCACGACCTGGTCGAGGAGCTCACCCTCCATGCGCGAGATGAGGGATCGGAAGGTCCCGACGTTTGCCCGAATCCAGCCCGCTCGATCCACCACCGTGGCACGCTCGACGACGCCCGGCAGCTGCGTGCCGAGTGCCTCGCCGAGGCGGGGCACGACGCGCGCCATCGCCTCGCGATAGGCGCCGTCCGCGGCCCGCAGCTCGAGGGCAGAGAGCTTGCCGGGCGCCTTTTCCGCCCTGCGGATCGCGACCCGCTCCACCGTGCCCCAATCCACGAGGCCGCGGCGGGCGATTCGCTCGGCGCGCCGGCCCAGGACCGTCGCGGCGGCGCCGATCGCCGAACCCAGCAGGAAGCCTGCCTGCCAGCGCCGGTCTGCGCGCCAGCCGGTGCCGAAGCGGGGCCGGCGGCTCTGGCTCCGAGGTCCGCTCATGCTCGCGGCACCGTCGCTTCCAGCTCGATGCCCGCGACATCGGGGAATGCCTCGCCGAACATCCGCTCGGCGATCGATCGGAACGCATCGACGTCGCCGGTCGTGAGCTGGACATGGGTCGCGCCGACGGCGGCGTCACCCGCCCCGCCCATTGCCGGCGTCTCGATGTCGTTGATCGAGAGAAGCTCGGCCAGCGCCGAGGCAGTCGCCTGCGCCGAGTCGACGATGGCGATCCCGCCGCCTGCGACCGAGGCGATCGCGGCACGCAGCAGCGGATAGTGCGTGCAGCCGAGCAGCAGCGTGTCCACGCGCGCCGAGGGCGGCAGCGGGAAGACGAACTCGCCGCTCGCATCGCGCTCGCCGAGCAGCGGCGCCAGGGCCTCGCGCACGCTCGCTTCGACCTCCGGGCCGGTGATGAGCCCTGCCTCGACCATGGGCACGAACGTCGGCGTGGCGTGCTCGTACACCTCGACCGCCGGGTTCTCGTCCTTGATCGCGGCGAAGTAGGCATGCGAGCGGATCGTCGCCGGCGTGCCGATGACACCGACGCGTCGGTTGCGCGTGGCGAGCGAGGCCGAGGTCGCGCCGGGGCGGATCACGCCCAGGATCGGCAGGTCGTAGCGCCGTCGCAGGTCACCGAGCGCGATCGCGGTCGACGTGTTGCAGGCGACGACCACGGCCTTGACATCGCGCTCGACCAGCGCGTCGATCGACTGGGTCGAGAACGCCCGGACCTCCTCGTCCGGGCGGACGCCATACGGGGCGCGCGCGTTGTCGCCGAGGTAGATGGTCGACTCGTCCGGGCTCCGCCGGAGGATCTCGCGGAGGACCGTCAGGCCGCCCACGCCCGAATCGAAGACGCCGATGGATCGTGGATCGGTCACCCGGGCGATGGCTCCTGCATACGGGCTCGATCGATCGCTTGCGAGCTCAGCTCGCGGCAGCGAGCGCCGGGCGAGCGCCGGCCCGCGCGGGAGCGGCCGTGACGCCGAACAGCGCACGCGCGACCTCGATGGTGTCGCGGCTCACGTTCGCGTCCGGCTCGGCCGTGACGTATGGCGCGCCCTGGTTGCTGGCCGGCCCGACGACGGGGCCCTCGGACCGGATCTTGTACTCGGGCTCCCGCCCGAGCGCGGTCCGCAGGTCGGCCGGGTCGATGCCGGCGGCGGCGTCCGCGCGGTTCACGAGATAGCGGACCTTGCTCGGCGGGTAGCCGATCTTCTGGAACGTCTCGGCCATCGCGATCGTGTTCCGGATCGTGGTCGCGTCGTAGGTGACGATCTCGAGGATGATGTCGGCCTGGTCGAGCAGGGCGAGGGTCAGCTCGTCGAGGCCGACGCCGGTGTCCACCAGGACGAGGTCGTACAGGCGCCGCATGAGCGAGATCGTCTTCTCGATGTCGCGGATCAGGACCATCTCGGCCATCTCGACGCGCGGCGGTGCCAGCAGGATGTCGACGTTTGCCGGTCCCCGCCAGAGCACGTCGGCGAGATCGGTCTCGGAGATGCGGTCGGTGGGCAGGTCGAGCATCGACGGCGCGTCACGCGGCGCACGAAGCAGGCCACGCAGGTCTCCGAACTGGATGGCCCCGTCGATGAGCGCGACCCGAAGCCCGAGGCCCGAAGCTGCCACGCCGAGGTTGAAGGCCATGGTCGTCTTGCCGACGCCACCCTTCGGGGCGAAGACGACGACGAGCTTGCTCGGGCCGCGGTCGGTCGCAGCGGACGCGGCGCGGTGCACGCCGGTGATGCGGCTCACGAGGTCATAGCCGTTGAATGGCATCGACAGGACGTCGTCGATGCCCTTGCCCGGATCGGCGCTGACCGGGTTCTGTGGGACCGTGAGCACGATCACCGGCACGCCAACGTTGCTGTCGTGGAGCTGCCTCACGAGCTGCATGCCGCGAAGCCTGCCCTGGAGCAGGGCGTCGACGACGATGACGTCCGGCCGGTGTTCCCCGATTCGGTCTGAAACGAGCGTCCCGTCGGACACGATGTCGACCAGCCGGATGTGGCCCTGCGCGGTTAACAAACCGCGGACGTACTGCGCGACTTGAGGCACGTCCTCGACGAGGAGCAGGCGAATCTGATCGGCAGCGGCCATCGCCGGAACGGTACCACGGGTCCTCCGGCGTTCCGGCGCATGCCGGGAGGAACACTCCTCGGGGCCCCGTTTTGATGGCCGGTCACGTCCTCCGCGCTAGGAGCACGACCCGGTCCGAACCGGCGTGCAGCGGTCCGAGCTCGTGGTCGCCGGCGAGCTGCTCGATCTCGAGGCCGGCGGCCCGCGCGAACCCGGCCAGCTCGTCCACTGTGATGAGCCGGAGCGCGTCCGTGCGGGCCCACCGCACAGGCGCGACGCCCGGCAGCCCCTCGTCGAACAGGGTGGTCAGCGTGACGAGGCGCGTCGTCGGGTCGAACCAGGCGGCTGCGAACTTGGTCACCTCGTTGCCGGTCTCCGGATCGGTCCGCAGCCACTCGAGTGAGAGCCGGCCGTCGAATGCCACGAGGTCGGTCGGGCTCGGCTGCCACGCATCGACGACCGCGACCCCACCGGGAGCGAGCAACCGAGCCATCGCCCCGAGCGCGGCGCGTTGCCGTTCAGCGCTCGCGAGCAACAGGATCGAGTTCAGGCCAAGGATGACGAGCTGGTATGGGCCGGCTGCTGCGACCTCGTGGTGCTCGGGAGCCTCGACCATGTCGACCTCGACGAGCACGAGCGCTCTCGCGCCCGCCCTCCCTTCCGGCGCGCTCGGGCCCGCGCTCGGGGCGGCGCGCACCCTCGCTCGATCGAGCATCGCCGTGTCGATGTCGACGCCCACGACGCGGTGACCGTCCGCGACGAGCGGCGCGGCGATGCGCCCGCTGCCGACAGCGAGCTCGATGATCGGGCCGCCCGTGCGGCGCGCGAGGGCCCGGTACAGCTCGACGTCCCCGGGATCCTCCGCCAGGTCGAGGTCGTACAGGCGCGCCAGCGCCTGCGACACGGTCTCGCGTGGGTTGCCTGAGGTCACGAGCCGATCCTAGGTGACCGGCAACGGCGCGGATGTCAGGCTGCGCCCGACCTCGCGCCTGCACGCGCGCGGGCTTTGCCCGTGGCCACTCCCTGGAAGCGGACCTCGTTCCCGGCTCGCCGCTTCACCGCCAGTGCCGAGATCGCCTCGAGGGCACAGCGGTTGGCGATCATTGCCGTCGACTCGGCCCAGTCGTAGGGCGGCGAGACCTCCACGATGTCCATGCCGGCGAGCTCCACGCTGCCGACGATCTGGCGGATGGCCCGGAGCAGCTCTCGCGGGAGCATCCCGCCCGGCTCGGGGGTGCCGGTGCCGGGCGCCGAGCCGGGATCGACGACGTCGACGTCGATCGAGAGGTAGATCGCATCGGGGCCGTCGAGCGCCTCCGCGATCGCCTGCGCGATGACGGGCTCCGCGCCGCGCTCCTCGACCTCGGTCATGAGGTGCCAGCGAAGGCCGTGGTCGTGCATCCAGTCGAGCACGTCCCTCGGCGGCCAGTAACCACGCAGTCCGACCTGGACGAAGTTCCGGCCCAGGACGGCGCCGGATTCGATCAGCCGACGCATCGGTGAGCCGTGGCTCGCCAGCTGCCCGTAGGAGTCGGGCGCCGTGTCCGCGTGCGCGTCGAAGTGCACGATGCCGATGCTCCCCGGGCGCCGGACGTCGGCGAGCGCGCTGGCGCTTGGCCAGGTGATCGAGTGGTCGCCGCCGAGGATGATCGGGATCGCGCCGGTCTCCGCGACCTCGCGAACCTTGCGGTAGATCATCGCGTGGCCGCGATCGAACCGCGCGGGGACGATGTTTGCGTCGCCGGCGTCGACGACAGTCAGCTCCTCGAACGGCCGGACGTCGAGCTGCAGCGAGTTCAACCCGCCGGAGCTGTATTGCGCCTCGCGGATCGCCCGCGGCCCGAACCGCGTGCCCGGTCGGTGGGTGACCATGTCGTCGAACGGCGCGCCGATGATCGCGACATCGACGTTCCGTGCCCGCAGCTCCGCCGGATCTGTGATCCAGGGCAGGTTGCTGAACGTCGTCGGGCCGACGTAGGTCGGCAGGTCGAAGTCGTCGTACACCTCGAAGGGGCGATCCCACCCCCACTGGCTCGCGTACGAGCCGTGGGGACCTTCCTGCACCGCGCTTGGCGGATGGGCGGGGTCGCGGCTCGGACGGGCGGCGCCTGCCGAGCGGGCCGGGCGCAGGGCGCGAGCGTCGGGCGACGTGCCATTCCGAGGCGTGTGGGGAGGGCGCTTGCTCACGTCGATCCTCCGGGCGGCGTCGCGGGTTGGTGCGACTCGCCGGTTTTCGACGCCGCCGGTTCGGATCCGCCGTCCAGCGGGGCGCCAGCCGGCATCCTAGCACCGGGGGTGGTCCGTCCCGGACCTACCCGAATGTCACGCCCGCGGGGCACCTCCGGCGGTCAGTGTGACCTCGGCGACGAGCGCGAGCGCCACGAAGAACAGCGCGATCTGGGGCTGAAAATCGCCGTTGATGCGCATCAGCACGAACACCGCGACCAGGATGCCGACCCACGCCCCCCGTCGCGATGCGCGGAGCCAGTCGCCGCGATATGCAATCCGGCGATGCCTCGCGAAGCTGATCAGCCAGAGGAGCGGTGTCGCCGTGATGCCGATGGCCGTGCCCAGGGCGAGCGCGCCGAGGAATCCTGCGTTGGGATCCGCGAGCGGGTCGACCGTTGCGCCGATCCCGAGCACGACGAGCCAGGCGATCGACGCCAGGCCGAGGAGCGTGAGGGCCGTTCGACGGTTGCGGTCCATCCCCATCGTTGCGGCCTCGCCTAGCCGGCGGCGAGCGGTTCGACGCGGGCGTCGAGTTCCGCCAGCTCGTCGATGACCAGGTCCGGAACGATGGTCGAGCCAGTCGCCGAGTCGTCGCCCGGCGCCGATGTCGGCAGCGGGGTGTCCAGCTGGCGGTTGCGCAGGTAGGCGGTTCGCCACCCCGCTCGACTCGCGCCGACGACGTCCGCGGCCCAGTCGTCGCCGACGTGCAGGATCCTGCCACCTTCGGCCGAGCCGTCCGCGGAGCCGTTCATCCCCAGCGCCGTCTCTGCGGCGCGGAAGATTGACGGGTGCGGCTTGATCGTCCCGACGCGCTGGGACACGACGATCGACCGGAGGTACGGCAGCCAGCCCTGGGCTTCGGCGAACCGGTCGACGGTCAGCGCGAGCGGCCAGTTGGACAGGATCGCCAGGGCGAACCCGCGGCTCGCCAGCTGCCGGAGCGTGTCCGCGGCATCTGCGACCGGCGACATCCGGCTGATGAAGGCGCCGCTGTACGCGTCCACGACCTGCTCGACCTCGCCCGGAGCGACGTGGCCGGCCGCCGCGGTGTCGTCCCAACGCTCCGTCTCCGGGGG
>Ga0070708_100001818_pt1 | contig 16392 bp, 18 predicted proteins | sample KBSK5503metaG_FD_65469 | JGI IMG/M metagenome (GOLD analysis project Ga0070708, IMG submission 65469) | Corn, switchgrass and miscanthus rhizosphere microbial communities from Kellogg Biological Station, Michigan, USA - KBS K5-50-3 metaG | ecosystem: Host-associated > Plants > Roots >... | reverse complement strand
TCTGCTCTTGCCCCACACCAAAGTTCCAGCACCTCGGGAGGCAACCCCAAAACTCATCCCACCTACTGAATCACCACTTTTTTCTGCTGCGTGTTCACGCCGCCCTTGGAATTTTGCGCCGTGATGGTGATCACGCTTTCGCCCGGGGGCAGGGATGGAGTGAAGTAATGAAACTTGCCATCGTTTCCGATGACCGGCACTTCCCGGCCGTTCACCATGACGCGGGCCCCGATCTCAGTTTTTCCTGTTAATTCAATGACATGACCATGCTGGACCATGGGTTCCAGCTCCAGGTTGATGGCGATGGAGTCCTTACCCTTGGGAATGATGGTGAAGCGGTTCTTTTCGCTCTCTACCGACTCCTTGCCGTCTGCATCATAGGACTGAACCATCCAGTAATACGCCCCTTCGGATAAACCCGAGACGATAACGTCCGGTGTATTCACCTTGCGGTCCACCAGAGTCGAAGAAAAGTAAGGATTGCGCGAAATACGCAGCCGGTAGCCGACCGCATTGGCCATTGCTGTCCAGGAAAACTCCACTGGTTTGGGCTCGCCGGAGACGAAAATCGGCATCATGTTGGCGGGAGAAATCGGTGTCGGTGGCCCAATCTCTTTCAATTTCGCCATAGTCGGCGACTTGCTGCCAAAACTGACTTTCTCCCAGTCGGAAAGATGAACCGTTTCCCCATTGCGTGTGACGTCTCCCGATCCTTTTCTGAACAGAATTTCCTGCTGATCCTTCTTAGGATTGTTCTGCACCATGGCCGCGCTCTCGGGTGCCAACGAAGCCGTAGCGCCACCCACCACCACCGTCGACTTGGAACCCTGCACGTAGGTGGCAGTGGTCAGATCCACCGTGCCCGTGCTGACCTCGACGGTCACGCTGGTTTGCTGCTGATCGTTGGCCGAGTTTTCTTCGATCACAATCAGCGAATCCTGCTTCACGGTATAGTTAGTTCCATCGTTGAAGACAATCTTGGCCATGCCTTCTGAACCGGTCTGCACCACATCGCCTTTTTCCAAAGGGACGTTGTAATCGGCAGTCACCCAGGAATTGCTATTCGATTTCTTTACCCGTACCGTGCCATCGAGCGCAGTGATGTGTGCCTGTACGGAATTCATCGGCCCGGATTTGACGGGATTGCCCGCGGCTCCCGCAATCCTCTCTAAAAGGTTGCTGGCCAGACTGTTCACGGCTTTGACGCTGTTGCTGCTAAATTGCGGGAAAGCCAGCCGCACCCCGCCCAGTAGCACCAGCACTACCAGCAATATCGCCAGCATGACGCTGCGGTAGGTGACGGTCTTCCACGCAATGTGGATTCCCTGCTTGTTTTTAGCAGACACAAAGGCCACTGGAATCAATCAAAACTAGAGAATATGGGGTAATTTCGAGAGTACCACAAGCCTAACTAGGCAGAAACAGGTAATCAACTTGGTCACAGCACACTCGGTCATGTCCGAGGGTGCGCGATAACTGGAATTCTCACTAGTCCTGCGGGCATCGTAAGAAGAATTGCGACACTGGAAACAAAAAGGCGGCGTCGACACATCAAATTCGACGCCGCCCAAACCACTCAGTCAAGGTTCCCCTAAAAATTCAACTCACGAAACGCCAGGGTTCGCGGAGGCTTGGTCTTGTCCGGTTGGGGCAGAGCGCAGTAGTCGTAATCGATCACGGCGCTGCCGCCTAGTACGTTATCCACCAAAGACTCCTGCCCGGCAATGATGGCTCCATATACGTTTACTTGTGACGAACCACCACCAGTGAACTTGATCACGCCTTTCACGATGATCAGGCCATAGAACTCCAGCCCGCCGTGAATGTCGAGGTCGCCGTTTACTATCAGCACTCCGTTCCCCTGGGGGCCGCCCGTGATCTGGAGGTTTCCTGGAACGTAGGTGGTTTGCGTGTACTGACCCGCGCCCGCCGGGTTATCTGGAGGGCTAGGTGGCATAGTCGGAGGAACACCGAACGTCGCTCCTGAATGGTCGCCGCAATCCCCGGCTGTGCAACTCCAGTTGTACGGGGCTTGGGTTACATTCACTGTGTTTGGATCGGAGGTGTAGCGGGCGATTAACGCGTCCATATCCCATGTCCAGGGCTGGTTTTGCGCGATTGCCGGGTTTTGGCCGGAAACGAACGTTTCCGAACCATTGGGGTTATCCACACTGCCCGCGGCATAAATGGCGTATTTACTCGGATCGCATGTCTTGCCGGGACGGTTTCCCCACTGTGTGCAGTTCCCTTGGTTGTCGAATGCCGTGCATTTGCAAGTGCAGTAGTCGTAGGCGTTGATATCGAGCTTACCGTTCAGGGTAACGTGGTCCTGAGAATCGACCGCACCGTGCGTGCTCAACGGCGGATCTTGCGCGACTTCCATTTGCAACATGCGCGTGGAACCGGTCGGGGTGACGGCAAACGACGTCAGTTGGTATACGGGGTTCCATGCAGGCGGCGCGCCCCCCAAGGCGCAATTCGCGACCCCAAGCTTACTCGCCGGCACTTCGCTGCTGCCGTTCCAGCAGATCTGCGTTCCCGGGTTGACGCCGCCACCATTGGCATTGCCGTTGGTGTAGTACGGGGCGGTTGCGCCATTCGCCTTAGCGGTGACGCGTACCCATTTGTAATTCACTGTGCCCAAGTACGGCGGATTGGCAGACGGAGGATCCTCGGCCACCAGCGGAGCGTAACTTCCACCTGCCATCACGCAGTTCTGTCCTTGCGCGGCCAGCTCCGTACAGAGCTCGTTATCATAAAAAGGATTGTTGGCGGTGGTGATGGCGGCCAGATCGACGACGTCAGCAGCACTCGGATTCACCACATACAGTACGGATAACGGGTTCCCTGGCGTCACCCCAGGCCCCACGATCAGGTGCGGGGCAAGGTTGGCGGGCGTCATACGCTCGCGCACGCTCTGCAAACCGGAAAGAGCGGAAAAGTATGCTTGTTGGGAGGAGCGGTAGTTGGCGTTAATCATGGTTTCGGAATCTGTCATGTACATCATCCCGATGGCAATTCCAGTCAGTACCATCAATGACAAGATGCACAACAACAGTGCTATTCCACGTTCATTTCGCCGCATCGGTTGTTTCTCCTTGGGGCGGTCCTGCCTTATCGATTCGTTGCAGGGCGCGCTCCGCTTCCTCGATCTGCTTTCGTTTTCGTGCCAAACTCAGGTCGCGATTTGCCAGAGACTCGGAAAAGATCCGGCGCCGCGATTCGCTATCGGCTTCCGCCAGCTTGCGCTCTAGCTCGTCATAGCTATGGATCAGCATTTTTTCCTGCTGCTTAAGTTGCTCTACCAATTGCTGTGCCTGGTCTAATCTGACCGGCTGCGACAGGGAGGTGGGGGCAGTCGTCTGTTTGGGCTGTTGCTTGGCAGCTTCGTCTTTCTTGGCCGCTGCTATCTCCGGACTCGCGGTCGCCGAAGGTTCTGGAGCCGGCTTCGCATGGCTGGGCATATCGTCGTCCGTAATCACGACTTTCGCTTTGCGCGTCGATTTTTCCCGAGCCACCGTGCTCAACGGACGTTCTGAAGGCGATTGTTCCTGGGCGGCGCAAATCCCCGCACTCAGCAGTGATATAAGTACGATCGCACCAATCCTGCTTAGCCTGACCAGTAAAACCGGGGAAGCAGTCTTTGTTGGAATCCCGTCAACTCTTACATTCGACGATAGCGTTAGATTGGCCATAGTTATAAATTCCTAATAATTGCTCAGCTTTACTGTCGTCCTCATGCTCAGCGGAGGCTTCATTTTTGTCTGTGTATCGTTAAAGATGGTGAGCAGGTTCAGACTGATGGTGATGGTGCGTATGGTCGCGATGGCCGTGGGATTGGCGGTGATGTCCGTCGCGGCAACCACTGTCCCGTTCTGGTCGTACGCGGTGAATACCGCCGGCGCCTTGTATGCAGCATAGAGAACGTCGTTCGCCACGGGGGCGCCCGTCCCGAAGGTGGTGGTTCCAGCCAGGGGAAGTCCTCCAGCCGCCACTCCGCCGCTGTTGATTACGTTGTCCAGGGCCACCACGTAGTTGGTAGCTTGCGCCGTGGGTGCGGTCGCGTCTGCCTTCAGCACCTGGCTTCGGCGCAGATTACAGGGACAACTGCTGGCCGCTGTCACTGCGGCGCCTGCGGCGTCCATTAATGTGTAACGAATGCTTTCCACCCGGCCATCATTGTCAGTGTCACTTTCAAACCAGAGATCCGAAGGGGAAATCTTCACAATGCCAACCGCGTTCCGCTTGTCATTGACGGCGGGCACGTTGAGCACGTTAGGTCCATACATGTTGTGCCCGGGAAAGCCTGCCTGGTGCAGTTCGCGCTGTAAAGAGTCGAGAAGCGTGCGCGCTTCCTGAGTGGCATCCACCTTCGTCTCTTCAGTCTTGTAAACTCGCTGCAAGCGGCCGATGTAGCTGAACACGATCCCCAACACGGCAACCAGCACGCCTACGGTCACCAAAGTTTCGATCAGGGTAAATCCGGTCTCGTGCTGCCTGCGAAGTTGAGAGCTCAGGTTAATTCGCATCACAGGCCCCCGATCGTGCGCAGGGTGATGGGTGGCGCAAACAAGAGAGCTTGATTTTGATTGCCCGCCGAGGCTGCTGCCAAAGGCCGAGCAGAAACAGTGATCAGGCGAGTATTTGCGGTAATAGTCTGGATATTCCAGCGAACTTCATAGGTCGTCTGCTGGCCGCCGGCTCCGCAGGCCACATATTGCATCTTGTAGTTCGCCGGCACCGCCGCGTACGCCTGGGTGAAATCGATGGCGCCGGTGTTGACGTTAATAGTGGCCCCAGCGCCTGGACTGGCTGCTCCGGCGGTGGCAACCGGCCAAACAGTAGCTCCGGCGGAATTGCAGTCCGTTGCGGTCAAGTTAGCGGCGAGGTTCGCGGGCTGTGCTGCAATCTTTTCCAGCACAGTCTGGGTCAGCATCGTCCCACTCGTGTCACCTTTGGAACGGCTGTTGTTCATGATTGCAGTGCTGAACAGTACCGCCAGTCCCGCCATGCCAATCGCCAGCACCGTAATGGCAATCACCAGTTCGACTAGCGAGATTCCGCGCTCCGCTGACCGCCCGAATCTGCCATGTTCGCGCTGTGCGTAATTCGAAGTTGTTGTTGTCATGCTCATCACCGGGGATCTCCCTGTCACCAACTTCAGTAGCTCCAAGTAGCGTTGCTATAGCTCCAAGCCCTGAATCGTCCGGATGGCCCGATCGAAACCGCCGACCAGCTTGTGCCCGCACCCAACGGCGCTTGCAGGTAAAAAACGAAACCGACCTGATTGGGCGCCGCACCTGCACTATCCCAACTGCTGCAAAATCCACCTACAAAAACGCAAGGTGTTCCGCGCGCACTGAAGTTGACCTGAGCGGTTGTAGGTTGCGGAGTGAATCCGAGGGATGCATTGGGTATGGCAGGAATACCTGCGCCCGTCACCAGCGTCACGTTTCTCTGCAACTGAATCATCGGCTCCCCAGCATCCAGAGCCAGATTTCCATTCAGGTCCAGATAAACCTGCGTGTAGGTAAACCCTCCCTGCACAAGCTGCGCGGTTTGCAACGTGTAGGTCCGGTTGTCCTTCACCGCCCGAGTGCGCGCGCGCTGCAGCAGTCCGTCCAAGTCCACAGCCGAAGATCGCAGGCGATACTGGTTCATCGCGGTAGAAAGCAACGGAATGGTCATGGTGGCGATTATCATTCCGATAGCCACAACAATCAGGAGCTCCGGTAGAGTGAAGCCGCTCTGACGTCGCAAGTTGGCGCTTGGTCTCGACAAAGTGGTTGGTCCTTCCTCCCGCGTCGGGCAAAAATGGCTGACTGGGCTTCCTACAAGCATGGTGCCCAGTGCAAATCACCGCAAGTAACGAACGTACCCCATCTAGTCACTCCCAAAAGGACACTCATGGGCATGTCCCATCTCGGGAAAGTATTGCTCCTCAGGAGCATGCGAAGCGCAAGGAGAGTTCTGGGGTGCGGCCGGCATCTGGCCTCGGAGTCGGCTTTCAGGTTCAGAGTAAGGGCGATGGACGCTTTGGAACAGCTTACGGACGTTCCGGTGACTGGTGACTGAAGTATGCGGCGAAAAAGCGAACCGAGCCGAGCCCCGTCGCAACTTGAACCCCGCGGCTAAGGGTTCACAAGTCCGAGCCCATGCTGACCTTCGTCTGGACGAACAAATCCTTCCGACACGAAATGGCCGGCACACTGGCGCTGCGGTCACGTCGGGCTGTAGCATAGATATCTCAAGGAGACCCTATGGCCACCGATATCTTGACCGGGCCGACCCTACTCGGGACCGCGACCCGCACCAGAACTTATAAGAACTTCATAGACGGCGAATGGGTGGAAGCTTCCACTGGCGACACTTTTGAAGACCGCAATCCTGCCGACACTCGCGACGTAGTCGGCATCTTCCAGAAATCGGGGAAGGCCGATGTCGATGCTGCCGTGGATGCCGCCAAGCGTGCCTTCGCCAAATGGCGCCTAGTCCCCGCTCCTCGCCGCGCCGAGATCGTCTATCGCGCTGCCGAGATGCTGATGGAGCGCAAAGAAGAATACTCGCGCGACATGACGCGCGAGATGGGCAAGATTCTTAAAGAGACTCGCGGCGACGTGCAGGAAGCCATCGACACCGCCTACTACATGGCCGGCGAAGGCCGCCGCATGTTCGGTCCCACTACCCCCTCGGAACTCCCTAATAAGTTCGCGATGGCGATTCGCCAACCTCTCGGCGTCTGCGGAATGATTACACCGTGGAATTTTCCTATGGCGATTCCTTCATGGAAACTGGTGCCCGCGATCGTGTGCGGCAACACTTGTGTGATTAAACCTGCACAGGACACTCCGCTTTCCACGTTCAACCTGGCTCGCACCCTCAGTGACGCTGGAGTCCCGCGCGGGGTGATCAACGTGGTTTCAGGTTTCGGCTCCGACGTGGGCGGCCCGCTGCTGGAGCATCCCGACGTGCGCGCCATTTCTCTGACCGGTTCCACCGCAGTGGGGCGAATCGTAGGGACCACTGCGGCCAAGAGCTTCAAACATTGCTCGCTCGAACTGGGCGGCAAGAATCCCATGATCGTGCTCGATGACGCCAACCTCGACCTGGCCATCGAAGGCGGCTTGTGGGGAGGCTTCGGGACCACCGGCCAGCGCTGTACCGCTACCAGCCGCATCATTGTGCAGAAGGGAATCTATGGCGAGTTCGTAGAACGATATGTCGATCGCGCCAAGGCCTTGCGCGTGGGTAATGGTCTGGACGAGACAACCGACATGGGTCCTGCCATCAATGAGGCCCAGCTTAAGACTGACCTCAGCTACGTCGAAATCGGCAAGTCCGAGGGCGCGAAATTAAAGTGCGGGGGCAACCGCCTTGAGGGTGGCGAATACCAATATGGCTGGTTCATGGAGCCCACCGTGTTTATTGATGTCGATCCTAAAATGCGTCTCGCTCAGGAAGAGATCTTCGGGCCGGTAGTCTCGATCATCGCCTGCGAAGATCTCGAAGATGCCATCCACATCGCTAACAACATCGAATACGGACTATCCTCCTCTCTCTACACCAAAGATGTGAACAAAGCGTTCTCCGCCATTCGCGACCTCGAGGCCGGCATCACCTACATCAACGCGCCCACCATCGGCGCCGAAGTGCATCTCCCGTTCGGCGGCGTGAAAGCCACCGGCAACGGCCACCGGGAAGGCGGTATCGGAGCCATCGACTTCTACAGTGAATGGAAGAGCGTTTACGTGGATTATTCAGATCGGCTGCAGAGAGCGCAGATCGATCGACCGGAGTGAAAGCAAGTACGAAGTACGAGTTACGAATTACGAAGTACACCAGAGTGTGGAAGTAGCATTTAGATTTTTACTCCTGCATTCTGAGTTCTGCATTTCCATGCCCATTACGCAAGCCCGCGAGATTGCCGCTGCGTCCCGCTTGGAGAACGTGCGCTATGCCATCCGCGATCTTGCTGTTCTGGCGGATGAACTGACCAGGCAAGGCCACCGCATTCTGCCACTGAATATCGGCGATCCCATGAACTTCGATTTCCAGACGCCTTCTCACCTCATCGAGACCGTCCACAAGGCGATGAAAGACGGCAAGAACGGATACGCCCCGTCACAAGGCATCCCACAAGCCCTGGAGGCTATTCGCACTGAGGGCGCGTGCAAGGGGATCGCCAGCGTGCAGGACGCTTTCGTTACCACCGGGGTGAGCGAGACGGTCGACATTTGCCTCTCCGCGCTGCTGAATCCCGGAGACGATATCCTTACTCCGAGTCCGGATTATCCGCTCTATTCCGCGGTGCTGGCCAAACTGGGCATCGGATTAAATACCTATTGGTTGAACGAGGATGACTGCTGGCAGCCCGATCTGATGGACATCCATCAGAAAATCACACCGCGCACCCGTGGCCTTGTGCTGATCAATCCCAACAATCCCACCGGAGCTGTGTGCTCGCGCGGCATGCTGGAACAGATCGCGGAACTGGCGCGCCGGCACAACCTGGTGATTTTCGCTGACGAGATTTACGACAAATTAATTCTGGACGACGAGAAGCATGTCTCGATGGCGGCCGTTGCCCCGGATGTACCGGTAGTCACGTTTGGCGGACTGTCAAAAAATTACCTTGCTCCCGGCTGGCGCGTGGGGTGGGGCATTGTAAGTGGCGATGCCGCGGCCGTGAAAGCTTATATTGAAGGCATCCACCGCTTGTTACGTTCGCGTCTGTGCGCCAACCATCCTGAGCAATACGCGATTAAAGCCGCGCTCGAAGGCCCGCAGGGTCATCTGGTCGAAGTACGAAAAAAACTTTGCTCTCGCCGGGATCTGACTGTGAAGTGGTGCAACTCAACGCCGCGAGTGAGTTGCGTTTCGCCGCGTGGCGCGTTCTACGCTTTCCCCCGACTGGATATCCTCGAAAGCGATGACGTCTTCGTCAAAGAACTCCTGGTGCAGAAACATGTGCTGGTAGTGCATGGCTCCGGCTTCGGCCAGAAGCCCGGAACAAAGCATATCCGGATCGTTTTCCTGCCAGATGAGAAGATCCTCGGCAAGGCGTACCAGTCGATCGCGGACTTTATCCAGAAACGATATTCTTGAACGATATTCTTGAAAGATCGGTCTCGTGAAGTGACCCTCACGGGACGGGCGCGACTTCAGTCGTGATCCGTGCGTAGCTTTTACAACCAGGAACCACGATGTAAATTCGGCCCCGGAGAATCGTAAATCGTAAAGTAACCCGGGGGAGGACGTTGCAATGCGTGTTCTTGGCTCTCGCTTCTACCAGCTCTCCAAATCCCGACGCACCCACTGGATTCGACAACAAGAGCAACGGCATGGCGGACGACACCACCGTTCTCCATTTTCTCTTTCCTGAAACGGATTTTTGTTTTTCCCTATACGTACATTCAGGTCGGTTTTCGGCAATTTACTTCACGGCGCCACAATCTGTCCCGAGCCACTTGGAGGTGAAAGCTCCACTTGTGTTCATCGTGTGACCGCCACCGGTCATGGTCGTGTTCCCTGAGCCTTTGACGTTCTCTGGGTCGAGTGCCTCTATATTGATCGTTCCATTGACCATTGTGTCCGCTTTTTCGCACGTGAACCTAACCTCCGCCTTGTTGCTGGTCGAAGTGACAATGGTCCGAGTGCAATCTTTCTGCTCATCACTAAATGGTGCTTTCTCCAGCTTCTCCTTGGTCATGCAGCTCTTGGAAGTATTGGTTTTGGTTTTCTCCGCGGAATTCGCTTTCATTCTTGCTTCCATCTTGGCCCGCTGCTCAGGCGTGAGTCTGGCCAGAAATTCAGGGTTACCGACGACAGCATCACTAATCCCGCCAAAATTGTCCGCATTTTGAATTCTCCCTCAAAGGAATTTTGATTGATGTTGACGCAATGGCTATGTTACAGCCCAAGAGTGTGCAGCGATGCCTGTTCTGTACAATCCGTCCCATGCCCGCCTACCCATACGCCATCCTTGCCGCCGGATGGTTCTTCTGGTTGACGCCATTTCTGTTGATCAAGCGTAATCCAGCACCCGGAGCAAAACTCGATCGGCGTGCCCGCTGGGGCGTTCTGCTTGAAGCTCTCGCTTACTCGATGCTATGGTGGGGAAATTTCTGGACGCGACCGCCGCAGGGCTGGCGGATCGTACTTTCCATTTTCTTTTTCCTGATCGGCGGACTTTTGTCCTGGACCAGCGCACGCGCCCTGGGCCGCCAATGGCGCATCGACGCTGGCCTGAATCCCGATCATCAACTGGTGCGGTCAGGCGCCTACCAACTAGTCCGGCACCCCATCTACACATCTATGTTCTGCATGCTTCTGGGCACCGGTTTCATGATCACGCCGTTTCCCATGTTCCTGCTTTCAATCTTGCTGTTTATCATCGGCACGGAAATTCGCGTTCGGATCGAAGACGCGCTGCTGACGTCGCGCTTCGGCGATGAGTTCCGCGACTATCAGCGCGCCGTGTCCGCCTACATCCCTTTCATAAAGTAAGGTCGGTCTCCCGCCTGGCTTACATGCCTGCTACGGCAGGCCCAACCCCATCTGCAGCGCGCGGTTCAACTCCGATAATTTCGCTGGCGACAGCGATCCGACATGTTGTGTGAGATCGGACTTGAGCAGACTCACCAGGTTGTCGCACATGATCCAGCTCGAATGTTTCAGTCCCTCGTCTGCTCCGACCGCGACCTGCGTGGACAATCCCTCGCCGCTGGTAAATACCGGCGCACAAATCACCGTAGAAAACCTGGAGTCGATAAGTACCTGCCGGCTTACCACCACGAAGCTGCGGTAACGCTTCGGATCGGCTCCGGGTCGATACACGCGATAGAGCTCGCCTCGTCGCATGTCGCGTTATTCTTCTTCCGAGGCTTGATAATCCAGAATCTCAGCGGCCTCCGCATTGAGCCGCTCCGACGCCTGATTGATCCGTTCCAGGTCACGCGCCTCAATTTCCGCCCGCGCTCTTGATCTCAAGAATCGGCGCAACACGGCTTCGATAAAGGCTGAGCGTGACTGCCGCGATCCCGCTAGACGGTCAATCCCGGCAAGCACCTCCCGCGATAGTGTGATGGATGTCTTATCTTTCATACTACTATTATACTACTATTGGCAGAATCAGTGGCTGGTGACTAGTGACGAGTGGCCAGCGCTCAGTTCCAAGCAGATAGGTAGTCGGATAAGGTATTGACTAGCCACTGAGGTTCCCCTCCGCATAAACTGCTGTGTTTGCCGTGATCGACATCCATTGCCACATTCTCGCCGAAGTGGACGACGGACCTAAGTCCTGGGACGTGGCGCAGGAAATGTGCCGTATCGCGGCCGCCGACGGCATCGAGCACATCGTGGCAACCCCTCACGCCAATGAACGCTATCACTACGATCGTCACTATCTGGCCGGCCTCGTCCATTACTTACGGCAGCAGGTGGGCAGCGCTCCGAAATTAAGTCTGGGGTGCGATTTTCATTTTTCTTACGACAACTTGCAGGATGCGCTGGATGCGCCTGGACGCTACACCATCGAGGGGAGCAATTATTTGTTGGTGGAGTTGAGTAACTACAGCGTTCCGGTACAGCTCGATGAATGCTTCACACGCCTGCGTGAGGTTGGCGTCACTGCGGTGATCACTCATCCGGAACGCAATCCGATTTTGCAGCGGACGCCGGAGCGCATTCTGCAATGGGTGGAGTTGGGCTGCGCGGTGCAGGTAACCGCGTCGGCGCTGACCGGCGCCTGGGGAGAGGGAGTGCGAAGCACCGCCAAATGGCTGCTCGAGCGCGACGCCGTCCATGTGTTGGCCAGCGATGCTCATGACAGCGTCTATCGCACCCCCGTACTTTCCGCAGGACGCACCGTCGTGGCGGAGCTCTGCGGCCAGGATATTGCGCGCGCACTGGTCGAAGACAACCCGCTAGCTATCATCAGCGGAAAGCCGCTGCCATATTTTCCGGAGCCGAAGAGAAAAATCAGTGGTTAGTAGGAATTAGACGTTTGGCTTTTTACTTCTGAATACTGCCTTCTGACTTCTTCTTGCTATTGGTTCGGATCTTTGGATTCCGCATGCGTACCGGCTGAGATGCTATGTTGCGGTGTGGTGGTCATGGCGCTTTCAGGATTGAGCAGGTGTTCGTGGTCTGGACCCAGGCCCAATTTGATCAAGGCACGAGCGTCGGGGACTGTCTTCGTCTGCCATCCATTCTCGGCCTGGTAGCGCACCATGGCTTTTTGTGAAGTCTGGTCCCAGATGCCGGAAGCGTTGCCCTGCATGTAGTGCTCGCGGATCAGAGCTTCCTGGATTTCACGAGCGCGTTTTGGATCGATTTTCTGCTGCCCGCGCCGCCAACTGGTCTTACGCGCTCTTTTGCCTTTGCGCGTAGCCTTATGAGTCGTGGTGGCAGACTTGCCGGCAGACGTGGACGTCTTCTTACCGGTGTCCGCCTGAGCTACCGCGCACATCAGCAGCAGCGCGCAGGTCGCGCTCAACAGCATCGCCGGGATTGATCCACTAGTCTTCAAAGTGGCTTCCAAAATTGTGGCCAAGACAAAAGCCCAATGGGCCGGCACTTATCATCCCTGATTTCAGGGTAAAAGTGCCAGTGCTCATTGGGCCAACTGCCCGTTACGGAAGTGTACCGGCCAAAAAGATGGTGCCGTCCTGACGGCCGGCGCCACGCTGCCTGACCAGGAAAACCACATCCTGTCCGCTTTTCAGAGTGGACGAGATCTTGGTGAAGTCATCCTCGCTATTGACCGGCTGCTTATTGATCTCGAGGATTACGTCGCCGCGGCTCAAGCCTACGTCATCGGCGAACGAACCAGGCTTGACGTCCTGCACGATAATGCCTTTGCCCGCGGGAATGTCCAACCGATCGGCAATATCGGAGGTCACGGCGCGAACGCTGAGTCCGAGCTTGCTTTCCTTCGGACTGGAACTATCGCTGCTGTCTTCCTCTTCGCCGAGGCGTGAGGCAAATAACTTGGCACGATCCGCAACGGTCACCGTGATGTCTTGTTTCTTGCCGTTGCGAATTACTCCAAAAGTAACCTTAGCGCCGGGTTTGCGGCTGGCGATGTCGCCTACCAGGTCGTCACCGTTTTTCACCGGCCTACCGTCTACGGAATTGATGTTGTCTCCAACCTTTAATCCCGCTTGTTCAGCCGGGCTGCCCGCAACCACGTTTGAAATGGTTACGCCGGAGTTCACGCCATACACGCGCGCGATAGCAGGATTTTCCTGAGCGTTGAATTCGATGCCGATGGAGCCGCGCGAAACCCGATGCTCCGGCCCGATAAGCTGGTTATAGACGCTCGCTACCGTGTTCGAGGGCAACGCGAATCCCACACCGGCATAGGCATTGGTGTCGGTAAGAATCGCGGTGTTGATGCCGATAACCTCACCCGCCATATTGACGAGTGGGCCGCCGGAGTTTCCAGGATTGATGGCGGCGTCGGTCTGAATAAATGACTGGAATTGCCGGCCAGGCACGATGTTGCGGCCTTTGGCGGAAACAATGCCAGCCGTGACTGTTGCCTGAAGTCCGAACGGGCTGCCTACCGCGAGCACCCAATCGCCTACCTGCATGCCATCCGAATTGCCTAGCTTGGCAGTGGGTAACGACCGATTCACATCGATCTTGATCACCGCGAGATCGGTTTCAGTATCCGTGCCAATGACTTTGGCGTCATGGAGCACGCCTGGCGGATCATCGTCCAGCTTGACTCGAATGCGGTCAGCCTTCTCAACCACGTGGCGGTTGGTAACGATGTAGCCCTTGGAGTCAACCACAACTCCGGAACCCAGCGAGCGCTCACGAATCGCACCGCCACCCGCACCACCACCACCGGGGCCGCCGAAAAACCGGTCAAAGAAATCGTCGAAAGGATTCTGGTCGTCCGGACCGTTAGGCGTCCCACCGGGAGCTCCACGGCGACGACGCTGCGGAGTCTTGATAGTCGATTCAGTGTTGATGTTCACCACGCTGGGCTCAAGTTGTTTGGAAATATTCGAGAACTGATTGGAGAGCTGCTGCGGGGCTGGCACGGTCAAGGGAGTCGCGTCCGACGCCTTTTTTGACTCCTGACCCTTGACGCCGTACGAGATGACGGTTCCCATCAGGATACCGATGGTCAATGTGACCAGAATAGTGAGGGTGTACGCGAGGCGATTGGCCTTCAAACGTCCCCAAAAAGCGCTTGCGCGCGGGTCCATATTAACTTCCTCCAAATGTGTGCTAAAGATTATACCTTGTCTCCACTTGCAGGTATTCGGCTGCGCAGGGGCGGGAGGGCCTTCTAATAGGTTAGACGCAAAACTTCGCAAAAACGTTGCGAGTCTCACCTCTGGCCCACTTCCATACCCGAATCGGGCTGAGTTTCGATATCGGAAGGAACACCCGCATGGTCCGGGCTGACCGCCATGGATTCGCTACTTCCCTTCTGCTCGGAGATCAAAACACCGGCCAAGATACAAAATGCACCTAAGCCGGCCCGCGTCCCCATCCTTTCACCTAGAAATAGAAACGACGTCAGCCAGGCGAAAACCGGTTCCAGCGAGAAGATCAATGCCGTATGGGTGGCGGGAGTGAACTGCTGAGCCCAGGCTTGCACGGCAAAAGCCAGCGCCAGGCTCAGCGAGCCCGTGATAACGATGCCCCATATTACTGCCGGCGACCATACAACATAGACTTTCTCTGCCAAGGGAACGGTGCAGATCATCAGAAGTGCGGTTGCCGCAATCTGGAGGATGGCGATTTGCCGCCACGGGTGCGCCTGAGACGCGTGGCCCACGAAAATAATATGAAAGCCAAAAACTACTGCCGAGGCCAGTGTAAGCAGGTCTCCTCGGCTCATGCTGGCGAGATTCAGACCGACGCCCGCGGAAGCGGGAATCGTAAGCAGGTATAACCCAACAAACGCCAACGTCACACCCAGCAACACCCAGCGATGAATCCGCCGCCTCCAAAACAAAGCGAGAAACACCGGCACCAGTACCACCGAGACTCCCGTGAGGAAAGCAGATTTCGAAGGCGTGGTGTACTTGAGTCCTACCGTTTGCAATTCATTGCCAAGAAATAAAAACGCGCCCACCAGGAACCCCGAACGCAGCGACCTAGCGGTGAAGCGTGTGAGTTCGCCATGAAAGACGACTGCCAATACTACCGCCGCCAGGCTCATGCGGATAGCGTTGAACAGTAAAGGAGAAACATCCGCCAGCGCATTCTTGATTAGAACGAACGCGGTCCCCCAGATCATTGTGACTACTACCAAGAGGATGTGCGCCTTCAGCGAGCGGGACACGGAGGTAGAGTAACAAACAGAGCAGGATAGGAATAATGCTCCAGGAACCGGCTAGCTCTTCGCTCGCAGTTCCTCGGGGTCCGGCGTTGCTATTTTGGCAGCTGGTATACACCGACAACGTCGTAGCTAGCGGTTCCATCCGCTGCTGCTGCGCCCTTGAACGTTCCTCGGCCCTTGATGCCCTTCAACTTTCCCGTCCCGCCGTCTGCGCTCAGCATGTTGCCATTTTTCATGGTTGCCGTACTTTGGATGCGAACATACATCTTGTCGCCATTGTCCATGGTCCCGACGACGTAACCGAGCCCGGCGGAGCGTCCGCCTTTGACATCATCGAAGTTGGTGCCGTCGTCTTCTTTGGTTTGGGTGCCGGCGATTTTCATCGGCTTGGTCCATGTACACTTGCCTTTGGAGATCGTTAGGGAATGATTGAGCTCGTCCCCCACCGCCAACGCATGTACTTCATCGGGCTTGCCGCACTGCACCGTGCCCGAAATTTTGGTCTGTGCTGGAGCCAAGGTCGTAAGACTCAGAACCGCGATTGATACTGGGACAGCAATGGAACGCCTATACACCTCCTTCAAGGATTTAGGTTATCCATTTGGTCCGGCGGCATTGTACTCTTCTCGCCGGTGCGAATAGATACAGCCGCGATCGTCATGCGCCGCATCTAGTCTCAGGATGCAGACTAAGAAAGGAGATCCCGTATGCCGGACAATCTGAGGATCTCAACCGATGAGTTGAAAAAGAGAATGGAAGCGGGCGAAGATTTTGTCGTCATCGACACCCGCAATCCGCAAGCTTGGGCACAGTCGGACGTGAAGCTGCCGGAAGCGATTCGCGTCCCGGCGGACAAACTCGAAGAGCACCGCGCAGAAATCCCCAAAAATAAATCTGTGGTTGCGTACTGCACTTGACCGAACGAAGGTTCTAGCGCCAGTTTGGCGCAGAAACTTCGGCAGCGCGGGTATTCAAACGCCTGGGCGCTTCAGGGCGGACTGGATGCCTGGAAAAAAGCCGGATTGCCGCTGGAGTCGAAGCCCAAATCCGCCTGAGTTTCAGGGCTTTGGCTGGCGTCGCGCTTC
>Ga0070708_100001817_pt1 | contig 16394 bp, 15 predicted proteins | sample KBSK5503metaG_FD_65469 | JGI IMG/M metagenome (GOLD analysis project Ga0070708, IMG submission 65469) | Corn, switchgrass and miscanthus rhizosphere microbial communities from Kellogg Biological Station, Michigan, USA - KBS K5-50-3 metaG | ecosystem: Host-associated > Plants > Roots >... | reverse complement strand
CGGGACCAGCCTGGTCCAGCACCGCATCGGGACCCGGCCGCGCTGTCCGCCGCCACCAGCGCCTGGTCATAGCTCACCTCCATGTAAGGTACCGCTCCTGCTCACGCCTGGCCGGGTGGCCGTGCTGACCGGCGCGGGAGGGCCGCCCGGTTAGCTCTTGCAAGTGCGGTCACCGAGAGTGCGTGACGGCGGTTACCGCCAGTGGGCCGGGTGCGGGGCTGACCGCGTAGCGGCAGCGGCCCGCGCCGGTGCGCCGCCGCGCTAAGGCAGCGGGCCAGGCTGCCGCCCACCAGCGGCGAGTGCCCCTTTCTACCCTTGCCCCGGCGGCGGATCTCCCGATCGTCCACTCGCTCTTCTCTCCGGTGATCCATGCCTGCGCTGACAGCCCGGGACGCCGGCCGATGCATCACACGTCCGGCATTCCTTCCGCAAGGTCGTCGCTGCGGCCGGACTCGATCCTCATGAGTGGACGCCGCGCGAGCTACGGCACAGCTTCGTTTCACTGCTCTCTGACGCTGGCGTTCCGATTGAGCAGATATCCCGCTTGGTCGGCCACAGCGGCAGCGCGACTACCGAGACGATCTACCGTAAGCAGATCCGGCCCGTCATCGTGCACGGCGCCGATGTCATGGATCGCATCTTCGAGGACAAGCCCGATGCGTAGTTACTCACTTAGTTACTCAGCACCGGGCGAGGGTCACCCTGGCGATGCCACATACCCTCTGAACTGGTCGGGGTGGCCGGATTTGAACCGGCGGCCTCTTCGTCCCGAACGAAGCGCGCTGCCAAGCTGCGCCACACCCCGCCGCCTGAGCGGCTAGCGTCCCGGGCGCGCACGGCCCGGGACCTCCGGCAGTTTAACCGATCCGCGGAACCAGCGTGAGCAGGCTTGCCTCCGGCCGGCAGCTGAACCGCACCGGCGCCCACGGCGACGTCCCCAGCCCGGCGGACACGTGCAGCCACGGCCGGTCCGGATCGCCGTGCAGGGGGTGCCGGTGCAGGCCGCTGGCGCGCTCCGGCTCGATGCCGCAGTTGGTGACCAGCGCCCCGAAGCCGGGCAGGCAGACCTGGCCGCCGTGCGTGTGCCCGGCCAGCAGCAGGTCGTAGCCGTCGGCCGCGAACTGGTCCATGATCTCGGGCTCCGGGGAGTGCATGACGCCGAGCCGCAGGTCAGCGGCAGCGTCGGTGGGCCCGGCGATCTGGTGGTAACGGTCGCGGTCGATGTGCGAGTCATGCACTCCGCCCACCTCGATGTCGAGGCCACCCGCCTTGATCCGCCCCCGGGCATTGTTCGCGTCCATCCACCCGCCCGCGGCGAGGCCCGCGCCCAACTCGGCCCACGGCAAGTCAGGCACGGTGCGGTGCCGCACCGACGAGGCCTCCCACAGGTAGCGCAGGGGGTTGTGGGGAATCGGCGAATAGAAGTCATTGGAGCCGTAGACGAATACGCCAGGCCGGTCCAGGAGGGGCCCGAGCCCTTCAAGAAGCGGCAGAACGGACTGTCGGTGGGCAATCGAGTCCCCCGTGTTGACCACGAGATCCGGGGCGAGGGCGTCCAGGCTTCTGATCCACGACAAAAGCCGGTGGCGTCCCGGGGTCAGGTGTATGTCGGAGATGTGGAGCACCCGGACGGGTTCCGCGCCTGCAGGCAGGATGGGGACTTCGAACCGGCGCAGCGCGAACCAGTTCCGCTCGATCACGGACGCGTAGCCGAACACGGCGGCGCCGGCCACGGCGGCGAACGTGAGCGTTCGCGTGGGTGCTCGCATTTATCTATGGTCCCATGAGCCCCGGTCCGGCCGAGCCGGGTACCGGCGGACTCGGCTCGGGCAGGATGGGTCTATGGCTGCACTCAAGGACCGGCTCCGCGGCGATCTCACCGCCGCGATGAAGGCACGCGACCAGGTCCGGGTCCGGACTCTGCGGATGGCGCTGACCTCGGTGACGAGGGAGGAGGTCGCGGGGAAGTCGGCCCGGGACCTGTCCGACGACGAGGTCATTCAGGTGCTCACCCGGGAAGCGAAACGGCGCCGCGAGGCCGCCGACGCGTTCGCGGCGGCTGGCCGGGAGGAGCAGGCCGCGGCCGAACTGGCCGAGGGCGCGGTTCTGGACGCCTACCTGCCCGCTCAGCTCAACGACGGCGAACTCGGCGCGCTGGTCGCGGCCGCCATCGAGGAAACCGGGGCGGACAGCCCGCGCTCGCTGGGCCAGGTCATGAAGGTGCTCACGCCGCAGGTCGCCGGGCGGGCCGAAGGCGCCCGGGTCGCCGCCGAGGTCCGCCGGCAGCTCGGCGGCCAGGCCTAATGAGCTGGGGGGACGGGGGTGGGGACGGGACCCGGGCCGTGGTGGCGCGGCTTCTTGGGCGGCTTCGGCGCGACGAGCCCGTTCCCCATTGAGAACAGGGCGCTTCCGGGCGGCACCGGCACGAAGTTGAGCGGCGGCTCAGCCAGCGCGGCGTGCAGGAACGTGAGCATCCAGGTGTTGCCCGGTGCCATCGAGCCGTACATGAACCCGGGGCAGTAGAACGTGCCGGAAGCGGTCCGGTAACAGGACCCCGTGCCCTGCATCGGGTGGAGCGCCGGATCGGTCGGGTTGCCCACCCAGACCGCCCCGAGCAGGTCCGGCGTATAGCCGACGAAGAACGCGGACATGTAGCTGTCTGCCGTTCCCGTCTTGGAGGCGGCCGGCCGCGGGATATTGTCCGCGCTCGCCGTTCCCGCGCCGTTGAGGTCGCCCCGCAAGATGTAGTTGGCCGCGTCCGCGATGGTCTGGGGCAGCACGCGACGACAGTTCGCCGACTCCACCGGCAGATTCTGGCCGGTGTCGGTCACGATCTTGGTGATGGCGATGGGGCTGCAGAAGATGCCGCGAGCCGGCAGGGTCGCGTCGGCCGCGGCGACCGCCATGGGCGTGACGGCCACGGAGCCGAGGGTGAACGACGGATAGTTGTCCGCGCTCGCGTGGCCCTTGTAGGGCTTGAGCAGTGACTTTCCGTTTGGCCAGGTCAGGCCCATCTGGGCGGCAGTCTTGACCGAGGCGCAAAGGCCCACCTTCTGCTCCAGGTAGGCGAAGAACACGTTGATCGACGCGGTCGTGCCGGTATAGAGGGTGTAATTGCCTCCGGGCTCGCTCTCGTCGTTGTGCAGGCTCCACCCCAGTTGGCCGTTTGGCAGCATGGTGCCCGCGGGCTGGCCCTTGCAGTTGGTGTAGCCAGAGATCTGGGCGGAGTAGGGCACCTTCTTCGCGTAGCCGAACGGTATGCCCTGCATCAGCGCGGTCACCATGACGTAGACCTTGCCAGTGGACCCGATCTGCACCCCCTGGCCACCGTCGTACTGCGGGCCAACCGCGTAGTCGATCTGGTTCTGGCCGGGGCCGGGGCCGTACCGCCGGTCGATGGCGATCGCGCGCACCTTGCCGGTGCCAGGCTGGATGAGCACCTCGGTGTCGGCATTATTTCCGGGGTTGAGCCTGTTCGGCGGCGGCGGAAGTATGTAGTCGACGGCGCGGTTAGCGGCCAGCTGGTCCTTGCGGTCGAGCGTCGTGGTGATGGTCAGCCCGCCAAGGCCGTTGAGCCTGGCCCAGACCTGCTTGTAGGCCGCGTCGTGCTTGATGACCGCGATCACGTAGTCGCACAGGTACGCGGCGTACTTCGCTGACTTGCTGGTGCATCCGCTCTGCGGGGTTGCCGCGTTCAGCCCCAGCGGCTGCTTCTCCGTCGCCGCCGCAGTGGCCGTGGTGATGTAGTGCAGCTGGGCCATCCGGGCGAGCACCACGTTCCGCCGGGCCACGGCGTTGCCCGAGTTGGCGATCGGGTCGTAGAGGCTCGGATCCTGGACGATGCCCGCGAGGGTGGCCGCCTGGGCGAGCGTGAGCTTGGCCGCCGTGGTGCTGAAGTAGCGCTCCGCGGCGACCTCGATGCCGTAGGCCTCGTTGCCGAAGTACGCGACGTTCAGGTACCCAGCGAGTATCTCATTCCTGGACATCGAGTGCTCGACCTTGGCGGCCATAGCCAGCTCGCGGATCTTTCGCCCGATCGTGTCCTCGGTGGCGTTGGCGAACGCCAGCTGCGGGTTGGCCGCGGACAGGATCTCCACGTTCTTCACGTACTGCTGGGCCAGCGTGGAGCCGCCCTGGATGGGCCGGTGCGCCAGGTTGTTGAGGAGCGCGCGGATGGTTCCCTTGAAGTCGATCGCGCCGTGCTGGTAGAAGCGGTAGTCCTCGATCGCGACGATGGCGTCCCGCATCATCGGGGAGATTTGAGCGTACGGCACCGGAACCCGGTCGATGTTGCGCGGGTAGTAGTACGCGAGCACCTTGCCGTGCCGGTCAAGAAGCACCGAGCGGACCGGAAGCTGGTGCAGTTCCGGGGTGCTCAGCGTGTTGAACTTGTCAGCCCCGTTGCGGATCACTGTGCCCAGACCGCCCACGACGGGCAGCGCGATGCCGGCAACGAGGGCGCCGCCGACCGCGGAAGCGAGCACGAGCCGGGTGATTGCGCTGGCGCTGGCCAGGAACCTGTGCTGGCTCATGAAGCTGGGGGGCGGCTTTCTGCCCGAGGACCTGGGTACCGGCCTCTTACGCAGGAGACCTGGCGGCGGCCGCTTGCCAGGGAATCTTGGTGTCGGCACGGAATCAGGGTACGCCCGGCCGCCGGCGTGGGAGGGCTGCCGCCGGGAGTTGGCGGCTCCGCGTGCCCCTCCGGCGGCTTGCTGGCCAGCAAGAAGCTACCTAACGTTAACCTAGGGACTACGGACTGTATGCGACATGGCCCATGTGGGCTATCTCTGAAATGGACCATACGGGGTCTAGCGCCTGGCCCCGGACTTCCGTAAGTTACGGTTTCGCAACCACGACAACCAGGAGTCGGCCCCCGAGCTGTCGGCCTGGACCGCAAGTGAACGCCATCCGGCGTGACGACCCCGTAGGGGCGTGACGATCAGGGGGAGTTGGACCACATGTGGATCGCTGACTGGACCGCCCGCGCCGCGTGCAAGGACACGGACCCCGACGAGCTTTTCGTCCAGGGTGCGGCGCAGAACCGGGCCAAGCTGATCTGCCGTGGCTGTGTAGTGAGGACCGAGTGCCTCGCGGACGCCTTGGACAACCGGATCGAGTTCGGGGTCTGGGGAGGCATGACCGAGCGGGAGCGCCGGGCGCTGCTGCGCCGCCGCCCGGACGTCTCATCCTGGCGTGAGCTGCTCGAGAACGCCCGCAACGCCTACGAGCGCACCGCGGACGACCCCCAGCTCGTGGCGAGCTAGAGGCGTCGAGGCGGCCTAGCTTGCTCGCCGCCCTTCGGGCGGCTTCGCCTCAACCTCACCGCTGTGCTAGCCCGGGGGCCCGAGCCCCCGGAACCCCCACGAATCCCGGTTGCTGTCCGCTTAGGAGCTGACGGCGCGTCACCGGCTTGGGTCCTGGGCCAGTGTGGGGTTGGCGAACAAATGCTGCTGCGGTCAGTCGGCGCTGAAGTTTTCTCCTACTGCGCGAAGGCCGGCCAGGTCGTGCACGTCTTCTGGCTGCGCGAGTATCTGGGCGACCGGTACGCCCGGGTGTGCCGCGGTGAAGCGCTGGGCAAGGCGCCGTTCGGTGGCGATGAGCTGCATCCGCTCCGCGTGCAGCCGGAGCGCGGCCACCACGAGCGGGTAGCCGGTGGCGTCGGCGGGTGCCCCGCCGCCTCCGTTCGGCAAAGTCGTGGGGGCGCCGACGGGCTGCAAGGCCTCGGCCGCGGCCAGGCTACGGACGGCTGACAGGCGGGCCGCCGGGGAACGGTGCACTCGGTTGAGGACCAGCCCGGCCAGCGGCATCCGGTCCTCCGACAGCCGCTCGACGAAGTACGACGCCTCTCGGAGCGCGTCCGGTTCCGGCGTCGCGACCACGAGAAACGCGGTGCCGGGCGTCTGGAGCAGCCGGTAGGTGTCTTCGGCCCGCTCCCTGAAGCCGCCGAACATGGTGTCCATAGCGGCCACGAAGGTCTGCACGTCCCGCAGCACCTGGGCGCCGATCACCCTCGTGACGATGTTGGCGAGCATGGTGAACCCGGCGTTGACCACCTTCAGGTAGGCCCGGCCCCCGGCCCGGGTGGGGGCGGTGAGCAGCTTTATCAGGCGGCCATCCAGGAACCGCGACAGCCGCTGCGGGGCGTCGAGAAAGTCGAGCGCGGAGCGGCTGGGCGGGGTGTCCACAACGATCAGGTCCCACTGATCGCTCCGCCGCAGCTGGCCAAGCTTCTCCATCGCCATGTACTCCTGGGTGCCGGCGAAGCTCGACGACAGCGACTGGTAAAAGGGGTTGGCCAGGATCTGCTCCGCCCGGTCCGGGTCGGAATGCGCCTCGACGATCTCGTCGAACGTGCGCTTCATGTCGAGCATCATCGCGTGCAGGCTCGCCCCGGAAGGCACGCCTGGCGGCAGCGGCACCGGGCGCGGCGTGTTGTCCAGCTTGGACAGGCCCATCGACTGAGCTAGCCGGCGCGCCGGGTCGACCGTGAGCACGACCACGTGCCTGCCCCGCTCGGCGGCCCGCAGGCCGAGCGCAGCCGCCGTAGTCGTCTTGCCCACGCCCCCGGAGCCGCAGCACACGATGATCCGGGTGCGCGGGTCGTCGAGGAGCCGGTCCACCTCGAGCCGTCGCGGCGTGCCCTGGCCCGTCACGCCGCCCCCTGCTCTTGCAGGGCCGCAGCCAGCCGGTACAGCCCGGCCAGGTCCATGCCGTCGGTGATCAGCGGAAGCTCGTAACACGGCTGGCCGGTGTCCGACAGCATGCGCCGGTGCTCGCGCTGGGCCAGCACCTCCAGCGCGTGCTCGCCGAGTTCGGCCGCGAGCGCGGTGGCCACGTCGGCGCCCCCGTCCGGGCCCAGACCGCCGTCGATGCCGGCCGCCTTCAGGCCAAGCGCGAGCTCGTGGGGGTCGAGCTGGCCGATGGCCGCCGCCGTGAGCTGGTCGTCGGTCAGCGCTGTCGGCCGGACCATGTTGATCATGACGGCGCCGAGCTGCAGCTTGCCGCCCGGGAGACCGCGCAGTTCCGCAAGCCCGTCCAGCGTCTCCTGCACCGGCATCTCCTCCAGCACGGTGACGAAGTGAACGGCGGTCAGGGGCGACCGGATCACGCCCTGCACTGTGTCGGCGTGGCCCCGGATCGGCCCCACCTTGGCCAGGCCGGAAATCTCGGTGGCGACGTTGAGGAAGCGCGCGATGCGGCCGGTCGGCGGAGCATCCATGACCACGGCGTCGTAGGCGCGGCGCCCGCGGACCTGGCGCCGGGTGGCCTCAACGGCCTTGCCCGCCAGCAGGACGTCGCGAAGCCCAGGCGCGATCGTGGTCACGAAGTCGACGATGCCGAGCCGGGTGAGCGTCCGTCCCGCGTGCCGGAGGTTGTAGAACATCTCCAGGTACTCGATGAGCGCCGACTCGGGATCAGCTGCGAGTGCGTAGACGTCGCCGCCCGGCACGCCCAGGCTGCCGGGGCCCACCGCCACCTTGCGCTCCCCGTACGGCAGCGGCGGGGTGTCGAACAGCTGGGCGATCCCCTGGCGGCCCTCTACCTCCATGAGCAGCACGCGCCCGCCCGCCGACGCGAGCGCCAGGGCCAGCGCGGCCGCCACCGTGGTCTTACCGGTGCCGCCCTTGCCGGTAACGACGTGCAGCCGCACGCCCTCCCAGTCGCTGTCCCGTGCCCGCACACCCTGCTCCCTGTCAAGCCGCCTGCCTGGTCAGCGGCACTGCTAATCGAGGCTATCCGCGCTGCCCTGCTGTTCCGGCACCGGCCGCGCGCGGTTCCCGCCGTGGCCGCGGTCCGGTCGCACCGCAGGCCGTGACCTGCCACGCGACGCGCCGCCCGGTTTTGGGCTCTGGCGCACGCGGGGATTGTCATTAGGCTGGGCACACACCTACAGGCGGCCACCTAGGCCGCGCGCAGCGGCAGAAAAGGGGTGTTCCCATGCTCGCAGCGCTCCTTGTGATTCTTGTCATCATCGTGGTCGGCGGGCTGATCACGGTCGGCCGGTCGATTCGGGTAGTGCAGCAGTACGAGCGCGCGCTGGTCTTCCGGTTCGGCAAGGTCCTGCCCGAGACCCGCGGTCCCGGGCTGACCCTCATCCGGCCGGTCGGGGACCGGATGCAAAAAGTCAACATGCAGATCATCGCCATGGCGGTTCCCGCTCAGGAGGGAATCACCAGGGACAACGTCAGCGTGCGGGTGGACGCCGTCGTGTACTTCCGCGTGGTCGACCCGATCAAGGCGGTCGTGAACGTGCAGAACTACATGTTCGCGGTGTCCCAGCAGGCGCAGACCTCGCTCCGGTCGATCATCGGCCAGTCCGAGATGGACCAGCTCCTGGCGGAGCGCGAGGTCGTCAACCGCGAGTTGCGGCGGATCATCGACGAGCCGACCGAGGGACCGTGGGGCATCCGGGTCGAGCGGGTGGAGATCAAGGATGTGAACCTGCCCGAGGGCATGAAGCGGTCCATGTCCCGCCAGGCGGAGGCCGAGCGCGAGCGCCGGGCGAGGATCATCACCGCCGACGGTGAGTACCAGGCCTCCAAGCGCCTCGCCGCCGCCGCCAACGTCATGGCCCGCGACCCGGCAGCGCTCCAGCTGCGGCTGCTCCAGACCGTGGTCGAGGTCGCCTCGGAGCGCAACAGCACCCTGGTCATGCCGGTCCCGGTCGAACTGCTGAGGTTCTTCGAGAAGATGACGCCGAGCGAGCGGGCGGTCGTCGGGCCCTCCCTCGCGGACACCGGCGACGCGGAGGTCGCCGAGGCAGAGGCGGAGATCAGCGGCCACCCGCTGCCCGAGATCGAGCCGCCGCCCGAGGTCGAGCCGCTGCCCGAGGTCGAGCCGCCGCCCCAGGCGCAACTGGCCGACCCGGAGATCCCGCCGCTCCCTGAGGCGGACCGCCCCAGCGAGCTTCCGCCTGGGTCCGGCCCGCCGTCGCCCGGGACCACGGAAGCCGCATAAGGCGCCGGGGACGGCTCAGGCAGCATCACAGCGCACGCGCTGCTCATTTGAGAGCACCGGCGCCGGCGCTGGGGACGGCTCGGGCAGCATCACAGCGCACGCGCTGCTCATTTGAGAGCACCGGCGCCGGCGCCGGGGACGGCTCAGGCAGGTAGAGACACCCGGCGGCGCTGCCGGGTGCTCTAGGGTGGCGCCATGGTGAAGTGGGAGTACGTGACGGTGCCCCTGCTGGTGCACGCGACCAAGCAGATCCTCGACAACTGGGGCGACGACGGCTGGGAGCTGGTGGCCGTGGTGCCCGGCCCAAGCTCCGAGCAGCTCGTCGCCTACATGAAACGGCCCAGGGAGTGACCGAGACCCCGGAGGCCAGGCTGGCCGCGCTCGGGCTGACTCTGCCCATGGTGCCGGTCCCGCTCGCGGCGTACGTGCCCGCCGTCCGCACCGGCCCGTACGTGTACACCGCCGGGCAGCTGCCGATGGTGGACGGCAAGCTGCTGATGACCGGGAAGGTCGGGGCGGAGGTAACCGCCGCCGAGGCGGCGGCGCTGGCCCGGACCGCCGCGCTGAACGCCCTGGCCGCGGTCGCCTCGGTCACCGGCAGCCTGTCGGCGGTGGTGCGCGTGGTCAAGGTGGCGGGGTTCGTGGCCAGCGACCCCGGGTTCACCGGGCAGCCGCAGGTGGTGAACGGCGCCAGCGAGCTGCTGCTCGAGGTGTTCGGCGAGGCTGGACGGCACGCACGGACCGCGGTGGGGACGGCGGCGCTGCCGTTCGACTCACCCGTCGAGGTCGAGCTGATCGTAGAGGTCAGTGACTGAACCGCCGGTGAGCCCGGGCCGGCCTGCCATCCGGCTTCCGCCGCAGTTCGCGGCCCGGGCCCGCGAGGTGCTTGACGGCACCGTCGCCCCGGTTGCGCCGCGCGATGCGGCCACTGTGATGCTGTTGCGCCCCGCGGTGAGGGCGGGTGGGAGCATGGAGGTCTACATGCTCCGCCGCAGGTCCTCCATGGCGTTCGCGCCTGGGGCGTACGTGTTCCCAGGCGGATCAGTTGACGGCGCCGACGGTGACGAGGACGTCGCGTGGGCGGGCCCGGACGCGGCGGAGTGGGCCAGGCTGCTCGATGCACCGCCCGCGCTCGCCCGCGCCCTGGTGTGCGCGGCCGTGCGCGAGACGTTCGAGGAGTCCGGCGTGCTGCTGGCCGGACCCGACCGCGCGACGATGCTGCCCAGAACCGGGGACGAGGGGTGGGAGGCCGACCGCCGGGCGCTGCTGGCGGGCTCGCTCTCCCTCGGCGGACTGCTGCGCCGGCGCGAGCTCGTGCTCCGCAGCGACCTGCTGCGGCCCTGGGCCCGCTGGATCACCCCGGTGACGGAGGAGCGCCGGTTCGATACCAGGTTCTTCGCCGCCGCGCTGCCCAGCGGCCAGCACGCCAGGGACGTCAGCGGGGAGGCCGATGAGACCGCCTGGCTGGAGCCCGGTGAGGCCCTCGCGGCCGCTGGGCGCGGGGAGATCGCGCTGTGGCCTCCTACCGCCGTCACGCTCGGGGAACTGCGCGACTGCGGCCACGTGCCGGCCGCGCTGGCGGCGCGGCGGCGGATCACCGCCCTGATCCCCGAGGTCCTCCTCGCCGACGGCGCCGCGTGGCTGACCGTGCCCGCCGGCGTGGAGTACCCGCTGTGATCGACGGCGCGGGCACCGCGCGCGCACGCTGCGTCCTGGCGCCCAACCCCTCGCCGATGACGCTGGAGGGCACCAACACCTGGGTGATCGCCGAGCCCGGCTGCGCGCAGGCCGTGGTGCTGGATCCCGGTCCCGATCACCACGGTCACCTGCTCCGCGTCCGCGACCAGGTCAGCGCGGCCGGCCAGACCGTGGCGCAGATCCTGCTCACCCACTCCCACCCCGACCACGCCGACGGCGCAGCGGAGTTCGCCGCGCTGACCGGCGCCCCCGTGCTCGCCGCCGACCCCGCATTCCGCCTCGGCGACGAAGGCCTGACCCCGGGCGACACGATCACGGCGGCCGGGTGCGAGCTCCAGGTGGTCGCCACCCCCGGCCACACGGCGGACTCCGTCTGCCTCCACCTCCCGGCCGACCACGCACTGCTCACCGGCGACACGGTCCTGGGCCGCGGCACCACGGTCATCGCGAACGACGGCAACCTCGCGGACTACCTGGCCACGCTCGACCGCCTGCGAGCCCTCACCGACCAGGCGGAACTCGGTGTTCTGCTGCCCGGTCACGGCCCCGTCCTGACCGACCCCGCGGCCACGCTCGACTACTACATCTCGCATCGCCAGGAGCGGCTGGCCGAGATAACCGCCTCGCTGGACGCGGGCGACCGCACCACGGCCCAGATCGTCGCCCGCGTCTACTCCGACGTGGACCGCTCCCTCTGGCCGTTCGCCGCGTGGTCGGTCCGCGCGCAGCTCGAGTACCTGAAGGACCAAGGCCGGCTGCCGCCAGGCGTTCGGTATTAAGAGCACCCGGCAATAGAGACTGCTGGGCTCGCGGCGCCCAGGCTGCCCCTGGCTGCGTTCTCGTCGGTCAACAGCCCTCCAGGCTGCCTCCCTCCTCGGGCCTTGCCAGGGATTGCCTGGGACCGCCGCTCGCTATTCCAGCGCCCTAATGCCGGGCGCTCTAAGCCGGAGATCCGAAGATCACCGTAATCCGGTGGAACCCGAGCGAGGTAAGCATGCCGTCGAGCATCGCGCGGGTGTTGCGTTCGGCCTCGGCCAGCAGCGGGCTGCGCCGGGCGGCGGTCTCAATCTTCTGCTGGGCGGCGATGTAGACCTGCTGCTGGCTGTTCGGGTTGCCGCCGAAGAAGCTTCCGATCCGGTTCAGCAGCCCCTGCTGCTGCGCGTACACGTAGGACTGCCTAACATCGAGCACGGCGGGCTCGAGCTGCGCGGGCGGCAGCCTGACCGTGACCGCGGCGCGGCTGGCCGACACCTGGATCGCCCGGCCTTTCAGCTGACCGAAATCGACGAACGCGATGTCCGTGCCCTGCCCGATGAACAGGGTCTCGCTGCCCTGGAGGAAGGACGGCAGGAGCGATCGCTGGGTCAGGTCGACGACCACCTGGAACGACCCGCTCGCGGCCTCATAACGGCTCAGCTCCGTGATCGACTTCAGCAGCACCGGCTGGCTGGTGATCGTGGTGGTCTCCGCGAACGGATTGCGCAACTGCGGCAGCAGGTGCACCGCGGACAGCACGAGAACTAGAACCACCACGGCGGCCACGGCAGCCGCCGCCGTGACCAGCCGGCCTGGACCTCGCCGGATGCGCAACATTTCCGCGCCCTTTCCTCGAAACCTGGGTGGGGTGGTGGGGTGAGAAGACTGCCCAGCCAGCTACCCGGCTTGCGCGGAATGATTCGGGCGCTCCGGGGTAGCCGGTTGGGAACCACCGGGAGGAAACATGCTGAGGCGCTGGCTGCTTGGCGGGGGGCAACACCGGCCGAGGTCCAGGCTGGGCGGCTGCCTGCTGTGGATCCTCCTGCTGATCGCCCTCCTGCTCGCGGCGTCCCTGCTGTTCGGCGGCTTCCGCAAGGGCACGAAGGCCGAGGGCACGAAGGCCGAGGGCCCGAGGGCGGTGACCGCCTGCGCGAGCATGCCGAGGTCGCCTTCGCTGCCGGGCCTGATCACGCCGTCTTAGCTGGGGCGCGGGCCACCGCAGCCCCGCTGACCTGGCCTTAGGCAGTCGCGGCGGCAGGAGATAAGGCTTATGCCCGATGCGGGATCCCTGGCCTTACCGCGAATCTCAATGGTGCGGGACAGCACCCCGCACCGAGGAGGCCGTGATGTACGCATCCATCTCGCTGCTTGTGGCCGAACAGCGCGCCAGGGACATGCAGAACGAGGCGACTTTGGCACACCGCGCCAGGGAAGCGCGCCTGGCCCGGCGAGCCCGCCGAGCCCGGCGGACGCACACCGTGCTCGGCAGCGTCCAGGTGCCGGACAGCTACGAGGATTTCCTCTGCCAGACCGCCGAAACCGTGATGCGCGAGCCCACCGCCAGCGGCCGTGCCAGCGGGCAGACCGTGCGGTGACGTTCAGGATCTCGGCAGGTCAGTGCGCCCGGCCGGCCGGTAGCCCCATGCCTTCGGCGTGCGCGATCGCCGCGGCTTCGGTCCGGCTGCCCGCGCGCAGCTTGCCGAGGATGTTCGACACGTGCACGCTCGCCGTCTTCGGGGAGATGAACAGCTCCGCTGCGATCTCCCTGTTGCTGCGGCCCGTGGCCAGCAGGCGGAGCACCTCTTGCTCCCGTGCGGTGAGCCCGCCGAGCGGGCTCACCGCACGGTGCGCAGGTCCCTGGTCGCGGCTGAGCCGGCCCCTGCGGCCAAGATCGGTCAGTGCCATCCGCAGCGGGCGGGCGCCGAGGCGCTCCGCCGTGTCGATGGCCTGGCGCCATTCCTCCTGTGCCTGGTCCCGCTGGCCGGCCTCCAGCAGCGCCTCGGCCAGCCGCCACCGGGACCGCGCCCCCTCGTACACGAACGCCGGGCCGAAGGTTTCCAGCACGGCCAGCCACGCGGCCGGGTCGTTGTCGCCCTGGGCGCGGCGCCACTCCGCCTCCGCGCGGGCCAGCCACGCGCGGCCGTCCCGGCCGAGCACCCAGTTCGGCCTGCGCGGGTAGGCCGCTCCGCGCCGGGCGATGTCGATCAGCTCGCGGGCACCCTCCACCGCGGCCTGCTCCGCCGCCTCGTCGCCGGAGAGCCTGGCCTGGGCGGCCCGGTCCGCCTGAGCCGCCAGGCCCACGGCGGCCACGCGGATCAGCGGCGGCCCGTAGCCGCGGAGCCAGGCGAGCTCGATTCTGATGCAGGCCGCCACCTCGGCGAGCGCCGTGCCGGTGTCCCCGTGCCACAGGGCGTGCTCGGCGAGCAGGCCGCGGGCGATGTACTCGGCGAACTCCTCCTCGGCCCAGAACGGCTCGAGCCAGGTGCGCCGATCGACCACCGTCGGGTTGCCCCGGGCTACGTCGATGAACAGCGCCATGGCCGACAGGACAGCCTCGCGATCGGTGGTCACCCGGACCGGGAACCCGTCCGCGACCTGCTGCGCGTGATCCCAGTCGCCGTCGTTGAAGTGCGCGAGGTAGTGAATGTACTGCAGGTCAAGCCCGTACGGGGCGAGCAGGAGGCCGGCCTCCTCGGCACGCTTGAGGCCCTCGTGCGCGGTGGCGCCGGCCTTTTCCAGCTCGCCGCTCTCCAGGTGCATCCGGGCCAGCTCGAACGCCGCCCGCAGGCGGACGCCGAGCACCCCGGCTTCGCGCGCCTGGTGATGAGCCAGGGTGAACACCTCGACGGCTGCCTCGGGGCGCCCGGCCCGCTCGTCGAGCAGCCCCAGCGTTACAAGCGCGTCGGCCTCCACCGACTGGGCCTCGGCGGCGCGCGCCGAATCCCGCGCCCGCAGCGCCCACTCCTCGGCCGGTGACAGGTCGTCGGCGGTGATGAGGGTCTGCGCGTAGGTGGCCATCGCCCGGGCGCGCTCCCAGCGCGGCGGGTCTTCCGGCAGGGCGTCGATGGCGGCCCGGGCCGCGGCCACGGCCTCCTTGTGGTTGCCCAGGTCGAGCTCATAGTAGGCGAGCCGTTCGTTCGCCCTGTTGACCAGCACGGGGTCGTCCGGGACAGAGACGTAGCCGAGGATCCCGCGCAACTGGTGCACCGCGCGGTGCAGGTCGCCGCTGCCCGCGGCGTTGGTGGCGGAGTAGAACGCCAGCCAGCCGCGCTGCATCCCGGCGAGCTTCTCCGGGTCGGTGACCCGTTCCCACAGCGCGAGCGCCTGGTCGTAGTGCCGGTGCGCTTCGGCGGGCGCCGCCAGCCGCTCCGCCTCCTGCCCCGCCTGCACCGACGCGCGGAAGGCGCCGGGGATGTCGTGGCTGGCCAGGCTGTGATGGGCCAGCTCGGCCGCGGTCCCGGGAACCGACAGGCGTACCGGGTCGGCGAGCAGCTCGGCCAGCCTCGCGTGCAACCGGGTCCGCTCCCCAGGCAGCAGGTCGGCGTAGGCGGCCTCGCGAAGCAGCGCGTGGCGGAACGCGTAGCCCTCATCGCCGTCGGGGATCAGGAGCTGATTGGCGACCGCCTCCCGTACCCCGTCCTCGTATTCGGGCCCGTCCAGGCCGCAGGCCAGCCTGACCATGTCGTCGTCCACTCGCCGGCCGGCGACCGCCGCGGCGTGCACGACCCGCTCGCCGTCGGGGGAGAGGCGTTGCAGCCGGGCGAGCAGCAGGTCGGCCAGGCCGGCCGGCAGCTCAGACCCGCAGGCGGATTCGGCGAGAAGTTCCTCGGCGTAGTACGCGTTGCCCTCCGCGCGCCGGATGATCGTCTCCAGCGACGCGGCCTCGAGCGGTGTGCGCGCCAGCGCCGTCAGGTGCTCGGCCATCGCCTCGTCGCCGAGCGGCCCCACCTCGACCGCGGTCACGCTGGGCAGCCGGGCCAGCTCGGCCGCCACGGCCCGCAGCGGATGCCCCCGGTGCAAGTCATCGGTCCGATACGTGGCGATGACCGCTATCCGCTCCCGGTGCAGCACCCGGCTCAGGAACGTCAGCAGGTCCCGGCTGGACCGGTCGGCCCAGTGCATGTCCTCGAGTACCAGCAGCACCGGGGCTTGCTCGGCCAGCTCCGCGAGCATCCCGAGCACCGTGCCGAACAGCTGCTGCTGCGCCATGCCGGGAATCTCGCGGCCGGCTGCCTCGGCGGCGGGCCGGTCCGGCAGGAGCAGGCCAAGGACCGGGCGCGAGGCGATAGCGTCCACCACCACCGCGGGCGCCGCCTGCCCGGTGGCCGCGTTCCGCAGCGCGTCGGCGAGGGGCAGGTACGGAACGCTGTCGCCGAGCTCCGCGCACCTGCCGGAGAGCACCATGAAGCCCTGCCCGGCGGCGGCCGAAGCCACCTCGGCGACCAGCCGGGTCTTGCCCATGCCCGCATCGCCGCTGACCAGCGCGACCATCGGCGTCCCTGCCGCGGCTTGGTCGAGCAGACTGGTAAGGCGACCGAACTCGGCCGCCCGGCCCACGAGCTTGCCGGCGGGAACTTGGAGCATGCCTCCATTATCCCAGCCAGCTGCGACATTCCGGCCATCCACCGGGTGACCGGTGTTTGCCACGCGGTGAAGAGCGGGGCGGGCGCCGAGCGGGGCCGGGCGCTGAACGCGCGGGGAGGGCAGAGCGCGGGGGCGGGGAAAGCAGAGCGCGGGGGCGGGACAAGCAATGCGCGGCCGCGCCGACTACGATCACCCTCCGTGCAGGATGTCGACCTGGCGCAGGCGGCCAGCGAGCTATACGGGCTCTCGCCCGATGACTTCCGGGCCGCCAGAGACGAGCGCGCGGCCCAGGCGCGCGCGGCCGGCGACAAGGACCTTGCCCGCGCGATCGCCGGGCTGCGCCGCCCTGTCGTCAGCGCGTGGCTGGTCAACATGCTGGCCCGCGAGGACGCCGGCCA
>Ga0070708_100001816_pt1 | contig 16395 bp, 13 predicted proteins | sample KBSK5503metaG_FD_65469 | JGI IMG/M metagenome (GOLD analysis project Ga0070708, IMG submission 65469) | Corn, switchgrass and miscanthus rhizosphere microbial communities from Kellogg Biological Station, Michigan, USA - KBS K5-50-3 metaG | ecosystem: Host-associated > Plants > Roots >... | reverse complement strand
TGCGGGGGCAGTGGGTCCATTGCTTTAAGTCGGTCACTTCCAGCATGAATGTATCTTTTGTGTTAGCTTGCACGGGCAGCTCCTTTCTCCGAAAAGGTGAGTTGTTTTGTACGTGCCAGGTCGCGCTCACAGAGAGGGATCAGGCGCACATCGGCGGTGTTGCCTTGCAGTACGCGCCTGATCTTGAGCAGCAGTTCCTCCTGGAGCGTACGTGGAAGGTCGCCCCAGAAGGCGCTGTATTGGATGCGCTCCAGGCCGTAGTCGAGGCAGAGGTCGGCTACCCTGGTGCGTGCCCGGTCCTCGGTGATGTCATAGATGAGGAGATAGCGCATCTGCTTACCAACTCGCGATAAAGGGTTCGTACCTTTCACGTTCGCGCCGGACAAAGGTGGCGATGTGACGCGCCTGGGACTGGAGAATGACGGCGAGGCGCTGGCGCTTGCCTTCGTAACGGTCGGTCGAATCCATGCGGTTCTTGATATGCTCCCCCAGTCGCCTGCGCGTGGGCTCGTCGAGCCGCCCATGTTCATCGAACGCAACTTCAAATTTGCGATTGACGAGGCCAAGGATGGTGCGATCAACGACGGCCTGGCGGAATTCTTCGATCAGGTCCAGTTCAAGCGATGGCTTGCCAGGCCTATCGGTATGAATAAAGCCAGCATAAGGATCAAGGCCTGCCAGGATCAAGGCACGTTCGACCCGAGCATAGAGGATGCCATAGCCGTAATTCAATGCGGCATTGAGGGGGTCGGTGGCCCCCTGGGTCTGGCGTCCGGGCCAGTCAAGATCGGCGAGCAGGAGCCGGCGCACGCCAGTCCAATAGCGTTCTGCTCCACGACCTTCGGCGGCCAGGAGCTGCAGTCTGATCGCGTCGCAGGTCTTGCCGGGAAGTGCCTCGGCTGCCAGGAGCGCATCACGAATTTCGCCAACAATCCGTTGTGTCTCCTCGAAGCAGTCGGGATCGGTTTCGCGCCGATTCTTGGCCATGGCCCGCAGCAGGTTGACCTGATTTTCCAGTTTACCATGGACAAACGCGTGAGCCAGGGCCGCGCCACGCTCGTCAGCATAGGCTTCGAGCTGGGCTCGGCGTGTCTGGATGGTGCCCGTGAGGCCGGATGAGTACAGGGTGCCATATGAGCGGCCATCGCCACTCACGAAGTGGATGGGGATGCCGTTTTCGCTGCAGACACGCACGACGTCGCTGGTGACGGCGACACCATTCGAGGCGATGAGTACCTGCTCGAGCATGACGAGCGGCACTTCGTGCAGTTTTTCCTTGTCGCGCATGACGCGCAGGCGGCCCTGGTGCTTACTGACGAGGACGCCGGGTGTTTCGACGATGAGTTCCATAGACCCTCCGTTTGACGTCAATCACATGGCTGATCGCGTGATTGCTTACAATGCCATCATTACTTTTAGCTCCCTCAAACGGGTCGAACAAGCGTAGTTTAGTGCATCGAGTAGACACCATTGCCCTTGGTGGTATCCTTGCCGGCCTGCAAGACCATGCCCCAGGCAAGCAGGGGAAGCAGGGGCCGCAGCTTGCCGCCAAAGGTGATAGCTCCCATCAAACCGCCTATGGGGGTAGATTTGCCCTGGCGGCGAGAGTAGCTGCTGACATCCTCCCAGGTGGTTGTGTCCTGGAGCACTTCAGCGGCAGAAGCTAGCTCGATGAGGTGGGTGCGTTCGTCGCACGCAAAGGCCTGGCCGCCATATTCGCTCGCCAGGAAGTCGTGCCGTTCCAGCAGACGCTCGACCAGGGGGCGCAGCAGCGAGTGTTTCACGAGTTTTTGCTGGTCGGTCAGGCGTAGAGGTGTCAAGAAATGCAGTGTGACGCGGTCAGAAGGCAAAGTGGCAGCAAGGGCTTCGGCATCGACCCAGGTCGTGGGCAGGTCGGGCACGATGACGCGGTTGCTGGCGGAGGCCTGGACGAGTTTTGACTCGCCGGAAAGCAGGTTGATAGCCTGGATCTCGTCAACGGTGAAGCGACCGCGCCGCCAGTTATTTTCCTGAGTGCGCCGTCCAGTGCCAGATTGAGCCATCAGCTGTAGTGCCATAGCTACGTAGGGGAAGAGGTCGAGACGACAGCCGAAGAGTGTGAGGCCGAAGCTGAACTGGTCGCCGGGTTTAAGTGTGCGAGCGTGTTCAACCGGTGGGCGAATGGCGTAGGGACGTGGAACGTCACGGCCACGCGGGGCTTCATTGCGCAAGGGAGCCACGAGGCCGCTAACCGAGCAAGCATTGACGAGGGGGCAGTCCACGCAGGTCGGGGCCTGTTTGTTGACGCAGAAGCGACCCCAGAGAGCTTCGAAGAATGCTCCACGAAGTGACGAGCCTGTATGTTCGGGTAACTGCAGTTGTTCCGTTGTTGTTGCACGGACACAAAAGTGATATGCAACGAGGTCGGGTGATGTCACTATATGCTAATCCTCCAATCATCCAATTAGCGCTGGTCAGTGCGTTGATAAAGGGTAAACCCATGGCTGGAACGGATCACACGGTAGGGTAGTTGCACCAAGCGAACAATGCGATCCCTTCCCACTTTCAAGGATATACCGGAATAGATGTTTACCTGGTCAAATGTCAACTTGGTGCTAAAGTCATCGAGCACCTGGAGCGTGTATCCTGGCAGGATAGCTGCTGCCTCCCGCTCTTCATCTAGCCGCAGATATCCTTGTTGTATAGGCAGATAGTTTTGTATGACCGGCGGCCCATCGATCTGAAAAAAGCTTCCACGCTTCCCAAAGTAATTTACCTGGGGCCACAGCAAGGCTAGCTGTTCTGCTGCCTGTTGTGTCTCAACTTGCAGTGCTAATCCCAGCGGTCCGCTGTACTGGACGTATTCTCGAAAAGCCACGCTATGAATGTATGGTTCCTTGCCCTCATCATCAGCCTCCTGTTCCATCTCTACTTCGCTCTCATCATCAGCCCGATTTTTACCTCCTTGATAGCTCTTGGGGCGGCGGAGCTTCTGGATGCGGACAAAACAGTTATTCACGATGATCTGCTGTGGTGGACTCATCGCAATGGTAAGATCTCGGAGCTGTGAAAAGTGTTTGGCTCCAGCACGTACCCCGTAATTACGTAAAGCCACATCCAGGAGCGCCATTTTGATACTGAACGGAGTGGGTATAAGCAAACTGCGCCCCCCCGTTGAGGTCACATCGGACGGCTTAAGTGAGAATAAACTCACCTGGTGAAAAACGGCGATGACCCACATTAGTGATCTCTCATATCTTTGCTTGCAGTTTCCTCTGTCTTAAATTCTGGAAGGCGATAAGGCCGAGCACTCACAGCCAGTGCACTCATTGCCTCTGTGAACGATCCCAGCGAATCAAAGGGAACCATGTTAATAGCATCAGGATGTAGCACCTTCAAAGCTGCGGCAATTCGTTCAACATGCATGCGGTACTCATCATGCAACGGACTAAATGCTGGTGCTGGCACCACACTATTACTTGTAGCGATCACACCTTCAAAGTCCGCCACATGTGGGGCCTGTGTGTTGCGGTGAGCACCATCTAATTGCAGGAAGGTATAGAGGACACTTTCCAAGAGTGCTCGACTGCGGCGACCGCGCTCTTCTTCGCTTAGCTCAGCAGGGTAGTGCTGGGCGATATCGTTATAACCAACACGCGCTACCTCAATGTGACATACGAACGCATAGACACCAGATGAGGCTGGGCGATGGAAGAGATTTTGCCCGAGATTGGTACCATCGCTCGCTTTCTTCTCCTGACCACTATCGGCAACATACTTTGTATGGAGATAGCTCTCTGTCTTTGTCACTTCAGGAATCCCGACTGTCCATCCAAACTCCACCAGTGACTTGCGTGGGGTAGCTTTGTTGCCTCCTGTGACCAGGATGCCAGCAATGTCAGTCAGTGCACAGGTAGTGATGATGCGATCCATCAACTGGTAATCTTTCTCGCTGCTGCCGATCTTGCGGTCGGTCACATTCTCAAAATCCCAGTTAATCCGGTTCGCATTCCCAAGGCTTGCACCCTGGGAGAGCGGAAGCTGGTAGTGTTGGGCTAGGCGACGGAAGTGCTCGGCTTGAATATGTTTGAGCATATCACCGCTAATGGCGTTGACGTGTGCTGGCTGGGGGTTACGGCCTTTCCCTGTTACAATGTAGACCTGGCGAGTGTTGAGTTGATTCCCTTCGCTCCCCTCATTGTTAAGGGCATGCAGGTCGAGAATAACTCGACCGCAGATTGATACTGAATGAAGTGTCTGTCTTGTCATCAATTCGTTCCCTCTCTTTCTTCGTTCGTGTCATCACTGAAGATTTCATCACCATCTCCTGTCTTTGTTCCTTCACTATCACCAACTGCTGTATAACCATAGGCGACGAGCATCTTGCAGACAAGGTTTGGACTACGTTCCTTGACTAGCACCAGCACGTCATCAAGATCGCTTATGCGAACTCGCCGACGGTAGTGCGTGCGTGCGTAGTTACGTGGGTCTTGTCTGCGCTCGTCACTGGTATTTTCATATACCTGATCTGTCTCAGCGTTGTAATCATGTACGAACTCTGTCAACGCTTCCATAAACTCGTCGGCGGAGTTGGCCTTTCGACGCAGATTATGTCCGAGTCCGTAGCGCACAGTATACAATGGCTTCTCATTCCTTTGTCCTGATTTGTAGTTGGCATTCTGGCGCTGCGGGATAGTTGTGCTCCATCTAATGGCATAGGCAATACGATGAAAACCTGGATGTTCTCCCGATGAAAAGCCAAATTCTGTCAGGTCATTCTTGCCGTGGGCTCCTAGTTCTAGAGATGCCCCGTCCTGTTCTGTCATAGTAATCCTCCTAAAAATTTCATCCAACGACGCAATACTGTGCTGTTTGATTCGTGAGTTTGTGAGTAGTGTATGGGCCACATACTCACCATAGCCAGCACAGAAATCGAAGAAAGCATCCATCCGGTTGCCTGTAAGAAAGTCGCGGTAAGCACTCAGAAGTTCGCTTCCTTCCTGAAACTGCTCTTCTAACGGTCGAATGAGCTTCTCATGCTCATCGATTACCCCTTGCACTGCAATAACATCTTCAAACGTTTCCACGCGATGTAACCACGGTGGTAAGCCAAGAAAAGAAAGGTTAATCATCGTATAAGAATTTTTACTCAGCAAAACATAGGTAGCAACGTAGAACCCATTAATGCTCTTCCGTGGGTTGAGGTCTGGTGTTTCTCTCCCTCCCCTACGTGCTTCAATGCAGTAAGAAAGATAGGCGCTTGCATACTTTAACAATGCTAGTATGTCTGCTTTAATCGGCGAGACACCCAGACCGTAAAACGAAGGCTCAAAATACTGTTTGAAAATTTCTTGGTGTTCTGTGAGAGAAATGTTGAGCGGGGCCAGTACATAGGTCTTACGCATATTTTCGTCGGTAAAGGCTCGTGGTGCTGCAGCTGCAAAAAGACCAACAGCCTTGAGATACTCCAGCAGCCAGAAGGAGTTGAAATTTTCCATAAGTAGTTTGTCCATCTTTGCCCGGTTTTGGCCTTTCCCCATACTTGGATTGAAGACCTGCGAAGCGGTCAGTCGCCGCTTAATGCCCTTCAACTTTACATGGGCGGCCCATTCATCCATAGCCACATCCGGGTCTGACCAGGGTGTCGCAAACATCTGCAAGATAGCTCGCAGATTCACGCCCTGATAGCCAGCCTGTACCGTTTCGTACCATTGCATGACAGCCTGATTATGGATGCCCTCGACCTGCATGCGGTAATCACCAATCAGAAGTGCTACATCACGATAAGGTTGCTCTTGAAAACTTTCCTGTAGCTCTTGCATTGCTTGCTGTCCAGATGTGGTACGCGTTGCTCGTTGTGCTGTTCTCAAAGCAATTTGTTGGCGAATCTCCTCCCAGATCAGGTTATAATCGACCATCGGTACGCCTTCTGGAAGGTCTTTCTTACGCTTGATAGCCCATGCCATGTTAGGGAGTATTCGCTGCTCAAGCCATTCCTCCTGTACTGGTTCTGATAAATGGAGAACGTAGTGTGATCCTATATCTTCAATACGCACTGAGCTATGGTGACGTGCTTTGCGGCTCGCCCGAAGCAGTTGTTCCAGCAGTACTGCCACGCCATAGGTAAGTAATGCGTCAGTAAGCGTGCCAGTTTGTTTAGGTATATAGTAAGTATCCTGGTACATGTTATATTCCCTCCAACGATTTTCCATCGCACAGTCGTAGCGCCCGTACAATCAATGTATAGATCAGCCATTGTTGGATATCCCCACTGTCGAGCAGTTTCCCATCCAGAGCACCCTCTTTCACAAACAAGCGGGCTTGCATGGTAGTACGCGTCGAGAGGTGCCTGGGAAGATCAATCAGTGTGAGTGCCTCTCCAATCGCTTCCTGGGCATGTTGATGTAGGGTGTACGGCACAATCGTTGATGCAAATGAAGAGTGATGCCGAGTGATCGCAGTAAAGACGGCCTGGCTGAGCCACTCATCCCCATCGAGAGCTTCCACAATAATCGGCCAAGATGCCCATGCTCCCTCCGCTGCATGCGGCGGACGTTTTTGCTGTCGTAATGCTTCCTCAGCCTGTCTGTGGAGTGGCTGCTGCTGTGGCATGAAGTGGGTATGGACAATCATCCTGTGCTCAGGCTGTGGCTCATGAATGGCTTGCTGAAAGGCATGCGACCACCTCTGCCACTCAACCTGGAGCTTACCAACGTCATGCAGCGCAATGGCTAGCAGCACAGCACGCTCAATCTGTTCGGCTGTTACACTGTAGTCCGAACTGGATGCAAGACGCTGTGCTACTAACGACAATTGCCTTGCCAGGGTACTTTGTTGCCGGTAAACCGAGAGCATTTTTCCAATGTGCTCTGCATAGTCCTCCAGAGCATAACGTGTCTCATATTGCCTTTTGCCGCTTTCAGGTGGCTCCTGCGCGAGCATCGCAATATCTAGAGCCTGTTCTGCAGGCTTGAGCCGAAACCCATGTTCTTCATCATAGGATACGAGGCTTGAATGTACGACAAACAATGGGGAGCTATCGATCATTCCCTCGTGATAAACTGGCTCCCAACGGTACTCAAAAGGGCACTTGGCATCTTTCAAAGGGTCATCTTTATTGGGGATAAGCTCGGCTTCAACCTCAACAGGAAACTGGATCATCGAAGGCCCAAGCTGACCCTCCTCACGCAAGATTTTTATCCAGCCGCGCAACGTCCCATGGAAGAGTGAGAAGCCACAGCAAGAATATGGAAAACTTATCTGTGCTGGGTTGTCATGAACGAGGATCGTGCGAGAGTCAACCTTGCGGATTAGGCGCGCCCTACCTTCTTTCTCTCCCCGGAATATGGCCGCATCTATATCATGCCAGCGCCCATAGCTTTCTTGTAAGATCTTTGTAATGAGCTTCTCATCAGTGGGGTCATGAACAGCAGAAACAATCTTTTGCTCATCGCTAAACGACAATGGTTGTCCATTATAATGGTGCTGACTAAACTCTGCCCATGTAGTATCACAACGAGCAGCATCATACGGAAGGTGCGGCTGTTTTGTATCGTCAGGAAAGCGGTAGATATGCACGTCCCCTTCCTCATTCTTATACCGAGCGCAACGTCCAGCACGCTGAATAATCGCATTCGCAGGTGCAAGTTCCGTGTGTAATTGTTCGCAAGTAATGTCCAAACCCACCTCTATCGCCTGCGTTGCGATAATAATGAGACTGGAGACGCGCTGTCCACTAACTTGTGCTGCGCTGCATTTCTTAAACTGCTGCCGAACTGCTGTTTCTTTCTGTTCTCGATGCTGCTTAATAAACCGAGAATGGAGAAGCTGTACCTGTGTCTTTCCCCGATGCAAGGGATTTGCCTCAACCTCTAGGCAAAGAGCATCATACACGTCTATAGCTCGCTCTACCTGGTTACAGATTGCTATAGAACGGGTACGATGTTGTGCAAGGACAGCTTGTGCGCTCAATGGCTCAGGAACAACGTGGTAACGACGTATTTTCTGTTGCGACTCGATCTGGGATAGCTCAGTTTCACAGACCATGACCCGTGCAACTTTAAGTTCACGTTCCAACACCCTGAGCATGTGGTCTGAGAGAGTCGCTGTCATGAGAAGGAAAGGGAAGGCATCTCCAAGGGTGCGAAGCAGTTCAGTGAGAGTGGCGAATGCCCCGCGGGCGTTCTGTTCATCGATGGGGAACAGGTGCAGTTCGTCGCATACTAGAAAAGAAGAGAACACTGCCCCAGCATTCATATTGGCTTGGCGACCGCTGAGCGAGTAGGGGATACTCAGTGCACTACTTAACACCTGGTCGATGGTCGTAAAAATGAGATCACCCTCAAACATTGGGTCGCCTTGTTGCTCCCCTGTTTGCAGGCGGATGGAAGGTTTCGTCTCATTTGTCCAGGTAGCTATTACTCGTTCTGCGACATCCTTGAACTGCTCTGTCAGTACACGCAGTGGAACTGTATAGAGACACTTGTGAGGGAAGACCTGATTAGTCTTCCAGGCATATAGGAAGGGGAAGAGTGCGGTCCAGGTCTTCCCGCTGCCGGTAGGAGCTTGTAGGATGACACTTTTGCGCTCGAAAAGAAGATGTTGGGCAACTTCTACTTGGAAGTCGTACGCCTTCTCTACACCAAACATTTGCCGAAAGGCGGTGCGCAGTTCATCGGACATAATTATGGCACCTCAACGTTTTTCTAATCTCAAGCCATTGCGTCTACAAAACTCTGTAATTTCATCGATTTGGTTTGAGGTTACGACCCACCATTTCTGATTATTGATTTCCCGGCACTCGGCTAACAAGAAGTCAAATCGAAATCGTTGTAAAAGAAGCCTGAAGCGGCTTTGGTCGCCGATTTGCTCAAAACGCACAGCCATAGAATCGTTTTCCATCATCCTGGCAACGAGTGTAGGTACTCTTGTTGGAACAACTTTGTGACTCTCTATCTGATTCTGCATGCCATTCCTCCTTATTTTGGGGGTGCAATCAATATCCATTCACAATTTTACTGATGAATACCTAGCATGTCAATCCTTGGTGCCTCGTCCTCGATAGTCAGAAAATTGTATATATTATAGCGTCCTCAATTTTCGGATATTTACATAGACCCGTAAAATCATGGTGGCCTTGAAATGGAGATTGAGAAAATTCGATTGTATTCTTAACTGTTTCTAAGTTATAATGTTAAGTACGACGCGCCTTGAGCGTACCGAAAGTGGTGTCTCGTGCTCGATGCCTGGCCTCAGATTCACTTGCTCGATCCGCTGAGGATACTTTGAACTGCCAGGACGAGTAACTCAGGCAGTGAACTGCGCTTAGACTCCATATATCCTTGCCATCTCCTTTATCTCCTCGCTCATTTTCTCACGAAACATTGACGGAGCCAAAACCTCTACCGCTGCTCCCCAACCACGAATCCAGGGGGTGAGTTCCTGTGTACTGCCGATTTTTACCGTGAAGAGGCAGGAGCCATCAGGTAGGTCTTCGATACGCTGGCTGTGGTGCCAGATACTTTCCTTCACCCGACGGACAACCGAAGGTGCGAAGCGGAGCGTGACTTCGATCTCGCCCTCGTCGCGCCAGATCACGCCCCAGGCTGCGGCAAGCAGACGCTGTGGATCGAAGCTCTCCGGGATCGTGAAACGATCTTCTGTCAGTTGCGCATCATAGACTCGCTCAACTTTGAGGGTGCGTAGTGCTTCGCGCAACTGATCATAACCAATAGCGTAGCAGGCGTAGCCGATGCTGGAGGGCTCGATAAAGTAGGGTGCGAAGATGCGCTCAGTCGTCTCGTCTTTTGTGTAAGAACGATAGCGCAGGCGCACCTTTTTCCCTTCGGCCCATCCCTGTGTAAGCACTTCCAGAGCCTCAACGTATTCTCGACGTGTCTGCCGTGAGCGTACAGCAGTTGCGGCTTGATCGATATGGCGAGCAATGAGCGGCGATTTCGCACGTAATGCATCAGCAAGTTTCTCCAAAGCCTTGACTACGTGTGGATTATGCTCATCGCTATGGCGCGAGAGCAAACGCACAGCCAGGTAAATCGCCAGTAGTTCATTGATCGAGAGCTTCACGCTATGCAGTGACCGGCGATGATCAAGAATATAACGCCTCCCTTTTGTGATCAATCCGGTCCCCATAGATTCAAGAACAGCCAGATCGCGGAAAATGGTACTCGGATCAACCTGAAACTCGCGGGCGAGTTCTCCTGTGGTCCATCCCTCAGGGCGTTGGACCAGTTTACGCTCGATTTGTTCAATCCGCTCTAGGCGGCTTTCCGGTGCTCTCATCGTAGATCTCCCTTTACTTTTATGGACACTGTACCTTACAAACCTTGCAAGATACGCGGCTTTTGAGAGGAAACTTGGGGAAATGGGGGAAAAATCTTGCAACTTGACTTGACAAAATAGTCAGTGTAGGTGGGCATGAAGCGTTTTCGCTATTGTCAGAGACGGAACCAATGGCACGCAGGACGAACTTGGGCAAAATCACTGCAAGAATGATTTGTGCTCGGCGTTTTGGTATGGGATACTGCTGCCCGATGGAATCGCGCTTTTTCAGCAGAGTGAGTAAGGGCGCTTGGAATTGACTCGATAGAACTGATGGTTGATTCGGAGGGTGCAATGGAGGCGAAAACCGTCTTGTGACGGTTTTCCCCGGTTGGGTATAGAATGATGACGGCTGGGATTGCCCTGCGTTCATTGGCGGCTGAGCGTATGGCGATTGCCTTTGGAAAACCCCTGCAAGGAACTGCCCTTGATCGTTCATTGTATCCTTCCTCTTTCCCTCTATCATACGACAAAAGCGTTTGGGGGCACCCCATGACGATGCTCATGGCGCTTTCATGACGCTTCCTCCTTATGCTCAGAGAGGACGATGGTCGTGGAAGGCACTCTGAGGAGCTTCTCGGCGCAAGTTGTAGGCAAGAGAGGAACGTTATAAGAGATTGTGAGGCCATGTGACACAAAAATTCTGGTGGCTGAATCTAGTTCGCGGCATCGTTGCTCTGATCATTGGTATGCTGATTCTCGTGTGGTTCCAAACCGCTCATGCCTTTTTTGTGAATTATTTGGCGGTATATTGGTTGAGTAGCGGCTTGGTGAGTTTGCAATGGGGCCGGTCTACACACCAGAAGAAAGGATTATGGCTTATTGCTGGTCTGCTTGAGGTTATTGTTGGTACGGCCATCCTTCTTCGCCCGGTATACCAATATGCTCTCAATCCAGTACTGGCCGTCAGAATCTTTGGTGTGTTGGCGGTATTTGTGGGTCTCTCCCGAATTTTTGGAAGGTACACAACTATAGACATGGTGTACCAGCGATCACAGGGCAGTCTCTTCCTGGGTGTATTCGAAGCAGGTCTGGGGTTACTCCTGATCTTCTCTGACATGCCGGAACCATTTACCAAACTGCTTGCTGGAGGGTGGGCCTTTCTCGGAGGGATACTGCTCATCTTTCAGTCTCTCCAGCTGCGAGGAGTTAAAGCAACCCGTACCTATCAATGAACTCACATGGAAGCCATGCGGCTCCAGCGCTGCGCCACCTCGTTCCAGGCGGCAACCTGAGCGGTCCGAGGCGGAAAGACCCGCGTGGGCACCTTCCGCGCGATGGCACGTACCTCCTCCAGGCTGTGCAGCTCGCCCAGGCCCACCAGTTGCATCAGCGCGTTGCCATACGCCGTTGCCTCGTATGGCCCGGCGATCACCGGCACGTCGAGCGCATCAGCCAACCACTGGTTGAGCCGCGCATTGCGCGCACCGCCTCCAAGCACATGCACGCTATTGATCATGGTACCTGAGAGGGCGCTGATCTGGTGAAACACCTGGCGATAGCGCAACACCAGGCTCTCCATGATGCACCGCGCGAACGCCGCCGGAGCGGCAAGCGGCGCTTGTCCATGTTCAAGGAGATAGGCATTAATGGCACCCGGCATATCCTGTGGAGCCAGGAAGCGTGGGTCATCTGGATCGATCAAGGCGGCGAAAGCTGCAACCGCATCCACGTCCGCCAGCAGTGTGTCATACTCGATAGCATGACCGGCGCGTGTGAAGCTTCGCTGGCATTCCTGTAACAGCCACAGTCCCATGACATTCTTAAGGAAGCGCGTCGTGCCGAAGACTCCACCCTCGTTCGTGAAGTTGGCAGTAAGCGTCTCGGGGGTCATGACTGGTCGCTGGAGTTCGATGCCCACCAGCGACCAGGTGCCGGAGCTGATATAGCCCCAACTATCCGCAAGCTGAGCAGGGATCGCCACAATCGCAGAGCCGGTGTCATGCGTCGCAGGCGCAACCACGCGCGCCGCGCCGAGATCGCCGCGCAATTCCGGGAGAATCTCGTCGAGCACTGTACCTGCTTCGACCACCGGCGGGAGCATCGTGGTCGGGATTGCTAGCTGGTCGAGCAGGTCTGTCACCCATGCTCCTGCAACAGGGTCCCAGCACTGCGTCGTGGTGGCGTTGGTGCGCTCGATAGTGAACGACCCGCAGAGCCAGTTATGGAGTAAATCAGGGATCAGTAACAGGCGGTACGCATGGGCTAATTCGCCCGGCTGCATGCGTTCGTGTGCATAGAGTTGGAAAAGCGTATTAATAGGCATGAACTGGATGCCCGTGCGCCGGTACAGCACCTCGCGAGGAACGCGCGCGAAGACCTGCTCCATCACGCCATCGGTGCGGTGGTCGCGATACTGGAAGGGGTTCCCTTGCAGGAAGCCGTGGGCGTCCACCAGGCCATAATCGACGGCCCAGGTATCGACGCCGATGCTGTCCAGGGTTCCCGCGAGCTTCCGCGCTTTGCGCAGCCCGGCGAGGGTCTCATCCCACAGCGCGAGGACATTCCAGAAGCGGTGCCCGCGCAGCATCACTGGTTGGTTGGGAAAGCGGTACACCTCTTCCAGGCTCATCTGCCGGCCATCGAAGCGCGCCAGCAGCACGCGCCCGCTGCTGGCACCCAGATCGACTGCTGCAATAGTGCGTGTCGCCACGCGTCTTCCCCTTTCTTAGCGCATTTGCACTTGACCTTTTAGGGTTTGACGTGTATACTTTCCCTCCGGGGGCACCAGGAGCAACGTCCTTTCACGACCCGCTTGAGGGTACTGAAATCAGCGCGGATACGCCGCCGCGACGCCGCCATCGACGTTGAGGATGTTGCCGGTGCTCTTGGTGGAGCGCGTCGGCGAAGCGAAGAACGCCACCGCCTCGGCGATATCCTCCGGTAAGATATTGACCCCCAGCGTCGTGCGCTTGCGGTACACTTCCTCCAACTGATCGGGGGCTACGCCGTAGGTTGCCGCGCGCTCCTGCCGCCAGGCGCTGTCCCAGATGCGCGAACCGGCCAGCACGGCGTCCGGATTGACGGTGTTCACGTGTATGCCGAACTGCCCGCCCTCTTCCGCCAGGCAGCGCGCCAGGTGCGCCTCGGCCGCCTTGGCCGTCGAATACGCGGCGGCATTCTTACCTGCGACCAGAGCATTCTTACTGGCGATGAAGACCAGGTTGCCTCCACGACGCTGCGCTTGCAAGAGCCGGAAGCCTTCACGCGCCACCAGGAAATAGCCGGTGGCCAGCACATTCCAGTTCTTGTTCCACTCCGCCAGGCTCGTCTCGGTAATCGGCGCGCTGGAGGCAAGGCCGGCGTTGTTGACGATGATGTCGATGCCACCGAATGCCAGCGCTGCTTGCTCGAAGGCCGCCCGGACGCTCTCCTCGTTGGTGACATCCATCCTCACTGCTACGGCCCGACCGCTGCCGAACTGCTGGTTGAGATACGTTGCAAGTTGTTCCGCGCCCGCCAGGTCGATGTCGGTGGCAACGATCTGTGCGCCGTCCTGGGCTACGCGCCGGCAGATAGCCGAACCGATGCCGCCCGCCGCGCCTGTCACCAAAACCACGTGCCGGGCGAACTCGCGCTCTGGCGGTGCCAGCTTGAGCTTGTATTGCTCCAGCGGCCAGTACTCAACGGCGTAACTCTCGGCGTCGGAGAGCGAGATGAAGCCACCACAGGCTTCCGCGCCGCGCATGACGGATATCGCACGGTGGTAAAGTTGGGCGGAGACGTCAGCCATTACCGCGTCTTTGCCGGTGGTGAACATGCCCACGCCGGGGATCAGGATGACACGTGGATGCGGATCGGCTGCCGCGTCGCTCGCGCGATAGACGGGCGTGCCGGCATCGGGATCGAGGTTCTGCTGTGCGTTTGCTTCGAGATAGCGGCGATACTTCCCTACATACGCCGCAACGCCTGCGTGCAAGGAAGCAACGAGCGCCTTGCTGTCCTGGTCCGGCGTCCAGTCGACGAGCAAAGGCCAGGGTTTGGTGTGCACCAGGTGATCGGGGCAGGCCGCACCAATCTTCGTCAGTTGTGGTGCATCCTGGCTGCCGGCGAAGGTCAGCACATCTTCGTCATCCTCAAAGCGCAGCACCTGGCGTCGCTCCGCCGAGACCAGCCCGCGCAGCACAGGCGCGACCTGTGCCGCGATGGTGCGCCGCTCCCCGGCTGAGAGCGTGGGGACGCGAGCACCACCAAAGACCGACCGGTCTGCATGAGCGATGCGGGCCTCCACATAGTCACGCGCCTGTGAGATGGTCGCCATAGTCGAGGCATAGCAGTCTTCGTCGGTATCGCCCCAGGTGATGAGGCCATGTTTGGCCAGGATGACCAGCTTCGCGTGCGGTTTGGCGCGTACTGCCAAAGCGACCTCGCGCGCCAGCCCAAAGCCTGGGCGGCGGTACGGAATCCAGATCAGCTTGTCACCGAAGCAGTCTCGAGCCAAATCCTCGCCACCCCGGGCACAGGCGAAGTAGTTCGTCGCGTCGGCATGCGTATGATCGATATGGGCGAATGGCAGGAATCCGTGCAAGAGCGTCTCGATAGAGGGGCGCGGGCGGCCAGGCTCATAGAAGCAGTGGGCGAGGTAGTCCACCATCTCGCTGTCGCTCATGCGTTCGCGTTCCAACAGGGGGAGCATATCGTCCAGGTACAGGCCGGTAAACGAGTCCTCAGTGACGGACGCCAGATCTGAGCCGGAGCCTTTGACCCACAGGATACGCGCTGGGCGACCACGAAAATCGATCTCGTTGGCCTTGGCCGCGGTGTTACCACCTCCCCAGTTGCAGATCGAGCGATCCGCTCCCAGCCTGCGCGAGCGTGCGACCAGTTGGGCCAGCGTCGTTGGTATGGAGGCATGTGTCATCGCATCGAATCCCTTACTCGTGTATTTCCAATGAAGTTTGTGTCAGTTGTATCAGTTGTGTCGGTTGTGTCGCTGTGTTACCTCTTGCGTATGCACCAGGCAAACGTAGTCGACTTAGGCGCCGGGATAGCCGCTGCTCGCTTCTGTAGGGGCGACCCTTGTGGTCGCCCGCTCGCCTGCCACGCGTTCGGCGTACCCACTGGCGCGGAACGCCGCGATAGGATCAGGGTCACGCCCTTGCCGCACACGAGCCTCAGCCAGGAGCGGGCGCACATCCGTCTCATAAGCCGCCTGGAGCACGCGATACGCTCCCAGCACATCGCCGGCCTCCTGTGTCTCGCGCAGGGCCGCGCGGTCCACCAGCAGCGCCTTAGCGTAGGCGGTCTGAACGTTGATGACGCTCTGGATCATCGCCTCGATCTTCGGTTCGATATTGTGCGACTGGTCGATCATGTAGGCGATGCGACCGGCATTGGCGTTGCCCTCAACACCCGCGCCAACAATCTCGTTGAAGATGCAGAAGAGTTCAAAGGGATTCTGCGATCCCACGATCAGGTCGTCATCGGCATACCTGCGGTCGTTGAAGTGGAAGCCGCCCAGCCGCTCTTCATCCAAGAGTTGTGCGACAATCTGCGCGATGTTGGTTCCCTGCGCGTGGTGGCCGGTATCCACCAGCACCTCTGCCTGCGGGCCGAGCTTCTGCGCCATGAGCAGCGAGGTACCCCAATCCGGCAGATCGGTGGAGTAGAAACTCGGCTCGAAAAACTTGTACTCGATCAACAGGCGCATCCCAGCAGGCAGCGCCGTGTAGATGGCCTGCAACGACTCCAGCAGGCGGCTTCTGCGGCGGCGCAGGTCGTCCTGGCCGGGATAGTTGGTGCCGTCAGCCAGCCAGAGACTGATAATGTCCGAGCCGACTGCTTGCGCGATATCGATGCAGTCGATCACATGCGCGATAGCTCGCTGCCGCACCTGCTTATCGAAATGGCACAGGCTGCCGAAGCGGTACGCGTCATCCTGAAAGAGGTTCGGGTTGACGGCGCCCATACGCAGACCAAGCGCATGGGCATAGTCTTTCACTGCCTGCCAATCGTCTTCCATATCCCAGGGAATGTGGATGGCGACACTCGGGCAAGTACCGGTTACCTTGTTGACCTGGGCCGCGTCTGCCAGCTTCTCGCGCAGGTTACTGGCTGCCCCCGGCCAGTGAAAGACCT
>Ga0070708_100001815_pt1 | contig 16399 bp, 20 predicted proteins | sample KBSK5503metaG_FD_65469 | JGI IMG/M metagenome (GOLD analysis project Ga0070708, IMG submission 65469) | Corn, switchgrass and miscanthus rhizosphere microbial communities from Kellogg Biological Station, Michigan, USA - KBS K5-50-3 metaG | ecosystem: Host-associated > Plants > Roots >... | reverse complement strand
ACCATGGTGTACTCTGTTTTTGAATGAGATTTTTGGTGCTCGTTTCCCTATTTCTGGCGTTGCCTTCATTCCTTCGCGCGGCGCCCCAAACGGCCCCTCCCGCGGCTGAGGACTATTCGGGAATGTATTCGTTTCTCCGGGAAGGCGAATTCGTACAGATTACGATCGAAGATAAGGGAGCGGTGAGTGGCTTCATCTCCCGGTTCGGCGATTCCGAGGGCGACCGCGGCGCATTTCTGGACCAGTTTTTTAAGTCGGGGAAGCTCGAGGCCAACAAGCTGAGCTTCACCACTGAAAATGTTCACGGGACCTGGTTTACGTTCGAAGGCATTTTGGGCCACGGATCCGGCAAGAAGCCTGAGGACGAAGCCTATTATGTTGTGCGGGGAACTCTAACTCGCTTTAGCACGGACGCAGAAAAGAAGACGACCTCGCAGGCCCGGCAGGTCGAATTCAAGTCTTTTCCAAGGGACGCTGCACCAAACTAACTACAATGTACCAATCGCAGATGCAGGAACTAACCTCCCAAGCCGTGGGGGACTATCGACCTCAGTCGGCACGGAGTCGAATGGATGCCTGGTTCCGATCACACTCCGACCTGGTTGCACTCATCACGATCGCGGCCGGTTTTCTGCTCCGCGTAAGAGCGGCTGCGGGAACATTTCTGAATCCGGATGAAGCTCTTCACTTTTCGGTCGCGAACCAAACCTCACTGGCTGCGGCGTATCGGGCGAGCCTCACTCTAGCCCATCCGCCGCTTTTGATTTTCCTGCTTTATTTCTGGCGACATGTAGGGACATCGGAATTTGTGCTCCGCCTGCCTTCGGTGATTCTGGGAACTGGGTTCTGCTGGATATTTTTCAAGTGGCTGAAGAGTGTCGTGGGGAGTACGGCTGGGCTCACTGGGCTAATATTTGTGGCCTTGCTACCTCCAATCGTGGCCCTCTCGGCGGAAGTCCGGCAGTACTCTTTACTTCTTTTTTTCATGGTGACGGCGGGGTTTCTGCTGGAGCGCGCGCTGGCGAAAAACTCTGCCGCACTGATGGCAATGTCTTCCATATGCGTTTGGTGCGGGATGCTGTCGCATTATTCCGGGCTACTGTTTGCAGCGGCGTTCGGCATTTACTCGGCGCTTGGTCTGATTCAACGTCGGCTGACACGAACCGTGATGGCAACGTGGGCGGCAGGTCAAGTAGGCGCCTTCGCAGTTGTCGTCTTTCTTTACCGGACGCAGATATCGAGGCTCAAAGGTAGTGCGATGGCCGAACAAGCCATAAACGAATGGCTGCGACGCTCATATTTTCATCCCGGGTACGACAACTTGCCGTCCTTCGTCGTGGGCAGAAGTTTTGCCGTATTCCAGTTCATCTTCGGCCAGCACGTTATCGGAGACATTGCGGGCCTGTTTTTTCTCGCCGGAGTTGGGCTTCTTCTGAGCAGGCGGGGCATTCGCGAGCAGGTTGCAACGACGCCATCGTTATTGGCGATATTTCTAGTGTCCCCGTTCGCAATAAACTGCGCTCTCGCGGTGACGGGCCGTTATCCATATGGCGGGACACGCCACTCGGTCTTTCTTGCGATGTTTGCCTTCGCGGGCATCGGATATTTCTTCGCCGCGGCCAGTTGGCAGCGCACTCAGATCGCAGTTGCAACTGCTGCGATCATCGTAGCTGTGTGCTATGCCTTCGGATTTCATCATCAGCCTTATATGACCAGGAACGATCAGAGCAGCGTGCGCATGAGCAAGGCCATAGAGTTTATCCGTTCACAAATCCCCACGACAGACCCCATTCTCATGGATTACCAGACGAGCCTGATGCTGGGCCACTATCTTTGTGTGCAACAGACGTCAATGAGAACTTCGGAACCGGGAGTTGGTGCGAACGACTTCATGGGGCCGCGCACCGAAGTTATTCCGGGGCTCATGCCGGCCTTTCAGGTGCTTCACTGTGGCGGTCACTCGCTAGTCTTGAGTCCGGCGCGGGAGTGGATGTTCGCACCGGAGACATTTCCCCGTAGTTGGGACGAATTCGTGGCACAAAATGCTCTGAAGCCCGGGAGTAATGTTTGGGTGGCCCAAGCAGGGTGGGGTGTGGGTATTGCGCCCGAGTTACAGCACAAACGGAGCGACATCGCGCCCTCGGATATCCAGTTTTTTGGCCGAAATATCAGCATGTTCAAGCTGACAGTTGCTCAGAAAACTATCGGCCTTTCCAGCGAATCGAGATAGAGTGCAATTGTCGCTTCGGGTTCTCGCCAAGGCCGCTCTTTACGCGCTTGATCTCATGAATTGCTGGATTTGATTTTCAGTCGTTCGCCAAGCAGACGCTGGATGGGCATAGAATGCTCGATACCACTCGACCGTCCAGGCGATGGCTTCATCAAGCCCAAGAACAGGCGTCCAACCGAGTTGCAACTGCGCTTTCTTGGTATTCAGGCGAAGGCGTTGCGGTTGCTGTGCATCACTATCCTCGGGGTCCAGAATCAGTTCTCCTTCTCGCTGGCCCCAAAGACTTGTGAAACTCTCCACGAATTTTCGTACTGAGATTTCATCTTCATCGTGCGGACCGAAGTTCCAGGGGCCGGAGTATTCTGGTCCGCTTTCGAAGAGCCGCTGCGCCAGCAGCAGTTGCGCACGGACCGCTTCAAGCACGTGAAACCAGGTCCGCACCGCAGAGCCGTCGCGAATCACAGCCCGTTGCCCGGCCGTGATGCCGCGAACAATGTCTGGTATCAGTCGATTTTCGGCCCAGTCTCCGCCGCCGATGACGTTTGCAATGCGCGCCGTGGCTACGGCAGTCTTCGTTCCTTGAAAAAATCTTCGGATGTAGGCTGATGTAGCCAGTTCGGCACAGGCCTGGCTGGAACTGTAGGGGTCCTGCCCGCCCAGGGCGTCTTCCTCGCGATAGCCCCAAAACCAGTCGCGATTCTCGTAGCATTGGTCTCCGCTCGCAACCACTAGAGCATGGACAGAGGACGTTAGCCGCGCTTCTTCGAGAACGTGAACTGTTCCCATTACATTCGTCGCAAAGGTTTCCACCGGATCGCGCTGAGAGCGCTGCACCAACGACTGAGCTGCATTGTGAATCACGATTTCCGGCTGGAATTCAGCGAATGCGTTCGCCAGCGCGTTACGGTCGCGCACATCGCCGAACGTGGATGTTATTCCGCGATCGAGGAGATTGGCGTCAAACAAATTGGGTCTAGTCGCAGGAGGCAATCCGTATCCGAAAACTTTCGCCCCGAGTAGTTTTAGCCACGCCACCAGCCATCCCCCTGTGAATCCAGTGTGACCGGTGACGAAGACCCGCTTTCCGCGATAGAAATCAGCGAAGGGGTGCGGCATCAGCGCAGCCAGAGGATGATTGCTGCGGCCAGGCCGGTTACCAGCAGACTGGCGATTGTGTATCCGTGGGCGCTGATCCAGCTCTCCTGCTTTTCGATTGTGAACAAGGCGGTTTCAGTCGGAACGGCGCTAGGAGGATGTTCCTCGCAATCTAGACAAAACGTACGGCCCAGTGAAATTGGAAAACCGCAAGAGTTGCAGGCGTGGATCTTTACGGGAGGGGGTAGAGCCGGAGAGTTGGGTGGCGGTGAGGGTATTGCCGGGACCCATTCCGGAGCATGCCACAGCGTCGACACCATTAGTTCGGGCGCTGCTCCGAGGTCCGCTTCGAGCATCCGGAGTTCGGAGCGTCGGGCGGCCTCCATATGATCGAGAGCTATGCCGGCCATTTCGGCGAGGCGAGAGACAACTTGAATGTCGGCGTCCTCGAACGCTGCATGACTTGTCGCAAGGTCAAAGAATCCTGACACTTTCCCTTTTCGGATTACGGGCAGGGCGAGACTAAAAATAGGATTCCTATCAGACTCTGCGTTCGAGGAACGAATCGCACGCGTGTCCTGGATACATTGGCGCAATGTTTCTTTTTTTATATCGGCCTGAGTGCCGGTCTCTGGAACTGAGCTTCCGGTGGAGGCGCAATAGACAAACTGCCCGTCTTCGTGCAGTGCAATTGCTACGCCACTTGCGCCGGTGAGGAAGCGTGCGCGCACCGCCAACAATTGCAGAGAAGCAAGCAATTCACACGTGGCGGTTTGAATGAGAGACGCGAAAACCGGCGTGCGAGGAAAATCCTCCATTTCTTCGCGAGATGCACAGCCGCTCAGAGCAGCCTCTTCTGTTGGGGTCTTGTAGTCCATCGACAATTAGCCGGAGTGTCGCTTGTGGCCGCTCGTCGTGTCAAGGACGAAGGGCCGGGAAAGCGCCCGAAAGTCACTACGATGCAAAGGTACAGCGGGTTGGTTCCTGAAACTGGGCTGCTCCCGAATCGGCACCCTGCCCAGATTACCAACGACATGCTCCTTATTCTGCTCAAAAGCTCCGGCCGGTAATGTCCGATGTACACGTCGAGGCCTACACCATGCCCCAACATCGACACTGCCTACTTCCGGAGCAGATCAGGGCGGTCAGGTTCAGGGGACGTCTAGAACGCTCCGGGAGCTGCGATGTGCGGTTGATCAGAACCAGGAAGTGGTTTTCATGGTCGACTCTGCAGGCCTGCTCGGGTATGTGAATCCGGCCTTCGAAAGGCTCACTGGGTACTCGGCGCAAGAGGCTCAGGGAAAAACCTGAGCTCGATCGCGGGGGAACAACTAAAGCCCGAGGCCTATATGCGAATACGAGAGCGAGTCTTACAGCGAGGAATTTATCGTGGCGCTCTGGAGGTCTGCGGCAAGGATGGGAGAACATTCGAGCTTGATCTCGCGATCACGGGAGTGCGCAATCACAAAGCGCGGACGGCCGGTCTTGTGTGTACCGGCAGAGACATGACCAATCAGCGGGAGCTGGAAGTTGAGCTTAGCAATGTCCGAAGAATGGACACGATGGGGACGCTGGCTGCCGGGGTCGCGCACGATTTTAACAATCTATTGATGGTGATCAGCGCGCACGCCGAACTGGCACTTCATTCGGCGCGTCCCGAAGACCCGCTGCGCCGCAGTTTGCAAGAGATTTTGGGGGCCTCACACCGGGCCGCAGAACTGACCCGCCAGCTCCTGGCATTCGGACGCAAGCAGGTGCAGGGTTTCCAATTGCTCTCGATCAATTCGGTAGTGGAGCGGACCTGCCAAATGCTTCCCAGAGTTATCGGAGAAGACGTCGAGCTGCGCCTCGCACTGGGCACTGATATCGGTCAGGTCAGGGCCGACGAGGGCGAGATTGAGCAGGTGCTGCTCAATCTTGCGGTCAACGCACGCGATGCCATGCCTAATGGTGGAGAGCTGCTCATCGAAACAGAGTCGGTTTACCTGGATGGTCGCTGCGTGCGCAAACAGCCAGCCATTCCCGCCGGCGAGTATATTCTGATCGCGGTCACAGACTCAGGGCAGGGAATCGCCCCCGAACACCTACCCAGAATCTTCGAACCTTTCTACACCACAAAATCAGAGGACAAAGGTACTAGGCTCGGACTGGCGATGGTTGACGGAATTGTGAGGCAAAGCGGAGGCTTCATCTGGGTGGACAGCTCTCCCGGCGTCGGGAGCACATTCAGTATTTATTTTCCAGTAGCCGAACGCATGGAGCATGAGGTTTCCAGCCTTAGCCCCGCGGAAGTGGCTGTACCGCGTGGCTCCGAGACTGTGCTCGTGGTCGAGGACGAAGATGCCCTTCGAGAATCGAGTGTCGAGTTTCTCTCCTCGATTGGCTACAAAGTGCTCTCCGCGTCCGACGGAGAGGAAGCTCTGGATAGGATTAGAGAGCATGCTGGCGAAATAGATCTCGTGATTACGGACGTGGTCATGCCACGCACGGGCGGACCCAAGCTCGCTGAAGTCCTGGTCTCTCTCAAACTTCAAGTGAAAGTCTTGTTTGTTTCGGGTTATTCGGAAAACGTGGTGCGGAGAAAGGGCCTCACTGACACGACCGGGCGCTTTCTGCAGAAACCGTTCTCCCTGCATGTGCTGGCTTTGAAGATACGGGCCATCCTGGAGGAGCCAAAGGTGGTGCGTGCGGCTGCCGCCGGACGTGGATAGTTCAGGCACTCCCGTATAATTACTCTCCAGCATGGGCCTTTCAGTTTCGCGCCGCGAGCCGGGCGCCGAAGACGAACCTTTTCTTTTGCCATTCTGCGGGACCGCGCGAGTCCGCTACTTCTCGCTCGGCCTGATTTTTTGCCTGTGGGCGGCTATTTATCTGGCCAGTATTTTTGTTCCTCCCCTTCTCGATGACGTGGACACGATCCACGCCGAAGCCGCGCGCGAGATGGTGCTCCGTCATGATTGGGTCACGCTTTATACGGATGGAATCCGCTACCTGGAAAAAGCCCCACTCATGTACTGGGGCGTGGCCGCCAGCTACAAACTGTTCGGCATTAAGGACTGGAGCACTCGCCTTCCGTTGATGCTTGGGGTGCTGGCGCTCCTGCTCACGGTCTATGGACTGGGGAAACACGCCTACGGCGAGCGCGCAGGATTCTACTCGGCTGTCGTGCTTGCGACCTCGCTCGGGCCCTACATCTTCACGCGTTTTCAGATTCCGGACATCATAGTCGGCCTGTGGCTGACGCTGAGCGCCTTCTTTTTCTTGCTGTCGCTCGAACAGGAGAAGCCTTCGCGCTGGGTGTGCTGGGGGTTCGCCGCCACATGCGCGCTGAATGTGCTGACGAAAAGCTTGATAGGACTGGTCTTTCCCCTGGGCGCCATCGTCTTGTACTTACTTCTCACTGGAAACCTGCGCCATATTCTGAAGCTAAGGCTTCTGTCGAGCACCCTTGTATTCCTTGCGATTGCAGCTCCGTGGCACATTCTGGCTGCCTTGCGTAATCCGAGCCAAGGAGCCGTTCGGGGCTTTTTGTGGTTCTACTTTGTGAATGAACAGTTGCTCCGTTACGTCGGGAAGCGGGTTCCGGCAGGGTATGACACAGTACCGCTGCTCATTTTTTGGGGGTTGACCATACTGTGGCTCGCACCATGGATGGTGTTCCTGCCGCAGAGTATCAAGCAAGTTCCTTTACGACTGCGTGAGTTTCGCAGCCAGCTTAGCCCGAGCCAGCGCGCCAGTCTGTTCTTTCTAATCTGGGCCTTGGTGATTGTGGGATTCTTCAGTTTTTCCACGCGCCAGGAGTACTACACGATTCCCGCGGTTCCGGCTCTAGCGCTGTTAATCGGCGGCTGGCTGGCGAAGGGAGCGGCTTCGCCGGAGTCCGAGTCCCGAGGCGGCCGCATTTCTTCCTGGGTATTGTTCGCGATCGTCGCGCTGGGATCGGTGATCGGAATCGCGCTGCTGATCTCTTCCAAGTCAGCCGCGTCAGGCGCCGATCTCGCCGACCTCCTGCGAAAAAATCCTCAGGATTACGATCTCTCCCTTGGGCATTTCCTCGACCTTACGCCTGAAGCCCTGGGCATGTTTCGCCCACAATTGATCGCGGCAGTGGTTTCTCTGTTCGTCGGGGCCGGACTCAACCTCCGGCTGCGGTATCAGTGTAAGCCCGAGTACGGAAACATGGCACTGGCGGCAATGATGGTGGCATTGCTGGCTTGCGTGCACGCGGCTTTCGTCACTTTTTCTCCAGTCCTGTCGTCGAAGCAGCTCGCACAGGTCATCGAGAAACACTATCGACCAGGTGACCTGATTGTGATCGACGGGGAGTATCATCAGGCCTCAAGCCTGAATTTCTACCTCGGTGTGCGGGTTCGGGTTCTGCACGAACCTAGCGGCAATCTGTGGTACGGCTCCAAGTTTCCCGACGCTCCTCGCGTCTTTGAGACCGAAGCTTCACTTGCGCAGCTTTGGAGCGATCCAGGTACGGTCTTTCTCTGGACCGACCAGGACCATCCCAAGGAACTGAGCGGATTGCCCCATTACTTTTTGGCACGCAGCGGCGGGAAATCCATCTTTACCAACCGGGAACTGGGGCCGTGATGGTGTTGTTCTGGCGGGTGTTGCTCGGAATCTCAGCCTTCGGGCTGGTCAGCTCTTCCGGTTTTCTTTTTCTGGTCGTAATTGCCACAGCACGTTTCAAAAAACGAGCCGAGAAGGCGGGTTGCTCGACCCTGAAGGTCTCTGCGGAAATACTCCCGCCGGTTACGATTTTCAAGCCCGTGCATGGCATGGAGGAGCGTCTGGAAGAGAATCTGGCGAGCTTCTTCCAGCAGGACTATCCCGATTACGAAATAATTATCGGCTCTCGAAGCGCTGACGATCCTGCTATTGCGGTTGCCGAAGCCTTGCGCACGCGTTATCCGGAAGTGAAGACCCGTATTGTGATCTCGGGTCCTCCTGAGTGGCCGAATGCCAAGGTGTTCACGCTGGACAAGATGGTCCCGATATCGCGAAACGATTTCTTCGTGATCGCGGACAGCGATGTGCGTGTCGAACCCGACTTCCTGCGCAATGTGATTCCGCCTCTGTTCGACCGGAAACTCGGCCTGGTCACATGTCTGTACCGGGGCGATCCCGCCCCCGACTTCTGGTCGCTGCTCGAAGCGCTGGGTATGTCGGTGGAAATGCCTTCTGGGGTGGTGATGGCGGAGATGCTCGAGGGAATTCGTTTTGCTCTCGGCCCTGGAGTTGCGCTCCGCCGTGATGCTCTGGACGCGATTGGAGGAATTAGTGCCACTGCCGGGTACTACTCGGACGATTACGTGCTGGGCAACAAGATCTGGGCTGCGGGATATAAGGTCATCTTCTCGCATCACTTTATTTATCACGTGCTCACTCCGCGGACGTTCCTGCGAACTCTTGGCGACCAGTTGCGCTGGATGAAGAGCACACGCCACTCCCGTCCCTGGGGCCACATTGGGACGGGACTCACTTTCGCCATGCCTTTCGGCGTGCTCGGATTCATTGCTGCGGCGGCGCTCGGCGAAGTCCCGCTTGGGTTTGTGCTGCTCGCAACGGCATTCGTGAACCGCGTGATTCAGTCCGTTGTGGTGGGATGGGGACTCCTCAAAGATCCACGCGCACTGCGTCTTTGCTGGCTCTATCCGCTGCGCGACCTACAAGGATTTGTTGTGTGGGTGGCGAGCTTTCTTAGTCACAACTTTTATTGGCGGGGAGAGATCTATCGCTTTACCGATGACGGAAAGATCATTGCGCAGGATCGAAAGCGTGAAAGTGCGGAAGTCACCCGTTAGCTTTTGGCCGTTAGTCCTTTGCCGCCAGCCCAATCGGGTTTCGATAACGAGCTAACGGCTAAGAGACGCGTTCTCGTTTGAGCTTCCCTTCTTGCAACTGAAAGAACTCGCCTCGCCAAACTATCTTTTTTCCCACTAGTCCCCCTAACCACACAACGACGGCCAGGACGTCGCGGACTGGAAGCAGCCAGAATGAACGAACGACTTCTTTATCGCGCAGCACGAACCTCCCTGTCACGACCGCCATGATCGACCGTATCAGCAGCGCAGGGACGAAGATCGCCCAGGCCCATGCAGCTCCGCGCGCTGTCAGCAAAGTTAGAAGCGCCCACGGCAAAGTGAACGTTAGCAGTAGTCCGGTATATCCCACGGGACGGGAGGCTCGAATTGTCCGTGCCCACCGCAACTGATGGGAAAAGAATCCAGCGAAGGTGTAGGCCGGCAAATACGTCTCCACAACAGATTCCGAAAGTGCCACCTTCAGATTTTTCTCTGCGATGCGTCTGCCTAATTCGTAGTCATCGGCAAGATAATCCGCAATCGCTTCAAATCCTCCAATGGAGTCCAGATGGTGCCTGCGCAAGGCGAGAGTCGAACCCAGGCCAAACCGCAGTCCACCCTCGATCTGCCTCGCAGCGAGAACTCCAGCGCAAAAATCAGTACTGATGCCCAGCGACTCAAGTCTTGAAGCCATAGTCCGCGCCGGAACTCCACGATAAAGACACGTCACCAGTCCCACGCCCGGCGTGCTCAATTCCGTCACGATTCTGCGCAGGTAGTCCGGTTCGACGCGGATATCGCTATCATTGACCAGCAGCCAGTCATACTTCGCCACGGCCGTCATCTGCGCCAGGCTACTTACTTTCCCATTGGCACCCAACATCTTTTCGCATCGCACCAGCCGGATTGCCCGATCGGGGAACTCTCTGATCAGTCTCTCAACCACCGTGATCGCAAGGTCGTTCGGATCAGTGATTCCGAACAGGACCTCGTATTGTGGATAATCTTGAATACAGTGAGAACGGAGACTGGCGTAGATCTCAGGATCGGTGCCTTTGAGCGGCTTCAGAATAGAGACTGGCGGCAGGTCTGCGCCTTCAGTAGCAAGTGGCTTCCGCCTCAACGCAAGCCGGGCTCCTGCCCAAGTGCAGAGAGTGCAGTACCCCATGCTCGCAGTCGTAAAGAGCGTACTGATTGTGCTCGGAATGTTCAGGAAAATAGCAGCCATCTGCGGGTTTTGGGTGCGAGGCCTGAGGCTTTAGGCGCAAATCGCCATGCTCAGTCTAAAGCCTGGATCCAAAATGAGAGTCTCAAAACTACAGCATAGAGTCAGAAAGCCGGAAGTCGCCCGGCCGCCTAGGTTTCAATCCCCATGTAGCATACCCGCCCGACCAGATAATCCGAGACGCTTTTGCCCTCTCCCAACGTCACTACTTCTATTGGGTATGCCTGGTTGTGCGGCCGCAGCACCATGTTTCTGTCTGCCAGTTCGACGTATCTGACGATGCAGGTGCCCTTTATGTGGACCGCGTACATGCTCAACTCGCCCTTGCGGTAGGGCTGGAGCGAATTGTAGTGCCGGTCAAGCAGCACCGTCGCTCCAGGTAGAAGCCGCGGGTACATGCTCATTCCGTCCCTGGCTTCCACTCTGATTACTACAAAACGCTCCCAGTCGCCACGCTTGCCATGCATTTCCGTACGCAACTTGCGCAGAAACACTTTCTTGAACTTCTGGATTTCCAGCACGTTCATGCTCATCACCTGCGGCTGGGTCGCGGCAATAGCGCCCTCTACCACAAAAATATTTTCGAAATCATCCTCGCTGGGTGGCGGAATGCTGGCGCGTTTGTTGACCTCGGCAGGGTCGAGCAGATCGAGAATTGAGAGGTGCTGCACGCTGAGCACCCGGTCCATTCCTTCCAGGCTCAGACTCCTTTTGCGGTTAAGGAAGTTGGAAATGTGCGCCTGTTTGAAGCCGGTCTGTTCGGCCAGCCGCAATCCGGTCAGGTCCCCTCCGTCAATCCGCTCCCACATAGCTTTGCGCAGGTTCTCTTGCAGACTCTTGAATTTCATGGGCGCAGTATAACACTGTTGTATAGCGTGGCGCTATAGTCACTACAAAAGTGTCAGCCAGAGAGTAAACTAGTTTCTCGGACTAGGAAAGAAGTTTTCCACCACTTTCCACAATAAAAATGTGTCATTCTTCCTATAACAAATGGCTATTGGCGATGCAACTCCAACATCTGTAAGGCAATACTAGCGCAAAAACTGCAAGCTATACGATTGGCACATCGATATAACTCAAGTCAGATAGCGGAGTTCGAGGGGAGAAAGAAAGGCTTCAGGAGAAATGGAAGAAGCCGGGTTCGCCGAGTTCCGCCGCAAGGTCCGCACTGCCGAAGTGCTCTCTGCAGCCGTGGAGCGCCTACTGTCGCAAATCCGGTTCAATGGCAAGGTCAGCGGATTTGTGCAGAACGGCCGGTTGCTCAAATCAGGGTACGAAGAGGGTTATTTCCGCAATCATCCTGCTACCTGAGGAAGTTAGAGAGCTAGCAACCATAACTAAATAGTCCAGACAGGTCGTCGTAACTGAAACGAGCCCTGTAACCGGGAAACCGGTTGCAGGGCTTTTTTATTCACCTCGGATCATTCGCTTGGAGGCGATCATGGAACCATCCCTCACCGGTTCGCTTAAGTTGGAACTCAAATATTGCGAGCGCCGCGGCGGTCTCTGGCTGCGCCCGATGGAGTCAGACCTGGTTTTTTGCGCCGCCTGCGCCATAGTGATGGCAGGCCTCGCGCCCAATTCGCGCTTCTCAACCCAACATCGCCATTCACTACATGCCCGAGCGCTTTGTCAGGGGCGGCGGGGCGACATTCTGGAGCGAGGGAGGTAACGCATGAGCACGAGCCTCCTGTCTGGACCAAGCGACGTTTTCGTCCAAAACTGCGAGTCGGGAGTATCCCTTGGGGAAGACTGCAGTGCATCTTCCGCTAGCAGAACCCTTGGTAGGTCGGATAGCGATCCCAAGTTCTGGCTGTATCGCGAGCGTAAGATCGCTCTTCTCAGATGCTATCTGCGGATTTCGATCGAGGTTGGGCGGCTGCCCTCGCTCTTGGGCCGCGAGTTGTTTCGCTCCAAAGTTACGGCTTACCGGATGTCGAGTTTCGAGGATGCAGTGATCTTCGTTCACGATGTCGAACGCGCGCTCGACCAGTTGGACACATTTGCCAAAGACCTCGTGGCCACAATTGTTTTCCAGGACTACACTCAGGACGAAGCCGCCGAAGTCCTGCGCTGTGCTCGCCGGACAATCTGCCGCGAATTTCCTCGGGCGATCGACCGGATCACAGAGGTCTTCCTGGAAGGCGGATTGCTGAACCGCCTCCCTGGAAAGGCTGTGGAAAATTCTTGTCAAGTGGGGAAAGCCGCGGCTTTTTCGTCAAGTGGTTGTAAACAAGCTGAATAAATTTCTGCAAAGTATGGCGCAATTGCCTATTGCGAAATGCTATTCTAAAAAAGAGTAAGGAAACAGAGCGCGCCTGCGGGTGCGCTCTTTCTTTTTTGACTACCATGCCGAAAAGAAACCTTCGATGCTGCCGCAGACCTTTCGGGCCTGCGCCGGAAGATTACACAATTGGTCGCGAAAAATGCGGTTCCCATGGTACAGCAGGCAATCGACGCGGTGAAGGAAGAAGGTCAGTATCAAGCGATCAAGTATTTGTTCGACATGATCGGACTTTATCCCGCAGCGGCGCAGGATGAATCAGGAGGCGCAGGAATCGCTAGGCCGGACGCTGCTCGATCACCTAGGGTTGCATGAAGTTTCGCCCAAAGAACAGGGTGCCGAGAGTAAGAAAGAAATCACTGCGTCCCATCCCTTAGAATGAAACCTAGCTCGAAATATGCGGAAGCCCGCTTGCGAGAGTCGCTGCAACGGCAGAAGAGAGTTCTGGCGTTCAAACAGCTTTGGGGCGAAAGAATCAGCCCCGCGGGCAGGAGAAACGCGAACTTGGGGATAGACATCACGTGGGTTACGGAGCGAATCGGATTGGGCGGCGGGATTTGGACGGCGGCGAACATGGCAGAAGTCGCCCGCTCCGGCATCACGCACATCATTGATATGCAAGTTGAGTTCGACGATACTCCACTTGCCGAGATCCACGGGATCCAGGTACTGTGGAATCCGACGGATGACGATTTCCAGCCAAAGTCTCTGGACCTCTTCCAGCGCGGCGTAGATTTTGCACAGGAAGCACTGGGAGACGAAAACGCTAGAGTATTCATCCATTGCGCCGCCGGGGTTCACCGTGCCGCCATGATGACTTTGGCAGTGCTGTGTTCGCAGGGATGGCAACTGGAAGACGCGATGCAGACAATCTCGTCACACCGGCCAGTTGTCGATTTTGCAGAAGTGTATGTGAACAGCGTTGAACAATTCTTGCAGCAGCAGGTGAGGGCCGGAGACTAAGAGCTGCTCCAAGCAGTACGTCCAGACTGGGAGGAATTATGTTGCACACGAGCCGCCGGCAATGGCGGCTTTTTCGTTTGGCGCTGTTTCTTGTGTTAGCCCTAGCTCTGCCCATCGTGCGTACGACTGCCCAAACCCCGACCCTAACGACCGTAAGCGACACAGTCTATCGCGCAGATGGAAGCCCAGCTAACGGAACTCTGCTGATCTCGTGGCCGGCGTTCACCACCGCGAACGCCAGCACCATCGCCGCCGGCAACAAGAGTGTAACTCTGGGAACGAATGGCAGCTTGACATGAATTACAAGTGGGCCCTGGCGACGCTGGCGCTCCTAATGCTCACCGGTTGCGCAGCTCGCCGCGGTCCGCAGTCCTTTCTTGCTGTGCTGAACCCAAACTGCTTGACCGCGCCGATCGTCATGCGAGACTGCGACTTTTCCACCGAGCCGCCGCGCTGTCGCCACGTTCAACTCGAATACCGCAAGGGTTGCGAGCAAATTGAGGTCAAACAAGCGCGCTGATACTGAAAAAGGAATCAACCGAACAGCTTATTTGTGACGCAACGCCTCCAGCACGCGATCAACTTCCTCCGGAGAGTTGTAATGCACCAGCCCGATTCGCAGGAAGCCTCCATCTTTTTCCACGCCGAGCCGTTCAGTCAGATTGATTGCGTAATAGTTGCCATCCCAGGTGAAAATGCCGCGTTCGCCAAGCTTGGTGGCTAGTTCCAGCGGCGTGTGCCCGTCGATCCTCACCGCAAATGTTGGACACCGCGAATCCAATCTCGCGAGATCATTGATCCCGTACAGCCGCAGGCTGGAAAATTCGCGCAGGCCGCAAAGCATTCGTTCCATCAAGGTGCGCTCATGCGAACGAATGGCGCGATAGGCAAGTTGCAGGGCATCGTGCCGCGTGGGGGCAAGTGCCCCCACCCGCCCACCCCGGACGAGAGCCTGCCCTGAGCCTGCCGAAGGGGCGTCCGGGGCTACGTGTTCCGGAGCAGTGCCAATCCGAACCGAGGTTTGTCTTCCCAAATCCGCCAGGTAATCGACGCATGCGGTGATCCCAGCAATGCATTCGTGATTCAGCGTGCCCCACTCCCAGCGTTGGGGGACGGCGTTGGTGTTGGCGCGCACTTTGTAAGGTTGCAGTCGCTCAAGATGTTGTCGCTTCCCGTAGAGCACGCCCATGTGTGGCCCGAAAAACTTGTAAGTGGAGCAAACCAGAAAATCGCAATCCAGCTCGCGAACGTCAATCGGCCCATGCGGCGCATAGTGCACCGCGTCAATGTAGGCCATAGCGCCAGCTTGGTGGGCAAGTCGCACGATCGCCCTCGCGTCATTGATCGTGCCAACCGCGTTCGACGCATATCCTGCCGCCACTATCTTCGTTCGCGACGTAATCTTGCGCGCGAGGTCGTCCATGTCCGATGTGCAGTCTTCTTCGTGAATGTCTGCGAACTGAACATTGACGCCGCGCTCCTCGAGCGCACGCCACGGAGAGATGTTGGCATCGTGGTCGAGATGCGTGAGCACGATTTCGTCTCCCGGCCGTAATTCCCGCCCGATTGCATTGCTCATAGCAAACGTCAACGAGGTCATATTCGGGCCAAAGACGACCTCATCAGAATCGCAGCCGAGGAAGTCGGCCATCGCAGCCCGCGCCCCGGCGATCATCTGATCAGTACGGCGGCTCGTTGCGTACGCCCCGCAAGTGTTCGCGTTGCTGGTACACAGATAATCCGAAATTGCGGCGATTACCCGTTGGGGGACTTGCGTCCCTCCGGGTCCGTCGAGAAACGCTGCCGGATGCCCATTCACTTTTTGCGAAAGAGAAGGGAACTGCGACCGCACCCAGGGCAAATCCAGCGTGGGTGTGATCTGTGCTGATTGTGAGAGTTCGGTAATCGAATTCGTCATTTAGAAGCAGAGTAGTACGAGGCCACACAGATTTCCGCAGCCTCCCGGCGTGCGTTGCATTCTCGTCCGTTTAGGTTTCTTGGCCAAGAGCCAATAGCCAACAGCCGATTCTCTCACCCCATCGTATTTGTGCGCTCAGGCTGGATCTTGAACATCACTCGCACTTCGCTCGGTTGCCGGTACGGATACTTGTCCGCACCAAGATATTTCTTCGCCATTTTGTCGATGTGCGCATCCGCGCCCTGTTCGGTGATCTCAACCACGCGTCCGCGAATCTCCAAATAACGATATGGATTTTCAGGATCAATGATGGCCAGCGCCACTCGCGGATCGCGGCGAATGTTTTTGTCCTTCTGCCGGCCCTTTGCCGAATTGACGATGACCTGGTCTCCGTCTAGGTCGCACCAGACCGGCGTCACTTGCGGTGAACCGTCTGGCATGAGTGTGGCGAGGCTGGCGAAAGCACGCTTGGTGAACAGATCGCGGTATTTCTCGGGAATGGCCATGAGTTCCTCCTTGCTGGAACTGTACCCGCAGCATTATAGAACGCCGCAACAGGTGAATGGTGTCCGCAGCCAAACTCCGCGCCCTGCCCTGATTGTCTCGTGATTTTCACAGCCTGGAATATCGTTCTTCACCTGCTGTACCCATTTTGGGATTTCAAAAAACGCGCCAGAATAGGCATCCGACGCGCATTATGGAACAATTCTTGCAACCCGCCTGCACCACTCCCGCTGCACTCCCCTGTGAACGAGCTGCACTCGATTGAAATCCAAGCACTTACAAATTTGTTTTTTCTATTGACCAAAAAAATAGAAGGTGTAAAACACAATTGTTCTTTGACAGTTTCTGAAGTTTTTCCGGTTGGTGC
>Ga0070708_100001814_pt1 | contig 16403 bp, 15 predicted proteins | sample KBSK5503metaG_FD_65469 | JGI IMG/M metagenome (GOLD analysis project Ga0070708, IMG submission 65469) | Corn, switchgrass and miscanthus rhizosphere microbial communities from Kellogg Biological Station, Michigan, USA - KBS K5-50-3 metaG | ecosystem: Host-associated > Plants > Roots >... | reverse complement strand
CATTCACGTGCAGCGCTGCGGCGGAAACCGCGCGGAAGCTCGATCTCCGGCAAAGCAGCGAACAGACGAGCCCGGGTAGGGGACAGATAGAGGAAGTCGACCAGCGCCTTTTCGGGTAGTGCCAGCTTGATTCCCGATTCCGGGAGGGACTGGAATCCGTCGAAGAACCCGGGCTGGACATGATGCACGCTGTACGTTCCAGCTCCGGTCTTGATGCGCGCACTGCGCGCGAGCGAAACGACGAAGATCATCGATGGAATCTGGTCGATCATCCCGTGCTGGTACAGCGCCGTCTGCAGGGACACGTAGCTCGGATAAGGCGCCGTCACGTACTCGGTCAGCGCGAGCGGATCCGGTCGGTCGGCCAGGGCCCACAGCCCCTTTCGCATCGGCGTGACGAGAGCAGACTTCGCGAGCCGGCGCATCGTATGGCTCGCTGCCTGACCCGAGACGCCGAGAACGGCCGCAGCCTCGGCGGTCGTCGCGGCAGGAACACGGAGGCCCTTCAGCCGTCGCAATGCCTCGGTCGCGTTCATGAGAGGACCTTTTCCAGCTGCGCGACGACCTGCCCCTGTAGAGCGTCCCAAGCCTCCCGCCTGGCATATTCGTCGACATGCTCGGGCTTGAGGTATGAGACCACCTGCGACTTGAAGTCCGCGAAGGAGACGTCCATCGCCCGCTCGATCGCCTTGGGAACCTGGGCGCGGACAGGGCGCAGCGCATCGGTCTCTCCGCCCGCCTTCGCCAGCAGGACGGCAAGGTCGAAGACGTCTCGCGCTTGCACGGTGCTGCGACCCGTCAGCGCGCCGATCTTCTGCCGGAGAGCGGCCGCCAGAGGGTAGTGACGCGCCAACTGCGGCATCAGCTGGTAGTCCGCCAGGACGCTCGCCGCGATCGCCTCCACCTTCGCCTCTTCCATCGTGCTTCGGCGGGAGAACTCGATCTTCGTGTGAAGCGGCAGCGAGCGTCCTTCGGCAGCCAACCCCACCTTCCAGCGCCGCGTGGTGTCCGTCTGCTTCGGAGCGCTGACCTTCCCCACCGAGATTCCCCGGCTCGTCAGCGGCAAGACGAGCGCAGGTCCTTCCAGGATCCTGCTGACCTTCTCCTTCAGGGTGTGCACCGGAGTTCGCACGACGTCGATGTCGATGTCCTCCGAATACCGGATGCTCTCGAAGAAGAAGCGGAGATTGCAGCCGCCCTTGATGGCAAAGCGGTCCTTGTCCGGCCCCGAACCGAGAAGCCGGATGAACTGGAGGTGGAACGGCTCGACGACCTGTCGATCGGACAGCATCGAGATTTAAGAATTCGTCATCATGACATATGTGTCAAGATCGCGTATTGTTATTCTAGCTGCTGCCTGCACATCCCGTCGCTGGACCAGGCTTCGCTGCCGACGCAGTGGTGGCAGTAGAAGAGGCCTCCGGGATCGTACCTTCGCTTGATCTCCGCGAGCCGCGGGTAGTTCCGGCCCCAGAAAGAGAGCTGCCAGTCGGGCTCGAACCAATCCGTCTCGTTGACGTAGCTGCCGCTGCCCGGTGTCGCGTCCCGGATGAGCTTCATCGCCGCGCTCACTCCCGCCCGCGCCTTCTCGCCTTCGGCCCGGTCCGGCTCGTGTCCCGGCACGCCCGGAAATCCGCTGCCCGCCGCAGCCACGATGACCAGGGCGGCCGCGTCGAACACAGTGGGATTCATGGGCGTCTCGCGGCCGAGGAGGAACGCGCCGGCGGAAGCACCCGCCTGGCCCTTGTTGAAGTGGAACCAGATCGACCAGTTGCGGGACGCCTGGAACACGGCGGCCGCGAACGACCTGGCGTGCGCCGCCTCGAACAGCGTGAGCGGGATCCAGCGGGATTGATACGCGTACCAGTAGGCGGAGACCTGATGGCCGTCGCCCGCCCACCAGAAGCGATCGCTGGGAGCTTCCGCGCGGTCGTCGTGCGCGATGGCCTGGGGAACGTGCTCCTTGAGAAACGCGTAATCCCACAACCGATTGCCGGGCACCTCGAAGAAGCTCGCCTTCATCGTGAAGCGATCGCCGTTGCGCTCGACCCATTCGCGGAACGGTTTCCACACCTGTTCGGCCTCGCTCGCGCGCATCCCCTCGAACACCATCGACAACGTCAGCGTGTTGTTTCGACGCACGCCGACCTGCTCGCCCCAATGCTCGTTGCTCAATCGCTCCCGGTAGAAGAGGAAGAACCGCTCGAGCAGCTCCTTGAAGGCGTCGTCGCTCTTCGCGCTGACGCTGCCGTCGACGCCGCCGAACCAAGCGGGCAACGGATGCGTCCGCAGCGTCACGCGGGTCACGATTCCGAACGTGCCGCCTCCTCCGCCGCGCAACGCCCAGAAGAGGTCCTGGTTCTGGCATTCGTTCGCGACCACCAGCTTGCCGTCCGCGGTGACGACCTCCGCCTCGAGCATGCTCGCCGCCGCGATCCCGAATTTTTTCGACCAGCTCCCGAAGCCGCCTCCCTGCATGAATCCGCCGGCCGCTCCCACCGAGGTACACCCCCCGCCCTGGACATATCGGCCGTGCCTGACGGTGACCTCCTGATACGCCTCGAGCCAGCGAGTGCCCGCCTCGACCGTCACTGCGGGAATGGACCAGGAGGCGGCGCAGCCGCGCGGCGTGAACGCCTCGTCCACCGACACGCGGCGCATCTCGTGCATCCAGACCAGCAGCGAATCGGGCGCGCTCGACCGCCCCAGGTAATCGTGCCCCGTGCCCTTGACCACCAGCCGCAATCCATGCTGGCGCGCGAAGGTCACAGCGGCCATCACGTCGCTGGCGTCCTTCGCCACGACAGCGTATGCGCTGGCCGCCGCGTTCCATGCGTCGAGCCAGCCCGTCGACTCGGTGCCTCCTGCCTGGTCCTGCAGGTAGAAGGGGTTTTTGGCGTTCTTGATCGCGGCGGCGCACGCTGGGCCCGCGGCATCTGCCCGGCACGGCGCGAGCGGCGACTGCGGCTGCTCGAGCCTGCCGTGAAGGTTTTCGCCCAGGCGCTTCCACTCGGACTGCGCCGGCCAGCACGGCTTGCCGGGCGTGCACCGGCAGCTCGTCCCCGCCTCAGCCGTCGCTTCCACGCGAGCTGGCGGCTTGCTCGCCGCGCACCCTGCGAGGAGAGCCAGCGCAGCGGCCGTTCGCGTCACGCCGCACACTCAGGGCGTGGAGCGCGATCCGGCAGTGGCGTCCTTTGCCGGCGCGAACCCTCGCCGCCGCATCAGCGCGCCGATTCCGGCGTCGTGGCCGCGGAAGGCCCGGTATCCGTCCGCCGGGTCCACGGTGTTGCCAGCGCTGAACACGTTGTCGTGCAACCGCTTCGCCACCGCCTTGTCGTAAGGCCCCGACGCCTCGAGGAACGCCTCGTAGGCATCCGCGGAGAGCGTGTCCGACCAGAGATAGCTGTAGTAGCCCGCCTCGTATCCATCGGCGAAGATGTGATGGAACTGCGCGGTCCGGTGCCGCATGACGATCTCGCGCGGCATGCCCAGCGCCGCGAGCGTCTCCTTCTCGAACTTGCGCGGGTCGGTGGTGGGCTCCTTGGCCAGATGGAGCTTCATGTCCACCAGCGCCGACGAGAGGTACTCCACCGTCTTGAACCCCTGGTTGAAGGTCTCGGTGCGCTCGATCTTCTTGACCAGCTCGGCCGGCACCGGCTGGCCGGTCTGGAAATGCAGCGCGAACTGATCGAGCACCGGACGCGTCGAGAGCCACCGCTCCAGCAGCTGCGAGGGAAACTCCACGTAGTCGCGCGGCACGTTGGTGCCCGCCAGCTGCGGATAGACGACGTTGGAGTTGAGACCGTGCAGCGCGTGGCCGAATTCGTGGAAGAGCGTATCCGCGTCGTCCCAGGAAACGAGGATGGGCTCGCCGCTCTTGCCCTTCACGAAATTGGCGTTGTTGGAGACGATGACCGGCTGATCGAGCAGCTGCGACTGCGGGCGGTACTCGTTCATCCACGCGCCCGAGTTCTTCCCCGGCCGCGCATAGGGGTCGAAGTACCAGAGGCCCACGTGCTTGCCGTCCGCGTCCTGCACCTCGAAGACCCGCACGTCGGATTGGTAGACCGGCACCGAGCCGTCCGTGACGGGCACGAACTTGTACCCGAAGAGCTGGCCCGCGACCCAGAACATGCCCTCGCGCAGCTTCTCCAACTGCAAGTAGGGCTTCACGTCGTTCTCGTCGAGGTCGTACTTCGCCTTGCGAACCTTCTCCGCGTAGAAGCGGTAGTCCCACGGTTCGATGCGGATCTTCGCCTTCTCCTTGTTGGCGATGGCCTGCATGTCGGCGACTTCTTCGCGAACGCGCTGGACCGCCGGCTTCCACACCGCCTCCATCAGCTCCACGGTGCGCTCCGGGGTCTTCGCCATCTGGTCCTCGAGCTTCCAGTGGGCGTAGGAGGGATACCCGAGCAGCCGCGCCTTCTGCACCCGTAGCTTGAGGGTTTCGGCGATGATCGCGTTGTTGTCGTGCGCGTCGCCGTTGTCGCCGCGCATCACGAACATCCGCCAGACCTTCTCGCGCAGGTCCCGGCGGGTGGAGAAGGTGAGGAACGGATCGGTGCTCGAGCGGGTATTGAGGATGGCCCACTTTCCCGGCTTGCCGTGCGACGCCGCCGCGGCGGCCGCCTGCTCGCGCAGGCCCGGCGAGAGCCCCGCAAGATCGGCCTCCTTCTCCAGCAGCACCATCTGCGTGCCCTCTTCCGCGAGCAGGTTCTGGCTGAACTTGGTGGAGAGCGTGGCCAGCTGCTGGTTCAGATCGGCGAGCTGCTTCTTCGCCGCATCGTCGAGCTTGGCGCCCTGGCGGACGAACCCGGTGTAGTCGAGCCAGAGGAGCCGCTGCTGCTCCGGGGTCAGTTTGAGCGAGTCGCGTTTCTCGTAGACCGCCGCGACGCGCGCGAAGAGCTTCGCGTTCTGCACGATCTTGTCCTGCAGCGCGGCCAGCTTGGGCGAGATGTCGGTCTGGATCTTTTGCATCTCGTCGTCGTTCATCGTCGAGGTGTAGATGCCGAACACGGCGGTGGCGCGATTGAGCGGCAGGCCGGCGCGCTCCATCGCGACGATGGTGTTGGTGTAGTCGGGCGGATTGGGATCGTTGGCGATCTGATCGATCTCGGCCAACTCCTGCGCCATGCCTTGGTCCATGGCCGTCTGGATGTCGGCCACCTTGAACTTGCCGAAGGGCGGGACGCCGCCGAAGGGGCCGCTCCAGGGCGCGAGCAGCGGGTTCTCGCTCTTCGCCACCGCCGAGGCGTCCTTCACGAACTTGAGCGCGAATCGATCCTGCGTGTGCGCCTTGTTGACGGTCGAGTCGGCGTTCCAGTCCCGCGGGTCGGACGGGTTGCGGAGGAAATCGCTCTCGCCCGCCAGCTTGAACCCGGCCCGCTGCACCTCGTCGCGCACCAGTTGCTCGTCGATGCGGTGCAACCGCTCCACGTCCGCCGCGCCGGTCCCCGGCCGTGCGCTGTTGTCGATGATGGCGTAGACCCCTCCGGGCTTCAGCGCCGCGAACACCGCGCGGTTCATCCTGCCGGCATCGCTCTTCTCGGCGATGGCGTCGTGATAGACGGCCACCGAGTAGACGGCGTCGAGATCCTTCAGGTCGGGCGGGAACGGCTCGTCCCATTGGCGGATGACGTGGGTGGTGTTCTTCATCACCGGCCGCGCCAGCCGATCCTGCCAGGCCTTGGTCAGTCCCGGGCCGTCCCAGTTCGGCGTGTCCTGCGCGAACACCTTGCCCTCCGTCCCCACCGACCGGGCGAACAGCTCGGTGGAATACCCGCCGCCCGCCCCCAGCTCGCCGACCCGCGCGCCGGAGGTGACGCCAAAGAAGGCGAGCATCGGGACCGGCTTGCGATGGGCGTCCATCGAGCGATCACGCTCGGTGCGGTCGGCTGCTTCGGTGACCTGCGGCTGCGGCTTCTGGGGCGTTGCACACGAAGCGACAAGAGCGGCAGCGAGGTAGACGTGTCGTGTCATGGGCTCTCCGCGACGGTACGCCGGGCAGGGCAAGTGATTTCGCCGGCGCGCGCACTGTAGTCGCGGATGGGCGGATCGTCTAACCCCGCGAGACGGCCCCCAAGGCGGAGAGGGCGGCGCGGGTGGCCAGGGCGTGGGCCTCTTCGCGCAGCCGCTCTCCGCGGAACGGCTGGTACATGACCCGCAGGCGCGATCCGTCGACGTATCGCTCGTCGTCGGCGCTGAGCCGGCCGGCCACGATCAGCAGGGTGTTCCGGGCGAGCATGAAGTCGATTCGCGCGATCAGCTGGTGCAGCTGGCAGCCGGTCATCTCCAGCATGCGGTAGGCGGTCACCAGCATGTCGAAGCGCATTCCGGCGTCGAGCATTGCGAGCGCGCGGTTTCCGGAACGGCAGGGAGTCGGGCGATAGGGGGAGAGGACCGACGTCATCCACTCGAGAAGGTCCGCTTCCTCTTCGACCAGCAGCACCCGGGCGTCCGGGAGCTCCTCGCTGCGTTTTCGTCCGAATTCCATGGCTCGCCCTCCTGATGGAGGGAAGAACCCTCAGGCGCAGCCGGGATTACCGACCGATACAGGCCCGAAACATGACGGCGCGGGCAGTTGCCGGCGCCGATCGTGCCGGATTGTTTCACTCGCCTCGGGCGACGACGGCGCGGCGCTACAACCTGGCTGAAGGAGAGAACGATGAACAAGTGGATCGTGCTGTCTTTGCTCATGCTTGCGGCGCCGGCCTTCGCCGCGCCGCAACCGCCTCCACCGCCGCCGGACCAGGATGCGCAGCCGCAGGGCATCCCTCCCGATTCGCAACCTCCGCCGCCACCCCCGGTCGCGCCACCGATCGCGCAGCCGATCGAACCGCCGCAGGTGGCGGCCGATGCTCCGCCGCCTCCGCCGGACGTCTCGGGCGAGTGGGTCTACACCGCCCAGTACGGCTGGATCTGGGTCCCCTACGCGCAGGCGTACACGCACGTGATGGAGAACAGCGGCGTGGCGTACGAGTTCGTCTACTACCCGCGCTTCGGCTGGCGCTGGGTGCTATCTCCCTGGGTGTTCGCGCTCGGTCCACGGCCCTACTTCGTGCATGGCCCGGTGCGATTCGCCTGGTACGCGCATCCCTGGTTCAGGGCGCATCCGCTGGTGCAGCGGAGGGTGGTCCGCGAGCACCGTCGCCGCTGAGCTCAGCACTCAGCATCGCGCCTCGGGGGTGACGCGGCCGCGACGCTCAACCGGGAGCGAGGCGGCCGATGACGGAGAAGAGCTGATCGAGATCCAGCGGCTTGGTGAGAAAGTCGCGGTAGCGGCCGGTCTTGACCTTCTGGTTCGCGTGCATGTCGGCCGTGATGAGCACGACGGGCACCTGGAAGAGCCCGGGCTCCTTCGAGAGCTCGTCCATGAATTGCGGAGCGTTCATCGGTGCCATGTTCCAATCGAGGAAGATGATCGCCGGCGCGGGATGGCTGCGCAGGTACGCGAGGGCAGCGATGCCGCCGGCCGCTTCGGCCACCTCGTGGCCTTCGTCCTCCAGGGTGTCGCGAAGGGCGCCGCGGACGTCTGTGTCGTCGTCGATGATGAGGATCGCGCCCTTACGAGGATTGCGCGGCATCGGTCTCCTCCGGTTGAAGCGGCAGCTTCAGGGTGAACGTTGCCCCCTTCCCGGGCTCGCTCTCCACCGCGATCCGTCCCCCGCTCGACTCGACGATCTTGCGAGCGATCCACAAGCCAAGGCCGAAGCCCCCGTACTCGCGGGTATCCCGGGCGCGCTCGAACCGTTCGAAGATCTTCTTCTGATCCTCGGCCGCGATCCCGATCCCGTGATCGATCACGCGGACGACGGCATGGGAGCCGTCGGAGCGCGCCTCGATCTCGATGGGCCCGCCTTTGCCGTACTTCAGCGCATTGGAGAGCAGGTTGGTGATGACCTGCTCGATCCTCATCCGGTCCCAGACGCCGGACACGGGATCGAGCCGCAAGGTCACCGGGCATTTCGAATCGGCCGCGATTTCCGCGAATCTGTCGGCGACCTCGCGGATCAGCGCGTCCAGGGGAACGGGCTCGGGGTCGAGCTTGAGGCGACCGGCGGTCATGCGCGAGACGTCGAGCATCTGACCGATCATCTTCTCCAGGCGCATTCCCGAGGCCGCCGCCTTCTCCAGCCGCTGTTTCACCTTCGGGTCTTCGATACGGGCGATGCGCACCAGGCCTTGTACCTGGAGAAGGAGCGCGGACAGGGGCGTCCTCAGCTCGTGCCCGGCGATGGAGAGGAATTCATCGCGGAGCTGGACAGCCAGCTGCGCCTCGCGCAACCGCCTGGCCTCGGTGAAGTCGCGCGTGACCTTGGTGAAACCGAGGTGGCGGCGCTCCTGGTCGAACACCGCCGTGATGACGACGTTCGCCCAGAATCGGGAGCCGTCCTTCCGCAAGCGCCATCCCTCCTCCTCGTAACGGCCGTCCTCCTTGGCGCGCCGCAACTCGTCCTCCGGGTGTCCCCGGTGCCGGTCCTCCTCCGGATAGAAGATGGAGAAGTGCTGGCCGATGACCTCGTCGGCCCGGTATCCCTTCAGGCGCTCGGCGCCGACGTTCCAGCTGGCGATGCGGCCGTCGGGGTCCAGTCTGAAGATGGCGTAATCGCGGACCGCTTCCACCATGAGCCGCATCCGCTCCTCGCTCTGGCGGAGCGCCTCGTTCGCCTGCCTCAACTCGGTGACGTCGCGCGTGACCTTGGCAAAACCGTTGATACTGCCATCGGGGTCCCGCAGGGCGGTGATGGTGACGTGCGCCCAGAAGCGCTCGCCGTTCCTGCGCACCCGCCATCCCTCCTCGACGTAGCGGCCCTCCCGCGCGGCGATCTCCAGCTCCCGCGCAGGCTTGCCGGCCCTGGCGTCTTGCTCGGGGTAGAAGATCGAGAAGTGCTTCCCGAGAATCTCCTCGGCGCGATATCCCTTGATGCGTTCGGCGCCCGCGTTCCAGGACGCGACGAGCCCCGCCGGCGTGAGCATGAAGATGGCGTAATCGGTGACGCTGTCGACCAGCTGGTGGAAGCGCTCTTCGTTGCTGCGCACCTCGTGCGTCCCGACGTCGCCCGCCCCGCCGCCGAGCGCGTCGATGGCCGCCTCGAGGGAGTTGATGAACCGCAGCGCTTCCTCGATCGGATGCTGTCCGAGCTGGCCCGCCTGGACGCGAAAACGCCAGCGCTTCGCGACGGTGCGCAACATCTCCGTCACGAGCTCGGTGTTGTCGGCCAACTCCGGATCGCGGTACTCGAGCTGCCTCAACACCGTCCCTTTCCCTGCTCGTGCCTCGAGCGTCGCGCCGCTCGCTCCTCGCTCGACGTCCTCGAACAGGGATCGTAACCACCGCCGTCCGTAGAGCGAAGCAGGGCAGCCGTCGAGGCCGCCTCGTACGCCGGTTGCGGCGACCCGGCATCAAGCCATCGCGGCTGCAAACGCGTCCAGGAACCGCTTCATCTGCGCGGGGGTCCCGATGGTCACCCGGAGGTGTTGCGGCAAGGCAGGGAACAAACGCCCGACCTGGATGCCGCGATCCTGGAGCGCCGCGAGGATCGGTCGAACGTCCTTGCGCGTCTGGATCATCATGAAGTTGGCATGCGACGGGATCACCTCGTACCCGAGACGGGCGAGATCGCCGGCCAGCTGCGCCCGGGTCGCGCGATTGCGGCGCTGTCCCTCCGCCGCATACGCGGTGTCCTTGAGGCTCGCCCTCCCTGCCGCGACCGCGAGGGCGTTGACCGAGTCCCAGGCGGCGTGCGCCACCAGTTTCTTGACGGCGTCGGGCTGCGCCACCGCGTACCCCAGGCGCAGGCCCGCCATTCCGTAGATCTTGGAGAACGTCCGGGCCACGATCAGGTTCGGGTGCGTCTTCACCAAGGGAATGACGCTCTCGTAGTCCGGACTGTCGACGTAATGGTGATACGCCTCGTCGACGAGCACCGCGGTCGATCGCGGGAGCGAGTCGAGAAAGGCGCGGACCTTGGCCTTCGGCGTGATGCTGCCGGTCGGGTTGTTGGGGTTGCACAGGTACACGAGTCCCGCGCCCGGTACCGACATGCGGTCGAGGTCATGTCCGTACGCGCGATCGAGAGGAATGCTCACCACCTCGGCCCCAAGGACCTGGGCGTGCTTGCCGATCGCCTCGAAGGTCGGGTCCGCCATGACCAGCTTCCGATGCGCATCCGTGAAAGCGCTCGCGGCCAGCTTGAGGATCTCGCTCGAGCCGTCCCCGACGACGAACCAGTCCTTCGCCACACCGTGCATCGCGGCGAGGTCCGCGGCGAGCTCCTGGACGGTCTCGTCGGGATAGCGCCACACCAGCGGCAGCGCCTCGCGCATCGCCTGCAGCGCGGCCGGCGACGGGCCGTAAGGATTCTCGTTGGCGCTCAGACGTACGATGCCGCCTGCCGCTCGCGCGGGTGTCGCGGCAAGGAGAGGCCTTAGCGCAGCTCCCGCCATGCCGCCGCCGGCGATGCGCGTGAACGTACGCCTCGAAAGAGCGTGGGTGTGCTCCATGGCAGCGCCGGTCTACGGCTGCCGGATCCGTACAGTCAAGCGCCCGCGAAATTCTTGAATCTCGACGCGCTCACACCGATCCAATCAGGCGGTGGCCATCGAGTGATCCCTTATTTCGTCATCCCGCCGCTGCGGATCGGTCCCATCGACGTCCAGCCGTTCGGCATTCTCGCGGCGGCCGGCATCTGGCTCGCGTCGGCGCTGCTCGTCCGAGGGGCACGCCGTCGAGGACTGGAGGAGGCGCCGCTCCGGAATTTTCCTCTCTGGGCGGTGGTTGCCGGCGTCGTGGGCGGCCACCTGGTCCATCTGCTCTTCTATCACCCGGAGGAGCTGCGGCAGGGCGGCGTTCTGCAGCTGGTTCGAGTCTGGGACGGCCTGTCGTCTACGGGCGGCGTGCTCGGCGGCATCCTCGCAGCCGCCATCTTCTTTCGCGCGCGCCGCATTCCGTTCTCGCGCTACTCGGACGTCTTCGCGCTCGCGGTCGCGCCAGGGTGGGCGGTGGCGCGGCTGGGGTGCTTCTCGGTGCACGACCATCCCGGGCGCCTGACCTCCTTCGCGCTGGCCGTGGCATTTCCTGACGGGGCGCGCCACGACCTCGGCCTCTATGACGCCCTGGTCCTCTTCGCGCTGACCGGCTTGCTGTACGCGCTCGAGCGCCGCCACGCTCTGCAGGGGAAGCTCCTGCCCGTGCTGGCGCTCGGATATGGCACGGCGCGCTTCTTCCTCGATTTTCTGCGCTCGACGGACCTCCCCTACTCCGACGCCCGGTACTTCGGGCTGACTCCGGCGCAGTTCGCCGCTCTCATCCTCATCGCCTATGGCGTGGCGCGCCTCGCACGAAGGGCACGCCGGGACCCTGTGGGGAGCGCGATGGCGGCGGACCCGCCGTCGCTCGCGCAACCGTAGCGAACCGCACGCCCTCTTGCGCGACCGAGAGTAGAGTGGGCATTGAAGGCGCCATCCACTGAGCGGGGAGAACCGTGAGCTTCAACGACATCACATACGAAAAGGACGGATCGACGGCGCTGGTGACCTTGAACCGCCCCGAGCGCCGCAACGCGCTTTCGCTGTCGATGATCGAGGAGCTGACGCGATGCTTCCGCGACGTCGGGGCGGATGTGAACGTCCGCGTGGCGATCCTGCGGGCCAACGGCCCAGCCTTCTCCGCCGGCCACGATCTCGGGGAGATGGTCGGACGCGACGGCGCTTTCTATCGCCAGCTCTTCGAGGCGTGCACCACTTTGATGGAGACCATCCAGGGCATTCCGCAGCCCGTCATCGCGCAGGTCCACGCCATCGCTACCGCGGCCGGATGCCAGCTGGTCGCCTCCTGCGACCTGGCGGTCGCGGCCGAAGAGGCGCGTTTCGCCACGCCGGGAGTGAAGATCGGGCTGTTCTGCTCGACGCCGATGGTCGCGCTCAGTCGCGCCGTGGGCGCGAGGCGGGCGATGGAGATGCTGCTCACCGGCGAGGCGATCTCCGCGCAAGAGGCGCAGGCCGCGGGGCTCGTCAACCGCGTGGTGCCGGCGGCGGAGCTGGCTTCGGCGACCAAGGCGATCGCGGCGAAGATCGCCGCCTCCAGCCCGTATGTGGTCGCGGCGGGCAAGGCCGCTTTCTACCGGCAGGTGCAGATGCCGCAGCCGCTCGCCTACGACTACGCGCAGGACGTGATGACCATGAACGCGGCCGCCGCCGACGCGCAGGAAGGCATGAAGGCATTCTTGGAGAAGCGGCGGCCGAAATGGTGCGGCCGCTGAATCAAGCCCGCGGAAGTCAGGCGACCCTGGGACGAAGGACACACTCCAGGAACGTCGTGTTCCGGCGGCGGAAGATCATCCAGCAGCAGCGAAGGTAGGCGGCGAGCCCGAACTCCCAGACGATGGTCGGCGCGTGCTTCAGCACGTGCCTGGTCGTGATCACGCCCGAGATCATCGAGATCTCCTCCGGCGCTGCCGTGCGCCTCGCCCATCCTGATGTCCACCCCGCGCGCGGCATTCCGGCGGGAATAACTGGATCGCGTTCGCGGTCTCGCCGGCGTGCGAAGGCAGATGGGCCGTTCGCGCCATCGGGGCAGGAGGCTGCGTGGAGAAGAATTCCTTCGACCGGCTGGTGTTCGAATTGCGCGACGCTCAGCTGCGCGGGAGTCTGGTCATTCGACTGCTCGACGAGCTGGATGATCTTCCGGTGCAGGAGCTGGTCCTGGATCTGCACCACGTCGGGGACGACCTGCTCTCCAGGGTCGCCGCCGTGGCGCGCTTCCTCAGCACGAAACGGCGCGTGAAGATCGCCGGCCTTCGCGGAGACCAGATCCACGAGATGACCGGGCTGGGCATCGAGCTGCAGGCCATCGTCATCGGCCACTGGCCGCGCAGGCTTCCCGACGTCGGCTGACGTCGCAGGAATAACCGCCGCTGCCGCCCGGTCTGTGAGCCCGCTGCCGTGCCCCATCACTCCGCCTTTCTGGCGACCGAGGCTCCGATGAAGAGTGCGTTGGCTCTACCGATCAGCGTGGTTGTTCTGTTCGCGGCATGCGCCGACCCTTCAGGCAAGTCGACGCGGCCGGCGGATGCGCCGCAGCTCCAGTCGTCCGCGGCGGCCCTGGGGGCGATTGACCCGGTGGTCCAGTGGAACAGGGAGCTCTTGCAAATCGTCCGCACGCCGGGGGCCCAGCCCGCGACGATCCATCCCACCCGCAGCTTCGCGATCCTGCACGCGGCGATCTACGACGCCGTCAACGCCATCGATCGGACGCATGCACCATACCTGGTGCGCGTGCGGGGCGCGTCACGGGCCGCTTCGAAACAGGCTGCCGCGGCGTCCGCAGGTCACGACGTGCTCCTTGCTTTGTATCCCTCGTTCGCTGCGCAGATCGATGCCCTGCTCGCACAATCGATGGCGATCGTTCCCGGCGGCGAGCAGAAGACGAAGGGCATCCGCATCGGGCAGGCGATCGCTGCCCGCATCCTGGAGCTGCGTGCCGCCGACGGATCTTCCGCGTCGCCGATCCCGTACGTCTTCGGCACCCTCCCGGGAGACTATCAATCGACGCCCCCGAACTTCCCGCCGCAGCCTCAGCTCACCCATTGGTCTCACGTCACGCCCTTCGCGCTGGAGCGCGCGAATCAGTTCCGTCCTGGCCCTCCGCCGTCGCTGACCAGCCGCGCGTATGGCGACGCGCTCAGCGAAGTCAAGTCGCTGGGCACGACGATCGGCAGCACCGCGACGGAAGATCAGGCGTTGACCGGCCGCTTCTGGAACGGCGCCATCCAGAACTATTGGAACGAGATCGCGCAGACGGCTTCCATCGCCGATCGATTGACGACCGCGCAGAACGCCCGCCTGTTCGCGCTGCTGAACTTCGCGATCGCGGACAGCGTCATCGCCTTCTATGACGCGAAGTACGTCTACAATTTCTGGCGGCCGGTGACCGCGATCCGGGCCGCCGGTACGGATGGCAATCCCGACACGGACGCCGATCCGAACTGGCTGCCGGAGACGGGCAAGACCGCACCCGACCCTTCGTACCCGGGCGCCCACGCCGCCATCAGCGCAGCCGCCGCGGCCGTGCTCGGCGAAGTTCTCGGAACGGAGCCCTCCAAGCTCGCCGTCACGTCCGAAGTCCTGCCCGGCGTCGAGCGTGTGTTCCAGACGTTCGCGGACGCGGCCGAGGAGGCGACTCTGAGCCGCATCTTCGCGGGACAGCATTTCCGGTTCGACCTCGACGCGGGCGAGCGGTTGGGGCGCGAGGTCGCCGATGAGGTGACCGACGAATTCTTGCTCCCGCGGAGCGACGCGGACGACCGCGACGATTCCACCGCAGCAGCTGATCCCAAGACCCTCAAAGAGGAGACGTCACCATGAAGAACCCGTTCCTTGGCCTGGCGCTCGCCGCGGCCGTTCTCGTTCCCCACGTCGCGATGGCCGACGAATCACCCCTGGCGGCTTTCGATGGAGGGATTGGAGTCGACCCGATCGCCGGTCTGACTTCGACCGGCGTCCCGGTCCTCAACGTAGTCCGCGGTGTCTCGCCCGGAGCCTTCCCTTGGCGAATCTCTGCTCTCCGCGCCGAAGTGCGACAAGACGGCCGCATCAAGGTCGATGGACGTGGACTGCTTCTGACCGGCGGAAACGGCATCGGTACGACGGGCGGCCAGCGAGTGTTCGCCACGCTGTTTTGCGGCGCTCCCGCCGCCGCCACCCCCTCCAGCTCGAGCTCCGCAGGCGTCGCCCTCGAGCCCGATGGCGATTTCTACATCGACGACACGCTGACGCCGGCGCCGTCGTCCGCCTGCGACAGTCCGGTGCTCCTGATCATCAGCGCGGGGAACGGTCACTGGTTCGCGGCCGGCATCCCGCGGAGCGACGAGCGATGAGCGCGCGGCGGCTTTTACGCATGAACGGCGCGGGAGGTACCATCCATCGGAGGGACCTCCCGATGATGCGCGCCGCCGCTGGACTGTTCCTTGCCGCCGTGCCCGCGATTGCACTCGCCCAGGCTCCGGCCAACCCGCCGGTGAGGATCCGCGGGACCATCGAGAAGCTCGACGGCCAGAACTCACGATCAAGGATCGCGGCGGCAAGAGCGTGAACGTCAGCTTGACGGCCGCGCGCGTGAATGTCGGGATGAACGGCCAAGTGCCGCCGGATGTAGAGAGCGCCGGCTACACGCGCTCCTCGAGCTCCTTCCCCAAGAACCCTTTCGTCCCGCAAGAGGGATGCTCATGTTCCCTCGAGGGGGGGTTCCCATGCGCTCTGCCTGCGCCTGCGCGGTCATCGCCGCGTGGCTTTGCGCGTGCGCCAGCGATGACGCCCTGCGGCAGCTTCCTGCGAACGCCACGCCTGGAGCCGCCGATGGCGGATCCGCAGTGGGGAGCGGCGGTGGCGCACCGGATGCTGGACCAGAACCTGGACCGGACGCTGGACCAGACCCTGGACCGGATGCTGGACCGGGCCCGGCAGGAACCGCGGACGCTGGCATTGCCGGGTCTTGCGTCGGTCTCGATGCACCGATGCCCCCGATGCGCTCCTTCTCGTTCACCAATCCTACGGCGCATGCGCTTGCGGCGGCCGTCGACGGAGAAGGCATTCTCGCGCTGCAATGGCAGAGGGATGCAACCCCCCAGAACACGGCCGTGGACTTCACGGCGCCCGAAGGAACATCCCTCGCTTACGACATCGGTGAGAACCTGCGCGACATCCAGCCACTCGGGCGCGGCTTCGCAGGCACGGGTTACATCGACGGCAGCCAGGGCGAGTACACGGTGCGATTCCTGTATGGCAACCATGTCATGTTCGACGTCGAAGTGCATCGCGCATGGGGCTTTCCATTCGTCGCGACCGACCCATCGAATTCAGGGTTCGTCGTCGCGGGCACCTTTCGCGACAACTATCCCAGTCGCGCCCAGACGGAAGCCCGGTGGATGGCCCAGGGCACACTGCCGTCGCCGCTCGCTTCCGCGCCGCTCGCGAGCACCGAGCCGATCATGGTCGCAGGAATGGACATGGACGGGAACATGCTCGTCATCTTCAATGGTCACGTCGCGGGGCAACTCGAGGCGCAATGGTTCAGTCCCGGAGCACGCCCACTGACCGGACTCTTTGCATGGATGACGGGTTTTGTGCCCGGGCCGGACACCTGGCTCGAGATGACCAGCGCGCTCGGTGGCGGAATTCTCATCACCCGATTCGATGCGGGAAACCTCGGACGCGACATGCACGCCCGTCATCTCTGTCAGATCGCAACCGGTGGAACGACGTGTCAGGCGCTGCCGCAATGGATGGAGAATCGCCCTGACACCCGGCTCCGCGTCGTCCGCGGCGGCCGCGCGTGGGCGGCATCCACGACGCAGGGCGAAGGTGTCGACTGCTCGGACACCATCGAGATCGTCGCACCCGATGGG
>Ga0070708_100001813_pt1 | contig 16411 bp, 15 predicted proteins | sample KBSK5503metaG_FD_65469 | JGI IMG/M metagenome (GOLD analysis project Ga0070708, IMG submission 65469) | Corn, switchgrass and miscanthus rhizosphere microbial communities from Kellogg Biological Station, Michigan, USA - KBS K5-50-3 metaG | ecosystem: Host-associated > Plants > Roots >... | reverse complement strand
TCACAATCGAGGGCGAGCACATATCTCCAGATCACCGGGCGATCATTACAGCCGATGGGCACCTGATTCCTAATAGTCCGGAGATCATGGCTCAAGAAGACTGCGAGTGAGGCGATCGGGCATTTGCCGAACCATGAAAGACCGAATCATTTTTCATATATCATTTGACATTTTTCATTTGGTCATTGATGGACGGAGAAGTGTTCTGCGCTCTCAACAACTCAGGCCACAAGCTCTCACCGACAGCTCACACAACGGAAGACTCAATCTCAGCAATGCGCAAATGAAAAATGTCAAATAATGTCAAATGATATATGAACAATGATTAAGGCGCTCCCCACGTTTTCTCAAGGGAGACGCCTACAGGAGAACGATGGGATCGTCATGATCGCGGCGACCCGAAGGAACGCGTCGAGCCTGAGGTGGTGTCACACGAACTCCTTCATTGAGCGGGCACGGTTCACAATAAAACCCTAAACGCTTTCTTCGATCCGCACACTCATTACATTCGAGCGCTAGACCAAGGCGTCGCAGCGATTCCAGCAGCGGCAAGAGTAAGTGTCCACGCTCAGTGAGCGCATATTCGATGTGAGGCGGGTTGCCGCCGAAATCCGTTCGCTCAAGCAGAGCGTCTTTTTCCATGTCACGCAAGCGCCCAACGAGAGTCCGACTGCTAATCGGAAACAGGCTCGCAAGCAACTCCATGGTGCGTTTGGGACCAGACACCAATTCTCTCACCACGAGCATTGTCCATTTGTCACCGAGCATCTGCAGGGCTCCGGTAATTGGACAACCATCTAGTTCACGTCGTTTCATGATTCGGTCTTAGGTCCTGGGACTCCCGCCTTTGAGGTTGCTTCCGGACTAGGGTCGCAGGTTGATGTTATACGTCTTGATTTTGGAATTGAGCGTCGTCGCGTTCATTCCCAAAAGACGCGCCGCGCGCGACTGGTGGCCGCTGGTTTGTTCCAGGGCGCGCCTGATCAAGTCTATTTCGAAGCGCCGCACCTCTTCGTAAAAATTGATCCCGCGACCGATGTCCTGAACGGCCGCATTGCTCGCGCCATCATGCGAGCCTGCGACGATCGATTGCGGGTCGCTTATTTCCGGACGTAAACATTCCTGCGTGATCTCGTCTCCGGGGGCTATGACGACAGCCCGCTCCACTGTGTTTTCCAACTCCCGGACATTGCCGGGCCACGAATACGATTCCATGAGCGCCAACACTTCCGGAGCGAGCTGTTCTGACACCTTGCGCGCGTTTTCCTCGTTGTATTTTTGGATGAAATGTTGGGCGAGCGGCAGGATGTCTTCTCGACGGTCGCGCAAAGGCGGCAATTCAATAGGTACAACCGCAAGACGGTAGTAGAGATCTTCTCGAAAGCTTCCCTGTCTGACTGCCTCTTTAAGATCTATGTTGGTAGCGGCGATTATACGGACGTCAACACGGCGCGGTGCTGTATCGCCAAGTGGCGTGAACTCTCGTTCCTGAATTACGCGCAAGAGACGCACCTGCGTCTCGGGAGGTATGTCGCCGATTTCATCGAGGAAGATTGAACCACCATCGGCCACTTCGAAGAGGCCCTTCTTGGCTGCAACAGCACCAGTAAAAGCACCGCGTGTGTGCCCGAATAGTTCGGATTCAAGTAACTCAGAAGGAATATTCGAGCTATTGACTGTAACAAACGGGCGGCCGGCTCGAGTGCTGGCCTCATGAATAGCCTTTGCGATCAACTCCTTTCCTGTCCCGCTTTCTCCTGTAATCAAGACGGTGGAACGCGCCGGAGCCACTTGTTCAACGAGCCGGAAAACCTCCTGCATAATGTCGGAGCGGCCAACGATCTCACCACGATCCACTGCCTTGCTCATGGCCCTGCGCAGACTGCGGCGTTCTTCCTCTTTGCGTCTGCGCTTGATGCCGGCGGCAATGGTGGCAGTGATCTGTTCGTTTTGAAATGGCTTTCGAATGCAGCCGAAAGCGCCTCGCTCCCAAGCGGCAATTGCGGTGTCAAACGTAGCGTAGGCAGTTATCATTACTATCACTGCCTCGGGATCCATCTTCAGGAATTCTTCCAATGCCCGAAGGCCACCGATTCCAGGCATTGAAACGTCGAGGAGCACCACATCGAAAGCCCTGCGGCCGTAGGCCTCCAATCCCTCTTCTCCCGTCTTCGCGAGATCCACTCGATACCCGTCAGCTGCAAGCAGGGTTTCCAAAACTTCCCGCATGATCTCTTCATCGTCGACGACGAGAACAGAGCCTCTTTTAGCGTTGCGTTTTTCGATTTTCATTTTGCCGAAACTGGTAATGACTACTGTGCCGTCTGAGAGATGTTAGTTTAGCGAGTTCGCGACATAAAACAAAAGGCCTGGCAAAGAGCAGGCCTTGTGTTCGATGAAATTGAGTTTGTTGATGTCTTCAATCCGGAAGTGACTACCTATTCTCAACGACAAGCTTAAAGCATATCGGACAATTAGTCGCCCACTGCCTGCAAGCGCGCACGGGCGCGTGCTGTTGGTAACGTGATTCGAAAACTCGTTCCCTGTCCGGGTGTACTTTCAACGCTGATATGACCGGTGTGCTCCTGGACAATTCCATACGATACGGCGAGACCGAGTCCTGTTCCACGGCCTACGCCTTTGGTTGTGTAGAACGGATCGTAAATCTTCGCCACATTCTCCGGTGCGATGCCAACACCAGTATCGGCGACCTCTATCGTCAGCGAGCCGTCTTCGGAACTACTCGTTGAAATAGTAATGCGCCCGCCATCGGGAATTGCGTCGCGAGCGTTCAGTAACAAATTGGTGAACACCTGCTGCAGTTTGCCGCTATTGCCATAAACTCGCGGTGAGTCCCGATCATAGGAGCGCAGAATCTCGATCTGATTGCGTCGCAGTTGGGGCTCGAGCAATTGCAGCGTGTCGTCCAACACCCTCGCGATGTCTATTTCTCCAAACTCCGTTGCGCTGCCGGTGCGCGAGAAGTTGAGTAGATTGTTAACTATGTTAGTCGCCCGTTCCGCCTGGGTGCGGACCTTCAGCAACAAGGCATGCTTGGGATCGTTTTCCGAAAACATCCCCAGCAGCATCTGGGTGTATGAAGAAACACCGGTCAGCGGTGTGTTCACCTCGTGAGCCACGCCGGCGGCAAGCAGTCCAATGGAGGAGAGTTTTTCGCGCTGTTGCAGTTGTTCTTCCAGACCCATTCGCGCAGTAACGTCTTCAAGTACAACCAGAGCGCCGGTTTGTCCCTGACCGTCCTGCAGTGGAGCGAGTGCAATGTTTAAGACCAAAGAGCGATTGGCGCGCGTGGCAGTATGCAGCTTGTAAATATTACGAATCTCCTTCAAACGCCATCCGTCGCTTCCCAATACCTGCCAGAGCGTGTCAGCAAAGTCGTCCGAAAATAGATCTTCGACGTACCTACCCACCGTCGCGTCGCGGCGGAGGTCAAGAATGTGCTCGAGTGCAGAGTTCAGACGGGTCACGCGACCTTCCAGATCGACCGCCAGCAGTCCAACATTGATCGACTCAATGATAGATTCGTTAAATTCTTTCAGGAGCTTCAGTTCGCCGGCGCGCTCTTGCTGATCTTTATAGAGCAAACTATTTTCAATAGCCACCGCGACATAACCGGAGACGGTACGCAAAATCTCCACGTCTTCTGAGGAGAGCAGGGCGCCGTCTGCTGAACGCCCTAATCCGATAACTGCAACCATTCGCCCGCGAACCACGCAAGGCACGTAATAGTGAAGCGAGCGTCTAACGGTGGCCATCGTTTCTGACGTCAGATCGAGATCGTCAGCGCGTACGACACCGGTCTCGGCCGAGCGCACGCGAATCATTTCGCGAAAGTCGGGAGGCACGATTACCTCAGAAGAAAGACCGGCAGATCGGGCGACTGCATAACCGGAAGATGCATGCTTATCTTCAATGAAGATCGCTACGCGCCCGACATTCATCACTTCCTGAAGGCGATTGACCAGGCCATCGAGTAACGGATCGAGCGCGGTTGTACCAGAAAGAGTGCGACCAAAGTCCAGGAGACTATTTCGCAAATCATAACGCTCGCCATAGAACAGTCGATCGACTTGTTCCTGTAGAAAATTCTTGACGGGAGCCGCAACCATCACTATCGCAGCCATAGCCAACACCGCAACTACGACACGGAGTGTAATCTCCCCGGAGCTGAAACCCTGGTCTGAACCGAAGGCATAAAGACCTCCCGTGAAAACAACGACACCAATCAAGAGCGCGATTGCTAATGTGGTCAGGGCATACACAAAGACGCGCCGCACCACCAACTCCACATCCATCAGTCGATAGCGAACGACCGAATAGCCAAATGACATGGGAATCAGGATGAGCGGCAGAACTGCAGCGTCCGTCAGCCAGCGGTCGGCCTGCGCGCCAAATAGGTAGCCAATACCATAAAGAAAGGTGAAAGGCGTTATTGCCAGCAGAGAGCCCCAAACCACCCATTTCATCTGCTGCCGCACAACGGTACTCTTCGATGTTACAAGAGTCGTTACCAGCAAAGCCGCGCTCGCGATTAGCGCCATAACAAAGTGGAGAAAGCTCAGCCGATAAAAGAGACCGACAAACGACTCTGAGAAGGCCGGTATCTTCCTCAGCATCGGGATTGCCGGCGTCATCACGTTCCGCAGAAAAACAAAAGCCGCGAGGCTGAGCAAAAGCATGGCCGGGACATAGAGCCAAACCACGCGCCAGCGACGGTTCGCGAACATCTGCTGCTTCGCGGGATAGAGTGCGCAGAAATGAAGAAACAGAGGCGCGAACAGTATGAAAGCGGCATTTCTCAGGAAAGCGACGGCTAAGTCGAGATCACGGTAGCTGCCGATTGGCGTATAAAAGTGAAAGACAAATGCGGCCAGGCAAAGCGTGGCGAAGTGTAAAGCAAAAGGCGCTCGTCCACCTTGTTTAAAAAGCACAAAGAAACCGACAAACAAGTAAACCAGGCCGATTAAGTTTATGTAGAGCACTCGTGGCGTCCACTTGTGTATTGCATCGAGGTGGTCTAGATCGGCGTAATATTGCCGGCTCTCCTGAGGATAGGAAGGCCGCTCCATGAAATAGTGAATCTGACCACCCACGTGTGCCTGATCCAGATAGATCTGGACATCGCGCGCATGACCAATCTCCTCATATCGATTGTCGTCGAGGCTAATTGCTACCAGGTGATCGCCGCTTAATAGCCATGCCCGTTCTCCCGATGAGTTTCGCTCGATGGTTTCAGCGATAACGCCCTGCCTGGTGTCGGTCCATCTAACACCGTCCCAAGCTGGCGTTTCGTGCCTGGCTCGCTGTCTGAAATTAAGGACGCCGGCACTGACAAGCAGGGCTGCACCAATCAGCAGTAACCAAGTTCTTGTTGTAAGCACCGATCCCTTCACAGATCCTCAATTCTCGAATATCGGCCTAAACTGCTTGATCCTCATCAGATAGGCAAGGTATGTTCCCAATTCAAGCTTGGCTACTCGTTTCCTCGGATGGGGCAGGATCAAACAGAGAACAGGGAAAAGTCTGACTTCGTCTGCGTTAGCCAAAGAAACAATTCGAGGTGGGCAGCTAACGCCTATCCAACTTTTCGGACTTGTCCGAGAATTTGGACAATTGGATTTAACGATGCGGCACGAGGAACAGGACACAAAATGAGAATGAGAATAATTAAGTGAGACTGCTCGTTCGTTGCTCGCCGTCAAAACCGGAGCGAGATGCCGCCGCGAACAGACCGGCGATTATTGCCTATCGCTGTCAAAAGATCCCCGTTTTCGGTGCTCGCCTGGACATCCAATAAATTGCGAGCATCAATCACTGCCTCGGCACGGACCGGTAGCCCAAAACTCGGCAGTTCCTGAGTAACTTGAATGCTTAATGAGGGATCGTAAACGCCTAATCTTCCTGCAAAAGGATCGATAGCAAAAACCGTGGCCTCTGGTGAAAACCTCAAGACCGTTCGCACTTGAGTGCCGGTATGAAACCCAGCACCTAACTGGAGCGCCGCGGTCTGGAAAAACCCACTCCTAAACATGTCGTTCGGATTTGAGAAACCTGTCGCCGAAAGTCTCTGTCCCTGTCCGAAGGAATAACCGGCCGAAGCGGTCCACATGCGATTCAGGCGTCGCGTGTAAACCAGGCGCAAACCTCTCGCTGCACCTTGTTGATTGGTTACATCAATGAAACTGTCACTCGCCTTGCCGGAGAATGCACTCACCGGCCTACTAAGCAATCCCACGCCGCGTCCGGAGGTAGCGTCGAAGAATGCAGTGGCCTCGAGATTCGAATTGTTGTCGAGAACTCTCTCCACCCCAAATTCCAGCCGGTGGCTGCGTTCCATAACGGCTTGGCCATCGATAAATGCTACTGGACGGTTGGCCTGCTCACGGAAAACTACTTGACCGTCTTCGAAGTCGGCGACGCTCTGAATGCCATCTTCGTCACCTCCTGAAGCGAAAGCTGCTTTCACACGTGTCCGAGCGTTAGCATCGTATTGAACTCCGATCCGTGGTGTGATGGCATGAGCGCCCCCTCGACCAATAAAACGAGAATAGTCGAGGCCCATCACGATCACGATTCCGTCGCGCACAACCCATTCATCAATCGCACGCAGCGAGACCTGTCCCATGACCTCTGAGCGGTCGCCCGGTTTCTTGTTCGCCCAGATCGGTGTCGCGAGACGGACACCGGCGCCCGTTAATCCAACGCGGTGCCGACTACCCACACGCAGGCGGCTCGAGGCTTCGAAACGCTGCGGCGCAGCCGATCCAAGCCCTGTCTGGCCAGCAAAGATTAGTTCTACCCGTTCGGAGAGAGGAGTGGAAACTGCAAAATTCAACCCAACATACGCTGGACCATAAGTGCTGCTCGCCAGGTAATTCTCGAGCACGCCATGCGTCTTTGGTCTAGAGCTGTGGCTGGCGGGATTGTTCTGGATTTCAACTGGAGCTGTTGCTGTGTCGCCGTTCTCAACTTCTTCCACAGCGGCAACGGTAGCATCTTCGCCGTCCTGTGCTTGAAAGATCGAACGTCGCGTTTGGGCTGAGCGGAGGGTCCACTTTACGTCTTCGCGATCCTTGCGGCGCTCTGGCAACGTCCTGCCATAGCCAATTGGCTCGAGATTGAACCGGTAGACCAGTTCCTGAGAAGCTCGGACCTCAACTGAGGAAAAGACAACTTCATTGAATCCATTGGCAATTGCCTTGATGCCATAACGGCCCGGCGACACTTTGGCTATGAAATTTCCCTGGAAATCAGTTTTGGTTTCTCTGAGGACTCGTCTGGCGCCCTCCCTGACTAGAGAAACAAGCGCTCCGGAAAGCGGGTTCCCTTTGGTATCTCTCACAGAGCCGGTTATCGTCGCCAGCGCGGTTTTATTGGGGGTTGCGGCTCGTGACTCGTGTGCAAACAACGTCGCAAACGCAACCAGAGACAACCCAACACCTAATGCTCTTCTCATAGCGAAAAGACCTCCTGGCGCGATTCCTAACGGAAGTGTTTTGAAGCCGGGGAGCACCACACAACGTTTTTTGGCTAAACTGCGCAAGCCGCTCTTATAAAGTCCAGCTCTTTCACAACGTTCTTGCCAAGATACCCTTGGGAAAGGCCGAACTGGTTCAGACGAGGAGACTTACCGGAACCCGTTGGACGGTGTTCATTGTCTGCTAACCGTTGAATCTGTGTCAAGTAAGGCATCGTACCCCGGGGCGCCTTTGCTGGTCCTTTTCGAGCGTGCTAGGATTCCCCTTCCCCTAAAAATCTCAGGGCATTTCTAAGTCTTTTCGGTTCCGAGTGCACATGATAGACGAAGTCCAATCAACAAAACTCCCTAACGGTGTCGCAGTTCTAACAGAACACATGCCAGGCCTCAGGTCAGTAACTGTCGGAATCTGGGTGCGTCGCGGTTCTCGTCACGAATCGCCCGAACTGAACGGCATCTGTCATTTCATCGAACACTCGGTATTTAAAGGAACAAGGCGCCGTAGCGCTCGCGAAATTGCCGTCGAGAGCGATCAGCTTGGTGGTCATCTTGACGCTTATACGACACATGAGATGACAGGCTTCGCTACAAAGGTTGCGGACACTTCTCTGTCTCAGGCCGTCGACCTTCTAGCAGATATCGTTGGCAACCCACGCTTTGATCAGGAGGACTTGGAGCGCGAGCAGATGGTAATCCTCGAAGAAATGAAGATGGTTGAGGATACGCCAGACGAACTACTTGGGGAACTATTCAATGCCGCGTATTTTCCCAATCATCCTCTGGGACGTCCCATAGAAGGCACGAAAGAAACGGTTCCCACTTTCGATCATAGGACCACACTTGCTTTTCACGCTCGCGAGTTCTCCTACAGCAATCTTGTTGTGGCGGCAGCCGGGAATGTAGAACACGCGCGCCTTCTGGAATTGGTTGGCGCAGCCTTTGATGGTTGTGAGGGCGTTGCGGCCAAGCGCCTGCAGCCGAGAATTGAGCGATCTCCGCGCCCAGCGGCTCCGATACTCGTGGAGCAGAAGGGGGAACTCGAGCAAGCACATCTGATCATTGCCACTCCCTGGCCCTCGGCGCTGGGTGATGACAGATATGAAGCGAGCTTACTCGCCTCCGTCATGGGGGGCGGAACTTCCAGCCGGCTGTGGCAGAAAATCCGCGAAGAACGTGGTCTGGCCTATTCAGTGGGAGCAGGCGGCAATGCTTTTTCAGACATTGGAGTCTTTACAATCTATGCCGGCACATCGCCGTCGCAGCTTGACGAGGTCCTCGATCTATCGATGAACGAGCTGCGACAGGTTGTTAGGGAAAGCGTCTCCAAAGAGGAATTGAGAATCGCCAGGGATCAGGCTGTTTCATCAATTCTGCTCGGGCTCGAGTCGTCGAGCGCGCGCGCCGGCACACTCGCTCGACAGGAGATTATTCATGGTCGTCGCATTTCACCCGAAGAAGTGATCGAGAAGATCCGCTCCGTGACTCCTGAACAGCTAAAAGCAGTCGCACAACGATACTTCAAGTCAGAAACACTCGCACTCGGCGCACTCGGGAATCTCAACGGCTTTAATGTCGACCGTTCTAGGCTGGCTATCTAACTCCCGCCACTCAACTGCATCAGAACGGCGAGCGGTAGCGACCCGGTTGTTGCACTACGCGGAGCCGAATCAAACTGACCAGGTCGCTACCGCTCCCCGTTCTGCAGTTGAGTGACGAAGGTACAGCGATGGAAGCGATAGCCGTTTTTTTTGTTAAGTGGTAAATTCCTTCCTGCCTTTCTTCGTTTAGTGCCAGTGCGAGCAATATGAAACTTACCGTTCTCGGCAGCGGATCAACTGGAAATGCGGTCTTGATCGTTGCGGGCAACACGCGTGTGCTTGTCGATGCCGGCTTGAGCGCGAAAGAGATCACACGCAGACTGACACTTGTAGGTGAGGATGTGCACAGTCTCGATGGGGTCCTGGTTACCCACGAGCACAGCGATCATTCAGGTGGATTACGAGTCTTGTTAAGATCGGTTGATTGTCCGGTCTACATTTCGGCGAAGACGCTTGATGCCTACGTTTGTGAGCGTTTCAACGTCAGCAACGAAGAACCTCGCCGGCGTTCTACTGCGTTGCGCGATCGTGTAGAGCAGATCGAATCCAGCAAAGACTTCCGTATTGGAGAGATCGATTTTCATCCTTTCACCATTCCGCATGATGCAGTCGACAATTTTGGTTTTACCGCGACGCACCAAGGAATAAAGATTGCGACGCTGATGGATTTTGGTCACATCACTACGCTTGTTTCGGAGCGTCTCCGCGGTTGTGCTGCCATTGTGATGGAATCAAACCATAGCAGAGACATGCTGAAGACCTGCGAAGCCTATCCCTGGGACCTGAAGCAGAGAATTCTTTCGCGTCTGGGACATCTTTCTAACGAAGATGTGGCTGACTGGTTGAAGGACGGCTTCGACGGCAGCGCAAAATACATCGTTTTGGCTCACCTTTCCCAACGCGCTAACAATCCTTATCTGGCGAAGATATCGGCGGAAGTCGCGTTGCAAGAGCGCGCGCCCTTGTTTCCGGCAGAAACAGAGATCAGCCTTTCGTTTCCCAAAGAACCGACGCCCTGGATAGAGGTATGAGCAAGGATGAAGGCGCAGGGATGAAGGTGGGGACCGGCGTAACGAACCAAAAAGGAAATCCTGTTCGTTACAGTTTTATCTTCGTAGTCATCCTGGTAATTTTGTTGTGCAGTTTAGCTTGCGGGATAGAAACAGAACGAAACCGCATACCTGCTGATGTTGAAGCGTTGATTGGAACTGTCAGCGACGATATCGCGCAGGAGCGTTATGAAAAGGTTTACGACGAATCTTCGGAGCTCTGGAAGCACGACTCGACCCTGGAGCAAACGCAGGAAGTTTTTAGGAGGTTAAAAACAAAGCTCGGCAAGGTCGAGAGCCGCACGCTCAACTCCGCAACCGAGGAACACAATTCCGGTGGCGCGTTGAAGGGCCACGCCTTTATCGTTACCTATCAAACTAAATTCGAACGTGGCGAAGGTATGGAAACTTTCACGCTGATTGAGCAGAACGGTCACTGGGTGTTGGCTCGATATCTTGCGACCTCTACAGCGCTCAAGTAAAACCATGATCGATCGTTACACATTGCCTGAAATGGGCGCGCTCTGGTCGGAGCAGAATAAGTTTCAGAAATGGTTGGAAGTGGAGCTGGCCGTCTGCGATGTTCATGCGGAAATGGGGACAATCCCCGCAGCAGCCGTTGAGGAGATACGCGCGCGCGCGCGTTTTTCGGTTGCGCGAATAAATGAGATCGAAAGGATTACTAACCACGATGTCATTGCGTTCACGACAAACCTCGCCGAGTCGATTGGAGAGCCGGCGCGCTTCGTTCATTACGGCCTGACTTCTTCTGATGTAGTCGATACTGCCAACGCGCTGCTGCTTCGCGATTCGGCAGACATTCTGCTGAAGAAAATCGACAGCTTGCAGGAGGTGCTCAAGCGCCGCGCCTTCGAGTTCAAACACACGCCGCAGGTAGGGCGCACCCATGGAATTCATGCGGAACCGACTTCTTTCGGACTAACCTTCGCGCTTTGGTACGACGAGATGCGACGGCAGCACGAGCGGATGGTTCGAGCCAGAGAAGCGGTGGCCGTAGGAAAAATAAGTGGGGCCGTGGGCGCCTTCGCTCACCTGGATCCGCAAGTCGAAGAAAAAGTATGTCGGCGACTGGGTCTGAAGGCTGCTCCTGTCTCGACGCAGATCATTCAGCGAGATATCTACGCTGAATATTTGAGCACACTGGCGCTTATCGCTTCTTCTTTGGAAAAATTTGCGCTGAACATTCGTCACTTGCAGCGCACTGAAGTGCGGGAAGCTCAGGAGCGTTTCACAAAAGGTCAAAAAGGATCGAGCGCGATGCCTCACAAGCGCAATCCGATAATTTCCGAACGGCTGTGCGGTTTGGCTCGAGTGGTGCGAGCCAATAGCATGGTAGGCCTCGAGAACGTCCCTCTCTGGCACGAACGCGACATCTCCCACTCCTCCGCGGAACGGGTTGTACTGCCGGATTCGAGTATTGCCCTTGATTATATGCTCCACAAAGCCACGAACCTGATTGATGGTCTGGTTGTCTATCCTGCGCGGATGCTGGAAAACCTGAATGCTACTCGCGGACTAATCTTCAGCGGGCAACTGTTGCTGGCGCTGACAAACAAAGGCGTCTCACGCGAGACTGCTTACGATTGGGTTCAGCGAAACGCCATGCAGGTTTGGGACGAAGAAAAAGACTTTCAGACGCTGGTGAAGGCTGACAAGGAAATCCGGACGCAGTTATCGATCGAAGAAATAGAGCGGGTCTTCTCTGTCGAACACTATCTCAGAAACGTTGACGCGATCTTTGAACGGGTATTCACGTAGGGCAGGCATTGGCAGCCTGCCCCAGGCGATTTTTCAAGACCATAATCGGAATGCTTAGACCGTCTTGCTTACTTGTTGACAAACTTCTCAGCAAAATTCCCAACAACCGGGAGCTTGAAAAACTGGCCCTGGTAAGCCTTGATTAGGCACATTACCCAGGCGATGAGCAAGCCGACGCAAAAGGCAATCCAGATGAGAGTTGCCAGCAAACCGACAATCGTACCCAGAAAGCCGCCCATTTGAGAGGCAATTAGCACGAAGATAAAGGTCACGATCCAAAGCACAAAACCAATGACCGCAACCAGCACATTGAATAGGATTGACTGCATCGCGTGAAAGCGAACGAGTCGACTCTCCTTCTCCAATAGAAGAAGAATCAGCCCGGATAGCCAGCCGAAGATATAAGCGATCAGGGCGGCCACATTCTCATCGAGTCCAGTGCTGGATTTGCCCGTTTGGACGGGCGGCGGGTTTTGCATTATAAGTTTCTCCTGTTAAGAATTGTTTTGAGCCCGGAAGCCGTTCAAACCCTCTTGAAAGGGCCAACGATTGAAACGACAAATACTCTTTAGAAGAATCAGTCGGGCCGGAGATATTATGTCAATAACTACTTTGGACGCAATATTTTATTAAGAATCCCGAGGAGAACGGTCATGATGAAAGCGAAAGTCTTCGTTAGCCTTAAGTCAGGTGTCCTCGATCCGCAAGGTAAGGCCATCCAGCACTCAGTTGAATTGCTGGGCTTTTCGGGAATTTCGGACGTGCGTCAAGGAAAGTTTTTTGAGATTTCACTGGATAGCGCACTGGATGACAGCCAGGCTCGCGAATCTGTCGATAGGATGGCGCGGGAAGTTTTATCCAATCCAATAATCGAAGAATACCGAGTGGAGATAGAAACTTGAAATTTGGAGTCATAGTTTTCCCGGGATCAAATTGCGATCACGACGCTTATCACGTGATTTCAAAGCACGTGGGCCAGCCTGTTGATTTTATCTGGCATCGCGATACTGATCTCAGTACTTACGATGCTGTTATTATCCCGGGCGGTTTTTCTTATGGCGATTACTTGCGCGCGGGAGCCCTCGCGCGGTTCTCACCGGTGATGAAATCAGTCCAGAAGTTTGCCCAAAGTGGGAGATTTGTACTGGGAATCTGCAACGGTTTTCAGATTCTTTGCGAAGCGGGTCTCTTGCCCGGTGCCTTGATCCGCAATCGAGATCTGCACTTCATTTGCGAACATGTCTGCGTAAGAGTTGAGACATTGGACAGTCCGTTTACTAATGAGCTGCAACGGGGAGCCGTGCTTCGCATACCTATTGCTCACGCTGAGGGAAATTATGTCTGCGACGATTCCACGCTGGAGGAGCTCCAACAGGAGCAGCGCATCGTCCTTCGCTACTGCGACCGTGAGGGAAATATTACTGAGTCGGCCAATCCAAACGGTTCGCGCGATAATATTGCCGGCATCTGTAATCGCGAACGGAACGTACTCGGGCTGATGCCGCATCCGGAAAGGGCTTGCGAAGATTTGCTTGGCTCAAGCGACGGGCGCGATATCTTCCGTTCATTGGCCGCGACGTTGGCCGCCGCGGTTTGAACACTTTAGATTGCGAAATTCGGACTGTGTACTCTACAAACGAAACACGGAGAAGCCAAACCGAAATACGGAATCAAAACATCTCTTCAGAACACATGAAACGACTACTACCATTCATCATCATTCTTGCCGTTCTGGCGGCAGCGGTTGGAACTGTGTTGTATATGAAACGTTCTGCAACCCAGGCAAGTACGCCCGCGCCGAGTGCAATGCCGCGACCCAGTGTTGTCGCATCTTCGGATCCCGGAGCCGATGTTGTCGCGTCTTCGGATCCCGGAGCCGACCCACCTCACGCGCTGGGACCGCCTGATGCACCGGCACAACTCGAAGAATTTGGCGATTTCGAGTGCCCGCCGTGCGGACTGGTTCATCCGATATTGCAGACTATGGAAAAGGAGTTTGGCGCTCGCTTGCGAATAATCTTTCGCGAGTTTCCCCTCACTCCTACCCATCAGCATGCGCTCGCAGCTGCCCACGCTGCCGAGTCTGCCGGTATGCAAGGAAAATTCTGGGAGATGCATGACCTGCTCTATGAGAACCAAAAGGCCTGGCACGATGCTTTCGATGTGCGACCGATTTTTGAAGACTACGCAAAACGTATTGGCCTCGATGTCGAACGCTACAAGCTGGACCTCGCCAGCGAAGTTGTCGAGCGACGGATTTTCCTTGATATGAAACGAGGTCACTCGGTTGGTGTGAAGGGTACGCCAACGATCTTTCTCAACGGTCGCGAGGTGCCTTTTGAGTCTTTGCCAGCTGATAAACTTCGCGAAGTGATAAAGGCGGAACTGAGCCGGCCTCACCCATGATTAAGAATCATGCAGAACCGGTCAGCTCTCCGCTGGCTTCCGCCGGCAAGAATTTTTCCCAGTCACAACGGCGTCGAACCGTACTCTATGCGGCGGCTGGTTTGTTCTCCTTACTCGGTCTTGCTGATTCTATCTACCTCACGATCCAACATATCACTGGCCAGAGTGTGCGCTGTACGATAGTCGCGGGTTGCTCGGAGGTCTTAAGTAGTTCCTATGCCACTTTCGGCGGCATACCGCTGGCAATGATTGGCGCCGCCGCTTATTTCTGCGTTTTTAGTTTGAGCACGCTCGCCGCCTTTGGCTACAGATCTGCCGGTCATCTGATGACGTTGGTGGTTGGGTTGATGTTTGTGGTCACACTTTGGCTGTTCTATCTGCAAGCTTTCGTAATCCGTCATTTTTGCCAATTCTGTCTTTTGTCGGCCGCCACCACTGTATTGTTGTCAGTCGTTGTGATCCTTATTTGGCGGATGAGGCGTTAGTGTCCTAAGGAAGTGTGAACCATTCGGATAAATAACAAGTCTGACTTCTCAGCTCGCTTACCCTCCGTGATTTGTACAGCGAAAGATGCGCGTGTAAGGTATTCATCATCACAAAGACAAAGGTGCTTGTTCTATGGATCAGCAACAGCCCACAGTCGCCGATATTTTTCGGCGTGCGCAGACCCTGCGGCAGAATAATCAGCAGGAGTCGTACAAACAGATTAGGGCTCGGCTAATAAAAGAATTTACCGGGCAGCCCTTTCCTCCACTCTATAATCTGACTATACCGGAGCAGGATGCGCGAGCGCCCGAGGAAGACTGGACGGCAGGATTGCCGATAATCAGACGCGGAATACAGTTTCAAGATTGGAACGAAATTGCCGACGGCATTATTCTCAGTCTCGAGCAAACAGAAAACTACGAACGACAAAGAGGAGGGGAAGGCACTCGGGATAGTTGGCATGATCGATCGGTTGGCATTGATGAAGCGGAAACAAAGGCCGTGGGCAAGTGGATGCCGGAGGAGTTGATGCAACTGGCGGAAAGACAAACTAAGAAGTAGGGAATTGGTGCTTTGTGCTTTGTGCTTTGTGCTTTGTGCTTTGTACTTTGTACTTTGTACTTTGCAGTTGAGTGAGTATTAGAATCGACAAAACACCAAGTACAAAGTTCTAAGTACAAAGCTCTAAGTACAAAGTTCTAAGTACAAAGTTCTAAGTACAAAATACAAAGAACCAAGATCAATCTTTTAGCCATGAGTTTCCTCGATAATCTTTTCAGCGATCCCAAATATCAAACCGCAGAGCCGCGCAAACCGGAACAGATCGGCGATTCAGAGATCATTATTAGTCCTGACACTCGACGCGATAATCGCATTCCCCCGGGACAATCTCGTACAAAGAAATGGCCGGTGCTCGACGCGCACGGAACGCCTGATGTAGATCTTGCAACGTGGTCCTTCGGAGTGGATGGTTTAGTTGACCATCCGCAGCACTGGTCGCTTGATGAGTTCATGCAACTTCCCGTTGTGCGAGTCTACGCCGACTTTCATTGCGTTACGCGTTGGTCACGATTGGACAACGTTTGGGGTGGTGTACAGGCACGAGAACTCGCTCGGATCGCCGGCGTCAGGCCGGAGGCAAAGTTTGTTTTGGCGCTTGCCTACGACTCGGGTTGGACCACAAATGTTCCCCTTGAGTTTTTCCTCAATGAAGATTCCCTCTTTGCCTGGTCTCATGATGGCCAACCAATACCGCCAGAGCACGGTGGACCGGTCCGCTTGATTATTCCGCGGCTTTACGCCTGGAAATCGGCCAAGTGGATCAAGGGCGTGCGCTTTCTCGATCATGATCAGGCAGGTTACTGGGAAGAAGGCGGCTATCACATGCGCGGCAATCCCTGGGGCCCCGGCGACGGAGAACGATTTCGCTGGTCATAAGATACTGTCGGCTACACAAAGTCAGAACCGGGAGCGCTAGCGACCGGATGCCGGCACTCAACCACCGTTTTAAGAGTTCTTGGGATTATCGAGTGCCGGCATCCGGTCGCTTCGCTCGCGGTACTGTATTGGGTGGCGACACCAATCGAATAATTCAT
>Ga0070708_100001811_pt1 | contig 16420 bp, 15 predicted proteins | sample KBSK5503metaG_FD_65469 | JGI IMG/M metagenome (GOLD analysis project Ga0070708, IMG submission 65469) | Corn, switchgrass and miscanthus rhizosphere microbial communities from Kellogg Biological Station, Michigan, USA - KBS K5-50-3 metaG | ecosystem: Host-associated > Plants > Roots >... | reverse complement strand
GGCGAGTGGCCAAACGGTAAGGCACCTGACTCTGGATCAGGGGATTGAAGGTTCGAATCCTTCCTCGCCAGCCACCTCATCTGCGTGCGAGCGCGAGGCCTGGCTTCCGGCCCTACTGGTTCGGCTCGCCGGGCGTCTGCGTGGATGTGACCGTGAAGTCCACGGCGTTGTTGTTCGTATCGACCCCGTCAGGGAGCCGGATGAGGCTTGATCCGGCAGGTGGTGCGACGGCCGGAGAGCCTTCGACGAACGCATTGCTGGAGTCTCCCCACGCGACGCTGTCCATGCGGTTGCCGAGGGGGTCCAGCAACCCGACAGCTGCGGCTGCGAGGGCGAGGTTATTCGTGAACGTGAAGTCGGCCGGGTGCGCTCCGCTGTAGGCAGATCCGCCGAAGAGGATGAACTCGCCAGGGCCGAGGATGGTGCCCGCGGGAATCGTCGCAAGCGTGAACGACGATCCGCCGAATGCAGAGAGGTAATGGAGCGTCCATGCGCTCACGTCCACCGGTGCCGTTCCCGTGTTGGCGACCTCGACGAAGCCCGCGGTGCCAGTCGCCACCTCGTTCACGTTGACCCTTGACGTCAAGCATCTGAGCGTTGCGCGGCCCTGGGAGTCGTAGGTGAGATAGATCTGGCCGCTCAGCCCGCCCGTCGAGCACGGGAGACCATCGAGCTGGTCGAATGAGACGAGGCCCGTGCCCGGGTCGCCTTGCGGGCCTTGCGTCCCAGCAGGCCCGGGTGCACCTGACGGCCCGGCAGGACCCGTCACATTCCAGGTGATCGCGGTATACCCCTTCGGACATGTTGGCCTGTCGGGGGTCCGAAGCTTCAGGTCACCGTTCGCGGAGTAGCAACCGTTGATCGTGTTCCCATCCCCTGAGAACGGCAACGTGATGCCCGCGGCCACAGCCACTCCCGCGCTGACAGACACAAGCGCGAGGGCGATCAGGAGCCGGGTAAGCCGGCGCACTGGCATGCTCCGTCGGGCTGCCGCAGGCTGGGTGGTCACGTCGCGCTCCCTCCATCCACATGGGTTAGCGCGGCCGATCTTACATTCCACGCTGTTGAGCGGTTCGGCCCGCCGATCTCGTTCGGGCCGATACCGGATAGCGCGCGGGATCCGGGAATCCCCTCCTGACGTATCTCACCCGGGCGCACCTTCGCGCCCTCGAAGCGTCGTCGATGTGAGGGGCCGGCGGCAGAAGGAGGTCCACGAAATGCTTCGCAGACTCCTGCTCGGCGCCGGTGCCGGCGTCCTCTCGCTCTCGCTCTCGGCGACGATCGCCCTCGCCGGCAACCCGTCCGGTAGCGGCCAGCCGAGCGCCGGTTGTGGCGATCCGAATGCGACTGTGGAGCCGAACGGCTTCAGCAGCGGCGGCTTCGCAACCGCCGAAACGAACTACGCGAACCCCGACGCGACAGGTGGCCAGATGTCCGGCAACGTGCACGTCGTGTCGCAGTACGACGTCGCCTGCTACCAGCTGACCCTGCATCAGCACTGAGCCAGGCCTTATCCGGCCGGGAGGCCCTCGCTGCTCCGCTCGGGCGCCCAGCGCACGGCGAGCAGCCGGGTCGCCCGGTCGAGATCGATGTCGGCGGCGATGACACCGACCTCGCCGTACGGCAGCCTCGCGACCAGGGCGCCTTCGGGATCGACGATCCCCGAGATCGAGCCCTGGTCGGGCCCCGCGACGTTGGCGGCCGCGACGTAGACCGTGTTCTCGAGTGCGCGGCACATGATCGCTTTCTCGTTGTACGGATTTGCCGGGTCACCCCAGCGGGTTGGCAATGAGCCGTCGTCCGTCGTCACGAAGTGCGGGACGAAGACCACCCGGGCGCCGGCGAGCACGAGCCCACGGACGATCTCGGGATAGCGGAATGCCTCGTGGCAGATGGCGATTCCGAACGTCACGCCGGCCGCGTTGAACACCCGGCTCCCCCACCCGGCGATGTAGTCACGCTCTTCGGTCGGGTCGATCTGGCGCTTGGCCTGGACGCCGAGCCGCGACCCATCGGTATCGAAGACGACCGAGGTCATCTCGCGGCCGGCGGCGGTCGGACGCTCCGCGCCGACGATCGCGACGACACCCGCCCGCCGCGCCGCCTCGCCGACCATCGCCAGAGCCTCCTCGATCGCCTCCGCCGTGACGTCCGGAACCGGCCGAGCCTGGACCCGATGACCGGGCAGGCCGGTCTCGGGGAGGCACACGATCCGGGCGCCGAGGCCGCCGGCCTCCTCGATCGCGGCGACCGCCGCCGGCACGGCTTCGTCGAGGGTCGCCGTCAGCGGCGTCGAGGCAACCGCGATCCGGACGGAGACCATGACCGGCCTACCAGCCGGAGGTGCCGGGCTCGCCCTTGAACGGCCCGACGATCCGCGACGTCACCCAGCCGCCGTAGTAGCGACCCGGCTGGGGGGTGGCCCGCTCGTCGCCGACCCACGCCTCGTCGACCAGGCCCGGGTAGAACGCCAGGTGGTCGCGGATCGACTCGTACCCCGGCAGCGGCTCGCGGTAGGACCAGGCGATGTTCGGGATCGTCCGATCCGGGAGCCGGAGCGTGACGTACGTCGCGCCGCCCTTGAACTCGCAGAACGTCGCCCGATCGGTCGGCTCGAGGAGGTCCATCCGGATGTCCGCCGGCGGAACGTAGTAGACCGGCGGGCCGGCGGTCTCGAGGACCCGGAAGGCGCGCGTGGAGTCCGCGACGGTCACTCCGCCGACCACGACGCGGATGCGCTCCGGGACCGGTTCGACCCGCGGCGGACGTGGGTAGTCCCAAACGGATTCCTGGCCCGGGCCGGGTACGACTCGATTTGGCGGGCCGGGCTGCGATCGGGCGGTTAGAGCTTCGCCTTCGGACATGTCAGCGTCATTCTGCCCGGCCCGGCTCCAACCGTCGGCGGCGAACGACCAACGAGCGCGAGCTACTCGCCGACCACCTTGAGGCGCCTCCGCCGTGGGGCGATCGGAGTCGGCGGCGCCGGCTCGTCCGCCGCGGCGGAGTTCGCGAGGAAGACAGCCACCTCCTCCGGCCGAAGCGGCTTGGCGTACAGGTAGCCCTGGGCGTACTGGCAGCCCAGCGACGCAAACCACAGCGCCTGGGCCTCCGACTCGATGCCCTCGGCGACGATCTCGAGGCCGAGGGCGCGGCCGAGCTCGACGATGGCGCGGCTGATGACGCGGGGGTTGCCGACGGACTCCGCTGCGGACACGAACGAGCGATCGATCTTCAGCTCGTCGAGCTCGAAGGCCTGGAGGTAGCCGAGTGACGAGTAGCCCGTCCCGAAGTCGTCGATCGACATCCGAACGCCCATGCTCCGGAGATCGAGCACGCGATCGATCGTGTCCTGGGTCCTCGTCATCAGCGAGCTCTCCGTGATCTCCAATGTCAGACACGCCGGCGGCAGCCCGGTCGCCTGGAGGGCCCCGGCGACGACGTAGACCAGCTCGGGATCGGCGAATTGGCGGGCCGACAGGTTCACATTGATCCGGAGCTCGGGGATTCCATGGGCAATCTGCCAGATCCTCCCCTGCCGACAGGCCTCCTCCAGCACCCAACGCCCGATTGACAGGATCTCGCCGGTCTCTTCGGCGAGGCCGATGAACTCCGCCGGCATCTGCGTCGGCCGGTCCTTCGGATCCCAACGGACGAGCGCCTCGAAGCCCGCGACGCGACGCGGGACCGTCGCCAGCGCGACGATCGGCTGGTATTCGAGCCGCAGCTCGCCTCGCTCGACGGCACCCCGGAGGCGGGCGTCGAGATCGCTCCGGGCCGCCGCCCGCTCGAGCAGGTCCGGATGGAACAGCTCGATTCGGCCCCGTCCGCCGCCCTTCGCCGCATACATCGCGATGTCCGCGTTGCGCAGGAGGTCCTCCGCCGAGTCGCCGCCATCACCCGACAGGGCGATGCCCAGGCTCGCGCCGACCTTGGGTGCGCCGACCCCGGATTCGATCGGCTGGGAGATGGTTTCGAGGAGGCGGCCGGCGACCGTGATCGCCTCGGCCGGGCCATCGACCTCCTCCAGGAGGATCGCGAACTCGTCGCCGCCGAGGCGCGCGGCCGTGTCCCCGGGTCGGAGGGCCAGCCGCAGGCGCTCGCCGAGAATCTGCAGGATCTCGTCGCCCCGGGAGTGGCCGAAGCGATCGTTCAGGTTCTTGAAATGGTCGACGTCGAGGTACAGGACCGCGACGCGACGTGGACTGCGGCCGCGGAGCCGATCGAGAACGTGTGAGAGCCGGTCATGGAACAGGCGACGATTCGCGAGGCCCGTGAGGGAGTCGCGGAATGCCTGATCGTGGATCTCGTCGTAGAGGCGCGCGTTTTCGAGCGAGACCGCCGCCTCGCGGGCGAGGAGCTGGGCGAGCTCGATGCTCTGGTCGTTGAACGCCGCCGACCTCGTCGACGTCAGCTCGAGGATGCCGATGGACTCGCCACGGACGACGAGCGGCAGGATGACCATGCTCTTCTGCCCGAGCGTTCTGAGGTACAGCACCTCGTTCGGGTCGCTTGCCGGATCGGCCACGTCGACATAGCAGGGCTCGCCCTCGACGAGCACCCGCCGGGTCGCGGGGAACTCCGCCAGGTCGTAGAACGCCTCGATCGTGCCGCGTTGGTCCGGTGGGAAGTAGGCGAATGTCACCACGCGATCGCCCGGGCGATCCCACGTGCTCAGCGTGCAGTCGGCGGCCCCGGCGGCGAGTGCTATGTGGCGCGCGATGATCCGACCGACCAGCTGTGCATCAAGGGTCTGTGCAACTTCACGCGACAGGGACATCGCGGCGCCGAGCTCGGCGGCGGTGTCCGTGAGACGGCTGCTGGCGTTCCACAGGAACACGTGGAAGATCAGGTAGGCGACGATCAGCGTCGTCGTCGGCAGGAGGACGTTGATCGGGTTGTCGTAGCGGGACACCCAGGGAAGGAACGACGAAGCCAGGGCTGCGTATGTCCCGGTGATGCCTCCCAGGAGCATCAGCCGGCCGACGACGCGTCGGTCAACGTAGACCAGGGCGAGCACGGCCGGGATGATCGCGGCCATCGTCATGGCGATCCCGATCACCGGCTCGGCCGTGACCCCACCGACGATCGCGACGTTCGTGGCCAGGGCGGCCCGGGTCGCGAGCGACGCGGCCGGGCGACTCCCCGACGTCCGGTGCTCGACGAGCATCCAAGCCGCGAACGCCAGGGCCACGAGCCCGCCGGCGATCAGCGCGGCATCGTGCAGCGCGACGCCGAGGAAAGCCCAGAAGATGCCGACCGGGACCACGATCGCGCCGAACACGCCGATGGCGCGGCGGAGCTGGTGCTGCGCCCGGGAATCCGTCTCGGGCGTCGCGCTGGGACGCATGGCTGGAACCATGCGGTTGCGTGGCATCCGAAGGTAATCCCCCATTCGGCTGAATCCGGCTGGTACTCCGACGCGGGCATCGGGGATACTTCGCTCGATGACCGACCGGTTCGTCACCCGCGGATTCGTCGGGCGGCGGGGTTCCGATCAAGGCGGCGACCTGTCCTCCAGGACGCCACCCGGGCAGTACCTGACCCGCGACTTCCCGGTCCTCTCGGCCGGGCCGACGCCCCGCACCCCGCTCGACCGGTGGTCGCTGTCGATCGACGGCCTCGTGAAGGCCCCCGTGAGCTGGACCTGGGAGCAGTTCCTCGCCCTCCCGGCACGCGACTGGACCGTCGACATCAGCTGCGTCACGAAGTGGACGAAGCTCGACATGCGCTGGCGCGGCGTGAGCGTCGACACGCTCCTCGAGGCGATCGACCTCGAGCCGTCCGCCGCGTTCGCCATCGCCTGGTCGGACGGCGGCTACACGACGAACCTTCCGCTCGCCGACGTGCTCAACAACCAGGCCTTCGTGGCCTTCGAGTACGACGGCAAGCCCCTCGCCCCCGAGCACGGCGGCCCGGCCCGTCTCGTCGTGCCCGGCCGCTACTTCTGGAAGAGCGCGAAGTGGATCCGGGGATTGCGGATCCAGGATCGCGACGAGCCGGGATTCTGGGAGTCGCTGGGCTACCACAACCGCGGCGACCAGTGGCGCGAAGAGCGCTACAGCGGCGACTGAAGCCTGATGGCCAGAACCCTCGACTGGCAGCTGGCCACAGTCGGCGCCATCCGTGACGAGACCCCGACCGTCCGCTCGTTCACCCTGGCGCTGCCGGGCTGGGACGGGCACCGAGCCGGACAGCACGTCGACCTCCGCTTCACCGCCGAGGACGGCTACAGCGTGGAACGCTCCTACTCCATCGCGTCCGAGCCCGAACGGATCGGCGAGATCGACGTCACCGTCGAGCGCATCCCCGACGGCGAGGTCTCACCCTTCCTTCACGATGTCGTCGTGCCCGGCGATCGGCTCGAGGTTCGCGGCCCGATCGGCGGCTATTTCGTCTGGGACACCTCGATGCGGGGGCCGCTGCTCCTCGTCGCCGGTGGCTCGGGGGTCGTCCCGCTCATGGCGATGGTCCGGCACCGAGCCCGATCCGGCGACGCCGCTCCCGCGCGACTCCTGTTCAGCTCGCGGACGTCAGACGAGATCATCTACCGCGACGAGCTCGAGCGGCTGTCTTCGGCGGGCACTGGGTTCGGGGTCTTCCATACGCTGACCCGCGAGCAGCCGCCGGGCTGGATCGGCTATGCCCGCCGCATCGATGAGCGAATGCTCGCGGAAGTGCTCGAACCGCTCGGCGCGGAGGGCTGGACGTTCATCTGCGGTCCGACCGCACTCGTCGAGACCGCCGCGAACGCCCTCGTTCGGCTCGGGATCCCGGCGGATCGGGTCCGGACCGAGCGCTTCGGACCGACGGGGACATGAGGAGGCCGCCGATGAACGAATCGAACCCCAGCGATCCGGCGGGCGAGCTCGCGGGCGAGGCGGCGAGGGATCCGGACGCCGAGATGATGGTCGACGGCAACGCCGCGGCCGGCGTCCTCGCGGCGATCTTCGGCGCCGAGATGACCGCGGTCCCCGGACGCTGCGCCAACTGCGGCCACGTCCATCGGATCGCCGAGCTGCAGGCCTACGTCCGCGGGCCGGGGACCGTCCTGCGCTGTCCGGACTGCCACGAGGTGGTCCTGCGCGTCGTCGAGACAACCGAGGCGACCTACGTCGACGCTCGTGGCGCCGCGTATCTGGTTTTCGAGCGGCGGGAGCGGCCGGGCTAGGCCGCGATCATTCCGGTTCGACGGGCGGCCGCGGGGGCGCGGGCTCGACGGTCGGATCCGCGTCCTCGCGTCGATACGGCACGTTCACGACGACCGTGTGCGGCCGGCCCAGGAGGGCCGCCCGGAGCCGCTTCGCGGACTGGTTGAAGAGGATCTGTTCCCACCAGTGGCGGGCGACGTACTCCGGGATGACGATGAAGGTCACCGGTGCTTCTGCGTCGACCGGCCTCGCCTGGTCGAGCACCTCGAGGTAGGAGAGCAGCGGCCCCACCAGCGCCCGGAACGGTGACTCGACGATGACCAGCGGCACGTCCGGCAGCTGGCGCTCCCAACGATCCTTCAGCAGGGCCGCCTCCTCGGGCTCATCCGAGACCAGAACGGCGGTGATATCCGGGGCGATCGAACGGGCGACATTGATCGCCTGGACGACGGCTCGGGTGATTCCGGGGACCGGGATGACGACGCGCTCCTCGCGGTGGGGTCGCGGGATCACCGCGTCGGGCCGGACCGCCAGCTGCAGCGATGACGCCGTGTACTGGCGGTGGATGAACAGCATCAGCGCGACGAGGATCGGGATGATCACGACGATCAGCCATGCTCCCAGCGCGAACTTCGCGACGAGGACGACGATCGAGACCAGGGCGGTCAGGATCGCCCCGAAGCCGTTGATCGCCAGACGCCAGCGCCAGCCGGCGGACCGCTCCGCGAGCCAGTGCAGGACCATGCCGGACTGGCTGATCGTGAACGAGATGAAGACGCCGATCGAGTAGAGCGGGATCAGCGCGGTCGTGTTGCCCCCGAAGAGGACCAGGAGCACGATCGCGACGATGCTCAGGATGACGATCCCGAGGGTGAACGCGAGCCGGTCCCCCCGGAAGCTCATCTGGCGCGGCATGTAACCGTCGCGGGCGAGGATCGCCGCGAGCCGCGGGAAGGCGTTGAACGACGTGTTCGCGGCGAGGAACAGGATCAGCGCGGTGAAGGTCTGGAACAGGTAGAACCAGATCGTGCCGTGGCCGTAGGCGAGCTCGGCGACCTGGCTGATGACCGTCTTCGTCGTCGGCAGGTCGATCGCGACGATCCCGAACCGGTCGGCGACGAAGGTGATCCCGACGAAGAGGACCGCGAGGAGGATCGCCATGGCGGTGAGCGTCGTGGCGGCATTCCTCGCCTCGGGCGGCTTGAACGCCGGGACGCCGTTCGTGATCGCCTCCGTGCCGGTCAGCGCGACCGATCCCGAGGCGAACGCCCGGATGATCAGCAGCAGGCCGAGGGGCTGGAGGGGATTGGGCGCGCCGGGGAGCGGGACGGACGGCGGCGCCGACTCGCCGAGGACGATCGTCCGGTACATCCCGATGGCGATCATCAGGAGCGCCGACACGACGAAGAGATATGTCGGGACCGCGAAGATGTTGCCCGACTCCCGAAGGCCGCGAAGGTTGCCGAGCGTGATGAGGATGATCGCCGCGACCCCGATCACGAGGCGCCCGTCGGCGACCCCCGGCACGGCCGAGATGACCTGCTCGACGGCGGACGCGGTGGACACCGCGACCGTCATGACGTAGTCGACGAGGAGGGCGCCGGCAGCGATCAGAGCGGTGATCATCGGCAGGTTGGCCCGCGCCACGGCATACGCACCGCCGCCGGACGGGTACGCGATCCCGATCTGGCGGTAGCTCGTCGAGACGACGGCGAGGAGGAGCGCGATCGCGACCGCGATCGGCAGGCTCAGCAGCAGGGCGCCCGAGCCGGCCAGGACCAGGACTCGAAGGATCTCCTCGGTCGCGTACGCGGACGAGGAGATCGCGTCGGAGCTGAAGATCGCGAGGGCCTTGGTTTTCGACAGGCGCTCCGCGATGTCGTCGTGGATGGACAGCGGTCTGCCGAACAGGACTGCGCGCAGTCGCTTGAGGGCCCGGCCTGCCGTCGTCCGCGGCGCGGAGGCGGCCTCCTTCGCGACGAGCGTGCCCTCGGGCGTGTACCGGAAATAGGCGGCGTGGGGACGAGCGACGCGGACACGCCGGTCACCGGGCTTTCTGCCCTGGAGGGGTGTCCGACCTTGATCCATATCCGGGCATGCTACCCGGGCGGTTCGGCGGATACCCGCCGGTTCAGTCTCCCGACGCCTCGACGACGATCGAGCCGACGCCGTGGACGCTCGTCTCGGCCCTGGCGTCGAGGCCGTCGTTCGCGCCGGGATCCTCGGCCTCGGCGAGCAGCCGCGGGCCATGCCGGACCCCGACGACCGTCACCCGGGAAGCGGCTCCGCGGGCCACGAGCAGGATCGCGGCGCGGACGAGGCGGCGCTCACGCTCGACCGCAGGTGACCGCGCCCGCCCCGGGCTGCGATCCGTGGCCGACTCGACTGTCATGACCCGAGCGTCGCACCGGGCCCCAAGAGGGAGGCGAGTCCGCCGTGCCTGCGAGGCTCAAGAACCGCTCAAGCCGGAACCGGGACTCGGGCTATGGGCCGGGCGGGGCCTCGATCCGGTAGCCGACGCCCGGCTCGGCCTGGATCAGGCCGCCGATCTCGCCGCCCGGGTCCGCGGCGGCGAGCTTCCGGCGGATCTGGCTCACGTAGACATGGACGTAGTGCGATTCGTCGGCGTACGCCGTTCCCCAGACCGCCCGCAGCAGCCGGCCGCGGGTCACCACGCGCCCGGCATGGGCGACGAGGACACGGAGGACCTCGAATTCGCGCGGCGTCAGGGCGACGGGTTCCCCGTGGACCCGGACTTCGTGCCGCGGAGCGTCGAAGGTCAGCCCACCCAGCGTGACGATCCCGGAACCGTCGGCAGTCGGGCCGGCGGAGCGCCGGAGCAGGGATCGGATCCGGGCGTGAAGCTCACCCATCCCGTACGGCTTCGTGACGTAGTCGTCTGCGCCGAGCTCGAGCGCCGCGATCTTGTCCCGTTCTCGGTCGCGGGCCGATATCACGAGGATCGGCGTCGTCGCATCTCGTCGGATCCGCTGGACGATCGTCGTGCCATCGACATCCGGAAGGCCGAGGTCGAGGAGGACGAGATCGGGCCGCCGCGCCTCCCAGGCACGAAGCGCTTCGGCGCCCGTTCCGGCCTGGCTGACGCCATAGCCGTGCGCGGCAAGGTCGCGCGCCAGAAGTCGGCGGGCTTCATCCTCGTCCTCGACGACCAGGATGACCGTGGATGGCTTCGACTCGACCACGGTCATGTCGGCCGGCCTTCGGGAGCCGCAAGCGGCAGGTCGACCGTGATCGCGAGGCCGCCCAGCTCGCTGCGGCCGGCATCGATCCGGCCACCCATCGCCTCGACGAAGCCACGCGCGACCGCCAGGCCGATGCCCGTTCCCCGACGTCCGGGCGTCCCAGCGACGCGGTAGAACTTCTCGAAGAGCCGCCCGAGTGCCGCGTCGGGTACGCCCGGGCCGCCATCCTCGACCGTGAGCCTCACCGTGGGACTCGTGGCGGCGGCTGGGCCAGCTTCGGCTCGGATCCGGATCGGCGCATCAGCGGGAACATAGGCGAGGGCGTTCTCGATGAGGTTCGTCAGGATCTGGTCGATGAACGTGGCGTCGACGTCTACGGGCGGGAGGTCCTGGGCAATGGCGACCTCGATCGCCCGCCCGCCCAGCTGCGTTTCGAGCCGGCGCAGCGACGTCTGGACGAGATCGTCGACGGCGAATGCCTCGTGGACGACCCTCAGCTCGCCCGCCTCGATCCGGCTGAGATCGAGGAGGTTGGTGACGAGCCGGTTCAGTCGCTCGGCCTCCCGATCGATCGAGGCGGCGGCGGCGCGTCCCTCGTCGACCGGCCATTCGATCTCCGGATCCATGAGGCTGCCCGCGGCCGCTCGGATCGTGGCAAGCGGCGTGCGCAGGTCGTGCGAGACGGAATCGAGCAGCGCCGTCTTGACCGCGTCGGAGCGTCGGGCGAGCTCCGCGCTGGCGGCCTCGACCCGGAGCCGATCCTGTTCGATCGCCTGGCCGACCTGGTCGGCCGACGCAGCGAGCATCCGAGTCTCCTCCCGCGAGGGCGGCCGGGAGGTCGCGGCGCGAAGGCCCCACAGGACCCCGACCTGCCGTCCGGTCGCTTCGATGTTCACCCGATAGGCGACATCGCCCACCTCGCGCCCATCGTGCCGCGCGGGAGCGACCGGCTCGTGGATTCGAACCCAGCGCGCGGGCGTGTCGCCCGGGGCCCGGGCAAGAACCGCGTAGGCCGTCGGACGGACCGGCGACGCCGCGCCGAGGCTGTCGGCGGCGATCCGTCCGGGACCCACAGCCCCGAGCTCGACCCAGACGCGGCGCATCCGGGACTCGCGAGCCAGGACCTCGACGATCGCGTCGAGGGCCGAGGTGGTCGCCTCCCGTGTCGCCAGTGCCCGACTGACCTGGAACAGGGCTCGGGCCTCCCGGGCCTGCATCTCGGCAGCGTCGGCGCGGTTCCGCTCGGTGGCGCCGAGCTGCCCGACGACGATCCCGACCAGCAGCAGCAGGATGAGGTTGAGCCACTCCCCCGCGTCCGCAACCGTGAAGGTGTGAATCGGCTGGACGAACAGGAAGTCGTCGAGCAGGAATGCGGCGACGGCGGCGAGCATCGAGGGCACGGTCCCGAACGCCACGGCCACGCCGACGACCGCGATGAGATACACGGCGGAGGCATTCGGCAACCCGGCGCGATCGGCCAGGAGGGCGATGAGGAGCGTCGCGGCCCCGAGGAGCCCGAGCGTCGTCGCCAGCGCCGCGAGCGGGCGGCGGACGTCGGCGAGCCGGGCGATCGTCATCCAGGGGATCGTAGGCCGGAGGTCGTTCCGAAGGGGGCCGCGGAGCCCCGCGGCGGCGCGATCTTGAGAGTTTCTTGAGTCGAATCCGGGGATTCGCGGGCCTCTCCGCGTGGGCATCCGCCTAGTGTGGAAGGTCGTGAGCGAATCAGAATCGGTCGAAGCCCAACCGACCCTGCGTGGTCGCCGGATCGGCGACCGCCGCATCCGGGTCACGCGCCACCAATCGCCGTATTTCCGGCACGTCGGCCCGGGCGTCCTCGTGACCAAGCCGGCGGCGATCGCCCCGACGAGGCCTGCCGAGCGGTTCACGGTCGGCCTCCGCCACGCGCTGTTCGGGCGCGCCCTGGCGTCGGCGGAAGAGATCGAGGAACGGCTCCCGCGGTGGAAGGCGCTGGCGACCTTCTCCAGCGACAACCTGTCGTCGGTCGCCTACGCGACCGAGGCGATCATGTTCACGCTCCTCGCGGCCGGCAGCGCCTCGTTCTGGCTGGTCATGCCGATCTCCGCCCTGATCATCACGATCTTCGTGATCATCGTGATCAGCTACCGCCAGACGATTCGGGCGTACCCGAGCGGCGGCGGGAGCTACATCGTCGCGAAGGACAACCTCGGGACCGTCCCGGCCCTGCTCGCCGCGGCGGCCCTGCTCGTCGACTACGTCCTGACCGTCTCCGTCAGCGTCGCGGCCGGCGTCGCCGCGATCCTCTCGGCGTTCCCCGGGCAGCTTGACGATCTGCGAGTCCCCCTCGGCGTGGCCTCGATCGTCTTCGTGATGCTCATCAACCTTCGGGGGATCCGCGAGAGCGGGACGGTCTTCGCGCTGCCGACGTACGTCTTCCTCGGCGCCACGCTCGCGCTCATCGCGATCGGCATCGTCCGAACCGCCCTCGGCGACGCGCCGCACGTGACCGGTGTCACGGCCATCACGACACCGGTCGAAGGACTCGGCGTCCTGCTCCTCATGCGCGCCTTCGCCGACGGCTGCAGCGCCATCACCGGGGTGGAGGCCGTCTCGAACGGGGTCCCGGCGTTCAAGCCCCCCGAGTGGCGAAACGCGCGGTCGACGCTGACGATCATGGGCGTCCTCGTCGCGGTGATGTTCCTGGGGCTGTCCTATCTCGCCGGTGTCGTTGGAGCGCAACCGTCGCACAGCGAGACCGTCATCTCCCAGATCGGCCGCTCGATCTACGGCACCGGTCCTGTCTATTACGTGTTCCAGCTGGCGACGACGGGAATCCTGATCCTCGCGGCCAACACCAGCTTCGCCGACTTCCCGCGGCTGTCCTCGATCCTCGCCCGCGATGGGTTCATGCCCAGTCGCTTCGCCTTCCGCGGAGAGCGGCTGTCATTCAACGTCGGGATCGTCGTGCTCGCGCTCGTTGCGATCGGGGTCCTCGTCGCGTTCGGCGGCCTCACGGACGCCCTGATCCCGCTGTACGCGATCGGTGTCTTCACCTCCATCACCGTGTCGCAGCTCGGGATGGTCCGGCACTGGCTCCGCGTCCGGGAGACCGGCTGGCGGCGCAGCGCCGTCATCAACGGCGTGGGCGCCGTCTCGACGGGGGTCGTCGCGATCATCTTCGCGGTCGCCAAGTTCGCGCTCGGGGCGTGGCTCATCGTCGTGATCATCCCGATCCTGGTGGGGTTGATGCTCTTCGTGGCACGGCAATACGACCGGCGCCGGCTCGAGACGCTCGTGCGCGACGAGGCGATCATCGGGCCACCGCAGCGGCATCAGCAGGTCGTCGTGCCGGTTCCCGAGCTCACCCGCGAGGTCATCCAGGCGATCAAGTTCGGGCGGACGATGTCGGCCGCGGTGACCGCGGTCCACGTCACCGACGACATGGATCTCGGTGAGGCCCTCCGGGCCCGATTCGAGCGGCAGGTGCCGGGCATCCCGTTCGTGCTGATCGAGTCGCCGTACCGCCAGCTCGTGGCGCCGCTCATCCGCTACCTGGACTTCGTCGCCGGCCGAGCCGAACACGACATCGTCGTGCTGCTGCTCCCGGAGTACGTGCCCCGCCACTGGTGGGAGCGGTACCTCTACAACGAGAACGGGCGCCGGATCCGCGACGGGCTGCTGGGTCGACCGAACATCCTCGTCGCCGAGGTCCCCTACCGCCGCGATCTCTGACCGCTAGGACGAGGCTCGCAGGCGGCCGTGGCTCCGCATGATCTCGGTGAGGCGGTCGTGCGGAAGTCGGTGCGCGGTGACGCCGTCGCGGCCGGTCATCGTCTCGGCGGCGACGAGGGCGTTCACGATCGCCTCCTCGGTCGCTTCGACGACCGCCTCGAAGAGCGGGTCCAGGGCGGGATCCGCCAACGCCCGGATGGCCAGCACACCATCGCCGGTCGGCCGCTCCTCGGGGGGCGGCAGGCCCCGGTTGCCGGTGGCGAAGGCCAGGAACAGGTCGCCCGACGTCGTCGATCCGATCCCGCCGGCCCGAGCGAGTCCGAGCGGCGCCCGATGGGCGAGACGGGCGCACTGGTGGGGCAGCAACGGCGCGTCCGTCGCCACGATCCCGATGATCGAGCCGGCTCCCGGGGGGCGATCCGCGAGGCCGCGCCGAAGTCGCGAGTGGGGTGACGGCACCTCCGCGAGCGGGATCTCCTCCCCGACCGGCACTCCGTCGATCCGGAGCAGGCCGCGCCGGCCGTAGTTCGCCTGGACGAGCACGCCCACCGTCCAGCCGCCGAGGTCCTCGGGCAGCCGCCGCGACGCCGTTCCGATGCCGCCCTTGAACTCGTGGCAGATCATCCCGGTCCCGCCGCCGACGTTGCCTTCCGCAACCGGGCCCGACGCGGCCGCAGCGAGGGCGGCGTCGACGTGCTCGGGTCGGACGTGCTGACCGCCGATGTCGTTCAGGCGGCCGTCCCAGGTCTCGCCGGCAACCGGCAGCGCCCAGAACAGGGCGCCGTCGGCGCGGGCGTCGATGGCCGGCCGGACGAGCGCGTCGCGGACAACCCCGACCGAGTGCGTGTTCGTGAGGCCGATCGCGCCGGCGAGGAACCCGGCCTCGCGGATCCATTCGAGCCCGGTGAGCTCGCCGTTCCCGTTGAGCGTGTGCGCTCCCGCGAACACCGGCTCGCTCCAGACGTTGCCATCGTGCGGCAGGATCACGGTCACGCCCGTGCGGATCGGCCCGGTGCCCACCACCAACGGACCGTCACCAGTGATCAGCGTGGTGTGGCCGACGCGGACGCCGGCGACGTCCGTGATCGCGTTCCAGGGTCCGGGACGGCCCTCGCCGATGACGATTCCGAGGTCGCGGGCGCGGACGCTCATGGATGTGGGCCGGGGATCAGTCGGACTGGCTGGTCGAGACGATCTCGACGCCGGGAACCTTGGCGAGTCCCTCGAGGGCCGACGTGAGGGCCGCGGTTCGGCGGGCGCGAACGAGGAGGTCCGCCTGGTAGCGGTCCTTCGCCAGGCGCTGCGTGCTGATGGTGCCGATCTCGAGCTTGTTCTCGACGAGCACGGTCGAGACCTGGCCGACGAGGTCGACCCGGTCGAGCTGGAGACGGAGCTGGACCTCCGGGACCGCGGAACCGTGGAGGCGCTCGGCGAGCGCATTGATCGGCCACAGGCTGATGAGAACCACGCCCGCGCCGACCGTGCCGATGACGTACTCCCCGGCACCAGCCGCCATCCCGACAGCGGCCGTCGCCCAAAGGCTCGCGGCCGTCGTAAGCCCGCGGATCACGATCCCGTCCTTCAGGATCGCGCCGGCCCCGAGGAAGCCGATGCCCGACACGATCTGCGCGGCGATGCGGGTCGGGTCGATGCCGGCCCCGGGTCCCTGGCCAAAGCCATGGATCGAGAGAACCGTGAAGAGCCCCGAGCCGAGAGCCACGAGCATGTGCGTCCGGATTCCGGCGGGATGGCCGTGGATCTCGCGCTCCGCCCCGATCATCGCGCCGAGCGCCGCCGCCACGATCAGGCGGAGGGCAAGGTCGACCTGGAGTCCGACGTCGATCATTACCGGCCATCATCGCCTACGCAGCCACTCGGCGTGCGGGCATCATGGCCGCAGCCGGCGGTGCGCCGGACCGATCGCTGAGGGACGAGCCATGACCGCGTCGCCTGAACCGCACCGCAAAGGCGCCGTGCGCCGGACGCCGAACCGGCATCCCGTGAACCGCTTCCTCGTCGAGGAGGCGCCGCTTGGCGCGCGGATCGCGGACCTCGTCACCGGCTTCATGGGCAGCTGGAAGTTCATCGCGATCCAGACGGTCATCGTGATCATCTGGATCGCCGGCAACATCTACCTGCTGTTCAACTTCGACCCCTTCCCGTTCATCCTTCTCAACCTGGCCTTCTCGACGCAGGCGGCGTACGCGGCCCCGCTCATCCTTCTCGCCGGGAACCGCCAGTCGCTTCGGGACCGGATGACGCTCGAGCACGCGGCCGCCGAGGCCGACATCGAGGACGCCCAGAACCGAGAGCTCCTCGAGGGCAACCGCAAGATCCTCGAGAAGATCGCGGGGCTCG
>Ga0070708_100001810_pt1 | contig 16421 bp, 14 predicted proteins | sample KBSK5503metaG_FD_65469 | JGI IMG/M metagenome (GOLD analysis project Ga0070708, IMG submission 65469) | Corn, switchgrass and miscanthus rhizosphere microbial communities from Kellogg Biological Station, Michigan, USA - KBS K5-50-3 metaG | ecosystem: Host-associated > Plants > Roots >... | reverse complement strand
ATCGCCAAACGCGCGGCCTTGACACGCCGCCGTGACGGGCCCTACTCTTGGGTCGTGATGATGGTCCATGCCGCTTCGCCCTGCCTGTGCGCGTGTTGTTGTCGCGCCAGGGCCTGCGGTTTGGCCGGACCGGGCTAGAGACGGACCCAGCCCGGATCCGCAACCAAAGGCCCTTCGAGACTCTCGAAGGGCCTTTTGCTTTTCATGGCCCAGTCGGGCCGAAGGAGGTGCGCCGAGGACCGACGCAAGATTTGACTGGAGCTTCTGGGGGCCGTCCGTGCGGCGGACGGCCTCCTATTTGCGCGCGAGAGAGTCACGCTGGCTCGTTCGCGACGGCTTGGTTGTACCAGACGCGGCCGGATCCCGAACGGAAGCGCCAGATACGGAGCCAAATCCGGTCGTCGCGCTGTGAGATGGTAGCAATGCTCAGGCCTGAGAGACTCCGTCTTGCCATCGTACCGAGCAGTCGTGAGCCACCATCCAGTCATATGCTCGGGCGACGGATAGCGGACGCCCTCAAGTGGATCTCCCTCAAAGACTCCAGGTGACACGACCACGAGTTGGTCCGGACGCGGCGGAGAAAACGGCGCCCCAGCCCCCTCACATGTGGCGTGCTGTTCCTTCCAATACCGAACCGCCAGATTCACACTGTGCAGAGCCGCGCATTCAATGTCGTGCTCCCAGGCAGTGAGCACGGCTTCGTCGCCCTCGAAACGGGTCAGCCAGTAGCCATACCGCAGTGTCTCGCCGAGGCGGATGCGAGCTCCTCCCTCAACGTACGCCGCGACAAAGCGTACGAAATGCTCACAGCCAGCACTGAGATCTGCCGACGACACCGTCGCCGAGATTTCGGGATGTCCGCGCGCCGACAAGCCGACTGTTCGTACCTCCAAGCCGGCGCGTTGTGTTTCGACAGTCACTTGCCTCTCCGGTTCGTTCCGGCAGCGGGAGTTGCGAGCACGACTGGGGCAACCAGAGGCACCGGAGGCTTCGGGATGTGACTCAGCAGCCCTCCTTGCGCACGGCTGCACCGGAGACAGTGTGGGTACTGCTCTGCGGCCATCCCGGCGGCAAGAGCTTCGGCGGTCAGTTTTGCATAACCCCCCGCTATCGGAACCGCACGCCACACCTACGCGCGAATGGCCGGCCCCTCACCGCCGTCCGCGCCGCCGCCGGATTCAACGAAGACGCCGCCACCGCGGTCGCCCTCGTGGCCAGAGCGGTCGTGGGGTGGCGGCATCCTCATTCCGCTTCGGAAAGCGACCGCTCGCCCGCCGGACGCCGAATGCTACTCCAGACCACGACAGCGGCAGAGACGAAGCACGCAGCAGCTCCCGGAATGCCCAGGTGCCAGGCCGAAATATTGAGTTGGATCAGCGCACACACCGCGATGGCCAACATTCCGATCCTGTGATACCTGTGACCGCTCAGTCCGCCCGAAGCGAGCAGCAAAGGTATTCCTAGCCTTCCCACGAGAGGAAGCGCGTTGGCGTGCGCGTAGCCCTCACGCACCAGCATGATGGCATCGCGTACTGCCAAGAGGCCGGCGAGAATGCCGACCGCAAGCAGGATCCAATCCCCCGTAGAGTGCCCCGATTGCGGTTCGCTACGATCAGTGGCCATATAGAGCCCTCAGAACAGGTCAGGTCCCGCTGCAGGCTTACCTGGTACGGGATTTGGGCCGCCGTAAGGGCTTTGATTGAAGATGTCGTAAAGATCGGGATTCTCACAATCGCAGTGCGTGGCTTGCTGCATACACTGTGATCTGTACGTCAGCGCCCACGCCATGATACACGCGCCACCTGCAACGGCGGCACTCTGCGGCGTGCGGGCGAGCGGGGTCCTCCCAGCGGTAACGAGCACGCAAGCGGCAGCCCAAGTGAGGGGGTCGTTTCCAGTGACCGCGTTATTCACGCACGTCAAGTACTCATGTCGATGAAAACGTGGCTGACACGCTGGACCCACACTCGTTGAGGACTGTTTCCGCCGATCCACTTGGATGCACCCTGGGGGCGAATTCGGTATCGGCGCACCAGCGGCTGTAGTGGCGCATGGAGGACCGGCTGGCCACTGCTTTGTTGGCTTCGGCACTGGTGCGACTGCGCCCAATCCCGACGGATCGCTCGAGGTGTTCGGATTGTTTCGAACGTATGCGTAGAGATCATAGTCGTCTTCGAATCCAATCGGATCCTCGCTTATGAATCTACCAACTTTCGGATCGTAATATCGAGCTCTGTAGTATGCGAGACCCGTTTCGCTATCCCACTCCCGTCCCGTGAAGGCATAGCCGTTCACGGCACCCAGTTCCAGATTTCCGAAGGCATCGTAACGGCGTGAGGCGATCACGGCTCCGGAGGAGTTCGTCATTCCTATAATGCTGCCGAGGGCGTCCGCGTGGAGAAAGCTCAGCACGCCGGTTCCGTCCTCCCGCGCCAGCGGCTGATCGATGGCAGATCCATGCACGTACTTCAGGGTTGAGCTACCGCTGGTCTCCCGCAGAATGGCCTCGCCGTCGTACGTCCAAGTGCTCGTCACCCCGCCGGCTACCTTTTCCACCCTGCGGCCCAGAGCGTCATAGGCGAATCGCGCCTGCTCGCCGTTGTTCTTGAGGACGCGTTTGAGCCTGTTCTCGGCGTCCCACTCGTAGGTCCAGGTGTCTGATCCTTCGGTCTTTTGTGTGAGGTTTCCATTTGGATCAATGGAAAGCTGTTGGGGGTCCGCGGACCAGAAACGGGGGCCAGAGGAGGTCTCGCCGGCGAGCTGCAGCGCCGTGCTCACGCCTTGATCTTACGACGCCGCCTTCATTCCTCCTCTCTCGGATGGGTCCGCTCCAGGCCTGGCGGAGGCCTCCCGGCGTGACCTTCGCGTAGTGCGCGGTGTGCGTGATGCTGGCATGGCCGAGGAGCAGCTGGATGTGCCGGATGGCCGCGCCGCCCTCGAGCAGGTGCGTGGCGCACGCGTGCCGCAGCGTGTGCGGCGAGAGCTGCAGGCCGGCGCGGGAGGCGTGCCGTTTCACGACCAGGCGCAGGCCGCACGTCGAGTAGCGATGGCCGTAACGCGAGAGGAAAAGCGCGGGGTCGGCATAGCGGGCCAGCTCGGGACGGCTCTCTCTTAAGTAGGAATCGAGAGCGGCGGGAGCCTGGCCCGACATTGGGACCAGCCGGTCTTTGTGACCCTTCCCGTTGCGTACGAGCAGCGCACCGTCGCGGAGCTGGACGCCGGGATCAGTTCAGCCGCGGGTCACGAGGGTTCGGCGGCCAGCTTTGCATAACCGCTCGGCTATCGGAACCGCCCGCCACACCTACCCGCGAATCGCCGGCCCTTCACCGCCGTCCGCGCCGCCGCCGGACTCAACGAAGACGCCGCCACCCTGCGGCCACTTCCTGTTGATCCGTAAGCCCCGGCGGCTTGGGGCCAAAGGCAGCCTTCCACCGCCATCAGCACTGGACCACTTCAGGACGCTTCGATGGGTCGAGCACTATCATCACGCACCGGTGACCGTGAAAACCAAAACGCGGTCGCCGTCACTAACGCAATCACCAGACCCAGTGTTGCTAGCCGAGTGTAGTCGATCGTTCGACCTACCCAGGGGACTGTTGCGGTGACGGGAGTGATGGTCGTTGGTGGAGACAGAATGAAATGGTGACCGAGCCCCTGCCCAGATCGTCCGAAATCAATATCGTTGGTGGCCGTCTCGTGCCACGGCGGAAACATCCCCAGGACCGCCAGCGCCAACAGCCCAAGAATGAGAATCTTCTTCTGAATTGGATTCATCGTTCTTACCTTCTCCTCGAAACTGCAGCCGTCAGTTCAAACGACATGGGTAGCACCTCTCTGCCACGGCCTCGGCCTCCGCCTCTGCGGTCGCATGACCAGCGCCGCCTCTCTGGTGATCCACGTACGTCTTCGCGGTGAGATGCACGATTTCGTGCAGCACGACGTGTTCGAGGCTACAGTCCTTGAGGAAGGCACGGTCAGTCAGGCGAATTCGATAGCGAAAATAATCGTCAGTGCCTACGACAGCGCCGCGAGGCGTAGCGAGCTGTCCGCCCAAAGCCGGATTAGGCAGCTTCAGCTCCGGGTCGTACTTGACGTGAACCAGCCTCAATAGCCCGAATAGCTCCATCGGATCTCGCTCTGGGCTACTGCAGCATGGCCTCTCTTGAAGCTTGTGAGAAAGCGCGCTGATGGCGTCTGCGATTCGCTGAGCCTGACCAGCTGAGAAGTTCGGATCAATTTCCTGTAGTCCGAAGGGATCGGTGCTGCTCGTCGGATGGTTGCTGACATACGCATACATGTTCGGCCCCGTGAGCCACCTAAGAGGATCCTCGGAAATGAATCTCCCAACCTTCGGGTCCAGGTAACGAGCTCTGTAGTACGCGAGCCCCGTCTCGCTGTCCCATTCTCGGCCGGTAAAGGCGTAGCCGTTGGTGCCACCAACTTCGGGGTTGCCGAAGGCATCGTACCGACGTGTAGCAAGCACTCCGCCGACCGAATCGGTGGCCTTCACGATACTGCCGAGCCCATCGGCATGCAGGTGAGTCAGCGCTCCCGAACCATCGTCCTGCGCCAACGGCTCGTCAGTGTCCGGGCCTTGGATGTATTTCAGCGTCGTCGCGCCACTGATTTCTCTAAGAATATCCTGGAAACCGTACGTGTAGGTCGTAGTGCTAGCCCCGAAGACTTTCTCAACCCGCCGGCCGAGCGGGTCGTAGGCGAATCGTGCTTGCTCGACGCTGTTCTTCAGGACCCTCTTCAGCTGGTTTTCGGCGTCCCATTCATAGGTCCAGGTGTCGTTTCCCTCGGTTTTCGACGCCAGGTTTCCATTTGGATCAATGGAAAGCTGCGGGGGTCCGCAGATGTTAGCCGGATGTGCCCGATATCCGCCCCGCAGGGCGCGTGACGGGATGCGACGCGCGGGCCGACCTGCCCCCGAGCGCCACGGCAAGAGGCGAATGGCTGCTCACCAAGGCAGGTGCGCGGGATCTCCAGTCAGGGAAAGCCACAGGAAAACACCCACTGCAACTACACCGAGAGTCGCTGCGATCAAATGGTAGCGAGGAAGCCGCGCAGCTTGCTCGGGCATGCTGGGTCTTGCGTAAATCCATGTCAGGGCTCCCAGCTGAGCCGGAAGTAGTACAGCCAATCCGGCCGCGCCAGGGGCCCAGATGAATATCCGGTCGAATAGGAAGCCGGATAGCACGGCCAGACTTGCACAGATCGTAGCAATGGAAAGGCCTCGTGCAGTCTGCTCGCGCATTCGCACTCGAGAGGCGGTCATTTCAGTCATAGGGCTCGCAGCCGAAGCAGCTCCTCATCGCACTCTTGGGCGGACCGTGACGAAACACCGGACCGGAGGCGTGCACTAGCTCGTGGATGATAACGGCGCCCAAGGAGTCCTCGGTCGAAACCAGATTTTTGCAGTTCGCCACGGAGAACCAAGCCCAGGGTCCAATCTCGATCACAGGTGGAAACCCGAGCGCCATCGCTCCTGTGTTCGTACTTCCCGCACGCGGGACGACCAGCCGAAACGGATTTGGGTTCGGTCCCCGGAGTGTTGGGTTGTACTGAATGACCAAGTAAAGAAGCTCGAGCGCGGGCGCGCGCCCTGCTCACCGCCTGGCCGACCTGCAGGGCGCGTGACCGCGGGAGCACCCCACCGCGGGCCGCCACCGACAGGCGCGCGTGCCCGCGCGCCAAAGCGCCGAGGGGCCGATAACGCCAGCGTTATCGGGCGAGCGAGCGAATGCGAGCGAGCAAACCCCGAGGCGCGACGTGCGCGGGCCGACCTGTCCCCGGGCGCCACAGCCATCAGCTTCGCGGCCCCGTTGAGCCGATCGCGACATGAAATGACGACGCCGCGCCGGCGCGGCCGCTCCATCTTGGCCACCGCGGCCGCGGCTTCGCGACATCCTTACTGTTCCCCCGATGGAAAGCGTCCCAGGACACGACGGTAGTGTGAATAGCTCCTTCGCCAGAGCTGCCGCCAAACAGTACGTCGATCATCTCGCATGAACCGAAAGGAAACTGCGACGTGGAAAGCAACGCCTACGTGAATGGTCCACGCCGCCAAAAGTAGAGCAGCGGCCATCCACTGCCTGTCGGTGCCGGCGGAGCTGTAACGCCACTCCGGCCATCTCATGAATGCGATGATCAGAAGCAGCGCGCCCATCCACATGACGGGCACTGTCCAAGTGACCAGCGATCCGATCCACTTGGCGAGCCTATTTCCGCGCCACGTCACGTTGCCAAAAGCAAGCGGCTCAATACGCGCCGCTGGACACAGCATAGGCCCGTTCTGCTTCTCCGTCGGCTTTCAGGGCCTCTCCGTCGATTTTCCTTCGCTCGTTCAGACGATCAGTGATGTGCTTCAGCCGATGCCGTCTTCGGAATCAGCAGCCAGCCTCCGAGACGAGGGAATTGCCTCCCCTCAACCGACCTGAGATCGTAACTCCAGAAGACCACCACGTCATGCTTGTTGGCTAGAGCCTCGATCGACGGGAAACGGTCCTTCAGCGAGATTCGTCCTTCGACCGATTCACCAGGCTGAATCGTCACTCGCTTACCCATCGGGTCGTCAAATTCGTGGCGGACTCTCAAGTGGCCGTGAGAGCGGATCGGAGTCGGTGGCCACCAGCAGCATCCCGTAGAATCGGCCCCAGGGTAGCCAAACGGAGTTGACCGTCAGAGGCGCCTCCCCTTGCCAGGTTAGCTTCACGTTAAGCGTAAAGGAGTCGGCAAGCGACACCGTCATCTTTAGTGGATCCGTTGTATCGGCGCTTGCTCGGACCACGAGCAGACAGGTTAGGACGAGGGCTCTCATTGCCGTCTTGATCATTCCTCATCAGCTGGCGCATCGGCGAAACGATATCCGTGCGTCGTTGCTGAGCTTCGACGTCACACGGACACCGCTTCAAGAGGCAATCCTCCTCGGCCGTGTAGGCGTCGTACTCCACCTGGTGTTGATAGGCAGCAGTCGCGGCGGCGACTGGCTGACCCGCGGGCTGCCCAACGCACACACCTGGCGTGGTCGAGGTGGCCTGCGCTCGATGGACGATCTCGTGGTTTAGCACGCAATCCATGATGCACTTGTTCTTTGGATTGGCAGGATCGGCAAGGCGGACCTTCACTCCGCCCTTCCCATCGCACACGACCGTATTGATTGCAGGATTTAGCGGTCCTGATGGCTGCCACTTCCTGCCCGCGCCGTTCGTTGCTTGAAGGCCCTTCGGATCTCGGAGGAGCACCGGGTTGTTATCGACGTATGCGTACCGGTTGATCCCAGATCGAATGCCGTAGGGGTCTTCGCTCAGGAAACGGCCGCTCCTCGGGTCATACCAGCGTGCGCGGTAGTAGGCGAGTGCGACCTCGCTATCCCATTCGCGGCCGGTGAAGGCAAACCCATTGGTAGTTGCGCCCGCTTGGAGGTTCCCAAACGCATCGTATCCTCTCGTAAACGTCACTGCTCCTGCGGAGTTTGTCTCCTTTATTACGCTGGCAAGCCCGTCCGCATGGTAGTAGGTCCTATTCGCCGACGCGTCCTCACGAGCAAGCGGCTCGTCGAGGCCAGGTCCGTGGATGTATGTAGTTGAGGCGCCGCTCACCGTCTCGCGCAGAATGTCATCGCGATCGTACATGTAGGTCGTCGTTGCGCCGCCGATCACCTTCTCCACGCGTCTACCCAACGGATCGTACGCGAAGCGCGCGACCTCCGCCGCGTTCTTCAGGACGCGCTTGAGCTGGTTCTCCGCGTCCCACTCGTAAGTCCAAGTATCGGATCCGTCGGTTTTTGAGGTGAGGTTTCCATTTGGATCAATGGAAAGCTGCGGGGTCCGCGGACTAGAAACGGGGCCAAGACGATGTCTCCGCCGGCGAGCGGCGGCGCCGTGCTCACCCCTTCATTTTACGCCGCCGCCTCCATGCGCCTCAGTATGCCGAGGATCCTGTGGCACGATCACTCTACGCATCAGAATGCGCGACGCCCATCCACACCAAGCCAGGAACGCCGCGCCGAATACTACGATGATCACGGACACTGCTAGATCCAGTGTCGGGTCGCCCAACACCCCGAAACAGAAATACGTAGTATTCCTGGATAGCCACCACCAAGCCGCCACGATACCTGGCACACTCATGGCCACCGCCGCCGCCAGAGCACGGAAGGGTCTCATAATCCAGGCACCCGATACGAAGCCTGATAGAGCGTACAGGACAGCGACAACCGCGAGGTGCTTGGCCGAACCGTCTGAGGTTGCGAGCGCTGGCAAGGGTGCAGCTAGATACAAGAGAACGGTCACTATCACCGACGTCACACCATCAGATCTGTGTCTCATCGCCCACCCTCACAAACCAAAGAGCCAATCAAGATAACCCGTCCGTGCGGGCTGGCCCAGAGCTCGTGCAACGGGATTCTCGTTCGACCTAATGTTCACCTTCTCATCTGACCATCCTGGGTTGCCCACAATACAGAGGCATGCGTGCCCCAACTCGTGTGCCAGCATGCGCGCACCACTCGCCCGTATCCGTCCTGCCGTCGTCGGAATCTTGGGGTGCCAATCCAGGTCGAAATTCAGGACAGACGTCTTACGATTAAAGACCGTTCGTCGTCCGCTGATTGTCCATGTGCCGGGCGGCGGCGGTGAGATGGTAATCAGTCTCGACGAGCGCTCAACACATTCCAGAAGGCGTCTGCCATCTGGAGTACTGCGGACCCGGGCGATCTTGTGCATTACCCTTCTTAAGTCACTCGGCCCATATCCACTCACCGCCAATGTCTCTCCAGTTGGATCTATATAAAGGCCTGGATTGTCTAGAGCGTAGGAGTACAGATTCTCGCCTAACTGCTCATCGATCGGGTCCTCTGAAACGAACCTTCCAACCTGCGGATCGTAGTACCGGGCACGGTAATAATAGAGCCCGACCTCGGTCTCCCATTCCCTTCCCGTGAAGGCATACCCGCTGGTCGTGGAACCGGCCTCCGGGTTCCCAAATGCGTCGTACTTCCGCGTCAGCATTACCGCGCCAGCCGAGTCCGTTTCCTTCATCAGACTACCGAGGCCATCAGCGTGCAGATAGGTTCGATTCCCGCCCGAGTCCTCACGCGCGAGCGGCTCATCTGTCTTAAGACCGTGGACGTATGCCGTCGCAAGCCCGTTCACCGTCTGCCGCACGATGTCGTCATCGTCGTAGACGTACGCCGTTGTCGTCGCACCGACCACCTTCTCGACTCGCCTTCCGAAGGGGTCGTATGAGAATCGGGTCACCTCCGCCGTGTTCTTGAGGACGCGCTTCAGGCGGTTTGCCGCGTCCCATTCATAGATCCTGGTGTCGCTTCCCTCGATTTTCTGCGTGAGGTTTCCATTTGGATCATATGTATAGGACGCCGTCGTGCCGCTCACGTCAACCTGATACGTCGCCGCCCGCACGTTGCCTGAGGCGTCCGTTGCTTGCAGCGCTACGGTATTCAGCCCCACAGCCATATCGAGCGTTGCCTGGAACACGTTCCCCGGCAACATCTCCGCCGGCTTGCCGTTGATTGCGGCGCTCGTGAAGGTCACGCTTCCCGGCTCATTGAGGGTGCCCCGCCACCGCAGCGGGCCGCCACCCGATACGGACACCAATTGGTTCTTCGCGTTGAACGTCGCCTGCGTCACACTATCTCCGGCCTGCGTGCGAGTCCTGTTGCCGACGGAGTCATAGTTGTAGAACCAACGGTTCGTCAGCCCCGTTCTCTCGACCGCATTCAATCGATACAGCGCGTCGTACCGATAGTTCTCCGTGAAGTCCAGAGATGTCTTTCAAGTGCGGTTTCCGGCGAGATCGTACGTGTATCCCCATTGATCCACTGCGGCTCCGGCGCGCACCGCCGACAGGTTTGTAAGGCGCGACAGGCTATCGTAAGTGTAGGACGTGACGATGCCGTTCGGGTAAGAAAGAGAGGTGCGCCGTGAGGCGTCATCGTACCCGAGAGTGAAGCTCGCGGTGCCTCGGGTAATCGTCACCAGTCGAGAGGCGTCGTCATATCCGTAGGTCACCTGCACAGCTCCGTTCAGGCCTAAAGTGAGGCGATTCCCGGCAGCGTCGTACGTATATTCGACCGTCGACGCGTTGCGCGTGCTGGCCTCTGAAAGCAGATCACCCGCCAGGTTATACACCCAGGTGAGCGTGTCCGTACCATTGCCCGCGGTCGCGAGCAGACCGGCAGTGTCGTACGTATAGGTCACCGCAGGCGTCGCATCGGAGTAGGTCTTTCCCGTCAGCCGGCCCAAGTCGTCATACGCATACGTCGTAGTGACGCTCTTCCGGTCCGTTCGGGTCGCCAGCAGCCCTCTTGCCTCGTATGTAAATGTCTCGAAGGCGTTACCGGGATAAGTCACCTTCGTCACGCGGTCGAAGCCGTCGTACTCGAAAGTCGTCGTCTGGCCCTTGGCGTCAGTGAGCGCCGTGAGCCGGCTCATCACGTCATAAGCGTACCGCGTCACACCCCCGGCAGGATCCACGACGCTCGTTAGACGCCCGTAATTGTCATAGACGTAGTTCGTCTCACGCCCAAGCGGGTCGGTGACCTTCGTTCGCCGACCGTGTGCATCGTAACCAAAATCGGTGTGGCTGGAGTCGGGGCTGATCATCGAGAGTGCGTGGCCACGGCCGTCGTACGTGGTGGTTGTGGTGTGGTTGAGTGCATCCGTCACGGTCACCCGCCGACCCGAGGAGTCATACCCGAACGTCGTCGTATGGTTCAGTGGATCCGTAATCGATGTAAGGTCACCTGTCGCGTTGTAGTCCATCGCCGTGACCTTGTTCCTCGGATCCGTGACGCTGGTTGGCTTCCCAGCGGGGCCATATCCGATGGTCGTAGTTCGGTTGTCCGTGTTCGTAACGGCTTCGGTAATCGTGAGCGGGCCGGCTGGACCATGCGTCGTGGTCGTCACACCTCCACCCGGCCGGGACACCGAGGTGACGCGGCCCTGCGCGTCATACGTATAGGTCGTCGTACGGTTCAGGGGATCGGTCTCGGTGAGCAGATCGTTATGGGAGTCGTACGCGTAGGTTGACACCTTGCCCGCGCCGTCCGTGTATGCCGTGATGTTGCCCGCCGCGTCGTACGTCCACTCCTGCGAACTGCCGCCGCCGCCGCAACTCTGGCATGGACCGGTGACTCTGGTGACTACGTACATGTGTTGCACAGAGGCCCAGTCGTACATCGTCGCGTTGCCGAGGGCGTCGGTCACCGTCGTATGGTTTGTCGTGTACGCGAATGTCAACTTGTTTTGGCCGTCGCCGATTTCCGACGTCAAGGCACGTCCATTGCCATCATAGACGTGGGCCTCGATGGGATTGCCCGCGGCATCCTTGACCCAGAGGATGCGGCCGGCACTGTCGTAGAGATATCGATAGCCACCGTTGTCCGGATAGTCTACGGCTTCAAGGCGTCCTTGCCCGTCATAGCCATATTTGGCGAGCAGCACGCCGCCGGGGCCTTCCAGGCGCGCAGGCTGGCTGGATGTGCCTTCGTAGCCGATCGTAATCGAACGGCCAAGGCGCGTGACCATCGCCAGTCGGCCCTGAACATCTCGCGCATAGGATGTTACGACGCCCGCGGCGTCAGTGACGGTCTGCAGCCTCCCCGTGGCATCGTAGATCTCGAATCCACCCGCGCGAAAAGCAACCTTGTACCCCCCAGTAATTGTCTCGATCCACGATTCGATGCTCAACGGCATTCTCTGACTGTAAAGACCGTCTGCGTTGTCATCAAAGTAGTAGACTGGTGTCCCATCATCGAGCCGTGCCTCGATGGTGCTGGGAGAGAGGACATTCAACCGCATGTCCAAGTTAGTATTCCAACCCGGCCCAAGCATCCCGTACCGGAGCCCTGGTGAGAGCCGCGCCGTGTTGTAGGTGCGCGCGAAAGACAATTCGCCAACCGCAGCGTCGGAATGCGTGAAGAAGACCTCGCCGGTAGTGAGACTGACCGGCTCGCCTGCGGAAGCGGTAGGACGCGGTGCCGATGGTTTGTGCCGTCGTTTGCAGAGGCGGGGCGTGCCAGTCCTTTCGAGGTTGGAAAGGCAGGGTACGTCCCACTCCTCATAGTCGCAGGAGACCCTACATCCGGTTGATTCGTTAATGGAGATTCCTTGGTAGATCTCCCAACAGTTGAGGTAGAAAGGGTTCCTCCCAGCGCACCCACAGAAGTTCTCTGGCCACTGCAAGAGGGGTTGCGGCTGTGGGCCACACGAGTTCCCAGTCGTGTAGTCGACTGGCTCAGGATGTGGACACATGGTCGTTTGTGCCGTCACGCCGGGTGCCGTGAGGAGTACACATGCAGCGACGAGCCCGGCTACGCCGGAGGCCCGCCCAGCCGCGTTGATCGTTCCGTCAGGGTCTCCGTGACCTGACCAGTGGGAGCTCATTGGGCGCCTCTCTTCAGGGAACGGGGGTGGCCGTGACCGGCTCCCACAGGGTGATGACGGGTGGAGTCACGTCTGCGGGGTCCGGTGCAGGCATCTGGCTCCGGGTTGGATCGAGGGGGAAGGCATCGGCGCCATCGGGAACGCCATCTCCGTCCGTGTCCGCCTTGAATGGATCCGTGCCGCCGGCGATCTCGGCCGCGTTCGAGACGCCGTCTCCGTCCATATCCGGGTTCGTCAGGCTCCGGTTCGTGGCGGCAGCAGCGCCGTCGTTGATTCCATCGCCATTCGTATCCGCATTCAGCGGATCACTTCCTAACCGGTACTCACTCGCGGCACTCAATCCGTCGTGGTCGTAATCGCTGGCCATCCAGTCGTTGCTGGCGACGGTGAGGTTCGGGATTACGCCGGGCGCAGTCCCCTGGCCACTGCCCCAGGCGCGGACAGAGCCGTCAGCATCGATGGAAGCTGACACGACCCCGCCCGCGGCGATGGCGATCACGTCGGTCGCCGCAAGCACGCGCGTAGGTGCTGGTCGGCTCGTTGTGGTGCCGTCGCCCAACTGGCCGTCTGAGTTCGTGCCCCACGCACGGAGGCTACCGTCAGCCATGAGCGCAAGCGCGTGCATAGAGCCGGCCGCGATCGCCGTGACTCCGCTCAAACCACTCACGGGTGTGGGAGCGATACCTCCGGCGGTGCCTTGGCCGAGCTGCCCGCCGTTGTTGTAGCCCCAGGCCCACACGGTGCCCGATGACATCCCGTCGGTCTTGAGCGCGAGGGAATAGATGGCACCGGCGGCGACCTGGGTGATTCCCGAGAGGCCCGGCACCTGATAAGGAGTGAGATGCGACCCGTACAAGGGATCACCCAACTGGCCGTAACCCCCGTCGCCCCACCCCCAGACGCTGCCGTCACTCTTGAGGGCCAGGCTGTGACTCGAACCAGCCGCGATGCCGATGGCGCCGTCCAGCGTGCTCGTCAAGATCGGAATCGAGCTACCGGTCTGAGTCCCGTCCCCCAGCCGACCAGATCCGTTGCTGCCCCAGGCACGCACCCTGCCGTCGCTTCCGAGCGCGAGGCTGTGGTAGGGGCCCGCGGCAACCGCGATGATCGTCGGGCCGCCCGGAGGGCCGAGGTTGGTGACCTGGACGGGCACGCCGCTGTTTGATTGAGTGTTGTTTCCCAGTTGGCCGTAGTCGTTGGCACCCCACGCCCATACTGCACCCGTCTGTGTCACGGCGAGGCTGTGCTGATTGCCGGCCGCGATGGCCACGATGTCCGCGAGTCCACTCACCTGAACGGGAACGGCACTGAAGCTGCCCGCCGCCGGATTCCCGAGTTGTCCCATGGAGTTGCTACCCCAGGCCCAGACGGTGCGGTCCGCCTTGAGAACGAGAACATGCCACCCGCCGGCGGCGATGGCGCCGGTGACAAGGTAATCGCTGCGGCCCACGGCACTCGGCGACAGTCCGCTCTTCCAGGCTTTCGCCTTGACCACCTCGGAACGGTCGACGGTGAGGGTCCCGCCAGACGCGATGGTGGGATCGCCTTCGGTCGGATCGTCACCGTCGACGGTGTAATGGATCACCGCGTCCGGCGTGTCGGAGACGACAGTGACGCTCACGCGGGTCGTGTACGTGCCCCCACTCGGCGTGAGCCGCGGCTTCGCCACGGCACCTGTGTCGACGCTGAACGTCGCGCTCGCCGTGGCGCTGGGGCTCTGATCGCTCCGGAAGGCTTTTGCCTTGAGGGTGACGCTCCAGTCGACGGTGAGTGGAGCGCGGTAGAGCGGCGAGGACCAGGTGGGCTCGCTGCCGTCGAGCGTGTAGCGAATGATTGCGCCGGTGGTCGCGGTGGTGATCTTGACCGTCTGTGCTGTCGTGAACGTGCCACCGGAAGGGACGATGCTCGGGCTGGTCGCCGTTCCCAGGGATACGCCGTAGGTGCCCGAGCCCGTATCGCCGCGCAACCAGTCCGCTCGCCAGCCCTTTACCTTGAGCGTCGCTGACCGGTCCAGGACGACGGAACCGGATGTGACGACGGGATCGAACTCGGTCGGCTCCTGCCCATTCGTCGTGTAGTGGAGGATGGCACCGGAGGTCGACGCCGTGACCGCGACGTTGACGGCAGCCGTGAACGATCCACCGGGCGGGCTGAGAGCGGGTGTCCCGACTTTCATGGTGTACGTCGCCGACCCGGTGGCGCTGGCCTGCCAACCGGATCGCCAGGCCTTGGCTTGGAGCGTGACGGGACCGGTGACGCTGATCGCGGCTCCCGTGAACTGCGTCGAAGACTCGGTCGGTTCGGATCCGTCCGTCGTATAGCGGAGGGTCACGCCCGGGGTCGCGCAGGCCACACTGACGGAGAGCGCGTTGTCATACGTTCCGGATCCCACGCTGAAGGTCGGGGTCTCCGGCTTGAGCGTGTACGCGTTGATCGCGATCGCGCTGGTCGTGTAGCCCGTCTTGTAGGCGGCCGCCTTGATGGTCATCGACAGCGAGACCGCAATCGGCGCCGAATAGAGGAACGAATTGTTCGTCGGATCGGAGCCGTCCGTGGTGTAGTACACGGCCGCCCCGGGCAACGCCGCCAAGGAGACGCTCTGCGGGGCCGTGTAGGTGCCACTCGCCGGCGTGAACACCGGCGGCTCGAGTGTGTCGGCCACAGGGGTGCCTTCAGTGCGGACGTCCAGGACTGCGGCCGAGGTGCCGTAGAGGTTGACGTCTCCACGTAGCGGCAGCGTGGGAGCGACCGTGCTGGTATAGAACACCGTCCCGTTACGTGAATAGCGGACGATTCCTCCGGCCACCTCTACGCGGAACCGGTCACCAGGAACGAACTGGCCGAAGTAACCGCGGTATGTCGCGCCCTCGAACACGTGCACACCGGCGCTGTTGTTCAGGTGAATGGCGAAGTCCAGGTCGCTGTAGTCGGTACCGTCGTCTCCGTGCGTCAGGCCGACGTGGTACCAGGTGTTACCCAACGTGGCGGTGAATTCGATCGACCCTTCGTCGAAGGCGCGGGTCGATAGAGCCTCCGTGTCCCAGGCATTGGTTGGCGCGGTCTTCATGAGACTCGAGCCCATGGCCACCAGGCCAACGGGCGAGATCCACGATTCGGTCCCGCCCAAGACGTCGGCGACCGTGGCCCCGGTGCCGTAGAGCATTGCTTCGCCGTGGAGTGGGTACGAGGGCGCGACTGAGCTCAACAAGACGGCGCCGTTCTTCCGGTAACGCACGACACCCTCTTCGATGTCGATCCGAAACCGGTCGGCGTGGGCATAGGTACCAAACGTGCCTCGCGAGACACCGCTCTCGTAGATCGTCATCACCCCAGTACCATCGAGGTCGATCGCGTATTGGAGGTCGCCGTATGTCGTCCCCGTGCCCGCACCATTGCGGAACCCGACCGCGCGACGCTTGTCCGTCTCGAGGGCTTTGAACTCGAGGTAGCCGTCACCGCTCGACAGCCTGAAGGTTGTTGACGCGACCGCGTTCCAACCGTCCACGTCCGTCTTGGTGACGGTGTTCTCGGTCACGGCCACTCCGGACGTGCTCGCCCAGACGAGCGGGACCAGCGCGACATCGGTCAGGGTGGCGGCGGCGCTGTAAAGAGCTGTGTCTACCCGAAGTGGGTAGGACGGGGCGACCGCGCTGGTGTACAGGACGATTCCGTTGCGCTGATACGTGACGACCCCGTCACGGATCTCGACGCGAAACCGGTCGCCGGCGTCGTAGAAACCGAAGGTCCCGCGCGAGGTGCCGGCCTCGACGATTTCGATCGTGGCGTCGTCGCGGAGCTCGATGCCGAAGTCGACGTCATCCCAGGACTGGCTGGCGTCTCCGTTCGACAGGCCGGCGACGCGCGTCGTGTTCGTCTCGGTGGCGGTGAACTCCATCGCGCCGTCCGCGCTCTGGATCGCGTTCGCGGAGACCGCACCGGATGTCCAGCCGGCGCTGCCCACCTTCGTGAGGCTCGTCCCTGAAATGGAGACGCCCACCTCGTTCGCCCAGG
>Ga0070708_100001809_pt1 | contig 16425 bp, 10 predicted proteins | sample KBSK5503metaG_FD_65469 | JGI IMG/M metagenome (GOLD analysis project Ga0070708, IMG submission 65469) | Corn, switchgrass and miscanthus rhizosphere microbial communities from Kellogg Biological Station, Michigan, USA - KBS K5-50-3 metaG | ecosystem: Host-associated > Plants > Roots >... | reverse complement strand
AACTACGCGCGCTTCGGAATTCCGATCGTGTATTTCAGCACGGGTGTGCAAGCCGACTACCACATGGTGACCGACGAGCCGCAGTACATCGACTATGTGCACATGGCTCGGAACGCGGCCTTCATTCGGGACGTCGCGCTGGCGGTCGGAAACTTCGACCACCGTCCGGTCGTAGATAAGCCTGTTCCGGACCCCAACATGCCCTGTAGACAGTGATCGCCGGGGCATCAGGGCGAACTCCACGCCCGAGCCCGCTGGTGCCGGCCTGGACCGGATCTTAGATTATGGGTGTACTATAGATAGCGATGTGACGCGGACAGACCGCGCCACGTCATACAGTTAACGACTTCCAATTTCTTTTGTCTCAATCGTCCCACGATTCACCGTACCGCGACGCGCCAGCACCTTCGTCTGTCCCCGCCTCCGCTCCTGTAAAGACCTCCGCCGCCGCGGCGTCGCGAAAGTCCCCTGATCGATCCGTACGACACGCATCAGCTGCGCATCGCCCGCGGCAAGCTCCGGCGTCGCATGTACCGCACGTATCGCACGCCTCGCACCCGCCTCATGATGGCGGAGTGAAAGCATCGACCCGCGCGAAGACTGGCCGTCGTCGCCGGCGCAGCGGGTCGGGCGGAACCAGAGTCAAGTTGACCTCGCACCCGACCAGCCGAAACGCCTACATCGAGACGCGTGCGTGGCTGCTGGCGCAGCACGGTCCCGTCTGCGCCTATTGCGGGGTGCGATTCACTGCTTCGGTCATGACGCTCGACCACGTCGCACCGCGACGCGGTCAAACGGCCTACGACCGACGCGACAACCTTGTCCTCGCATGCCCGGGTTGCAACATGGTAAAGCGAGACCAGGCGCCGCTCGCCTTCTTGCTCGGTTCGCGCATTCGCGCTGTGAATCTCGTTCGGTATGGCGCGCACCTGAGCCCCATGCTCGTCGAGCTGGCGCGATCGCTTGTGCCGGCCGGCGCGGAGCCGGCGTCGCCGGCCGCCGATACATCGGCGATCGACTGGGCGTCGCTGATCGATCTCGACGGCGAGTCGCCTTACCGAAGCTAGTCGGCGAGACGCGCTTCAGCGTCTTCCTGCACACGATAGCTTACTGCCGAGCGAAACACCTCGTGCAAGGGCGAAGTTGAACCGGTCTCAGACCATGTCATCCTGAGCGAAGCGAAGGATCTGCTGTCGGCTCCGTGAACTAACAGCAGATCCTTCGTCGCTGGGCTCCTCAGGATGACAAGATGGCTGCGGTGCCGAACGTTACGGGCCGTTCGCCGATTAGTAATCGCCATGAAGGGCTCGACGGTGGGTCCATGCGCCGAACAGCAGCATTCCCTGAGTCGGCATCGACAACCTTCTGCGTCGAGCCTCCTTGTGTCCGCGATGTTGAACCCCGAACCAACGATCGCCGCTTCGGTCGCGCCCGGCCATGATCCGACGAGCATCACCGAACTGCTCGCGGATCTTCGAGCCGGCCGTCGCGAGGCGTTCGATCAGATCCTTCCCATTGTCTACCACGAGCTCCGGCGCACCGCGCGTCGAGAGTTGGCTGTGCGTCCGAGCGATTCGCTCTCGACGACGGCGCTCGTGCACGAGCTTTACCTCAAGTTCTCGCGCGCCGGCCGCGCGGATTGGCGCGACCGCGCGCATTTTCTCGGAGTGGCCGCCGTTGCGATGCGGCATATCCTCGTGGATCGCGCTCGGCGACGCACCGCCGACAAGCGCGGCGGACCGAGCCAGCACGTGACGCTCGACGACGAGCTGACTGCCGCCGACAGCGGTGTGGAATCGCTGCTCGAGCTTCACGAAGCGCTCGATCAACTCGCCCGACTCGACGAGCGACTCGCCCGCGTGGTCGAGTGCCGATTCTTCGGCGGAATGACGGAGCAGGAGACGGCGGAAGCGTTGTGCATCGCCGTGCGTACCGTGCGACGCGACTGGATCAAGGCGCGTGGACTCTTGTTCCAGGCGCTCGGCGCGGACATCTCGCGTTCCTCCGCGCCTTCGAACCGCTTGCCCGCGTATCGATGACCTTCGGCTCGTTGTCGCGCGAACGCTGGAAAGTGCTGGAGCCGCTACTTGACGCCGCGCTCGAGCTCGAGCCGGCAAGGCGATCCGTGTTTCTCGACGATGTTTGCCGAGGCGACCCGGCCTTGCGCGACGAGCTGCATTCACTGCTCACGGCGTGCGACCGTGGGTCGGACATTTTAGAAACACCGGCGGCCCTCACCTACGCGCCGCTTCTCGACGAACCGACGCCCGCGCTCCCGGCGGTCCTCGGCGGTCGCTACCGCATCGTGCGCGAAATCGGACGCGGCGGAATGGCGACGGTGTATCTGGCCGACGATCCGAAGCATCGACGGCAGGTCGCGGTGAAAACGCTTCACGCCGGCGTCGCGCGCATCATCGGCCGCCAGCAATTCGCCCGGGAAATCGAGATCGCCGCGGGGCTGTCACATCCGCACATCCTTCCGCTGCACGACTCCGGCGAAGAAGCGTCGGGGCAGAGCAACGAGCCGAGCTTGCTGTATTTCGTCTCGCCCTTTGCCGCGGGCGAGTCGTTGCGCGATCGGTTGCGACGCGGGCCACACCTGTCGGCGAACGAAGTGGCTCGGCTCGGCCGCGAGATCGCCCTCGCGCTCGATTACGCGCATCGACGCGGCGTGATCCACCTCGACATCAAGCCGGAGAACATTCTCCTGCAAGAGGGGCACGCCATCATCGCCGACTTCGGAATTGCTCGTGCGATCACGAGCGCGTCGTCGAGCGGCGGTGAGCGCGATCGGGCGATGCCGGTCCTCGGCACGCCGTCATACATGAGTCCCGAGCAGGCGTCGGGATCGCCGGCGGTCGATGGCCGAAGCGACGTGTACTCGCTTGGCTGCGTCCTGTATGAACTGAGCACGGGCGAGCGACCATTTGCTCGCGCGAAATCGACGGAACGTGGCGCGGAAGCGTCAGCGAATCGATCGCCCGATTTCAGCGAGCTTCACCAGAGGGTGTGCCCCGAATTGGCCGCCGTCATTCTTCGCGCGATGGCTCCGTCGCCGGAAGACAGGTTCCCGACCGCAGGAGAGATGGCGTCCGCGCTGGTCGACGCTGGCCTGGTGCGGAAGCGCCGGTATTGGCATCGTGCGACGCTGGGAATTGCCGTCGCGGCGTCGATTGTGATATCACTGATCGCTCTTTGGACATCACGAACGGCGACGGTGCTCGACTCCGATCTCATTGCGGTGGCGCCATTCGACGTCCAAGCGCCGTCGCTCGCTCTGTGGAAGGAAGGCCTCGTCGACGTGATGTCGCGAAGCCTCGACGGCGCGGGCGCGCTGCGATCGGTTCCAGCTTCCGTTGTGATACGACATTGGCAAGGTCGCGCCGACGCACAATCCGCTCGCGCACTGGGCCAGGCGACGGGCGCGCGGCTCGTGTTGTTCGGCGGGCTCCTCGCGGCCGGCGACTCGGTGCGCGCCACGGTAAATCTGCTCGACGTCAAGACCGGCCGCACGGTCGCCGAGATCGAGCAACGCGACGTCGCCGATCGCATCGATCGCCTTTCCGATTCGCTCGCGATCGCGGTGCTTCGTGAGCTCGGCCGGTCGCGTCAGATCGACATGGCGCACGCGACCTCGAGTCCCACGGTGTCGATCGCCGCGCTCAAGGCGTACCTGCAAGGCGAACAATTCTATCGCGCCGCGCGCTGGGATTCGGCGCAGAGACATTTCGAGCGCGCGCTCTCGGTCGACACTACGTTCGCGCTCGCGTACCACCGCCTCGCCGCCGTTCGCCGTTGGCGCGACGCGAAGTACGTCCCGGACTCGATCACGTACGCGCTAATGCGACGTCCGAGCCGTTTTCCCCGCGGATTGGGTCCTCGCGAGCGTCTGCTCGCCAGCATCGACTCGCTCTCGGCCGAGACGTATTTCGCCTGGCGTCGCGCCACGCACGACGCAAAGTACGGCGACGAAGAGGCGCTCTTACACCAACTCTACGCCACGATTCGCAACGGCCTGCGGCGATATCCGAACGACGCCGAGCTCTGGTACCTCCTCGCGGAGGCGCGCTCACGCTACGAGACCGACGTCGTGATCGGAGAGATCGACGACCGCACCACGTTGGCCTTGTACGATCACGCGATCGCGCTCGACTCGGCGTTTGCGCCGGCGTATCTCACTCCGATCGCGCTTGCCGCGTATCTCGACGGCGCGGCGAGTGCGCGCCGCTACATTCGCGCCTACCTCGACTTCGCGCCGCCAGGCCCGCACTCGCAGGCCATTCGCCTCGCCGACGCGCTGCTCGATCCGTCGCGAGCCGCGTCGATCGACGTGGCCAGTCTCGTCGACACGTTGCCCGCCGACGCGTTGTGCGAAGCGGCAGGACTCCTGCGGCACATTCCCGACGAATCAGAAACGGCAGTGCGCATCGCACGCGCGCTCGAAGTGCGGTCCGTGGACAGCCTGGCGGCGACGCACCGAGTCTCCTGTGCATTCGTTCAAGTCGTGGACGGGCTCCAGTTCCGCGGCCACTTGCGCGAGGCGTTGCGTCTTTCAACGACGCAGGTTCCGTGGGTTCGTCCGGCCGCGCTGTACAACATGGCGCAAGCCGGTATGGTGCCACCGGATACAACGCGTGCCGAATTCAGGCGCATACTCGCGCTCGCCCCACGGACGCGAATAACCAAGTTGTACCGATGGTGGGCGACTGACGGCGACACGCTGGCAATACAGACGTACATCAACGGATTCGCCGAAATCGAGAATCGCCCGAACACTGCGTCGGTCCAGGGGATGCTGCGCGCGAGCGCAGCGGCCGGGCGCGCGTATCTCGCCCTCGCGAAACGCGACACCAATTCGGCGCTCGCTCAGCTGCTCACCACGCGCGATACGCTCCACGAATGCTGGTACGACAATCGGATGGCGCTGGTGCAGCTGCTCGTGGCGACCGATCGTTATCGCGAAGCGGCTAGGCAACTCGAGCGCCGCTGGCCGGGGACGACCGCGTGCAGCAATGGGTTCGACGACGTCATGTGGACGATGGAGCGCGCGCGCGTCCTCGAGCGATTGGGTCGGCGTCGCGAGGCGGCGGCCGAGTACGCATTTGTCGCCGACGCGTGGCGCACCGCCGACTCGGAACTGCAGTCCTACGTTCGCGAGTCCCGCGAGGCCGTAGCCCGCTTGCGGTGATCGTCGCACCGGTCCGATGACCGGTCCGGGAACTGCTTCGCGTTTCAGAGGAGAGTATTGACCTCTCCACGCGGAGTATCCGTCAATGAGAACCGCCCGTACGACGCTGTTCGCCGGCCTGCGGCGGATCTCGCAGACGCAATGGGTCGTCGTGTCGATGGTCATCGGGATCGCGGTGGGCTACTTCTTTCCCGACGGTCCCGACGCAAGCGGATTTCACGCGACCGACTTGCAAGTTCTCTCATCCGTATTCCTGCGGATGATCAAGTCGCTGATCGTCCCGCTGCTGTTCGCCACGCTGGTCGTCGGAATCGCCGGTCACGGCGACGACATGAAGCGTGTGGGGAAGCTCGCGTTCCGCTCGATCGTCTACTTCGAGGTCGTGACGACGGCAGCGCTGCTCGTCGGCCTGTTGGCGGTGAATTTCGTCAGGCCCGGGGTTGGTGTGAACCTCGTGGCCGCGACCGCCGAGACCGGCACGGAGTTGGCGAAGACCAAGGCGTCGTTCTCCGGGGTGGTGGAACATATCGTCCCGCAAAGCTTCTTCGATGCCGCGGCGCGGAACGACGCACTGCAGATCACGTTCTTCGCCATGATCTTCGCGGTCGCGTTATCGCGCGTGCAAGGACCCGCGAAGGCATTCATGCTGTCGGCCTGCGAGAGTTTGAGCGAAGTAATGTTCAAGTTTGTCGGCATCGTCATGAAGTTCGCGCCGATCGGCATCGGTGCCGCGATCGCGGTGACGGTCGGCAAGAGCGGACTCGGCGTGCTCAAGAATCTCAGCGTTCTGGTACTGACCCTCTACGGCTCGCTGATCGTCTTCGCGCTCGTCGTACTGGTACCCGTTGCCTTCGTGTTCAAGGTGCCGATTCGCCGGTTCGTGCGAGCAACGAAAGAGCCGTGGCTGATCGCGTTCTCGACCGCATCGTCCGAGGCCGCGCTCCCGCGCGCGCTACAGAACATGGTGCAGCTCGGCGTTCCGCGTCGGATCGTGTCGTTCGTGTTGCCGACCGGCTACGCGTTCAACATGGACGGGACGACACTCTACCTGGCGATGGCCTCGGTGTTCGTGGCGCAGGCGGCCGGCATCGACATGCCCGTGTCGCAACAGATTCTGATGATGTTCACGTTGATGCTGACGAGCAAAGGCGTCGCCGCCGTGCCGCGCTCGTCGCTCGTGATTCTCTCGGGGACGTTGGCGCAGTTCGGGCTGCCGCTGCAGGGAGTCGCGGTGATACTCGGCGTCGATGCCGTCATGGATATGGCGCGGACATCGCTCAACCTCGTCGGAAATTGTCTGGCGACGGTGGTGATGGCGCGATGGGACGGGTCATTCGAGCTGTCGTCGGAAGACACGCGAGTTGCGGATGCGGTCGATGGATCGCCGCTGCGAATGCCAGCGATCATGGCGCAGGGTGACCGTCGCGAGGCATCCGCCATGTGACCCCGTGTGGCCAATCACACGGCCGGCGAGCGTGCTTGCGTCTACGATCTCACATCCGCATGCTGTACGTGGCCAGGCTACCAGACGTTTGCAAATGGCCAGTTCGCGGGATGGCAGCGGAAGTATACCGATGCTTCGCACAGTCATATGTGTTATCTCAATCATCGCAATCGCCTCGCCGATGCGCGGAGCTGCGGACGCAGCCGCGCAATCCGTACCCACTGACGCTCCACGCAAGCACTCGGGGATTGCCGGCGTGGTTCGAGATAGCTCTGGAACACCGATCCGCCTCGCCAACATCCTCGTTGATGGAGGGACGCAGAGCGCGACGAGCGACGACTCTGGGCGTTTTGATTTGAGGGGACTGCCCAGCGGGCCGAACGGATTTACGATAGTCAAAATCGGCTACGCGCCGGTGTCCTTCGAGACGTCGCTACCGCCGGATAGTGTTGTGGTGCTCGCCATTCGCATGCGAAGCGTCCAGGCGTTGGGAACTGTCAGCGTGAAGGCCGAGCGAACGAAGGCTTATCTCACGCGAACCGGTTTCCTGGAACGACGCCGGATGGGCTTTGGCTCCTTCCTCTCGCCAGAGCAAGTCGATTCAATGGCCGATCTCATCGCGACGCCATCGCAGTTCCTTCGAGGGGTTCGCGGGATCGATCTCAAATGCAACGCCGCTAGTTGTGTTCCCGTTGCCCGGAATTACACGAACTGCCTCTTGCTTTTCGTCGACGGCGTGCCAAATGGCCCGGCGCGTCTGATAGATAGCCTCGGCCTGAATCCGAACTCGATTTCCGCGATCGAGGTCTACGACCGGCCCGCCGTGGTGCCAATAGAATTCCAAGGAGCGTTGCCGGAGAAGCGGGGCCGCGGACTGTCCGCCACCGGCGGCTGCGGCGCGATTGCGCTCTGGACGAAGACGCGCGTGCCGCGATAGCCTCGTTTTGCGAGTGGCGCTTGCGACTCAGCCGGCGCGGACCGCACTTTGGCCTCATGAGAAAATCCGGCAAACTCCTCGCGCTCGTCCTCGCTTGCGCCGGCCCGACGTCGACAACCTCCGCACAAAGCGCCGGTGTCGTGCCCGGCGTCGAAGTCCTTCTTGCCGACTCGATGCATCTCATCCGCGGCAAACGCGTCGGCCTGCTCACCAACCACTCCGGGCGTGACCGACAAGGTCGAAGCACGATCGATCTTCTCTTCAACGCACCGGGCGTCAAGCTCACCGCGCTGTACGGTCCCGAGCACGGCATTCGCGGCGTCGCCAAAGCGGGAGAAAAGATCAGTTCGACCGTCGACTCCGCGACCGGCGTTCCCGTGTACTCGCTCTACGGCGACGTGCAGGTTCCGACGCCCGAGATGCTCAAAGACATCGACGTGTTGCTCTATGGCATCCAAGATGTCGGCGCGCGCGTCTACACGTACGAGTGGACGCTGGCGATCACCGCCAACGCCGCGAAGAAGCCGGTCATCGTGCTCGACCGCCCCGACCCGATCCGCGCCGACCGATACGAGGGAAACATTCTCGATCCAACGTTCTCGTCGCTCGTCGGCAAATACCCGGTCGCGCTTCGATACGGGCTCACGCCGGGCGAGTTACTTCGCTTCCTCGTCGGCACAAAGCTGATCGACGGCGAGGTGCACGTCGTGCCGATGAAGAACTACCAGCGCTCGATGTGGTTCGACGAGACAAAGATTCCCTGGATCAATCCGTCACCGAATCTGCGAGACCTCGACGCCGAGCTCCTCTACCCAGGCACGGTGTTCTTCGAGGGAACGACGGCGACTGAAGGGCGGGGCACCGACGCACCGTTCACACTCATCGGCGCCGCGTGGATGACCGACAACGCCGCGATCGCGGCCGAGCTCAACACGCTCAAGCTCCCGGGCGTGCGCTTCGACACCGCGACGCGAACGATCGAGACCGGCTACAAGTTCGGCGGCCAGACGATCGCGATGATCAAAGTCCGCGTCACCGATCGCAACGCGGTCCGCCCCGTGGCGCTCGGCGTTCGGATGCTGCGATCCATCTACGCGCATCACCCGAAGGATTTTCAGTGGCGCACACCGCAGATCGACCGGTTGGCGGGCACCGACAAACTTCGCACCGCGGTCGAGCAGAACGGCGTCGACGCCCTGCTTGCGCAATGGGACGCCGACGCCGCTCGATTTGCCAAACAGGTCAAGCCGTATCTGATCTATCGCTAGTCGTCGTACTGACGAGCAACGAAGGATCTGCTGTTGTCACGGTCACGTTGTCCGTTGTCAGTTTTCCGCACTCAGCGTTTTCCGTTGTCCGTTGTGGGTTGTCAGTCATTCAGTGACTGATGGACCCCGACGGTTCTCGCCCCGTTCACAGCACCCACCAAATAAAACGCGCGGCCGCGGAGGCTGGCCTCATATGGAGCCGTCCCGGAGCCGCGCGACTGAATACTGGATACTCAAAACGGAGGACGGAAAACGTAGCGTTCGGACAACTCAAAACGGAAAACGCGATGTCGCCGTAACGACAACAGCAGATCCTTCGCTTCGCTCAGGATGACAGAGAGCTTTGCTCAGGATGACAGAGAGCTCTTTGCCCTCTGCGTCCTCTGTGGTTACCAGTCGACCCGCATTCCCACCTGACCCTGTCGTGCCCCGTACGCGCCAGTCGGATTGCCGAACGTCGGGACCGCGACGCCGGCCGCGGTGAACTGCGTCGAGCCGTAGGTCAGATTGTTGTTCCAGTTGAACACGTTGAAGACCTCGGCCATGATGCTGATCTTCTTGCCGCTCGCGTTGAAGATCGAGCGTCCAAGACGAAGGTCGACCGTGCGATACCAGTTACGCCACGCGTTCGACGGCTGGGTGACACGCGTACCGCTCGTGTTCACGGTACCGCCCGGGTAATCGTCGCCGGTGATGTTGTCCAGGTTGATGTCGCGGCCGTCGGTGGTCACGAACGGGCGCGGACTGGCAATGGTCACGATCGATGAGAAGGTAAAGCCGAACGGAATCGGCGTGACATCGGACAACACCACGCGATGCCGTTCGTCGAGCGACGTCCGCTGCCGGTTGAACAGGAACGGATACGCGAAGTTCGCCAGGCCCGACGTATCGAAATTGCCCTGGTAGTAACCGAGCGTGTACGCGAGATTCACGCGCGTCTGATCGCGCTGCCACGTCCCCTGCACGAGCACCGCCGAGTAATCGGCGACGCCGATGTCATCCCAGAGGATGATGTCGCCGTAGGCCGGTGTGAGTTTGCGCACGGCCGGCGTCACCGTTTTGTCGAGGTAGTTCGGGTTGCGCTGCGCGTAGATGTTGACCATGTGCTGGCGCACGTAGTCCACGTTCAGCCCGAACGCATCGGTGAATTGATGTCCGATCCCGACCGAACCCTGAAGACTGTGTGGCGTCTTCATGTCTTCCTTGATGAGGATCGGCGCCGGTGAGCCCGACAGTCCGCCGATCACGCGCGCGCGGAGCACCGCGGGATCGGTCGTGCCGGGATTCGTGAAGTTGTACACGCGCCACGTCGAGTTCTTGCGCTCCTGGAAGCCGATGAAGCTCGTGACGCGATCGTAGATGATGCCGAACCCGCCGCGCAGAAACGTCTGGTTCTTGCTCGTCGGGTCCCACGAGAACGAAATGCGCGGCGAGAAATTGCCGAGCTGGTTTTTGCGGTGGCCGGTGTTGAGATAGTTGGTGAGGGCGGGAATCGCCTGCAGCTTCGGGTCGTTTGCCCACGGCACCGTGTAATTGTTGTTCATCGTGTTGAACTCGGCGTCGTGGCGCAGGCCGAGTGAGAGCGTGAAGTTCGGTTGGACGCGCCATTCGTCGTTGACGTATGCGCCCGTCGTGTAGCCGGTCGCGCTCGCGAGTGCGTCGGTCGCACCCGTCGGATCGGTGATGCCAACGGCGATCGACGCGGTGTTCGGCAAGGTCGACGTATCAGTGAGAAAGTTGAACGTGCCGTCCTTGGTGCTTGGAAAGTTCTGGCTCGCCGCGATGCGACTCAGCTCCACACCGAATTTGAGGACGTGCGAGCCGGACGCGTTGTCGATGTTCTTCGTCGCGCGGTCGACGAACCGGAAGTGCGTCTCTTTCAGAATCAGCGGAAATCCCGACGTACCAAACGTGACGCCGGGATAAGTGAATTGCGGGCCCGGGCGCAGCGGAAGCTCGTTGTGATTCCAGATCACGAGCTGCAGGCTGGCTTCGTTCTCGAAGTTGCCGCCCGGCGACAAGTACCGTTGGCGCAGCTGGTCGGTGTAGATCCGGTACTTCTGCGAGATGCCGCCGTTTTGCGCGACCTTGTTGCCGAAGTTGCCCTCACCGTCGAGGAAGCGGACCGATCCCATCTCGTCATACGTGATCGTGGGACTCTGAACGTAGGTGAGACGTGAGTACAGCGTTTGGTTTTTCTGTGGGGCGAGGAACGATCCTTTGAATTGCGTCCATGGCCCACTCGTCGGGTTGACGTCGAGGTAAAAGTTCGTGTTCGAGAACTCGTAGCTCGTGGCGAGAAAGAGCTTCTCTTTGGCGAGCGGCCCGCGAAGGTTGATGCCGAATTGATCACGACCGTAGTTCGGCTTGACCACCTGGAACACGTTGCGGGCGATCAGCGATTTATTCTGCAAGAATCCAAACGCCGATCCTTGCCACGTGTTGGTGCCACGTCGGCTCTCGGCGCTGATCACGTAGGAGCCCGCGCGCGTGTACTCGGCGTCGTACGGATTCATGTAGACGCGGAACTGCTCGAGCGCCTCCTGTGGCAGCGGCGATCCCGTCTGGCCCAGGCCGACGATGTTGCCGTTGTAGAGGCTCTTCATCTCGACGCCGTCCATGTACACGTTGAAGAAGCGTGAGTCGGGCGCCGCGCCGCCGGACGGAAGCGTCCGGCCCGACTGCGGCGTGTACGTCTTGATGCCGGGCGCGATGCCAGCGAGGTTCATCACGCCGCGCGAGTTCATTGGAAGATTCTCGATTTCTTCCTTCATCACCGGCGCAGAAACGGAAAGGCGTTGGACCTCGACCTGCTTCACGCGTTCGGTCGTGACGAGCTGCGCGGCGAGCTCGGTCGCGCCTCGTTCCAATGTGAAATCGAGGCGGGCGTGCTGTCCGATCACGAGTTGCACGGTTTGGACGCTTGGCTTGTACCCGATGGCGCGTACGGTGACCTGATACTGGCCGGTGAACAATCCGATCAGGCGGAACTCACCACTTGGCCGCGTGACGGTTTTGGCGGACTCCTGCGTCGCGACGTTGACGACGGTGACCGTGGCGGCGCCGAGTGGACCCGCATCGCCCTTCACCGATCCTTCGAGCGTCAGCGTATTTTGCGCACGGGCGAGTCGGGTGAACGTGGCGGCGATGAGCGCGGCAACCAACAGGCGATGAACCATATGCCTCATGGCGACGTCTCCAAGGTGGGTGTGGAAGAACGGCCAAGCGAGTGACATGATACGCGACAACACAAGGGAAGGCTACAGGTGAAACGAGTCCTTCGACGGTGGGTTCCGCAAGCGTGCAGCGTTGTATGCACAATGGCCTGCGTCATGGTCGGCGCCGCGGCAACGGCGTACGGGCAAGCGGGCGACACGATTGTGTCACGCGAGCTTTCCCCCGGCGTTTCGTATCGACAGTTCGTCGATACGCGCGGCCCGCTTGTCATGTATCTCGTCCGCGTCGACCTTCGGCGGAACGATCTCGAACTGCGGGCGGCGCACGCGAACGACCAACTCAAGGGACGCGAGACGACGACCAGCATGGTTCGCCGCGCTGCAGTTGGCGGAGCGACCGTCCTCGCGGCCGTCAATGCCGACTTCTTCGATCTCAAGACCGGCGAGAACGAGAACGAGCAGGTCATCGGCGGTGAGTGGTGGAAGGGACTCAAGGTCACCGACTCGCCCTACGACACGTACGACAACGTACACACGCAGTTCGCGCTCGATGCGGCGCGACACCCATTCATGGACCGATTCATCCTCGACGCGAAAGCGTGGGTGAGCGGGCGTGGGGCGGTCACGCCGATCATCAACGTGAATCACGATCCGTCGGGCAATCCCGAAGGGACGGCGCTCTTCACGTCGCGCTATGGGGCAACCGCGCCGCTCGACACGACACGCCAAACGGCGGAGGCGCCGCTCATCTCGGTGGGTCGTCGCGGCGACACGTTGCTGTTCGTCCGCCGCGGGGCGGTGTCGGCGAAATCAGGTTCGCCGATTCCGGCGAACGGCGCCGTGTTGTCGGCCTACGGCGCGGGCGGGCGCTTGCAGGAAGTCCAGGCGATGCGTGACGGAGACACAATCAGCGTGCTTCTTGCCACATTGCCACGGCTCGCGCGGGGTGCCGCGCCCGCGCTCATCATCGGCGGGTGGCCGCGGATTCTGCGCGACGGTGTCAGCGTCGCGGCGGACGCGGCGACGGTCGAAGGAACGATCTCGCGCAACGCGGAGATGAAACATCCGCGAACTGCGCTGGGATTCTCTCGCGACAGTACGACGCTCTTCATCCTCGCCGTCGATGGTCGGTCGAAGCAAAGCGTTGGCGTGACGCTCAGCGAGCTCGCGTCACTGATGCGTCGACTCGGTGCCTGGCAGGCAATGAACTTCGACGGCGGTGGATCGACGACGATGGTGATCGACGGGGCGGTGGTCAACGTGCCCAGCGATAGTGCGGGAGAGCGCGCGGTAGGAAACGCCCTGCTGTTGCTGAAGAAACGTTGAGCGGCGAAGAGGCTCAAGGCGCGGCATAGTGGGCCACGACCAGAGAGACGCGCCCCCTGCCGTCGATCCGCATGAACTCGGCGGCACCCAGTCCGCGCACGCTTTGGTAATGAATCACCAAACTGTCGTGACCAGGATACGCGCCCCAGAGGTCGAACTTCAGATCGGGAAACGCTTCGAGGCCGCGCAGAAAATACTCTCGAAGCGCGGCCTTCCCGCTCACGACATTGATCCCCGCGCCGAGGATTTGGCTGACGAACGGTGACGTCAGCTCGATCGTGTCGCTGTAGTGTGACAGGATACGATCGATGTCATGGCTATTCCACGCGGCGATCCAGCCGCGCGCGATTCGAAGCGCTTCTTCGTCGGTCATTGCGCACCCCGGTGTCACCGCCTAGTACGGACAATGGAGCTCAAAGCGGACAGCTCGGTCTGACCGCCGTCGATTAGCCACGTCCGCGAGGCAAGTAGGCGCGCCCGACACCAGCACGCTTCGGCCCGTCGATCGCATAGCCTTTCCACAGCCATTCGAGTGCTTCGGGAAGCGTTTGCTGTTTCACACCTCGATCGACATGTCCGGCGTTACGAGCGAACACAAACTGGTAGTGATACCCTTTCGCGGCCAGCACTCTCGCCATGTTCTCACTCGCCACGACCCAGTCGTGCATGTCGTCGCGCATGACATTGGGATTGAGAAAATCCCTGTCGCCGACTTCTAGCCAGACTCGAATCGGTTTGACCGTGCTCTTCGGGATCAGCGTTTCGTGAAATCCCCAAGCGCCGTGCGGAGTTTCAGTGCTATGCGGCCACTGCTGATTGATCGCCGTGATCGAGTAGGCGAGGACTCGGTGATAGAGCTCGGGGTGATACCACGCCATGATGAACGCCGCTGAACCGCCGGAGCTACCGCCCATGGTCGCGCGACCTTCGGGATCCTTGGTGAGCTTCACGTTGTATTGCCGTTCGACCAACGGCAGCACCTCGGTCTCGACGAATTCCGCATAACGTCCCGACATCGTGTCGTATTCCAGTCCGCGCTCGCTTCCTTGCGCATCGCCACCGCCATTGCCGATCGAGATCGCAATCATCGGCGGCACTCGCTTCTCGGCGATGAGATTGTCCAACGCGACGAATAGCAACTGGTCCGGTCCGTCCGCGCCGACGATGAACGGCGCGATCGTTCCGGGGACGTATTGTGCCGGAACGTAGACTGCCGCGGTGCGCGTGTAGGGAGCCGGGTGGCTGGTCGTGACCACCAACGTTGCAGAGTCGGTGGGACTGACGGTTCCGAATGTGCCGGAATCGCGCGCGATGCCCGGAAAGATCTTGCTGTCCGTCGAGCGCATCGTGAAGGTATGGACCGCTCCTCGCGGCACACCATCGTGCACGACCATTTCAGGTGCGGGCGCATGCGTCGGGCCGATGATGAAATTCCCGTTCGCGTCGATCGGTGGAACGCTGCCGTCCGGCAATTCCTTCGCGGTGACAAACCCCGGAGTGTTCGGATCGCGCGTTGGAGGCGCCGATTGGCCCTGTTGCTTGCCCCGCCCGCCGAAGTAGACGACGTTCGGCGCGTCGGAGCGGGCAACCGCGATATCTAATAACCCATCGCGATCCAAATCCGCGATGGCGAAGCCGTAGACCGCCCCTTTCTTGTCGCCAAAATGGATGGTGACAAACTTCCGCCCCGAACCATCGTTGAAGTAGACCGCCGATGGCGCTTCGACGTTGCCGACGATGATGTCGGCTTTGCCATCGCCGTTGAGGTCGCGAACCGCGAGAGCGTACGGGGTAGTCGTGCTGTCGCTGACCTGAGTGCCCACGGAAAACGTGCCGCCGCGCTGGCCGAAGTAAATCGCCGTGCCTCGCCGCTCATCGATCGTCACGATGTCGAGCATCCCGTCACCATTGAAGTCCGCGACGTCGGCCATCCGAATGGTCGCGTCGCGAGGGCCGAACGGAATGATTCGCGCGGCGGAGAACGTTCCCTTCGGTCCGGCGAGATACACCTTGCTTTGCCCGGCATCGCGGTACGGAACAACCAGATCGATCAATCCGTCGCCGTTGATGTCGGCCGGCGTGATGGTCGTCGCCGGTTCTCGCGAGAACGCAACGCAATCATTGTCGAACCGTCCGCCACCGTTGTTGAAGCAGATGTAGTTCGCACCGCCGCTATCGCTGCGATTGGCGACAACGATGTCGGGCAGCCCGTCGCCGTTGAGATCAGCCACACTCGCGTTTCTCGTCTCCCACTCTGGGCGGCCAAACGTGGATCCGACGTGAAAATGTCCCTTGCCATCGTTGAGGTAGACGAGCTTCGGGTCGGGCTTGTCGTTGCTGATGACGACATCCAAATCGCCGTCGCCATCCATGTCGACCAGTCGTCCCGAGTATGAGCGGTCCGCGACGGTGCCGAGGTCGTAGCCCGTTGCGAAATGGCCGGCGCCGTCTCCCAGCAGGACACGATCGACCAACGGCCAATGACGGCCTTTCACGAGAACAATGTCGAGGCGACCGTCCCCGTCGACATCGCCGATGCTCACGTTCGCCGACGTTTCGGACGTCGACTCGAGCGCGAGCGTCCGGTCGAAATTCGGAAAGGTGTCCGGCGCGGCGCTGAACGTCGGCGGAAGGCCGAGCGCGGAGCTCGGGCGAGTGGATGTCCCGAGCCACACCAATCCGCCGATGGCACACATTGCGGCGAGAATCACGCGCCCGCTTCTCGTTGCCGTCACTGTTCCCTCCGCTTCGGTTATTCGATGCGTCCACCGCCCAGCGCACGGTCTCCTCGGCGTAGAAACGAAGCGCCCGTGCCCGCTGAAACGGGCACGGGCGTTGGCGCTTGTTCGCGGCAGCTGACTACATCTTGCCGACGGTGATATGCCCTGTGCAGTCGTAGTTGGTCGAGCCATCGGGATTACCTGTGGCCTTGCACGTGCCGGTGCCGGTCGCACCCTTGAACTTTCCGGTGCCGCCCACGGCGGTCCACTTGTCGGCGCCGGACACCGGTTTACCGTCCTTCGAAACGCCCGTGAAGGTGTACGTGTAGTGGATCTTGTCGCCGCTGGAGAGCGTCTCGACAAAGA
>Ga0070708_100001807_pt1 | contig 16434 bp, 14 predicted proteins | sample KBSK5503metaG_FD_65469 | JGI IMG/M metagenome (GOLD analysis project Ga0070708, IMG submission 65469) | Corn, switchgrass and miscanthus rhizosphere microbial communities from Kellogg Biological Station, Michigan, USA - KBS K5-50-3 metaG | ecosystem: Host-associated > Plants > Roots >... | reverse complement strand
TCCTTCAACCACCGCGGGTCCGCCAGGACGCTTTGCGAGAGGACCACGAGACGCCCGGGCGGGACGCGGGGCGACGGGTCCGCCTCGCGGAGGATCTCGGCGCGGGTCCCGGCGAGAAGGCCGGAGAGGCTCTCTCCGGAGGGTTCCTCGACGAGGATGCGGGAGAACCCGGCCCGCTCGCCGGCGAGCACCGCGCGAGAGAGGAGGGGGAGGCCTAGGAGCGGCGTCTTCGGATCCACCCGTCCGGATCCCCGGGCGATCCAGAGAGTCGCGGCGGCTACTCTTTCGCTCATGTCGCGAGGCTCCTCCGGCGCGCGCGCGCCGCCGGCGGCTCCTCCCGCGAGAGAGGAAGCGGTTCTCCGCCGGCTCGGCTCGACTCGCGCGCGAGTGCGGTCAACTGCAGGCACAGCGAGGCCTCCTCGAGCAGCGCGCCCCGGCGCGCCGGGTCTTCGATCTCGGAGAGGAAATCCGCAGCCGCGCCGCCGAACCAGTCTGGATGGTGCGAGCCGTCCGAGAGAGATTGCGGAAACACGCGGCGCCCGGAGGGCCCGGAAGAGCCGGAAGCGAAAAGCTCGAGAATCCGGCCGTCGAGCCGGATCGAGCCTCGGGTCCCTTCGATCGAGACCCGGTTGCGGCGTTCTTCCGCGGCCCAGGTCAGAAAGATCTCCGCGCGCGCGCCGCCGTCGAATTCCAGCGAGACCTCGGCCGTGTCTTCGATCGGCCACTCGCGGTAGCGGCGCGTCGACAGGCGCGCGGCGACTCGCCGCGGCGCTTGCGCGAGCCATCCGCGGATGACATAGAGGGCATGCCAGCCGTGATCCATCAGGACGCCTCCCCCGGCGATCGAAGGATCCACGCGCCAGTTGGCCGTCCCGTCCGCCGCCGAGGCGGCCGGGCGCTCGCGCAGGGTCTCCCATCGGCAGGAGAGAATCCGGCCCGCGGCTCCCTGCCGGACGAGCTCACCCGCCGCCGCGAGGATCGGGGCGTGGCGCCAGTTGTGCACCGTCGCGAGGACCCGGTCTTTGGCGCGCGCCAGCTCCGCGAGCGGAGGCAGCTGCTCCGGATCGAGGACCAGCGGCTTCTCGCAGAGCACGTGCAGGCCCTTCGCGAGCGAGGCGGCAATCAAGGGCGCGTGCATGGCGGGAGGCGCGCAGACGTCGGCGAAATCGAGCGTCTCGCGCTCGAGCAGCTCCTCGGCTGACTCGTACCAGGCCAGCCTCGGAAGCCGTGTGAGGAGGGCCTCGCGCCCCGCCGTCCTCGGGTCGGCCGCGGCCACGATCGCGACGTTAGCCCGCGCGAGCCAGCCGGGCAGGTGCCCGTGGACCGCGACGTTCCCCGCGCCGAGGATCGCGCCTCTGAACGTCCGGCTGCGCGTCATGGGGGAAACACCGCCGTCAGCGCTTCGTCGAGCAGGTCCAGGCCCTCGAGGGCCGTCGCTTCGTCGATGTTCAGGGGCGGGTTGATCCGGATGACGGGGGTATAGGACATCGCGACGAGACCCCGGCGCAGGCACTCCTGGAAGAGGGCCTTCGTCCGATCCTTCGAGACGAGCTCCTTCGTCTTCCGATCGCGGACCAGCTCCAGCCCCAGGAGCAGACCCGCGCCCCGCACGTCGCCGATGACCCGGTGCTTCTCCTTCATGGCGAGGAGCTTCACGAGCATCGCCCGGCCGACCCGCTCGGAGTTCGCGACCAGGTTCTCGCGCGTGATGATCTCGAGCGAAGCGAGCCCCGCGGCGCAGGCGAGGGGGTTGCCTCCATAGGACGAGGAGCTGCCGCTCGGATTGGAGAAGGGGGGGTGCGAGGTCAAGGCGTCCGTCGAGACGAGGCCCGACAGAGGGAACCCGCCCCCGACGCCCTTGCCGACCGTCATCACGTCCGGCACGACGCCGTCGTGGTTCACACCCCACATGCGGCCGGTCCGGCCGAAGCCGGTGATCATCTCGTCGGCGATCAAGAGAGCGCCGTGCTCTCGCGCGATGGATTGAATCGCCGGAAGAAACCCGGGGGGCGGGATCACGTTGCCGGCCGTGCCCTGCATCGGCTCGACGATGACGGCGGCCACGGCGCCGGCCGTCTGGTCCCGGATGACCTCCCTTGTCTTTTCGGCGCACGCGATCCCGCAGTCGGGGTAGGTCAGCGAGAGGGGGCAACGGTAGCAGTAGGCGTACGGCGCCGAGTAGCAGCCGGGCGCAAAGGGGCCCAGACCCTTCTGGAAGTCCCCCCACAGGAGCGGCAACACGCCCCCCGTCTTGCCATGGAAGGCCCCTGTATAGCCGACGAACTCGTACTTCTTGGTCGCCGACTTGGCCAGGCGGAAGGCCGCCTCGACCGCCTCGGAGCCGCCGGAGAAGAGCTGGATGCGTGTCAGTCCCGGCGGCGTCACGCTCGCGAGGAGCTCCAGGAACTTCGCCCGCACCTCCGTCGTGAAGCTCCCGAAGGTCAGCTTCTCGGCCTGCTCCTTCAGGCGGGCGACGTAGTGCGGGTGGCAGTGGCCCACGGCTCCGACGGCGATGCCGGCGATGAAGTCGATGTACTCGTGGCCGTCCTCGTCGAAGAGGCGGCTCCCCTGGCCGCGCGCCATCGCGAGCCCCGAATAGAGAGCGAAGGACTGCAGCCCCGGAGCCATGTGCCGGCCCTCGTCGCCGAAGATCTTCTTCGAGCGTGGGCCGACCGTGTTCTCTCTCTTCACAGAAGTCATGCCCGCTTCACCGAAGTCATTCCTGGACTCCGACCTCGACGTGCCCGCGGAAGCGCGCGGCCAGGTAGGCGGCGATTCGGTCGGACGCCTTCTCCCGGTAGAGAGCGAAGCTCGGCCAGGCGTTGACGTCGATGATGACGACGCGCCCCTCCCGGGTCGCGATCGCGTCGCCCCCGAAGACTTCGAGGCCGAGAGCCGCCGCGGCGCGCGAAGCCGCGGCCGCGAGGTCTTCCGCGTCGAAGGGGTGCCTTTGGAGGCGCTGGTCGCGATGGTAGAACCACTGGAACCAGCCGCCCCCGTTCTCGGTCTGCCCGGGGGGATCGACCTCGCCCACGCCGTAGAACTTGATCAAGTCGCCCGGGACGTGCTCCTGCAGGACCGCGCGCTCGATCCCGCGCCCCCTCATTTCCGACAGAGCGCGCGCCAGTGTCGCGGGATCCGGCGCGAAGACGACGTCCCCGGCCTGGGTCGCGTGCACGTCCCCGCGCTTGACCCAGCAGCCCGCGGACGACTCGTCGAAGGCGGCCTCTCGCGGGATCGGAAGCTCGGTCGGGACGAGGACACTCGCGGGGAAAGAAACGCGGTTCTTTTCGAAGAGCGGGAGCATGCGGTCCCGGTAGGTGTTCCGGATCGCGCCCGCGCTGTTGATCTGGCAGACTCCGCGCGCCTGCCAGTGCTCGAGGCGAGCCAGGATCCCGAGCCGCTCGCACATGACGAACAGGAAGACCGGAGGCGGCTCGGCACCCGACTCCACGATCTCTTCCGCCGTCTTGAGATGGACGCGGAAGCCTTTCTCTTCGAGCTTCCGGGCCGTGGCGCGGAGGATCTCGGCGTCGTCGGTCTCGCGCCCCGGCGAGTGGGCGAGCTCGCGGTAGATACCCCAGCAGTCGAGCCCGCCCGCGCCGGCGCCCCGGCTCATCGAGATCTCTCCGGTTGATCCGACGCGGCCAGGCGCGCTGCGAGCGCGACGTCCGCGCTCCGGTCCACGTCCACGACGGCCTCGATCGAGAGGCCTCGGACGTCCTCCCCCCGCTCGGCCAGCCAGGCCAGGTACTCGCGCAGCCGGCCGATTCCCCGGGGAGGCGCAAGCCTCCGCACGCGCTCGGGAAACACGTACAGGCCGGCCGTCACGAGGTCCCCCGAGCCGCCGCCGAGCTCCGAGATGCGGCCCGCATCGTCCATCTTCACCCACAGAGGCTTCTCGTCGGAGACGAACTGTGTCACGGCGAGGACCGTCGCCTCCCCGGGGAGCTCGGCGGCCCGCCGCGCGAACCGGACGAAGTCGAGGCGTGGGCACCAGGCGTCCACGGTGGAGACGAGAGCCGGCCCCGGGGGGAGCATCGCGGCGATCTCGCGGAAGCTTTCGTAGGAAGAGGCCGTCGTCTTCACGAGGATCCGGATGTCGGCGTCGGGGAATCGCGAGTGGACGAAACGGGCGCAGTCCTCCTCGCTGGCGTTGAAGATGACGCAGAGGCGCTCGACGCCGGCCGCCAGAAAGTTCCGGATGACGTGCTCGACGAGCGGGATCCCCTCGATGGGCACGAGCGGTTTGGCCATCGTCCAGCCGTCCTGCCGGAGTCGGCTGCCCTCCCCGGCCGCGAGGATGCCCCCGGCCCGAATCTCCTGCGCGCTCAAAAGAGCGACTCCAGCTCGGCGAGGCTTCCAACGACCGGGTCTTGGGGACAGCAGCCGCCGCGCGCCCTGCCGGCCGAGCCACCGGCGACGAGCACGTGGCGCATTCCGACGCCCCGCGCGCCGGCCATGTCCCGCTCGAGGGAATCCCCGACGAAGACCGTTCCCGCCGCGTCCGCACCGAGCCTGTCGAGCGCCGCGCGGAAGATCGCGGCGTCGGGCTTGCAGCAGCCGACCGCCGCGGAGTCCACGGCGGCCGAGAGAAAACGGTCGAGCCCCGCCTCCCGGCAGACCGCGGCGAGGTTTCCGTAGAAGTTCGACACAACGCCCAGGCGAAAACGCCGGCTCAGTCGCTCGAGGATCGCCCCACTGGAGGAGAGACTCCGCCGCGATTCTTCGCAGAAACGCTCCGCCACGCGGCCGGGCAGAAAAGCGTCGGCTGTCCCGAGCCCTTCCGCGATTCCGCGGGCGAGCCGGGAGACCGTCGGGTCGAGCGGAAACTCCGCCGGCACCGAGCCGACGAGCGCGTCGTCGGCCGCATAGAAGGCGCGATCGAAGTGCTCGCGTGTGACATGCGCGCCTTCGTCGATCCAGAGCCGGAAGAATCTCTCCTTCCAGGGGACGCCGTCGGAATCAAGAGTCCCGCCGAAATCGAAGAGGACGGCGTAGACCGGAAACTCGTGAGTCGTGAGTTGCAGGTCGTGAGTTGCGGAGGAGCTCATGACAGCTCCCGGACAGGCGCCGGTTGGAGCTTGTGCGCCTGCCAGCGGAAGAAGACCGCGAGGCCGGGAATGGTCCAGACGAGCTCGCGGCCTCGCCGGACGAGGCTGTAGGCGGCTCCGGGCCCCGCTCCCAGCCCGAGCAGCAGGAAGACTCCCACCCGGATTCCCTCGGCGCTGCCGATGCGTCCCGGGATGAACAGGAAAATGTTGTTCAAGGTCATCGCGAGGGCCTCGATCGCAAAGGCGGCGTCCCACCCGGAGCCGGGTGAGAGGAACCGCAGCGCGATCCGCGTTTCGACGAGCCCCCCGCACCAGCCCAGGAAGCACCACGCCGCCGAGGCCGCGTAGCGTCCGGGGTGGCGGCGGTAGAAGCCCCGGATGCGGTCGTCCAGATCCTTGGCGGGGCTATGGAACCGGTCGAGGCGCTCGGCCAGAAACTTCCAGCGCGCGAGCCCGCGCAGCACCGGCGAGTACGTCCCGCGGTTGAGTGCCCAACTCATCAGGACGAGCAGACCGCCGAGTCCGGCCACCCCCGCGAGGGCCGCGAGCTTGGCGGCCAGCGGCAGGGGGAACCGCCAGAGCGCCACCGCGACGCCGGCCGCGACGAAGACCCATTGCGAGGCGAGGTCCGCGTGCTTGTGGATCGTCAGCGAGGCGACCGCCGCGCCCGTGCCCGGGACGCCGGGGAGCATCTTGGCCTTGACCGGCTCTCCCGCCACGCCGCCTGGGGCCAGGTAGTTGAACGCGTCTCCGGCGAGGTAGACGGCGAAAAGTTTCGCAAAGCTTGGACGCCGCGGACCCGGCTCGAAGACTGCCAGCCAGCCCAACGCGAAGGCCGCCTGAGCCAGCGTGTACAGCAGGACGAGGACAGCGAACCAGCCGCCGATGCGCGCGAGGTTCGATGCGACCGCCGGCCAGCCGACCGACCAGAAGAGGAGGACGAACGCCGCGACCCCGCCGGCCAGCAGCGCCAGTCGCGCGCCGCGCCGCGGGGCACCGCCGGCGGGCTCCGGAGAGTCCGCCGTCTCGTTTAATTTCCGTTGCGACCGGGTGGCCACGGTTCCGCCTTGCATCCTGCCGGACGGCGGCGCGTCAGAGGTCGGGCCGGCTCGACTTGACGAGCTCCTTCAACTCGACCGGAAGGGGAAAGTTCACATCTTCCTGCACCGTCTCGAATTCTTCGACGTTGTTCACCCCGAGCTTCTCCCGCGCGTGGTCCACGACCTCGCGGACGAGGATCTCGGGAGCGGAGGCGCTCGCCGTCAGGCCCAGCACGCGCACACCCTCGAGCCACTCGGGCCGGATGTCCACCGCCCGCTCGATCAGATATGACGGGACGTTGTGGGCGCGGCCGACCTCGCAGAGCCGCAGGGAGTTCGAGCTGTTCGGGGCCCCGAGCACGAGGAGGGCGTCCACGTGCGGCGCCATCGCCTTCACGGCGTCCTGCCGGTTCTGGGTGGCGTAACAGATGTCCCCCTTGCCCGGATTGACCATCGCGGGGAAACGGCGCTTCAGGATTTCGACGATCTCGCGCGTGTCGTCGAGCGAAAGGGTCGTCTGGGTCAGATAGGCGACCTTTCCGGGGTCGGGGACCTCGACGCTCTCGGCCTCGTCCTTGCTGCCGACGAGCCGGATCGCGCCGGGCGCCTCGCCGAGGGTGCCGATCGTCTCGTCGTGGTCCTGGTGACCGATCAGGATGATCGTGTACTTCCTCTTCGCGTAATGAATGGCTTCCAGGTGGACCTTCGTCACCAGCGGGCACGTCGCATCGATCGTCTTCAAACGTTTCTGCCGGGCGGCATCGCGGACGGTGGGAGAGATGCCGTGAGCCGAGTAGATCAGCCACGAGGAGTCGGGAACCTCGTCCACTTCCTCGACGAAGACCGCCCCTTTCCCCCGCAGCTCGTCCACGACGTACCGGTTGTGGATGATCTCCTTGCGCACGTAGACGGGCCCGTCGCAGACCTGCAGGGCCCGCTCGACGACGTCGATCGCTCGCACCACTCCGGCGCAGAAGCCGCGCAGCCCCGCGACGAGGAGTTTCTCGACCCCGGGGTTGTTGAGGACGGTGGCCTCGCTCACCATGTCACGGTCTCCACGAGCTTCTCTTCCGCCTTGGGCCGGCCCGGTTCGCGTCCCCGGGGAGACGACGCGGCGGCGAGTTCCGGATAGAACTCGAGGACTTTCTCGACCACCCCCGGGGCGTCGAGCTTCAGGTTCGCTCTCTGGATCGCCTGCGGGCTGTGCTCGACGAACTGGTCGGGGATGCCGTGCGCCTTGAGCCCTTCCGCCGGAAGGCCGGCGCCGTGGAACGCCTCGAGAACCGCGCTGCCGAATCCCCCGGCCACGAGGTGTTCCTCGAGCGTGAGCACCCGCGGCGCCATGCGCGAGACTTCCGAAAGGAGGAAGGCGTCGAGCGGCTTGGCGAAGCGGGCGTTGGCGACGCCGCAGTCGATCCCCCTTTGACCGAGGGTCTCGGCGGCAGCCTGCGCGACTGCCACCATCGAGCCGTAGGCGAGAAGGCAGAGGTCTTTGCCCGTCTTGACGATCTCTCCCCGGCCGATCGGGATCCGCTCGGGGGACTCGTCGAGGGGGACGCCCAGGCCGAGGCCCCTTGGGTAACGGAGAGTGAACGGTTTGCCCGACTCGATCGCGGTTAAGAGCAGGTGCTGGAGCTCATTCTCGTCCTTGGGCGCCGCCACGATCATGTTGGGCAGGCAGCGCGTGTAGGCGATGTCGAAGATCCCGTGGTGGGTCTTCCCGTCGTCTCCGACGAGGCCGGCCCGGTCCGCGCAGATCGTGACGGGGAGTGCCTGGAGGCAGACGTCGTGAATCAACTGATCGAAGGATCGCTGCAGGAACGTCGAGTAGATCGCGACGACCGGCTTCCACCCCGCCTTGGCCATGCCCGCCGCCATGATGACCGCGTGCTCCTCGGCGATCCCGACGTCGTAGACGCGGTTCGGGAATCGCTTCTGGACCTCGATCAAGGCCGTCCCCTCGAGCATCGCGGCGCTGATGGCCACGATCTTCTCGTCCTTCTCCATGAGCCGCAGGAGGGTCCTGGCGAAGACCTGCGAGTACGTGTAGCGGGCGCCCGGTCCGGCCGCCGGCGACGGTGTGCCCGGTTGGTGGAACTTGGAGGGGTTGTCCTCCGCGAGCTTGTAGCCTCGCCCCTTGTGAGTCAGGACGTGGAGCACGACCGGCGTGCCCTCGCCTGAGGCCTCCTTGACCGTCCGCATGGCCTCCTCGAGCTCCGCCAGGTTGTGTCCGTCCACGGGCCCGAGGTAGTGCAGGCCCATCTCCTCCCAGATCAGGTTCGGCAAAAACAAGCCCTCCACCGAAGTCTTCACCTTGCGGGCAATCGTCCAGGCCTCCTTCCCGAGCGGGAGCTTCGAGAGCAGCTTGTGCCCCGCCTCCGTCAGCTTCTGGTACTTCGGGTGCAGCGTGAACCGGTTCCTCCAGTGCGCGAGCCAGCCGACGTTCTCGGAGATGGACCAGCCGTTGTCGTTGAAGATGACGACGAGACGCTTGGGCTTCAAGTGCACGATGTTGTTCAAGGCCTCGTAGCTCGGCCCCGAGGTCAGCGCGCCATCCCCGACGACGGCGACGACGTAGGGCTTGTCGGCCGAATCCTGCAGGGCGACGGACATGCCGAGGGCGTAGGAGAGACCCGTCCCCGCGTGGCCGGCGGCCAGGGTGTCGTGGGGGCTTTCCGCCGGCTCGGCGAAACCCGAGAGGCCTCCCGGCGTCCGGATCGTCGCGAACTTTTCGCGCCGGCCGGTGACGAGCTTGTGCGTATAGCACTGGTTCGAGGTGTCCCAGACGATCCGGTCCTTCGGGCTCTCGAAAGCCCGGTGAAGGGCCAGCGTCAGCTCGACGACTCCGAGGTTCGAGGCCAGGTGTCCGCCGGTCTTCGTGATCGTCTCGACGATGGCGCTCCGGCACTCCTGCGCCAGGGCGGCCAGATCCTCGAGACTCAGGCCCTTCAAGTCCCGGGGGCCTTCGATCCGAGCGAGCAGGGATACGGGCTTTCTGGACTGTCTCCGACCATTCCCAGAGGGGGATTTCACCTGTGTTGACCTCCGTCCTAACTCAGTATCGTTTGGGATTACCGCACGAATGAGTAAATATATCAGCTTGATTCCGTTCGGGTTTCAGCGCCCGCCGGGAAATTGCCGGCTCCGCCGCCGGCCCGGCGCGGGCGGGACCCCATCGAAAGGTTGAAAGGAGGCCCGGCAGGATCATGAAGGAGTCCTTGAGAATCGGGTCCGAGGAGCACGGACGGCTCTTCTGCAGCACGTTCATCCAGACGCACCGCCCCTTCGAACCCAGTGACATCGTCTGGCCCGATCTGGATGAGGAGAGCCTCTCGCGCCTGAAGGGCCTCCCCGTCTGGGACGAGGCGGCGCGCACCGAGGCCGCCACGGCCGTCAAGGTCCAGACGCTCGGGGAGACGGAAACGGACCCGATCCTGAAGGAGGCGATTGCGCTCCAGGGGTACGAGGAAGGGCGTCACGCCGAGATCATCAACCTTCTTACCAGGAAGTACGGCATCCCGACAGCCTCCTACGGCGAGCCGGAGAGGCCGAAGAACCCGACCTGGACTTTCCTGCGCACCGGCTACGGCGAGTGCCTCGATTCCTTCTTCGCCTTCGGCCTCTTCGACATCGGCCGGCGGACAGAGTACTTCCACAAGGACATCGTGGACCTCTTCGACCAGATCATGCAGGAAGAGGCCCGGCACATCCTCTTCATCGTCAACTGGGCCGCGTACCTGCGGGCGCGGCGACCCTTCGCGCTGCGACCGGTCTTCGACGCCCGGCGCGCGTGGAACATCCTCGCGCAGGCCTTCGACCGCGTGAAGGGCGCGATGCAGATGGCCGGCGGCGGCAACGGCGACGGCGGCGAAAAGAAGGGAACCCAGGACGGGTTCACGTTGAAGAGCCACTCGGCCTTCGGCGATTTCAAGCTGCGGTCGTTCCTGGAGCTGTGCCTGGCGGAGAACGAGCGGCGCCTCTCGGTCTACGACCCGCTCCTGCTGCGCCCCACGCTCGTGCCGGGCGCGGTAAAGGTCCTGGTCAAGATGCTCCCGAAGCCGAAGCCGGGACGCGGGACTCGGGACGCGGGACTCGAACCGAAGTGATCCGCCGTTTCACCGAGTTCCGAGTCCAGAGTCCCGAGTCCCCAGTCCCGAGCCTCCAGCCCCCAGTCCCCAGTCCCGAGTCCCGAGTCCCGAGTCCCGACTAATGGGAAACGATCTCTTGAGCGCCTGCGTCTTCTGCGCGGGACTGCTCTTCGGGACGAACCTGCCGCCGCCCCCGGGGTATCACGTCGAGGCCGGCTTCTCCTACGCGACGGCGGCCCGGCGCTACCAGAGCCCCGACGGCCGCGACGACGCCTCCGACGTCACGCCGAAGTTCGTTCTCGTCGGCTTCGGGGGTGCTCGCCCGGCGGCCGAGGGGCTCGGCGCCGGGACGCCCGAGGCGGAGTGGAGGGCGCGCGTCGCTCTGGGCCCCTCCCACGACGAGCAGGAGCAGACTCCCTTCGCGATCACCAACACCAACGCCACCGGCACGGGGCGCTTCGAGAACTACGCGATCGTCCTGCGCCACCCGTTCTCGGCGCGGGACTCGGTGGAAACAGCCGCGAGCCGGCGCTTCCAGACCTCAACGGACCAGATCGACATCGGCCAGGAGCGATACGTCCTCTCCGAGACACGCGTCCTGTCAGCCGAGCGGGTCGACGTGGGGGTGGGCTGGAGACACCGCTGGCCGGGCTTCGAGGCCGCCTTTTCGGCGCGCTACGTCCGGCCCAACGGCAGCAACGCCACCGCGGGCGCCTTCCAGATCACCCAAGGGCATCTCTGGGGCGGGGTGGCCGAGGCGCGGGCGCGCTGGAAGCAATGGACGGTGTCGACCTCCGCCGAGTACGCCGGCGGCTCGCTATCCGTCCACGAGGAGAACCGGCCCGCGTTCGCGCCGCGAGACTTCAATTCCACGGCCACGCTCGAGGCCTACCGGCTGGGGTTCGGCATCGTGATCGGAAAGAGGGATTTCTTCCTCCAGGGCAGCTACGACCGCTCCCGTCTCCCCTTCGTGTCGCTCGCCGTCCTCGGCACGGAGGTCTCGGCCTTCGAATCGGGCTACCACCCCGACTCCCGCTCACGGGTGCTTCTCCTGGATCTGACGGCGCGGCACGAGTTCGCACCGGGGTTCTGCTTCAAACTGCTCCTGCGCACCTCCTTCGGAGACGAGACTCTGACTCTGACGGACGCCTCCGGCGTCCTCCCCACGAGACAGCTCGACATCAAACGCTCCGGGTTGTTCGGCTCCGGCCTCTCCCGCGCCCTCGGCAGCCCCGAGGTCACACTGGGGTTCGGGGTGGAGTTGTCGCTCCCCGTACGGACGGGGTCGTGAAACGAAAAACGTAAGACGTCAAACGAAAACGGGCCCGCGGTCCGGATCTCCGTTTTACGTTTCACGCCCTAACGTTTTGCGGCCTTCGGATGGATAATCTGTCTCAGTGAGTTCTTGCCGGCGCATCCTGTGCGTCTTTCCGCGCTATGCCCGCTCGTTCGGGACGTTGCACCACGCGTATCCGCTCATGCCGCGGGTGCGCGCGTTCATGCCGCCGCAGGGGCTCCTCTTGATCGCGGCCTCGCTGCCGCCCGGCTGGGAGGTGCGCTTCGTGGACGAGAACCGCCAGCCGGCGACCGACGAGGACTTCGTGTGGGCCGACGCGGTCTTCGTGTCGGGCATGCACGTCCAGCGCGACCGCATCGCCGACGTCAACGAACGGGCGCACCGGTTCGGCAAGATCACGGTTCTAGGCGGTCCCTCCGTCTCGGCCGCTCCCGAGTGGTACCCGGACTTCGACATCCTGCACATCGGCGAGATGGGCGACGCGACGCGGGCCCTGTACGCCCGGCTCGGGGACTCCGCCGAGCGGCCAGCGGAGCAGATCCGTTTGACGACCGCCGAACGCACGCCGCTCTCGGACTTCCCGACCCCCGCCTACCATCTGATCGAAATCCAGAGCTACTTCCTGGCGAGCGTGCAGTTTTCCTCGGGCTGCCCGTATCGCTGCGAGTTCTGCGACATCCCCGAGCTCTATGGACGGAACCCTCGGTTGAAGACGCCGGAGCAGGTCTGCCGCGAGCTCGATGCGATCTTCGCGGCCGGACCGCCGGGCTGCGTCTACTTCGTGGACGACAATTTCATCGGCAACCCGAAGGCCGCGCTCAACCTGCTCCCTCACCTCGTGGCGTGGCAGCGCCGGACCGGTTACCGCCTGCGCTTCGCCTGCGAGGCGACGTTGAACATCGCACAGAACCGGAAGGTCCTGGAGCTGATGCGCGAGGCCTTCTTCCACACGGTCTTCATCGGCATCGAGACCCCGGACCCCGAGGCCCTCCACGGCATGGTCAAGGACCAGAACCTGCGGATGCCGATCCTGGAAGCCGTCGAGATCCTGAATTCGTACGGCATGGAGGTCGTCTCGGGAATCATCCTGGGCCTCGACCAGGACACGGACTCGACGGCCGACGACATCCTGGCCTTCATCGAGGCCTCGAAGATCCCGATGCTGACGATCAACCTCCTCTACGCGCTGCCGAAGACCCCTCTCTGGCGTCGGCTCGAGAAAGAAGGCCGCCTCCTCTCCGACGGGGCCGGCGGTGGCGAATCGAACGTCCGGTTCCTCCTGCCCCGCGAGGCGGTGCGCCGGAGCTGGCTGACGTGCGTCACGCAAGCCAACGCTCCCGAGCCCCTCTACCGGCGCTTCCAGCACCAGATCGAGCGCACCTATCCGAACCGGTTCGACCCGGGACCCCTGCGGAAGGTCGAGGCGGGAGACGTGGCCAACGGCTTGAAGATCCTCGGAAGGATCCTCTGGCGCGTCGGCGTCCGATCCGACTACCGAAAGACCTTCTGGCGGATGGCCCGACCGGCCCTGAAAAGCGGCAACATCGAGGCGGTGATCCACGCCGGCCTCGTCGGCCACCACCTGATCCGGTTCGCCCGCGACTGCGAAGCCGGCGTCGGCGAGTATTCCTTCTACTCCGAAAAGGGAAGCAAGGCCCCCGGACGCGGCGCGCCCGCCGGTCAGACCGCCGCGGCGGGGCACGGGTCCGAGCGCGCTATATCAGAATTGATATAGTTTCTTTCCCGTCTGCCCAGCTCCACTTCTTGCCGAGTCTCATTCTCGTGGAGCTGCGGTCTCTGCGGCGTTTCCCCGGCGGAGTCGTCCGCCTTCACTACGACGTCCGACGATCCGGAGGCGCTCCTCGCTAGGCCTGTTGGAGCAGTTTGCGGAGAGCCAGGCCGGCCGCGGCCAGGACGACGCAAGGCGTCCAGATCCAGAAGAGCTCGGAGGCGAGGACGCGCAAACCGCGCGCGGTGAAGAAGGGTGCGACGCCGATCGGAGAAACCCGGATCACGCGCCAGGGGAGAAAGAAGCGCTCGTTGGAAAAAGGGGCCAGGAACGCCACGCCGAGTCCGCCCGTCGTGAGGGCGTCCAGAAGACCGTGGGACGCGGCGCTGGCGAATACGACCGCGAAAACAGCCAGCCGTGATGCGCCGAGACGGGAAGCCACGGGAATGCAGGCGGCGCCCACGAGCAGGGCGACGAAAAGCGAATGCGTCACACCGCGATGGCCCAGAGGGTGGCCGTAGGGAATTCCGAGGGCGAAGCCCATCGAATCAATGTCGGGCAGGACGCTCGCGACGCAGGCGACCGCGGTCAGCCCCGGAGGAACGCGCCCCGGCCCCAGAGCGACCGCCAGCGCCAGTGGAACGGCCGGATGAGAGATCGCGGAGGCCACTGTTCGGCTTCGCCTGCCGTCTACCGCCTGCCGCCTTCCGCCTCGACCGCGGGCTCCCCGCAGTCCAAGGCGCGGTCGACGCGTTGCTTGATCGAGAAGACTTCGAGGCGGGAGATCTTGGCCCCGGGGCCGCGGGCCTCGACTTTCGCGAGCGTCGCCCGGGCCAGCTCGGCCGGAAGCGCGCAGAAGGCAACGATGCCGCGTTGGGCGCCGGCACGCTGCAGCGCGAGGGTGTACTCGGCGGCTACGCCCAGGTCCCGTCGGGCGAGGGCGAAGACCTCCGCCCGCGGGACATGGCGTGGCAGGAAGCTGCGGCCCTCGGTGATGTCCACGGCCGTGTCTTTGAGAATGTTGACGAGCTGGAGGGCCTCTCCGAAGGTCGCCGCGCGCTCGCGCAGGAACGGGGCGATCGGCTCGAAGGCTTCGCGCCGCAGGAGGAACAGCTCCGTCAGCATCTCGCCGACGATGCCCGCGACGGTGTAGCAGTAAGCCTGGAGGTCGGCCAGGTCGCCCAGCGCGAGCTCTCCGCCCCGAGAGCGAGCCACGAACCCGGCCATACCGGCGGCCGAGCGCGAGACGTGAGCGCGAACGGGACCCACCGCCGCGGCTTCGAGCGCGAAGAACGCGTCGAGGACGAAGGGCGACTCGGAGATCAGCAGACAATAGTCCCGGTTCGGCGACGCGCCGGCGGCGGTCCACTTCGCGGCGAGGCGGGCGGCCTCTTCCGGAGAATACGAGGAGAGAAGCGACTGGAACTCCCGCAGCGACTCGATTCGGAGCTCCGGCGGCCAGTGCGCGGCGTCTTCGAAGGTGTCCGCGATGCGGAAGAGGAGATACGCGATCATGACCTGGCGCCGCGTGGGCTCGGGCAGCACCGGGATCGAAAGGGCGAAGGTGCGGCTCGTCCTCTCGAGCAGCTCTTCGAGAGTGGTCATGACGGTGGACCGGCGGAGAGGAAGGCTTCCAGGAAGGCCGCGAGCCCTTCGGCGCAGGCGCGGACGCGGTTCCGCATCCTCAGGAGCGCCGGGATCGTGTCCGGCCGCGCGAGCGCGTGAAGGACGACGGAGGACCGGCGGATCCCTCCGCCCTTGCCGACGCAACGCGCGAGGTATTCCGGCAGGTCTTCCACGGCCCGGTCGCTGATCGATCGGAGAATGAGGTAGGGAACTCGCCGGGAGGCCGCGGCGCGGGCCCAGGCGGCCGACTCCATGTCGGCCGCGGCGGAATACGAACCGTCGAGCGAGCCCGCGAAGGCGGTCTTTTCCGCGGCGGAGACCATCGGCCGCTCGACCGTGACCAGAGTTCCGGCCGTCACGCCGCCGACGTCGAGTGCCTGAGCCAACAGCCCCGCGTCCGGCGGGGGAGTCTCGCCTTCGGAATCGCGAATGCGGCTCGAGGCGAGGAGGTCTCCCACTGTGAGATCCGGCGAGAGTGCGCCGGCGACCCCCGCGCCGAGGAGGGCGGCGGGACGGACCCTCTCGCAGAGCGAGGCCGCCGCCCGACCCGCGTTGCTCGCTCCGTCTCCCGTCATGGACAGAGCGATCTCGACTGCGCCGATCCTCGCCTCGACGTGAGCGCCGCTGAATCGCGCGCCGCGGACTCTGGAAAGGACCGCTTCGAACTCCTCCCGAAAAGCCGTGACGACCGCAATCGGTCTCTTATCCTCGGACATAGCCGTTCTCGCGGAACCAGGCGACGGCGCGGGCCAGGGCATCCTCGACCGGGCTCTGGGGGAGCTCGAGCTCCCGCACGGCCTTGCCCGAATCGAAGAACATTTTGTGGCGCGACATGCGGACCCCTTCGAGCGGGACACGTGGGACGCGCCCCGTCATCCGCGCCGCGAGCGTGTCCGCGGCGGCGGCGGCGAGCGGGACCCAGTGGGGAAGGCGGAGTCCCGGGGAGGGGAGTCCCGTCAGCCCCGAGAGCGCGTCGAGGATCTCCTTCAACGTCATGTTCCGATTGCCCAGAATGTATTTCTCGCCTGTTCGTCCCCGCTCGGCGGCGAGGATGTGCCCTTGCGCCACGTCCCGCGCGTCCACGAGGTTTAATCCCGTGTCCACGTAGGCCGGCATCCGGCGGTTCAGGAAGTCCACGATCATCTTCCCGGTCGGAGTCGGCTTGATGTCGAGCTCTCCGACCGGCGTGGAGGGGTTGACGATGACGACCGGCAATCCTTTCGCCGCCCACTTCTCTGCGACCCGCTCGGCCTCGAACTTGCTCCGCTTGTAATGGCCGATCATCGAAGCCGCGGCGACCGGCGTTGTCTCGTCGGCGGCCGCGCCATCCGCCGCGAGGCCGAGGGCGCCGACCGAGCTCGTGTGGACGACCCGCCGCACGCCGGAATCCGACGCCGCGCGCAGGACGTTCTCCGTACCCGCGACGTTGGATGCGTAGAGCGCCCGCGGATCGGCCGCGTACAGTCGGTAGTCGGCGGCACAGTGGTAAACGGTCTCGATGCCCGCCAGAGCGCGCGAAAGAGACGGCGGGTCGGTCACATCGCCGGTGACGACCTCGATGTCCAAGCCTTCGAGGTTCCTCCGGCGGCTGAAAGCGCGC
>Ga0070708_100001806_pt1 | contig 16440 bp, 16 predicted proteins | sample KBSK5503metaG_FD_65469 | JGI IMG/M metagenome (GOLD analysis project Ga0070708, IMG submission 65469) | Corn, switchgrass and miscanthus rhizosphere microbial communities from Kellogg Biological Station, Michigan, USA - KBS K5-50-3 metaG | ecosystem: Host-associated > Plants > Roots >... | reverse complement strand
GCTTGATCGCTCGCTCCGCCGCTGGCTTCACCAGCTTTCCCGCTCGAAGATCGCTGAGAATACGCCGCGCGTTCGGACTTTTGACCTCCGTCTTCACCAGCTTCTCCAAAACCCCCGTTAACGAAGAGTCGGCGCTCGTCGCGACGTGTTTGGCAAAGGAGCGCAGAGGGGGAATTTTCATGTCAAATACCCAGATAGAAGCGAGCAGCTTCGATGAGGATCGAGCCCGTTAGGGCGCCGAGCACTTCCCCAATCTCCCACGGCGTGCTCGCCTGCGAAAGATCGGAAAGGATCTCCCCGATTAGCTTGCCTAAATGCTTGATCAGCGCCGTCAGAATCGCGTAGCCGGCGGCGTAGGGGTCCTTGTTCACCCAGCTGCTTAGCCCACGCATCGCTTCCAACATCATCGTGCCTATGACGATCGCTTCCATGAAATCCTCGTGCTCGGATCCAATGAAGCGGCGGATCTCCTCGATTGCACGTCGAGACTCTTCCGAGTTCGGCGCGGCGTTCATTGCGCGGCTAATGTCGACCCACACCTGCGGGTCACCACCGCTCACGATTTTGCCATGTTGGAAGTTGCTTCAAAACAGTCCGACTCACCTGTCCACAGGGATTGTCGTTAATGAGGCGCTCTCGATTTGCCATGTTAAAGAGTTGATTCAGCATGTTGTAGTGGCGCCGTACAGTGACTGGAGAATGCGGCCTGTCAAACCGCGTATTTGTTTTGAGCAGCGTTACCAGGTAATTCTCAATCATGCGTGGGGTAATTTGATTCAAGGTCTTGTTTCCGAATTCCTCGACCAACCGCTTTCCGAACTGCTCGTCAAAAGCGGTAGAGACTGCTGTTTTGTGTTTCCGCGAATAATCCATATAGATCTGGTCGAAAAATTTGGCGAAGTTTTTCAACTCAGAATCTTTCAAAATTGTTCCCATTCTGATTTCGCGTTTCAGCTCATACTCTTGCTCCTTTGCTTTCTTCTTGGACGTGATTAAGGGCCTGTCGTCCTTCCCGTTAAAAGTGAATTGATAAAACGTACCGTCAATCCAAAATTGGGATTCGCAGATGCCCTCTTTTCCACGTTGCCTGATTGTCATTGTGCTTCCTCCCTTGCAGGTAGAAAGCGGGTAGTGAAGTCGAGCAAGTTTAAGAGGATCCTGTTTAAGACGGTCTTATGAGGGGTGCAAGATTTAGGCTGCTTCATGTTTGACCACCTGCAGGTGGGATGTGGGCCTGGCCCAGTCCAAAAGGGATTCGCGAGGAAATATCGTGACGCCCTCCATATCAACATAAGGAACGGGCCGCCGTGCCTTGCCCTTCCGGGCCAGCATCACCAGCTTGCGGATATGGCTTTGCGAGCAGGAAAGAAGCAGCGCAGCTTCTTTTACCGTTATGTGCTCTTTCGCCTTGATTAGTGCTAGCCGGTCACGCAGCTTTGCCAGCATCATCAGAAGGTTGTGCCGAAGCCTCACCGTTGCCATCGCATTCGAGAAAGACCGCACGGGCAATCTCCTCGATTCGCTCATCCAGTAACACGAGGATGTTTTGATTTGTCTCCATTGCTCTTCTTGACTGCTCCTATTTGTCTTTAGCTTCCGACAACCTACTCAAAGGGCTCAAAGTCGGTAAGTTAATGGCCGCCCTTATTCTTCTCGTTGTTCAAAACTCCAGGCTCTTCGAGTTGGGCGATGACTTGCCACATAGGCCAGGAGCTCCGGCACTCATTGTCTTTGGCTTAAGCGACCCCGAAGAATTTCGACGGACGTTTTTGGGCGCTTTCTTCCGTGTCAATCAAGCTGCTAAGCCAAACCATGGCACTGCGCTTGCTAGTCAAAGTCGGCGCCTTTTCAGGCGAAAGGAGGTCCTTGAGATTCAACTCACGACCAAGGAGAATCGACGAATGACTTACGATGAAGCGAAACAGTTTATCTTTACGCGAACGGGCGAACCGCCCGATATAATCCAACGATTTCTAGAGAGGCGGTTTCGATATAAGGAATTAAACGGAGTGGCTGAGCCAACCGATGACATTGCAGAAGAACGCCAACAACACCACGACATTCTCTTATTGAATGGTGGCGAGGCTCCCTACATGGTGGTCGAATACGTCCGAAGAACGACCGATCTCGAAGTGCGCCGTATTGCGAACATATTAGCGGAAGAAATGGGCTACATGGAGAGTCGTGGAATGGTGGACTGGGGCGTGTATGCATGTTACAGAGGATGGGCCGACGACGTAATTCAGGCTGAAGATGCCGGTACGAAAGCGCAAACTCATCAATTAAGGTTAGTCAAATCCTGACACTACTCTCCGATTTGGGCGATCTTTTCAATTATTCCGCTAGAGTTCGATCTGTCTTTGACGGGACTGGATGTAGGGGTGAAACGCATTTGCTCCCAGACAGCCAGGACCTCTTGGAGCGGTTTGCCTTGGAGCGTCGAAATCCATTCGAGAATGGTCATTGTCTCGAGCGGGACGTTGGCGAGGAGGGCGTCATCTATCCCTTTGTATCTTTGCCAAGTGACGATTCTTGTAGTGGTCTTCAGGGTGTGGGCGGCGATGTCCTGTTCCCTGGCTGCTATGAGTCGGGCCAGTTGCCGAGCGACCGCTGGATTCGTCGTATAGTCAGCGTCAAAGGCGATCAGCGCGTTGTAAGCGCGAGCCGCCTCGATAATTTCCGCGTGGGAAGAGCTAACACCGCTGGTGGCGATAACGCGCGCTTTCGGTCTGAGACTTACCAGAACGTCAGCTTTGAGAGCTCCCTCAGTAATGATGACCGTTTTTCCCGGCCGCAAATCAGACGGCTTGAAGGTTACGTGGATTGGCGCGCCGGAACTCGCGCCTCGGAATGGAAACGGGCATGCGAGCCATCGGTATTTCTTTTCGCCGATGCGAAGATCGTTTCGGCGAAGCCGAAGTTGACAGGCTTGGATTCGGCCCTGGTCGTCTCGGTAGGGAATAACTAGCAAAGGCATGTTGTAATCACGAGGTTGCCATAATTGAACGTTGCCAGTTTCGTCTTGCCAAAAGCCCGGAACGCCAATCACTCCAGGATTAATATTTCGAATTACATACCCAGGAAACCGGACCTTAACAAATTTGTTCAGCGTACGAGCGAGGCTCGCACGTTCCTTATGCGTTCGCGGAAGAGCGCCATAGTTCCGTATTTCTTGTTCGCGCAGCCCTCTCGATAAGAGTCCGCTAGGTCCCTCTATCAGTTGGGAATAGTAGTTCAGAGCGGGTGATCTTCGAATCAATTCCTCGTAGACAGCGTTCCGAATCTCAATCGGAGCGATTTCAATTGGAGGTGGCGCTTGATTTCTGTTTGTTCGCGGGTTGGCAACCAGGAAAAGACGGTTGTGGTGGAAGATATTGCCGCCATTGCGCGAAGTGCCTTTGGAGCCAATACTGATCCGCATGCAAATGGAGGTTTGTTCGTCGGTGGTGAAACCGCACCAGTCTGGTTTTCCGCAAACCCGGCATCGTCGATATTTGGTAACTCGACAAAAACCATTGATAGCAATTCGCTGTCGCTGCGGAAAGTTGATGATTCTGCATTGGTTGGTATAGGGAATATGATCTGACATTTGTGCTTGATGCGAAGTCCTCAGGTGAGTACTCCAGTGATTGTCAAAGCTTCGTTTTTCGGAAGAAGATCTCCCATGACCTCTCGATTGGTTCGAAAGTGTCCATTGCCGTGGCTTCCGCTTAATTTTTGATCGCCGGAGTAAAGTTCCGACGGGTTGAATCATCGAGGAAACATAAAAGGTGTGATTTGGAGTTTAGGAATACGTCGAGATCAAGTTGAGGGACCAACGTAACCTTTTCGGATACCTATGATTTGAAATGCTTGGCCCGCTGTCGTAGAGTGTCTAACCCTACAAATGATGCAGAAGTAGTCTCACCTGCACCCTGCGGGTTGACTTAGGGCTCTTGGGTGAACCGAATGATTACAGAAGTGGATGCGAATGAGGCTAACGGCTGACACTGACGGTAGGGGTTTATGTGAGAATGAGTTGTTTTATAAGTTTCGATCCGTGAAGCGGCGACCTCATCAATTTTCTTGCAGAGTCCTTTCGTTCATATCCTGCTCTCAAAACCATTGACACCCACCAACCGTGGCGATATTGTGCGCGCCATCAAGAACGCATGCGACTATTCTGCGCTTGCCAATTTAAGGAGACCTACCATGAGAAACAGCCGCCGAAACTTTACAACCGCGCTAATGATTCTGGCTTCGTTAAGTCTCTTCGGAAGGTTGGTTCCTTTCACGCCGTCGGCGATTGCTCAACAGATCGGCACCGTGTCCGGCACGATCTCTAGCCGCGAGGGAACCCCGCTGGCGAATGTGAAGGTCACGATAAAGAGAGGAGACACGACCCAGGTCCAGGTCACAGACGGGCGAGGGCAGTTTCGGTCCTCAGGGCTACTTCCTGGCACGTATACGCTCAAGGCGGAGCTAGAGGGTTTCTCCAACTCCGCCAAACCAAGCCATACTGACCGGCACACAGTCGTTATTGACTACGCGAGAACTCTAACAAATACGCACGAATCGCAATTGAGAGATACACAGGGAAACAAGCGATTTGAGACTCATAATCTGAAGGTTCGGGGTTCGAATCCCTGCGGGGGCACCAAAATCAACTCTGATTCGGCTCAATGTCTAAGAGTGCTTATCTCTGCGCACTGTGCTCAAGCAGTTCCGTATTTGACTTCACTGTGCCGGTATCGGTCATTGACTTAACCAAACCGATGCCGGGTGCGTACCAGTATGTCTTCGTCACCGGTGCGCCTCCCTGGACCACTTTTGTCATTACCTTCATCGCCTCAAACTTACCGGCCGGCACTGACACGGTCTCGGGACCCGACACCTCATTCAATTCGTCTATCTCCAGGCCCATCATCCCTTTGCCCTTCCAATGCCATGAATCGCCACTCGTGAGTGGATTTTTCAGGAACTGCTTAGTGGGATTGTATTCGGCCTTGGTCCCGGCCTTCACGTACTCCTGCCGGTGCATCAGAACCCAGCCACTGGGCTTCGAATACCAATCGTGAATGGGCTGGAAAGTTGAAACGGTTTCGACGAGATACAGCGTGTTGCCGTTCTCGTTTTCTTCGTTAAGAACTTTGATACTGAACTCAGATTGCTTGCCGTCGGCGGTTGTAGATCTGTACTTCCACGTATCTCCCACGCGAAGGGGGAAGTAATCTTTTGAACCAGTTGACTCTCCGCCTGACGACGAAGGCGACGTTGTTGACGTTGTCCCCTTTTTCAAATAGGAACAGCCAAGAGCCAAAGCAAGCCAGAGAGCTGAGGTGACGAGCAGAGACATAACTGCTTTGTTAGTTTTCATTGTGCCTCCTTCCGAGTTTCCGCTGCGTGCATGCTAAGTCTGAACGACGTTGTAGCTCAAGTAGTCATGACAACGCTTCAGGTGGCAGATCCAAGCGACCAAAACTGCGGCTGCGTGAAAATGGCGCGATTGGGTACTGTGACGGCAAAATGTAATCAACCTTTACGGCTGCGGATTCGGTAAATACTGCTACATTTTGTTTCGTCTGTCCTTGTTGACGCCCCTCAAACCGTCTCCAGAGGTTGCGCGGCATTCATGTGCCGTCGCCGCGGTATCGCGAGTTGCGTCACCTGGTGCAGCTGCGCGACACCCATGTGCAGCAGTTGACGGCCACCAAATGTCGGATCAAAGCCCTGCTGCTTTATGAAGGAATACAGTTCCCCGCAGCCGACGGCAAAGAGAAGCAGTGGTTGGCGCAGGTGCTCAATGAGCTGTTGGCTTTACCCTGCTCCGAAGCGGTACGCTTCAAGTTGGACCAATTGATCGGCACGCTGCATTTCAATTTCAAGGCCGCGGCCGCTGCGCAAAAACAGATTCGTTACTACTGTAAAAAGGATGCGGAACTGCGGCAGTCGATCGCCTGGCTCAAGAGTCTTCCGGGCATTGGCGAGATCGTGACCACACATCTGGTCGCTCGCCTTGGTGATCCATCGCTAATAACTAACGTGCGGCAGATTGCCAGATTTCTCGGGCTGGTGTCGAGCGAGCACTCGACTGGCGACAAACAGAATCGTGGTGAGATCACTCGCGCCGGTGACAGCCGGCTGCGCAACAAGTTAATTCAGAGCGCCTGGGTGACCATCAGAAAAGATCCGGAACTGCGCTAGTTCTATCAGCGCGTCTATCAGCGGCACCCTAAGAAAGTCGCCGCGCGCAAAGCCATTGTCGCGGTCGCGCGCAAGTTGACGACGCGCATTTACGCTGTCTTGAAAGAGCAACGACCATTTGTATTACGAGCAGTTTCCGAAGCTCCTTTAACCACAGAGGAGACCGCCGGCCCCAGAGAACGCCCCGACGGTCAACAGAACGAACAGCAATAGCTGAAAGATTCGTGCTTGAGACAGAGGACCCGGGCTTCGGGATCGCCCTCGAGAGAGCCGCATCCACGAGAGTGTGCCGACCATTGAGTCGGGCCACGAATAGCAGTCAGTCTCTCTTGCTGGTTGAAGCTTTTGATCTGGACATTCACATAGCAGTTGACCGGGCGCGGCGATTACATTCAACCTTCGTTTCAATCAATCAACTTACGAAAGGTGCCCCCCGCGCTCCGGTCCAACGACTGTTGGCGTTCGAATGTTGAATGCATGGTCTTAACGAGCTGGCATGGTCAACCGCGCTCTTTCTCAACCAGAACGCGCCGCAGAATCTGCCCAAAGCAAACTTGGGAATCTGCTCAATGATAAGGCATGAAATGCCGGAGCACTTTCAATCAAAAAAAGTTGAAGTTGGAGGTGCAATTTTGTCGGCGGAGTTTGCACGTCCCCAGCAATTCATTTTACTCGGATCTCAATCGTAAGACGCGCTTTGCCGTCACCAGTATATTTCACATACGAAAACTAGTATCTGTGAAATATATCCTATACTTGACATATACTCCTGGCTAGCGTAGGTTGATGGGGAACCGAGCTCAGCTTACTCTCTTCTCAGCTCCTCTGGAATTCTCCAGACTATCTGAAACCCACAGCCACAACTTAAGGAGCTAACAAATGTTTACACGTCATGTCACCATGAAACTCAAGGCAAATTCCGCCGCAGAGTTTAACCGCCTTATCGAGAACGAAGTTCTCCCGCTGCTTCGCAAACAGAAGGGATTCCGTGATGAGATCACCTTTATCGCCCCCGAACGCTCGGAAGCCATAGGCAACAGCTTCTGGGACACAGAAGCGGACGCGCAGGCTTACAACAGCACGGGATATCCGGAGCTATTGAAGACCCTGTCAACAGTAGTCGAGGGAACGCCAACGGTAGAAACCTTTGAGGTTTCCAACTCGACTTTCCACAAGATCGCTGCTCAGGCAGCGTAAGGTGGACGGAAACTTTCGGATTGCGAGAGGGCGAGCACGCCCTCCGCATTCCGCGTCGCAATTTAGCGGCTCTTCTTTAGATTCCTAAACCCCGCAACGAGTCGAGGCATCATGATTAGGCTAAGAGAGCGCGGCATCTATGCGCTCCCCGACGGGGATGAATTCGTAATACACGCAGTCTTCCGGGGTGGGTATCTACTCTACAGGCGGGAGGCCTGGGAATTCTTCGGCGCTTACGCATATGAATCCAATTCAGCCGGGCAGATTCGCTCAAGCGAGCGCGCCAGCCACTGGCGCATCGAAGATTTGACTGATACCTGTAGGACGGCTCGAATTCGTGCCCGGAGTGGTGCTGCGCAAAAGCCGTCTATCAACTAAGCACTAGATGGTTAGCGGAATCGTTAATCGTTAATGAATCCTCTTTTCTGTCCTCCTCTTTGGTTCTAAGACGGACAAAACAAAAGCGGCGAGACTGGATGTCCCGCCGCTCCGTCATTTCTCTCAGGCGTGCCCTCCCACAAGCAAACCTGAGGACTCCCGTTAAGGAAGGCCGCGATCGTATCGAGGACTTACCGGGCCGTCAAGTAACGATAGCTCTTGACGCCGCGTTGAAGTATCCTGCTTTCCTTTAGGAGGCACCTATGTCACACGAGAATGTCCAGGTCATTCAAGGGTTGTACGAGGCATTCGGTAGGGGCGATGTTCCGACAGTACTAGGACGAATGGACCCGAGCATTGAGTGGAATGAAGCGGAGAATTTTATCTATGCGGATCGGAATCCATACCTCGGGCCGGAGGCGGTACTCGAAGGGGTGTTCACCCGACTCGGGTCCGATTGGGAGAGTTTCACGGTCACGCCGGAGGAGTGGCTCGATGCCGGGGATCGCATAGTGGTGCTCGGTACCTACAGCGGAACATACAAATCTACGGGTAAGCACGTGCGTGCACAGTTTGCACACATCTGGAGTATGAGGGAAAGAAGAGTAGTGAGATTCCAGCAGTACACCGACACAAAACAATTTGCAGATACGGTTGCCGGATAGGTTCGTGCCTCCCGTCGAGTAACGACCTTTTTTAAACCGCCCGCACGAGACCTAAAGGGCCGTTGTGAACCCCTTTGGATTAGTGATATAAGCACGCGTCTTCAAGCTACAGGAGGGTGCCTGCACTTTCTTATGTGCGTGGCGACACGAGCGATCGAGCGGACTTAAACTCTCCTGCGGCTGTTTTGGCTTTTGGACAAGTCGCAGCCAGTTTTCAAGGCGTCCTATCGGCGCGAAGTCTAACTGTTTCGGCCGTGAAGCGTTCTTCAACCATCATTCCGTAGAAACTAGGAGGAAGAGATATGAGACGAATTACCGCGAGAGTGTGTCATGCACTCTGTATTACTGCTTTGCTGCTCGGGGCTGCCCAGTCGCATCCCGGCTTGGCGCAAACCACGAATAATGGACAAACCGCGGCGACAGCTCCCGACCAGCGCCAATGGCTTTCCATTACGGTGCTGAGCGTCAAACCGGAGATGGTGGCCGAGTTCCGGAACTTCATGATAAACGAGACCAACCCAGCGCTGCGCAAGGGCGGCGCCAAGTGGCGCGAGGTGTGGCAGAGCACCCCTGCCGCCGGTGACGCCTTCGAGTACGTGCTCGTCGCGCCAATTGACAACTTCGCACAGTACGACGGACCGAGCGCGCTTGAGAAGGGGCTGGGAAAGGACGGCTTCGCCACGTGGCAGACTAAGGCGAGCCGATACGTAAACAGCGTGCGCCGGTTCGTCGTACGAACGCTCCCCGACCTGAGCAACGAAGGCAAGCGGACGGGTCCGCCCAAGCTGGCTGTCGTCACTCACATTCATGTGGCCTCGGGCCGCGGGCAGGATTTTGAGAATTACACCAAGAACGAATACCTGCCCGTGATGAAGCAGGCCCAAGTGACTTATCGCGTGGCCCAGAACATCTTTGGCGGAGACGTCGATGAGTACGTCACGCTGACGCTGCGCGAGAGCTTCGCTGAGATCGATAAGGGGCCAATCGTCGTGCAGATACTTGGTGCAGAGGGGGCGGCCAAGCTTTTTCAAAAGATGCCGGCCGGTACGGTAACGCACATCGAACGGTCGTTCGCCCAGTTCGTGCCCGAGTTGAGCATCATCCCCGCGACCAAGTAAGGTTTGGGCTGCCGGCCAAGGCAATTGTGGTCAACCTTGAATTTGGACGGGTTACCGAGAAGCACTCGGCGCAATGCTGCAGGGGCCTCCTATAGCATTGCGCCGTTGTCTTTCAACCCGATGTCTCACGTTGCTAGAACGCGCGACAGTAAAGCCAATGCGGGCATTCTAGCTAGAGTAGAGATCCCCCTTCCGAGTAGCGCGAAATAAAACAGAGGCTGAGAACTCTTCCGCTCAAACTGGTCTACGATAGTCGATAGCAGATTTGATGCAGGGCGGCTTAATGTTCAAAAGGGCGAAGAAGGAAGTCGCTGAGGTACAGCTTGAGTTAGAGCGTCCCGAAGCTTGAGCCCTATTCCAAGCAATTCTCGCGTCCAAACATGCTGAGCGGTTCTTGCTGAAAGTGGTCGCGTCCCAAACCGCGTCGTCCATGTTCAGGCCCACGAACCAGCGAAACAACATGTTGTAGGACAACTGCTCCATCAGCATCCGCTCGCTGCGCACCGAGTAAAGCACTGCTTCATAGATACCCCACTACCGGATTTCCAATCTCCGCCGCACAGGGTTATTCGGTGCGGGATGTTGATAGCGTTCTAGCAGGCTGCTGAAAAACTAAATAAATTGCGCGCGAGTTGATCAGGGTCAACTATAATCTGGTCCAACGTCGAGGACGGAGGAACAGAATGCGCGGAGAGAATGAACAACAAGCGGCGATGTACAGTTACATTTCGCCAGAGCAGCGAGTGCCGGTGGATCATCCATTGCGTCCGCTGCGGCAGATGACCGATGAGATCTTCAAACAACTGTCGCCGCGCTTCACGCAGTTGTACTCGCGCACGGGGCGACCATCGATCGCTGCTCTGAGGCTCGTCGCTCAATCAAATCGTCAGGCACTTTCAGGCCTATACCCCACTCGAGCCGACGGAACTGCGACACCACGACGTAAAAACTCCGCAGTGAAGTGTTCATCCGAGAGCAACTCTTTCGTGCGCGCCAACTCCAGCACCGCCGCAAAAAACTCTTCGGCGATTTCTCCGCGCAACAAACGGTCTCGGTTCTAATAGCGTGCCAGGGCGATCAATTTATAGTGGATTCTCTTTCTTCTCAGATATTAGCGAACCTTGTTAACAACATGCATATCCTACGATTGTTTCGCATGTTCACTTTCGCACGCCCCTCCGACTTAAGGGAGATGACTTTCTCGCGAGTGAATATGACGTTAGCGATCGCAACATTGAAATGGTGCGTCGAGTTGGCGGCGTGCTCCGACCTTTCGTGACAGAGGATCCCATCCGCCCTCCCGTAAAGATGCCGTTTGCCAACGATTGCGCGATGTCCTCGAAGAGTTTCGCCTACTCTTTTCAATTCGGCTTACAAAAAATGGGTAGTCGAGGACTCGGCATGGCCACAGACTACATTTTCATTCCCTCTGTAGCTCCGCGTTTTGGCCGATACGCGTGTTGGGGATTTAATTTAGTGCACAATCCAGATGAAGAGCGGACCAATAACTCTGATCTTTACCAGATTTCTAAACAAGGCAGCGGTGTGGTGTACGAAGGCCTGGATCTGAAAAAGGAGGTCTGCTACGGACACAACTTACCTTTGAAACCTCACCAGATGGGCACGAGGAGACCTTTCGATTTCAACGTAGAAGGTCTCGCTCATTACGGACTAATCCCTGACATGTTGCAAGACTTGAAGAATCTTGACATGACATCTGAAGACTTTGAGGCTCTATTCTCATCAGCTGAGGATTACCTACAAATGTGGGAAAAGACCTGGCAGGTCGCAGGCTGTGATTTGTCCAAAGCAGGCTGTCAACCTGTGCTCACCCAGCTTGATTGCGACAAAGCCTGCAACGGTCTTTGTCCGGAGTCGCCTAACGCTGGTGCCCCAAATGTTCGAAATAGATAGCCGACAACCGCGATTGGTCTGAGGAATACCCACCCTTTCAATTAATTGGGGACTCTATTTCTGTATGATATTTGCCGGCTTCTTAACGATATCATTGCTTTGGGGGTGTTCAACCGGCCCTGGTGAACATGGTTGTCCAATACAAGGCCCAGTGAGGCACCGACCGGGCAGGTGCCGCGCAGGAACTAATTGGAGATCGCGGACGGGTAGCTTTATCGCGACTATCGCCTATCTGTCGGCCCCTCCCCGCGACTTCGACTACCGGCTTCGTTTTGTAGAAACTGCTCGGACTTAACTGTAACTAACTCAAACAAGCATTTAAACGCTTTTTCGGTTAGTGAGTTTGTTGTAGCCAAGTTCGTTAACTCTTACCCAGATTCAACGCGGCCGACAAGATGAGTGACTGCACTTGGACACTGAAGCCAAGGTCTACGGTTATGAACTCGTCCGATTCCGGGAGCGTCCGAGCAAAGCCTCAAGACTGAACTTGTACTATCGGCAAGCTGTTGCTTCCAATTTGCACTTTCGGCAAAGCGATGATTCCAATCTCGATTGTAGGCAGATTTGACAGCCACAGAACGTAAGGCGTTTTAGAATCTCAGCGGCAAGAGGATGCTTCCCGCCGCGGCCAACGGATGGGTAAAGTCACAAGTAGGAGGAGGAGGAGGTGTGTGCGTGTGGCGGGGGTTGTGACTTGACCCATGAAATTGCCGCAACGGAAGGCCTATGGTTCCAAATAGTGAACGGCAAACTCATGGTGGTTCCAATTCCGTTCAATAGCCGAACAGAGCGCACAAGGCATCGGCTGCTCTCAGACAGTGATTTCACAGTCATCTCCCAGGTGAGCTGCACTTCAAGCCGTGCCCAGTCCCGTTATTCCTGACGCGCAGGTTCTAAATTCATTACAGTCCTGTTACGACAGGCACTAACAGCCTTTCTGATTAATCACTCAAGAATTTCTCAACCCTAATCTTTTAGATCTGAGTAACAGACTCGACAAGTCTACCAGGGCGGTGGGTTGTCTCGAGCCATGATTGCTCCAGAGTAACGGAGGTCTAGATTGCCCTACTCACGCAAATCTTGTTGGGGTACCGCTCGGCACGGTCATACAGGAAGATCGCGAGCGACCGTTCACCAAAAGCCGATCGTAGTTCTTTCGCTCCTCGTAGTGGTAGTCGCTGTGACGCTGTTTGGTTTTAGTCAGCTCAGCAGCGCCCAACTTAACACTGACACTCGCGAGGCAGCTTTTGCGCAAAAAGCTGACAAGCTGTTGAAACAGGTGCGCCGAGCCGTGGACGAAGATCGGCGTTCAGCAGCCAGTGGAAGACTGAAGAAGGGAAGCTCTCAGGTAGAACAACTATCGCAAATCGCGGCGGTTGAACGAAGGGCTGACAATGTCGTGACTGTGGCCGTCTCAGTGATGTTGTCCATTGAGACCGACAACGAGTTAAGAGCAGCGGGCTTTCAGACCGAGTCGCGCGTTGGAAAGGTCGCCACCCTGCAGTTAGACGTCGACCATCTTCCCGATCTTGCTGCTCTCTCAAGCGTACGAAAGATTTTTGCGGCGGCGATCCGTCATCCTGTCAATGATAGGGCCAGACAGTCGGCCGGGATTGACAACCCATCCGGCCAGAGAGTCGTCACGCAGACCGGACGCGGAGTGGTCGTCGGAATTATTGACACCGGAATCGATTTTCGTCACCTCGATTTCACAGTGCCCGGCAGTGGCGGCCATCAGACTCGCATCAAAGCGCTGCTGGATATGACCGTCTACGGTTCGCAGTCGCCTGATCCCAATTGGAACTACACGCTTCCAGGACAGACAGCGGCCATTGGACACCTATACACCGAGGCGGATATCAATTCGGCGCTGCAAGCTTCTAAACCAGTCGATCAGAATTCCGACCCGGTAAAAGAGAGAGACAAGAGTGGTCATGGGACTCACGTGGCCGGCACTGCCGCTGGCAATGGACTGTCTTCCCCAAGCGCAGGTACTTATGCGGGAATGGCGCCCGAAGGGGATCTCATAATCGTGAAGGCTAGTAGGGAGAATGACGGCAACGATGGCTTTCGCACCACCGATGAAATCAATGCAATGGAGTTCATTAAACAAAAGGCTGCTGAATTAGGCGAGCCGTTTGTGATAAATATTAGCTTTGGCGATCAGTTGGGCCCACACGATGGCACACTCCCTGACGAGCGCGCGATTGACAGTCTGGTTAGTGGTGGAGCAGGTCGCGCCGTATGCGTCGCAGCCGGCAACGATGGTGACTCCAGCATTCACGCGCGTGGAACCGTTCCCACCGGCGGTAGCCAGACCCTCGAGTTCAATGTGAATGGAACCGCGGACTTCATCGATCTCTATCAGGCGAATACCGATCGCTTCAGTGTAACAGTGACACGGCCAGACGGTACTGCTCTGGGCCCGGTCTCTTACGATCCAAACGGCTTTAGTCTCCCCAACGGACAAGCGTCTGACCAGTATCTGCAAATCTACAATGCTAACGACGATAAGGGGGATTCCGACCCGACAAATGATCAGCCTGATATCTTCATTGTCTTCAAACCCGGCGCGCCAAATGGCATGTGGAAGATAACGCTGCAGGACGCTGACAACAATCCCAATCAACCATACGACGCCTGGGCGGAAGGTATAGGCGTTTACTTCAGCACCTACGTAGATAACGACAGTCACTTGGTCGCCTCTCCGGGTACGGCTCGAGGAGCCGTAACGGTAGGCGCATTCGTAACTCGATCGGCGACGCAAACGATTGGGGGACCAGCATCGTTTACCAGCCCTGGGCCAACTGCTGACGGACGGCAGAAACCTGAGATTAGCGCTCCGGGTTATTTTCTCTACTCCGCACGTTCAACTGACGTAACCGATCCGAATTTTGGAACAATCGGCACCGGATCGAATGCGCCGACCGACAGTACGCATTACACGGGACTTGCTGGAACAAGCATGGCAACGCCGGTAACAACCGGCTCAGTAGCATTATTGATCCAGTCGAGCCCAAGTCTCTCCGGGAGTGAGATAAAAAATCTGCTGACAACTTATGCAGTTCAGGACATCTTCACTGGGGCGGCGTGGGGTGCCCGGCTCGGTCTTGGGAAGGTGAATATTGCCAATTCTATTAGTCGATCTGGCGGGGGTTTCAAGAAGTATTCGATATCAGGACGCATGACAAATCAGGACGGCAGTAGCGTAAGTGATCTTCAGATATTCCTCTCCGGCTACCAAAGTGCCATGGCGAGGACCGACTCGGCCGGCAACTATAACTTTGCTGACTTAAGTGCCGGCGGCAGCTTCACTGTCACTCCTAGTTTTCAAGGGGGGAATATCAGTTACAGTCCTGGCGCATACACCTTCAATGGTTTGAGTGCAAATCAGACGGCGAACTTTGTACGCATCGTAGCCACTGGATTCGACATCAGCGGTCGTATCGCAGATGCAAACGGGAATGGTATATCAGGTATCCGTGTCGAGCTGCCCGGGTCAACTACTCCTAACGGGCTGCCGATTCTACCGGCGCAGACCGACGCCAATGGTAATTACATCTTTAGCCAACTCGCCAAGGGAGGCAACTACAACGTTACGCCTACGAGCCAGACTTACAGCTTCACTCCGAATGTAATCAGTTTCACGAATCTGAGCTCGAATCAGACCGCTAATTTCCTTGCCACAGCAAAGCCCACGCCGACACCTACTCCTTCTCCGATTCAGCTGATTCTAGACCAATCAGGACCGGATGCTAATCAAGCCGCGGCATTGGACTCCGTGCTATTCCTGAGAGATCCTTTTCAAGTTGTAAATAGCGCCGACCAACTGAATCCAGGCACCGATCGAAATACGAGATTGATTATCTTTGTTACCAACCTTCAACTCGCGCAAGGCGAACCTTCTTCCTCGGTCGTAGTTAATTTGACGGACAGCAACAATCAAAGCTACGACATAGCCGTGGAAGACGTGCGGCCTGTACTTAACTTCGGCTTTACACAGGTGATCTTCAGATTGCCCGACAATCTATCCGTTGGTACGTGTACTATCAAAGTAAAAGCACATGCCCAAGTGAGCAACGCAGGAACGATACGAATTAGGATTTAGCAAGTTTGGTCCGACAAGCATGTGATGTCTAAGAGTCCGCGCAAGCGCGGCACAAGTAGGACTACGCCTGGCGAGACTGTGTGAAGAAATCGAATGATGGCCCTCGACATCGGTATCATTATTTGAATGCTTGGTGATGTTGGTTATGGCTCTTGAGTTTGAAGGTTGAACCGACGAATCAGATTTTGCAGAAATTGTACTTTCGGCACGCTGTAGCTTCCAATTTGCACTTTCGGCAAAGGGATGCTTCCATTTTCACTTTGCGGGTAATTTCAGGTTACAGAAAAAGGGCGCTTTTTGCCGCTCTTGCGGAAGTCTTTTGCTTCCTATCGCGGCAAGCTTATAGTTCCAATTCACTAACGGCAAACTTATGGTTCCAATTTCGGTTCAGCAGATCGAAGCACAGCGCGTGAACATTCGCTTCGAGCGCGTGTCCATCTGCTTTTGAATTCGATCACGTTTGAACGGTGGAGTTGACGCGGCGGCGCGAATCAAAGCACCCTTCGCCGCACGAAGCAAGTTGCCAGAGGCGCTTCCGCCGCTCGCGTCCGAATTGTTAGCCGGCGGTCTGGCCGAAGCCGAAGCCGAAGGCGATGGGCCACTATCACTTGTGTTTCAGTCCATCTCGCCAGGCAATTACCTCGAGTTCGCCGCGGACGGCTTCTTCGACCGTAATGACCGGATGCACCTCGAATACGAAAGCAGGAAGCATCGAACAGAATTTGTGAATGGTCACCGATCATCACATTCCATCAGCATATGCCCACCCCACTCACCGACTCGTATTACGAAGAATTCGATCTTGAAATTGGCGGGTGCCTTCCATTGACCGAATACCTCAAGGATTCGCTTCTGGGCATTCTCGTACTCCATGGGC
>Ga0070708_100001804_pt1 | contig 16446 bp, 15 predicted proteins | sample KBSK5503metaG_FD_65469 | JGI IMG/M metagenome (GOLD analysis project Ga0070708, IMG submission 65469) | Corn, switchgrass and miscanthus rhizosphere microbial communities from Kellogg Biological Station, Michigan, USA - KBS K5-50-3 metaG | ecosystem: Host-associated > Plants > Roots >... | reverse complement strand
ATCGACCAGATTCCGGATCCGGAACATGATCTCGGTGCGCCTCGACAGCGACGTCGCGCGCCAGGCAGGAAACGCCGCCCTGGCCGCCGCGACAGCGGCATCAACCTCCTCGACCGAGGCGAAGTCGACCTCGCGGGCGATCGTGCCGAGCGCGGGGTCGAACACAGGGCCGCGGCGCCCGGAGGTGCCCGCGACACGCCGCCCGCCGATCCAGTGCGGGACGACGGTTGTCGCGGCCGGCGCCCCGGCGCGCTCGGTGGTGGGCTCGGCGACCTGGGTCATGGCGATGCGTCCTCGGTTTGGGCGGCAGGGTGCCGTTCGTGTGTTCGAGACACTCTACCGCGCCCTGCCAGCGGGAGGGCACGTCAGGCAGGCCGCGCGTCCACCTCCGGGCGCGGCTCGATCGGTGAGTGCAGCGGAGCCCGCCACCGCTCGACGAAGCCGACGACGGCGACAGCCAGCACGACGATGGAGAGCACCTGGTCCGCGCGCAGCGGCCCCAGCACGCCCGGGTCGCGCCAGGTGAAGGCGACGAGGAACCGCGCGACGGCCCACAGGCCGAGCGCCACGAAGATCGCCGCACCATCGAGGCGCGCCACGACCTCGAGGCGCGACGCCGCGACGAGCCCGAAGATCGCGAGCGTGACGAGGATTGCTTCGTAGGCCTGGGACGGGTGCGACGGAATGGCAGGGGCGAGCGAGCCCCACGGGCCGGGGCCGTCATAGGCCGTCGCCCAGGGGAGGTCGGACGGCGCGCCTTGTCCCGTACCGCCGAGGATGCTCACGAGCTTGCCGGCGGCGAGCACGAACAGCACCGGGAGCGCCGCGGCATGCAGCCACCGCCCAACCGGGGCGCCGAGGAGGCGAGCGATGAGGCCGCCGGTGAGGATCCCGAGCGGCACGGCGAGGCTGAGCGTCAGGCCGCCCTGGGCGGGATCGACGATCGCGCCCGGATTCGCCGCGTAGTAGTCGATGTGATCGAGGACCGCGCCCAGCCGGCCACCGACGATGGCGCCGGGAACGGCTCCCACCACCATGAAGACGAGGTCATCGACGCGCAGGCCCGGCGCCGGAACATAGGGCACGATCGTCGGGACCTGTGAGCCGATCCGCGCCGCGACGGCCAGCCCAATGAAGACGACGACCCCGAGGGCGATCGTCTCGAATGTGACGGAGGCCGTGTCGCTGAGGCGCAGGACCGGGTCGAAGGACAGCGAGATGACCGCGAGCGCCACGGACCCGAGTCTAGTGGTCTCGGCGCCGCCATCGAGCGGCGATGGTCAGGCCGGCAGCTTGTCGACGAGCTCCTGGACCGCCGCGGTCGACTTGTTGAATGCGGCCTGCTCGTCGGCCGTGAGCTTGATCTCGATCACGCGCTGGAGCCCGCCCGCCCCGAGGACCACGGGCACGCCGACGAACAGGCCGTCGACGCCGTATTCGCCTTGGAGGTATGTCGCGCACGGCAGCACGCGCCGCCGGTCGCGCAGGATCGCGTCGACCATCTCGAACGCCGACGCCGCCGGCGCGTAGAAGGCCGAACCCGTCTTGAGCAGCGCCACGATCTCCGCGCCGCCGTTGGCGGTCCGATCGACCAGCGCCTGGATGCGCTCGGCGGACAGCAGGTCGGTGATCGGGATGCCGGCAACGGTCGAGTAGCGCGGCAGCGGCACCATCGTGTCGCCGTGGCCGCCGAGCACGAAGGCGCTCGTGTCCGCGACGGACACGCCGAGCTCCTCGGCGATGAACGTGCGGAACCGCGCCGAATCGAGCACCCCGGCCATGCCCAACACGCGCTCCCGAGGGAACCCGGATGCGCGCATCGCCACATGGCACATCGCGTCGAGTGGGTTCGTGACCACGATGAGGACCGCGTTCGGCGACTGGGCCGCCGACGCCTCGACCACTGCCTTGACGATGCCCGCGTTCTTCATGAGCAGGTCGTCGCGGCTCATTCCTGGCTGGCGCGCGAGGCCGGACGTCACCACGATCACGTCCGAGCCGGCCGTCGCCGCGTAGTCGTTCGAGCCGACCACGCGGGCGTCGTGCCCGACGACCGGGGCCGCCTCGGCGAGGTCGAGTCCCTTGCCCTGCGGCAGCCCCTCGACGATGTCGACGACGACCACGTCGGCGAGACCCGCCTCCGCGATTCGTTGCGCCGTCGTCGCGCCGACATTGCCGGCGCCGATGACCGTGACCTTATTGCGGGCCATTCCGCAGCCTCCTCCACTTCGTATGCTTCCGCCTCGGGGCGCCCGTCGCGGAGCGCCCAGGGAGGGATCAGATCGTGTCGTCCGCCTCGCTGCCGGTCGCGGCGCTCGTCGTCATCGGCATTCTCCTCGTCGTCCTCGGCCTCTTCGCCTCGGCGATCCAACTGACGTATGTCGGCATCGGCGCGGTCATCGTCGCCGGCGTCCTGCAGGTCCTCGGCCAGCGCAGGAGCTGAGGCCCTGGGGTCGGCTGATCGTCAGCCCTCGCCCGGCGCGGAGACCTTCACTTCGCCGACATCCTGAAAATCGACGGGGCCCGCGCGACGCACCGCCGCGCTGACGCCGCCGGCGTAGACCGCGAAGTTCTCGTGGAACATGTGCCCGATCCGCTTCGCCGCCGCGTCGTAGGCGGCCGGGTCGGACCAGGTGTTGCGAGGCACGAGCAGCTCGTCCGGCACGCCCGGCACCTTCGTCGGCACGGCGACCCCGAAGACCGGATCGGTGATCGTGGGGACGTCGCGCAGCTTGCCGTTGAGCGCCGCCCGAACCATGTTCCGGGTGTGATCGATGTCCATGCGATGGCCGACGCCGTACGGACCGCCGGTCCAGCCTGTGTTCACGAGCCACACGGGCACGTCGTACTGCTCGAGCCGGTCCATGAGGAGATGGGCGTAGACGCCCGGATGACGCGGCAGGAAGGGCGCCCCGAAGCCGGCTGAGAACGTGGCGGTCGGCTCCTTGATCCCGATCTCCGTGCCGGCCAGTTTTGCCGTGTAGCCGCTGATGAAGTGGTAGGCGGCCTGCTCACGCGTCAGGCGCGAGATCGGCGGCAGGACCCCGAACGCGTCGGCGGTCAGGAACACCACGTTGCGCGGCGTGCCGGCGATGCCGGTCGGGTCGGCGTTGCCGATGAAGTTCAGCGGATAGGCACCGCGCGTGTTCTCGGTGAACCGCTCCGAGTCGAGGTCGAGCTCACGCGTCGCGGGGTCGATGTCGACGTTCTCGAGGATCGTCCCGAAACGCCGGGTCGTCGCGAAGATGTCCGGCTCGTACATCGGCGAGAGGCGGATGGTCTTGGCGTAGCAGCCGCCCTCGAAGTTGAAGACGTAGTCGCTGCCCCAGCCATGCTCGTCGTCGCCGATGAGGCTGCGCAGCGGGTCCGCCGAGAGCGTCGTCTTGCCCGTGCCGGAGAGGCCGAAGAAGACAGCCGAGTCGCCACCCTTGCCGACATTGATCGAGGAGTGCATCGGGAGCACGCCCTCGTCGGGCATCAGGTAGTTCATGACCGTGAACGCGGACTTCTTGATCTCGCCCGCATACATCGTCCCGACGATGATGATCTCCATCCGCTGGAGGTGGACGAGGATCGCCGTGCCGGTCCGGGTGCCCTCGGTCGACGGGTCCGCCTGGAACGACGGGACGTCGAGGATCGTGAAGTTCGGCGCGAAAGCAGTGAGCTCCTCGGCAGAGGGCCGGCGGAACAGGTTGCGGGCGAAGATGCTCGCCCACGCGGTCTCGGTGTAGACCCGGAGCGAGCGGCGATGCGTCGGGTGCGCCCCGATGAACATGTCCTGGCTGTACAGTCGCCGCTCCGAGAGGTAGGCCATCAGCCGGGCGCGGAGCCGGTCGTAGTGCTCCTCGCTGATCGGGTGGTTCACGTCGCCCCACCAGACATTCGCCTCGCTCGATGGCTCGCGGACGATGAACTTGTCCTTCGGCGAGCGGCCGGTATGTGTCCCGGTGCTGACAACCAGCGGCCCCTCCGCGGCGATCAGCCCCTCGCCATCGCGGACCGCGGCCTCATACAGAGCGGCGGTCGAGAGGTTGGCGACGATCTTGCCGGCTCGGATGCGCGCGCCCGCACGAGGCGCACGGGTACTCGGGGGTTCGGTCGAGGTCCGGGTGATGGCGGTCATGCGGGCGTCGGTCTCCTGCTCGGACGTCCCGAATGGCTCGGGGCGTCGTGCTTCGATCCCGACCGGCCGCGCGTGACACCGTCCCGAGGGCGGTGGGAGTCGGCTTCCGCAGTCGTTGTTGGGCGAGATGCTAACACTCGACCCTTCGGTCGGAATGGGCCGAAGGTCACCTCGCTGTTACAGCGTCGCGCCGGACTCCGTTTGCGTGTCGGCAAAGTTCAGGAACTCGATCTCCGGCGGCGGATGGCCGGCGCGTTCGAGCAGGAGCGCGACGTCGCGTCGCTGCTGGGCGCTGTGCGTCAGGATGTGGAGCAGGAAGGTCGAGAGCGGGAAGCGATCCTTCGGCCCGAGATCGACGATCGCGTCGACCGCCGCCTGATCCAGGCCATCGAGCCAGGCGAGCATCTCGGCCCCATCCGATCGCCAGGCGGCCTCGAGGTCCTGCACGGTCGCGAACTGCTCCTCCGGCAGGTCGACGTCCCAGGTCTCGCGCGCCTCGCCGCGGATCCTCCGGCGCCAGCTGCGCTCGACATCAAGGGTGTGCACGAGGGTCCCGCGGACGCCCCGGTAGGAGATCTCGGAGGCCGCCGCGAAGACCTCGGTGGTAATTGATCGGCTCGCGGCGAGAAGCTGCTCGTTTGCCCAGTAGCTGTAGTCGAAGAGCCGGCGGAAGTCCTGCGGCGTCACCCTCGGCGCCGTCGACTACGCGGCATCGAGCGCCCCTCGGAGGTCCTCGATCAGGTCGGCGGCGCCCTCGATGCCCACGGACAGGCGAACGAGCGCCTCCGGCACTTCAAGGCGAGACCCCGCAACTGACAGGTGGGTCATGACCGCCGGCAGCTCGATCAGCGACTCGACGCCGCCAAGCGACTCGGCCAGGGTGAAGATCCGTGTGGATTCGCAGATGGCCACCGCGCGCTCGCGTGCCGATCGGCCGCCCTTGGCCGTGGGCACGAACGACACCATGCCGCCACCCGAGCGCATCTGACGTGAGGCGCACGCCGCCTGTGGGTGGGCGTGCGGCCCGCTCGCGAGCCCCGGGTAGGCCAGCCACTCGACGTCGTCACGCTCGGCGAGGAAGCGGGCGACCTCGGACGCGTTGGCGTTGTGCCGCCCGACCCGCAGGGGCAGCGTCCGGAGGCCACGCAGCGCGAGGAAGCAGTCGAACGGACCGGGTACGGCGCCCGCCGCGTTCTGGAGGAATCGCAGCCGGTCAGCGATCGCCGGGTCCCGCGTGACCGCGACGCCCAGGACCGTATCGCTGTGGCCGGCGAGGTATTTGGTGGCCGAGTGGAACACGATGTCCGCGCCGAGATCGAGCGGTCGTTGGAGGATCGGCGACGCGAATGTGTTGTCGACCACGAGCAGCGGCCGCGGCCCCCCGCCGTAGCGCTCTCGGAGCACCGCGGCCGCGCCGGCGATGTCCACCACCTTGAGCAGCGGATTCGTCGGCGTCTCGAACCAGACGAGTCGGGTTTTCTCGGACAGCGCCTCCCACATCGCTTCGGGATCCGCCGCGAGGTCCGCATAGCGCGTGGTCACCCCGTTCGGGCCGCGCACACGCTCGAGGTAGCGGAACGTGCCGCCGTACACGTCGTCGCCGACGACGACCTCGGTCTCCGGCCCGGCGAACTCGGAGATCGCCGCCGTCGCCGCGGAGCCGGACGCGAAGGCGATGCCGAAGCCGCCGCCCTCCAGCGCGGCGACCGCCCGCTCGAACCGGTCGCGGGTCGGGTTCTTGGTCCGCGCGTAGTCGTAGTCGTCGATCGGGTGCCCGACGCCCTCCTGGCGGTACGTCGAGGTCTGGTAGATCGGCGGCGCAACGGCACCGGTGAGCTCGTCCGGCTCCTGGCCGGCATGAACGGCGAGCGTCTCGATCGTCAGGTTCGGGTCGAGGTCCTCGGGCCGCATCGCGGGCATCATCGCAGACCGCGGTCCGGCGACGTGGCGCTTGCGAATAGTGCTACTATCAACGCGCAAGTTTCGAACCAAGCCACGCCAATGCAGCGCTGAAGGGACAACCGCCATGCTGCTTTCAGAACGACTGAACGTCTGGAAGACCGCCTACAACACCGCGAACCTGCCGGTCGGCATGACGGCGCCGCCGGACTCGGTCTCGAAGTGGCTGGTCATCACGCGCGCGGCCGTGTTCTCGATGACCGTGACGTCCGGCCTGATCGGCGGCCTGCTGGCCGTCGGCGCCGAGCGCCTGGCGCAGATCGGCGGCGGCGCGATCGGCGGCCCGTTCACCGTCAACTACGGCTTCCTCGCTCTCGCCGTACTCGGGCTCGTCGTTGCCCACGCGGCGAACAACATGATCAACGACTACTTCGACCTCGAGGGCGGCATCGACACGGATGACTACGTCCGCGCCCAGTACGCCCCCCACCCGATCCTGTCCGGCTGGGTGACCAAGCGCCAGCTGGCGACCGCGATCCTGATCGCGAATGCGATCGACCTCGCGATCCTCCTGTTCCTCATGAGCCAGCGCGGGCCGGCCGTGGCCCTGTTCGCCCTCGGCGGGCTGTTCGTGAGCGTGTTCTATGTCGCGCCGCCGATCCGCCTCAAGTGGCATGGCCTCGGCGAGCCGGGTGTGTTCGTCGTGTGGGGCCCGCTCATGGTCGTCGGCACGTTCTTCGTCGCGACCGGCCAGATCCCGGGCTGGGTATGGATCGCCTCCCTGCCCTACGCGATCCTCGTGACGACCGTCCTGTTCGGGAAGCACATCGACAAGATCGAGGCGGACACGCGGATCGGCGTCCGCACCATGCCGGTGATCCTCGGCGAGCGGCGGGCGCGACTCGTCGCACAGGGCCTGATGATCGCCTTCTATCCGATCGTGCTCGGCGCGGCGCTCGTCGGCTGGATCGGGCCGTGGGTGGCCCTCGTGGTCCTCGGGCTCCCGAGGCTGTGGTCAGTCCTGAAGGTCTTCAACGAGCCGAAGCCGGACGTCCCGCCGCACAGCTATGTCGGCTGGCCGCTGTGGTTCGTCGGCCAGGCGTTCATCCACACGCGGCGCGCTGGTGCGCTGCTGATCCTGGGCCTGCTGCTCAACGCGTTCCTGCCGGTCAAGCTGCCCTGGTTGTAGGCCCTGGGGGGCGGTCGCGCGTCGGGCTGCTGCAGTAGGGCTCCGCTCCGCGATCAGGCCGGGCGCGGCCAGTCGGCCTCGAACTCGAGCTCCAGGCCGTCGATCTCGTCCATGTGCGAGCCGGTCTGGGCGAAGCCGAAGCCGTCGATCAGCTGCAGCGACGGCACGTTGGTAGGCGAGACCGAGGCGATGAAGCGATGGACGCCGTGGGTCTCGGCCGCCCAGTCCAATATCGCGCCGACGGCCTCACGGGCATAGCCCTGGCGTCGATATGGGGCCTCGACCCGGTAGCCGACCTCGAGCCGGCCCTGGTCGTCGGGCTCGCCGTGGAAGCCGATGGTGCCGATGGCCCGCCGCTCGCCGTGCGCGTCGGCCAGGATCATCAGCCGCCCGAGCCACTGGCGGATCGATGGATCCTGGTCGACCTGGGCGAGGCGGTAGCGCAGGAAGTCCGCAAGGTCCTCGTCCAGCCCGGGCGAGATGATCGCGCCGGTCTCGCGGCTCGCAGCCTCGATGTCGTGCGCCGCGAGGGCGCGCATGCAGGCGATCGTCATCGAGACGAGCTCGAGGCGGGGCGTCCGGATGGATTCGACCGGCGGGTCGAGGTCGACCGCCCCTCGATCGGCGGCCAGGCGGCCGCCCGCGAGCGGGTCAGTCGCCACGCGGCGCGCGATGGGCGAGGTACTCGAGCAGGTCCAGCTTCGTCAGGACGCCTGCGGGTCGTCTATCGGAGACGGGCACGACCGCCGGCGCGCCTCCGGACAGCAGCCCGAACGCGTCGTCGAGCGACGCGGCCAGGTCGATCGTCGGCAGCGGCGGGTCCATCACCTCGCCGACCGTCCGCTCGACGACCGTCGGGTCGCGGTACGCCCGATCGAGCAGGCCCTTCTCGCTGACCGAGCCGACGATGCCCTCGACCTCGTTGCCGGCCGGCCGCTCGGAGACCGGGAGCTGGCTGATGCCGTACAGCTGCAGCAGGTCGATCGCCGCGCCCACGCGATCTGTGGTCCGGGCAAGTACGACGTCGGGCAGGTCCGTGCCATGGTGGCGGGCTCGTAGGACCTCGTCGACGCGGACGACCGCGCCAGTGGTGGTCAGGAGCCCGTTGGCCCGCATCCACTCGTCGTTGTACAGCTTCGAGAGATAGTTCCGGCCACCGTCCGGGAAGATCACGACCAGCACCGCGTCCTTCGCGGCCGTGCCGTCCTCGCGCATCAAGCGTCGGGCCTCGTCGAGGGCCGCGATGAGGGCGGTCCCGCACGACTCGCCCGCGAGGATTCCCTCCTCCCGCGTGATTCGCCGCGCCATCGCGAATGCGTCGCGGTCCGAGACGCGCACCCAGCGGTCGACCATCGCCGGGTCGTACGTGCCCGGGAAGAAGTCCTCCCCGACGCCCTCGGTGAGGTACGGCCGTGCGGTGTCGCCGGACAGCACGGAGCCCTCGGGATCAGCGCCGATGACAATCAGGTCCGGGTTCTTCGAGCGCAGGTAGCGCGCTGTGCCCGTGACGGTCCCGCCCGTCCCCACGCTCGCGACGAAGTGGGTGATCCGGCCCTCGGTCTGCTCCCAGATCTCGGGCCCGGTCGTCTGCTCGTGGGCGATCGGGTTCGCCTGGTTCCAGTACTGGTCCGGCTTGAATGCGCCGGGGATGTCGCGGGCCAGGCGCGCGGCGACCGAGTAGTAGCTCTCGGGGGACTCCGGCTCGACATTGGTCGGGCAGAGGACGACCTCGGCGCCGTATGCCCGGAGCAGCGCTTGCTTCTCGACCGACTGCTTGTCGGCCATGACGAAGATGCAGCGGTAGCCCTTCAACGCTGCGGCGATGGCCAGGCCATGCCCGGTATTGCCCGACGTCGGCTCGATGATCGTGCCGCCGGGCCTGAGGAGGCCGGCCTTCTCGGCTGCCTCGATCATCGGCAGCCCGATGCGGTCCTTCACCGAGCCGCCCGGGTTGAGCGTCTCGAGCTTCGCCAGGAGCAGCGGCTGGCTTTCCAGCGGCCCGAGGTCGCGTGGGATCCGCGTCAGCCGGACGAGCGGGGTGTCGCCGACGAGGTCGAGAATGGACTCGGCATACTGCATCCGGCCGAGGATATCGGGCCGGGGCATGGGGAGGGCCGGATAATGCAGTCGCGAACGTGATCGGGATCACTGCGGCTGTCCTCGCAGGGATCATCCATGCGTGGTTCTTCGTGCTCGAGAGCCTGTGGTTCATGCGGCCGAGCGTGTACGGCCGTTTCGGTATCGCGTCGGAGGCCGACGCGAAGGTCGTCCGATCGTTTGCGTACAACCAGGGTTTCTACAACCTGTTCCTCGCGGTGGGTGTCGCGATCGGGATCGCCCTCGTTGCGCTCCACGAGCCGGTGGCCGGCGAGGCGATCCTGCTGTTCTCGTGCGGCTCGATGATCGCGGCGGGTGTGGTCCTGTACCTGCACAATCCGCGCTTCCTTCGGGCGGCCGCGATCCAGGTCGTGCCACCGCTCATTGCGATCGCGGCGATCGTCCTGACGGGCCTGACCTCGCGCTCGGTCTAGCTCGTCCTCGAGCTTCTGGCTCCCGCGCTACTGCTCCAGCGGGCCCGGGCCGAGCAACAGCCAGGTGAGCCGACGCCGGAGGCGGCGGGGATGGGCCGGCGGATCGACCGTCCGCGGGTAGAGCTCCTCGACGACCGGCTCCAGCAGCGCCGCGAGCGCCTCCGAGGCGCGTTTGGCGAGCGCCAGCTCCTCGCGACTCTCCGGCACGGGCATCGTGCCGTCCCAGGCGTCGCCGAGCAGGTGGCGAACACTTGTCGGCGGCAGCACGCGCGATGCCATGCGCCGGCCGAGGTACAGCTCCTCCGTGCCGGCAAAGGCCAGCGGCACGATCGTCGCGCCGGTCCGCAGCGCGATCAGCGCCGCCCCCGGCCGAAACGGCCCGAGCCGGCCGACCGGGCCGTTCACCGTGCCCTCGGGCATCTGGACGAACACGGCGCCCGCCTCGACCACCGCCCGCGCCGACCGGACGTGGCTCTCGACGCCGAGGCCGCCGCGCCACACCGGGAGCAGCCCACCGAGGCGCCGAATCAGCCATTCGCGCGGGCGCGACGTGAACGTCGACGGTCCGCTCCCCAGGAACCAGCAGCGCGGCTCGACGGGAAGCGCATGCATGACCACGAATGGGTCCATCCAGCCGCGATGCGCACCGGCCACGAGGAGGTAGCCGCCCCGTGGCAGGTGCTCCTGCCCGGAGGTTTCGATCCGGAACCGGAACAGGCCGAACAGGACGAAGCGAGCGACGAGACGGATCAGGCGATAGAACAGCGACGCGCGCGCCTCGGGCTGCCGGCCGAGCCAGTCGAGACCCTCGCGGGCGCCACCGCGCGCCGCCGCCAGCGCCTCGGGGCGGAGCCGCGCCCGCGGTCGCTTCCGGGATGGAGCGACCGGCGGCTTCACTTCAGGGGCGAGGCTTCTTTGTCGGCGGTGTCCGTTTCGGCCTTGGGGTCGCCTTCGGCGTCGCGGTCCGCTTCGCTCGCGGGGTCGGCGTCCCGCGCTTCCGAATTCGCGTTGGCGCGGCTCGCTCGGCTGGTTCAATTGCCATCGCACCGGCCTCACCGACCGCGTCGCCTTCTACCTCGTATGTCTCGACGTCGTACATGTCCGCGTCGTCCTCGTCGATCGGGCGGCCCTCCGGGGTCGCCACGGGCGCGAGCGTTGGTGCGCCCTGGCGGCGCCGAAGCCAGAGCATCGCGATGCCCACGATCACGAATCCGGCGCCGAAGATCTGGGCGGTCGGGATGTCCGCGAGGCGCCAGTTGCCGATGCGCAGGAACTCGAGGATGAAGCGCGCCGCGCCGACCCAGATCAGCAGGATCGCGCCGAGGTCGCCGACCCGCAGCTGCGGCCGCGGGCGCGAAGACAGCCACACGAGCGTGACCGCACCGATCAGCGCGGACGTCGACTCGTACAGGAACAACGGGTGGAAGTGCGTCGCCAGTGGGTACGTCGCGCACGGGTACTCCACGACGCGGTGGGCGCAGTCGATCGCGATACCCCAGGGCAGGTTCGTCGGCGGGCCGTACAGCTCCTGGTTGAAGAAGTTGCCCCACCGGCCCGCGGCCTGCATCAGGAAGATGCCGGGCGCAACGATGTCCGCCCAGCGCCAGGCCGAGACGCTCCAGCGCCGGGCGAGGTAGACGAAGGCGACCCCACCGGTGACGAAGCCGCCGAACACGCCGAGCCCGCTGTACGGCGGCAGGACGATCTTCAGCGGGTCATTGGCGTAGAGCTGCCACTGATCGATGACGTGGTACAGCCGACCGCCGATCAGGGCGGCGATCGCCACGACGATCAGGCCGGTCCCGAGGAGCTCCGCGTTCTCGCCGAAGCGCCGCGCCTGGCGGACCATGATCCAGTACGCGGCCGCCAGCCCCACGGCATAGGCGATCCCGTACCAATACAGGGAGAGCGGCCCGAGCTGGAGTGCGACCGAGCTCGGCGTCCAGTCGATCATCGCGGCCGAGTGTACGCGGGGACCCGTCGCGGGCCCGAGCCCTATCCTTCCGGCCACATGGCGGAATTCCAGTGGTGGCTGCTCATCGTCGGGCTCGTCGCCGGCGGTGGGCTCGTCTACGTCGCGTCGATGGACGGCCGTCGGCGCGAGGAGGACGTCGAGGGGCTGGAGCGAAAGGCGGAGGCGACCTGGATCGCCGACCAGCTGGCGGCTCGAGACCGCGAGCCGATCCTGGATGCAGGCACGGTCGAGGCCGTGCTCCGAGTCCACCGCGAATACCTGTCGCTGCCCCCGCCCGACCGGCTCTTCGTCGAGGGCGACGACGCGACGGAGCCCGAGCCGTACGCCGGCTGGCGCGCCGACGGCGATCTGGACCTGGACCTCGACGCGCTAGACCGCGACCCCGATCGCCCGGCCAACGATGTACGTCACGATGGCCGCGGCCGCGCCGATGAGAACCTGGCGGCCGCCGCTGAACAGCAGGCTCCTGCCCGTGAGCAGGCTCACGCCGGCACCGACCGCGAAGAGCGCGGCGACTGACAGACCCAGCGCCCCGACGAACGCCGTGCCGCCCGTGGTGAGCAGGTACGGGATGACGGGGATCAGCGCGCCGATCGCGAACGCCACGAACGAGCCACCCGCCGCGCCCCACGCCGAGCCCAGCTCGTCGGGGTCGAGGCCCAGCTCCTCACGAACCAGCGTGTCGAGGGCGTGCTGCGGGTCCTTGAACATCCGCTCTGCGATGGCCGCCGCCTCGCCCTCCGTGAAGCCCTTCGCCCGGTAGACCTGGGCGAGCTCGGCCTGCTCCTCCTGGGGCATCGCTTCCAGCTCGGCCCGCTCGAGCGCGATCTGGCGCTCGAACAGCTCCCGCTGCGACTGCATCGAGATGTACTCGCCCGCGGCCATCGAGAACGCGCCGGCGAGCAGGCCCGCGATGCCGGCGAGGAGCACGAACGCGCCCTGACCACCGGACGCGCCGGCGATCCCCATGACGAGGGCGAGATTCGAGACGAGTCCGTCGGAGACGCCGAAGATGACCGCTCGCAGCGTCCCCGAGCGACCGGCGTGGTGCCACCGCTCGCTCGCCGCGATGTCCGAGGGCCGGTGGGCGGCGTGCCCCGGTGATCCCCCACCCCCCGAGAGGCGTTGCCAGATTGCCGCGTGCTCGCGCTCGTCGGCCGCGATGGCCTCGACCTCGGGCGACGCCTGCTCCGCGTACGTTTGCTCCTCGTCGCCCTCGAGCGCCTGGACCAGGTCCCGGACGGCGTGGGTCCCGAACATGCGCGCCACAAGCAGGATGGTGCGAATCCGCAGGCGAGGGCCGTCCGCCTCCGGCACGGTCGCGCCCAGCTCACGGAGCTTGCCGGCCCAGACGTCGGCATGCCTTCGCTCGTTGCCGGCGATCGTTCTGAAGGCGTCTGCCCGGCGTGGGTCCTTCTCGATTTGCGCCAGCTGGTCGTACAGGGCGATGGCGTCGCGCTCCAGCTTCAGGTTTTCGAGGCTCTGGGCGACGTCGATCGGGGCCATCACCCGAATCGTATCGGTCCGCGGGATCGATGCCGAGGGCCGAAGGGCTCTCCCTACAATGCCCGCCGATGCCGGGTCACCCGCCCGCCGAGGAATTTCCCTCGCCGCCGCTGCGCTGGTTCGGCGACGCGGACGTGCTCGCGTCGATGCCGCCGATCGAGGAACGCCTCGCGCTCGCGGAGCGGACCATGGTTGCACTGGCGAGCCCGGGGGCGAGTGAGCTGCCCTCGAAGATCGGGCTCCATCCGCGGCCGGCGGGCTCATTCGTTCACGCGATGCCCGCGCACCTTCGCGCCGCCGACCCGGCCGACGACCTGGTGGGGATGAAGTGGGTTGCCGGCTTCGGCGGGAACAACGCCCGGGGGCTGCCCGCGATCAGTGCCATCGTCGTGCTCAACGACCCCGAGACCGGCTTGCCCACCGCGATCGTCGATGCCGGGCCGATCACCGCGCAGCGAACCGCCGCGATCACGGGCGTGGCCCTGCGCCACTTCGGACCCCGCACGTCCACGCACGGCACGGCTCTGAGCGTCGCGCTCATCGGCGCGGGCGTGCAGGGCCACGCGCACGTTCCGGTCATCGCGGCCGTCCTGGCTGGCGCCAGCCTGCGGCTCTACGACCGACACCCCGATCGCGTCGGCGCCTTCGCTGACGAGGCACGGTCAATCGCCGGCATCGGTGGGGTGACGACACACGCGAGCGCTAGCGAGGCGGTCGAGTCAGCGGATGTGGTGATCACGGCTGCGTCGTTCGCGCCGCCCACCGAGCGGCAGGTGATGACCAACGACTGGCTCCGGCCCGAGGCCACGGTCATTCCCGTGGACTACGCGACCTTCTGTGCGGCGGAGGTGGCGCGCGAGGCTGCGCTGTTCCTCGTCGACCATCGGGAGCAGTTCCTCGCAAACCGCGACGCCGGCAACTTCGACGGCTACCCGGACCCGACGGCGACCCTCGGCGAGGCCATCCTCGCTGGCAAACGTCGGCCGGACGGGCGGGTCGTCGTCACCCATCTTGGTGTCGGGCTGGCGGATGTCGTGTTCGCGGATCACATCGTCCGGACCGCCATCGCGGCTGGTCGCGGGACTACCCTTCGTCGCTGAGGAGGGAGCGGATGCGCCGAGCCGGGGGCCTGGTCGTGCGAGCGCTGTCGCGGCTGATCCAGCTCGCCCTCGTCCTGGTCACGCTCGTCCTCGTCGTGGTCATGGTCTTCGGCGCGATCACGACCCAGCGTGGCTGGCCGCAGACCACGGGCACGATCACGCTGCCGTTCCTGAACAGCCAGGCGCAGGTCATCCGCGACCGCAACGGCATCCTCCAGATCACCGCCGACGATCCGCACGACCTGTTCATGGCGCAGGGCTATGTCCATGCCCAGGAGCGCATGTGGCAGATGGAGATCTCGCGCCGAATCGGCGCGGGCCGGCTCTCGGAGCTCTTCGGGTCGAGCACGCTCGACACGGATCGCTACGTGCGGACCCTCGGCTGGCGGGTCGCCGCGCAGCGCGACCTCGATGCCATGTCGCCCGATACGAAGGCGATCCTCGAGGCCTATTCGGCCGGCGTCAACGCCTGGATCGACGAGCACAACGGGCGGCTCTCGACCCCGTTCGTCTTCGCCGGGCTCAAGGCGGGGATCGGCGGCGTTGGCGGGTACACACTCGAGCCGTGGACGCCCCTCGACACCGCGACGTGGCAGAAGGTCCAGGCGTGGTCGCTCGGAGGCAACCTCGACACGGAGGTCTTCCGGCTCCTCGCCGATGCTCGGCTCGACAGCCAGGCCAGGACCGACGAGCTCTTCCCGGCGTATGACTCCACGGCGCCGGTCATCACGCCGACGGGTCTCAAGGGCTCGGGCGGGGCCGGCGCTCCGGGCGGCAGCGCGGCAGCGAGAGCGCAGAGCGTCACGGAAGCGACCGCGGCGCTCGCTCTGAACCCCGGGGACGAGGCGGCACTCGCCGACATCGCGCGGATGTCGTCCACGGTTGTCGCGCTGGCGGGCCTCGATCGCGGCGACGGGCTGGTCGGCAGCCACGGCGTCGGGTCGAACAACTGGGTGGTGTCGGGCGATCGGACGCAGAGCGGGAAGCCGATCCTTGCGAACGACCCGCACCAGGGCTTCTCGATGCCCTCGGTGTGGATCATCAACGGCCTGCACTGCCGCCAGGTAAGCGACACCTGCCCGTGGGACGTCGCGGGCGTGACCTTCTCGGGCGCGCCCGGCGTGGTGCTCGGGCACAACGCGCACATCGCGTGGGGCGCGACGAACGTCGGCCCGGACACGCAGGACCTGTTCCTCGAGAGCGTCGACAAGGCCGACCCGACCCGCTACATCTTCAAGGGCCAATCGGTCCCGTTCGCGGTCCGGCACGAGACGATCAAGGTCGCCGGCGGTGCCGATGTCGAGCTCGACGTTCGATCGACCGGGCACGGCGTTGTGCTCAGCGACGTCGACGGGCGCCTGAAGGACGGACCGGTGCTCAGCCTCCGCTGGACGACGACCGCCGAGACCGACCTCGCGCTCGAATCGTTCTTCAAGATCGATGTCGCCACCAACTTCGACGAGTTCAAGGCCGCGTTCGACGGCTATGGCTCGCCGTCCCAGAATTTCGTCTACGCCGATGTCAAGGGCCACATCGGGTATGTCCTGCCGGGGCTGATCCCGCTGCGCGACCCGGCCACGCCTGCCCCGGCCTGTGCCGCCGCCACCTGCATCCCGACCTACGATCACGGCGACCGGGTTCGCGACGGCGCCTCGGGCACCGAAGAGTGGGTCGGCTACGTGCCGCGCGACGCGCTGCCCTGGCAGCTCGACCCCGCGGGCGGCCAGATCATCAGCGCGAACAACGCCGCGGTCGACGGGCAGTACCCGTACTTCATCGGCGACGACTGGGATCCCGGCTACCGGGCCGCACGGATCAGCGAGCTGCTCGGCCAGATCAAGGCCAAGATCACCGTCGACAACATGCGCTCCATCGAGATGGACACGCAGGTCCCCAGGGCGACTTCCATGATCCGCGCGCTCATGTCGCTCAACCCGAACCCGGTCACCGCCGAGGGCCAGCTCCTCCTGCGGCGGCTCCGCGATTGGGACGGCGCATGCGATGTGAGCTCGTACGGCTGCGCCGCGTACATGACCGTCGAGCTGGCGCTCCAACGGGCGATCTTCGACGACGACCTCGGTCCGATCGCGCGCGACTATGTCGGCACGCCCTTCGCCTGGAGG
>Ga0070708_100001803_pt1 | contig 16453 bp, 17 predicted proteins | sample KBSK5503metaG_FD_65469 | JGI IMG/M metagenome (GOLD analysis project Ga0070708, IMG submission 65469) | Corn, switchgrass and miscanthus rhizosphere microbial communities from Kellogg Biological Station, Michigan, USA - KBS K5-50-3 metaG | ecosystem: Host-associated > Plants > Roots >... | reverse complement strand
GAATGACGACGCGCGTCGTCGCCTTGGTCGCGGTCCTTTCGATCCTCATTCTGGTCGGCGCTTCGCCCGCGCTCGCTCACGAGGCCCGCAAGGTCGGACGCTGGAACTTCGATGTCGGATGGGAAACCGAGCCGACGTATGCCGGCTTCCCGAACGCCGTGCATCTTGGGCTCAACGACGCCAACGACAAGCCATTCCTCGTCCTCGGAGACACGTTGAAAGTAGACGTCACATCCGGCGGAAAGACGACCATGTATGCCTTCGAGCCCGCGTTCGAAGGAGATGAGGGGCAGCCGGGCGTGTATCTCGCCGGATTGATTCCAACGCGTCCAGGGTCCTACGCGTTTCGGATCTACGGCACGATCAAAGGCGACAAGATCGATCAGTCGTTCACGTGCGGAGAACAGACTTTCGACTGCGTGAAGGATCCGAGTGAGGTTGAATTCCCGGCGCAGGATCCTTCGAACGCGGACCTCGCACGGGCGATGGCCAAAGCATCGGATCGAGTTTCGGCGCAAGCCAAGGACGCCAACGATGCGGCGAAGCTCGCCAAGACCCTCGGCTACATCGGCATCGGGCTGGGCGCACTCGCGCTGATCGTCGCGCTCGGCCGCGGACGGAGGTCGAAGAAGACGGCCGCGTAGGCCGTCGAGCATCATGCGGCGCGCCGCGGTCGTCGTCCTGCTCGCGGGGGTGAGCTTGCTGCTGCTTTCCTCTGGAGCGTCGGCGCACGCGCTGCTTCGGTCATCGGTGCCCGCGTCGGGCGCGCAGCTCGATCGTGCGCCCGACGCGGTGACCCTCGTCTTCACCGAGGACCCCGAGCCTTCGCTTTCGGTGATCCACGTGCTCGACGTGTCTGGCGCCTCTTTCGAGAAGGGCCGGCCGCAGCCGGTGCCCGGCGATCGAGCGGCGTTGCGCGCCGCAGTGCGCGAACTTCCGAAGGGGGTGTTCACGGTCACGTGGCGCGTGGTGTCGCGGGTGGACGGTCACGTGACGGCCGGCTCGTTCGCGTTCGGCGTCGGGGTGCCCGTGATCGGAGCGCCGATTTCGACGAACGTGGTGCCGAAAACCCCGCCGCCCTCGGGCCTCGAGATGGCCGGCCGCCTCATGTTGTTCCTCGGGCTGATCGGGATCATCGGAGGCGCTTGGGTCGCCCTGAGCGCGTTCCGGACGCCACCCGATCCGGTCGTGCGCCTGGCGGCTTGGTCGGTGGCTTTCGCTGCCGCCGGCGTCGGGTTGCTCGGGCTCGAGCAGTGGCGCGCCTCATCCGGCTCGGGCGCCGGGTTCGCGATCTTCCTCAAGTCCCCCGTCGGGAGAGCGCTCGTCTGGCGCGCGGTGGCGCTCGTCCTTGCGGCAGTTGCGCTTCTCACCGCACGGCGAACCGGCGGCACGGCGCAGCGGCGTTGGTTGTGGCTCGCCGTCGCGAGCGGCGCGGGCCTCGTGTACGCGCACGTCTCGGCCGGCCACGCCGGGGCCGCGTCGCCGCGTGTAGCGGAGATCCTCGCGCAGTGGGTCCACGTCGTTGCGGCGTCGGTGTGGGTGGGAGGGCTCGCTGCCTTGCTCGCCGGCGTCCGCGGAGCGCCGGACGAAGAAAAAGCGTCGGCCGTCCGGAGATTCTCGACGGTCGCCGCGTTCACGATCGCGATCATCGCGGCGACCGGCGTCGTCCGGGCGCTCGGTGAGCTCAATCGGTGGAGCGACCTGTGGACGTCGGGCTATGGGATCGTCGTGATCGTCAAGTCGGGCCTGATCCTTCTTCTCGCCTCGCTGGGAGCGGTGAACCGGTACCGGAACGTTCCGCGCGTCGGGAGCGATCTCGGCGGGCTCCGGCGCGTTTCGCGCGTCGAGGTCGTCGTGGGAGTCGTCACGCTCGCGGCGGCGTCGGTGCTCGCGAGCCTCGCCCCTCCTGCGCCGGCGAAGGCCGCCACGGTCGAGCAGGCCGGCATCGTCACGGCCGGTGCCGACTTCGCCACGACGGTCCGGGTCAGGCTGACGGTGAACCCCGGCACGGCCGGGCCCAACCGGTTCGAGCTCCGCCTCACCGACTACGACACCCGCCGCCCGCTCACCGACGCGAAGGTCACGCTGCGGTTCCGCTACCTCGACGACCCGAGGATCGGGGGCAGCACTCTCGTGCTCGCGCGGGCCGGCAGCGTCTATCGGAGCGACGGGCTCAACCTGTCGATCGCCGGGCGCTGGCGCGTCGGCGTCCTGATCGAGCGTGGCACCAACTCGCTGGAGATCCCGCTTCAGATCGCGACCGCGTGCGTCACGCGCGCCATCCCGGGCGATCCGGTGATCTACGTCGTCACGATCGGTTCGGGTACGGCGCAGGGCTACGTCGACCCCGGACGCGCGGGCTTCAACGAGGTTCACGTGACGTTCTTCGACGCATCCGGCAACGAGCAGCCGGTGCCGGCGCTTCCGGCGATCCGCGGGTCCACAGGCGATCGCTTGCTGCCGCTCGTTGCGCGGCGGCTCGGCGCCGGGCACTTCGTCGCGGACGCCCAACTCACTGCGGGCGTGTGGCGCTTCGACTTCTCCGCCGACGCGAAGGGCGTTGCGCTTCGCGGCTGCTACTCCGATACCGTTCGAGCTTGATGGGAGGACCCATGAAACGTCTCGCGCTCGTTTTCATCGCCATGGCTTTGGCCTTGGCCGCGTGCAGCTCGAAGGCGGACAAGCCCAAGGCCTCGGTGTCGCCGACGCCCGGACGCATAAGCTCCACCGCGGTCTTGAAGATCCTCGCCCCGGCGCCGGGTGCGACGGTTCCGACGAGCGGGGTCGTCGTGAAGATCTCGCTGACCGGCGCGCACGTCGTGCCTTCGGGATCGACCAACCTCAAACCCGACGAGGGTCACGTCCACCTGAGCGTGGACGGCAAGATCATCACCTACACGGGGGGGCTGGACGTGCCGACCGGGCCGTTGACGAAGGGGCCGCACCTGCTCGAGGTCGAGTTCGCCGCGTCCGATCACGGGCCGTTCACCCCGCGCGTCATCCAGCAGGTAACGGTGGACGCGGAATGACGTTCTCCACGTATCCGGCGACGCGCGACGAAGGTGCGGATCGCGCGCTTCCGATCGTGATCGCGCTTCTGGGGTGTCTTGCTCTGGCCGCCCGGCCTTCGCTCACGTTCATCGCCTTCGGGGTCACGCTCGCCGTCGGCGCCGCCGGAGCTTTGGCGCCTCCGACGGGGGAAAGGCAAACGTCGGCGGTCGTCACCTGCGCCGTCACGCTCCTCGGGATCGCGGCGTTCGCAAGCGTGCGAGCCGTCGCGGCGGTTCCGCCGATGCCGGCGACGCTCGCGACCGGTTTCATGGCGATCGGTGCCGCCGCCGCCGAAGAACTGTTCTTCCGTCGGTTCCTGTACGGAGCGCTCGCCGGGTGGGGCCCCGCAATCGCCGTGGTCGTCTCGGCGATAGCGTTCGCGCTCGTGCACATCCCCGCCTACGGGACCGCCGTGTTCCCGATCGATCTCGCCGCGGGATTCGTCCTGTCCTGGCAGCGCTGGGCGACGGGTTCGTGGGTCTCGCCTGCCGCGTCGCACGCGGCCGCCAACCTGATGGCGATCCTGTGAAACGGCGCGCGCTGTGGGGAGCGGTCGCGCTGGGGGCGTACATCGCGGTCGTTGTCTGGATGCCGGGGAGCCCGTCGCGGCCGCTGTTCGACGTCAGCGGTCCGCCGCCGCCGTACCGCTGGGTGAATCCGCCGGCTCAATTCGCGACGGGAAACTCGAAGCCGGAATCCACGACGCACGATCTGATCCTCGGAGCCGTAGGGTCGGACGCGGCGAGCATCGCGACCGGGGACGGCCAGGCGGCGATGATCTTGAAGGAGGGAGCGTTCGCTCCTCGCAAGGGTGAAACGACCGTCGTGTTCAGGATCGATCCGCTCGATCCCGCGACGATCGGCGTCCCGCCGTCGGGATTGCGCTACGACGGGAACGCGTACCGCTTCCTCGCCGCGTACAAGAAGTCCGGCGTCGAGGCGAAGCTGGTGCAACCGGCGAGCGTGGTCTTGCAGTTCCCGATCGTCGCGACCGCGCTCCTGCGACGGGACGGCAACGCCTGGACCGACCTCAAGGCGAGCCCCTTGTCGGTAAGCCTTCAGGTGTTCGCGACGACAACGCAGCTCGGGGTCTTCGTCGCTGCTGGCCCGCCCATCCCCACCGAGACGCCCAAGAGCAAGCGGAAATTCCCGGCGGCCCTGGTGATCTCGCTCGGTGCGGCCGGCGCGGCGGTCATCGCGGGACTTTTCGCGCGAACCCGCGCCCGCAAGCGTCGCAAGCCCACGACGAAAACGACCGCGACGAAAACGACCCGGTAGCAGTTACGGACGAACGGCGCCGTTCCCGGATACGTCTGGAGGCGGCGGCGGCTCCAGCGGCATCTCCACCGAGAACGTCGACCCGCTGCCGCGCTCGCTTTCCACCCAGATCCTTCCCGAGTGCGCTTCGACGATCCGACGGCTGATGTAGAGGCCCAATCCGGTTCCGCGGATGTTCGCCGTGTCGGGCGTCCGCAGCCGCGCGAACCGCTGGAAAAGCATGCCCTGGTGCTCTTGAGCGATGCCGGTTCCGTGGTCGACGACCTCGACGGTGGCCGCCGACCCGTCGGCGTGCGCGCGCACGACGACGTCGGCGCCGTCGGCCGAGTAGCGGCACGCGTTCGAAACGAGGTTGTCGAAGACCTGCTTCAGGCGCTCGCGGTCGCCGGTCGCTCGCGGCAATGTTGCGGGGGCGTCGAGCGACACCGGATGCGACGGGTAGCTCGCCCGTGCCTCGGTCACGCATTCGGCCAGCAGCGCGCGCAGGTCGTACGGGGCGAACGCGTAGCTGAACGTGTCGGATTCCATGCGAGAAACCTCGAGCACGTTGTCCACGAGCGAAGCCATCCGATCGACCTGTCGAACGATCACGTCGTAGGCCTCTTGTCGTTTCTCGCCGGAGAGCACATCCGGCTGATCTCGCAGGATCTGCGCGAAGCCACGGATCGTGGCCATCGGGTTCCGGAGCTCGTGCGACACCATCGAAACGAAGTCGGAACGCATCTGGTCCATGAGCTCGAGCCGCTCGCGAGCCCGGCGTTCGAGCTCGAACGTGCGGACGACGGGACGCACGACGAAGATCGTGCCGACGATCCACGCAGCGACGAGCGCGAGCGCGCCCACGACGGCGAGCGCGAGAAGCGTCCGCCGGTAGATGTTGTTCACCTCGGCGAATGCGGTCGCGAGCGGCACGCCGACGGCGACCGAAACGTTTCCTCCGCCGCGCAGACGCTCGAACCCGTAGACGCGACGGACGCCGTCGGGCCCGTCGGCGATGATGGTCCCTTCACTTCGGGTGAGCACGCGCCGCGCCAGCGGAAGGTCGGGAACCGAGCGCCCGAGGTACTGCTCGGGATCAGGCGACCGCGCGAGGATCACCCCGTTCCCGTCGAGCACGATCGTCGATGAGCCGGCCGGCAGACGCGCGCGGGTCGTCACGTCTGCGAGCGACTCGAGCGAGAGCGCCGCGAAAATCACCGACATGGTCCGCCCGCGCGCGTCGAGCACCGGATATCCGAAGTTGAGCGTCGGGATGTGCGTCACGCGCCCGATCTGGAAGTCGCCGATCGCGAAGTCGCGCCCGGTCACGGCGGCGCGGAAGTACCCTCGGTCGGCGATGTTCACCGTCGTCTGCGTGGGGACGGCGCTGCAGTAGATGTCGCCGCGGAGATCAGCGGCGCCGAAGTTCGCGTAGCTCGGGAACCGCACCAGAAGATCCGCGAGCAGTTGATGGCACGCGGACTGTCCGCGGCGGATCTCGGGGATGCGCGCGAGGCCGGTCAGCAGCTGGCGTGCGCCTTCGATCGCCCGTTCGTGCTCGCCCGAGGTAAGCCGGGCCAAGCGGAGCGAGGACTCCTCGACCTGACCCGCGAGCGTGTCGCGGTTCTGCTTCGCGGTGAATGCGACGAGCCCCAAGGCCGGCAACACCGCGAGCAGAGCGAGCGCGAGCAGCCGCGCCCGGAGGCCCGCCGGGGACGGTCCCGCAACAGGAGACGAGGCCACGGACCGCAGTGTACCTTTCGTCCGGAAGCGCTCGAACCGTCCGCGGAGCCTGTGGTACGGTCCTCCGCGCCGTCGAACGGCACATCGACATGAGCTCGAACCCAACGATCCGAGTCGTCGTGGTCGACGACCACGAGATGTTCGCTCAGGGTCTGACCGCCGTCCTCGGCGCCGACCCTTCGATCGAAGTGGTCGCAACCGCGGGAACCGTCGAGGCCGGTATGGCCGCCATCCGGCTGCACACGCCCGACGTGGTGCTCATGGATTACGAACTTCCCGACGGCGACGGCGCTTCGGCGACCGAACGGATCAAGGTCGAAGCGCCCGAGGCTCAGATCGTGATGGTGACTTCCTTCGATGACGAAGGGATCCTCGTTCGCGCGATCGAGGCGGGCGCCTCCGGGTTCATCACGAAACACAAGGCCATCCAGGAAGTTGCGGCGGCCGTTCGCGCGGCGCACGCGGGTGAGGCGCTGATCTCCCCGTCGATGCTCGCGCGGCTCCTTCCGAAGTTGCGCCAGAACCCGCGCGGGGTCGGTGCGGACCTCACCGCGCGCGAGGTCGAGGTTCTGAAGTTGCTCGCGGCGGGGGTGTCGAATCAGCAGATCGCAGAGGAGCTGGTTCTGTCGCTCCACACGGTCCGCAACCACGTCCAGAACGTCATCACGAAGCTCGGCGCGCACTCGAAGCTCGAGGCCGTAGCGACCGCCGTCCGTGAGGGACTCATCCGTCACGCCTGATTCCTCCCTCGCTCTGTGCTTGCTTTGCTACGCGCGCACTACCTGGACTAGTGAATCTGCATCTGTTCGGCGGAGCCCCGGGATGGCTCAATAACGGAGGGAGCGACGGGGGTCGCTCCAAGGATGAGCGGGTGCCGTCGTGGTCGGGATCGCCAAAACCATACGCGTCGAGAGATCGCTGGAAGACCTCGCCGACCTCCTCGGCTCGCGGCCGCCGGAATGGCTTGCCGCCTTCGCGAGCATCGCCGCCCACACGGGCGACGCCGCCGGGGCTCGGAGCGCCGGCATCCTGAAGCACTCCCCGCAGCGGCGCGTTCGCCGGATCACGATCGACCTCACCGACGTCCCCCAGAACGACGAGCCGTCGCGTGTCGACGCGGGCGTCCAGTGGGAAACGAGCGGCTTCGGTTGGATGTTCACGGCGTTCGAAGGCCGCCTCGTCGCGGCCCGAGAGACCGATTTCTCGTGCACCGTCGCGATCGAAGGCTCATACCGCCGCTCAGGGACGGCCCCCGCCGATCTCGAGGCCGTCGCGGTCGCCGCGGATACCGCGGTGTCGATGCTCCTCACCACGCTTCGCGACGCGGTCGAAGAGCAGGCTCGCGCGAGCGTCTGAAACGGCGCTCCAAACTTCTGCGAGACGCCGGGCCCAGCGCTCCTAGTGCATCTGCCTCACGCAGAGTTGGCACACCTGCGGCTTCCGGCACCCATCCGGGTCGCGTTTTGATGGCCACGATGCTTCGAGTGCTGGAGCAGAGCCGACACCAGCGGGGGAAGAACCAGCGGGGGAAAGGCCTGCGGGGGATGGGACCGGAGGGGGAAACACCCGGTCCCGGCAGGAGAGGCCCCCGGTAACGGGGGCCTCACCACTAGGGCGGCGACGGAGGACGAGATGGAGCGGGTTCGCAAGAACGGGGTCACCTCTCCGCTCGTGCGCTACACGGGCGACGCGTTCGCGCCGTCGTCCGACACGTACCTCGTCGCCGACATCAAGACGTTCAACCACACGACCATGGCCGACTCCGGTTACGCGCCGACCCCCGTCGGTCGCGTCGCCGATCTCGGGCCGATCGCTCCGCTCGTGCTCGCCGCGATGTGGGAAGCCGCCTTCGCCTACGAAGCGGGCCCGCTGTCGACCTGGCGTAACTGAGCGTCGTTACGCGGCCGCTGAGGCCGCGCGCCGCTCCGCCGCTCGCGCCTGCGGGAACAGACGCAGCCTCGCCGGCATCGCTTTCACCGCAGCCCTGACCGCAGCGGTCGACGCCCGGAACGCGCGCTCCTTCGTGGAGCTCCAACGAAAGCCGTATCGCGCGCGGACCGGTTCCGGCAGCAAGCCCAGCGTGAAAAGCGTGAGCGGTGCGAACGCGGGCCTCGGCACGAACCTGATCTTCGGTGTGAGGACGGCCTGGGCCAGCTGACGGCCTTGCGCGCCGATCACCACGTCGTCGCCGCGCAACATCTCCGACCACCATTCGCGGAAACCGGCGATCGTCGGCGGCATCTGGGAATCGGGGACGCCGAGGATGCGGGCCACCTGGCACGACTCCTCGTAGTAGCGCTCGAGGTCCGAATTCGAGAGCGGCGCGAACAGCAGCTCGTAGGTGCGGATCGAAGTGTCGAACAGCGTCGCGTTTACCCAGGCGAGCAGTGACGGCTCCTGCGCGCTGTAAGCGGTCCCCGATCCGAACCGGCCCGTGTCTTCGGGGAGCGTGCCCTGCACGCGCGAATGCACCGCCCGGATCCCCTCCGCCGCTCGATGCGCGTCGTCCGTGGTGCCGAACACGATCGCAAGCGTCGCGTCGAGCGTGCGCCGGAGCCTTTTCAACGGATCGGCGCGGAAGTCGCTGTGATCCGACACGCCGGCCGCGACGAGCGGGTGCGCGACCTGCTCGAGGAGCGCACAGCCGCCGCCGAGCAGAAGAGCCTGTTCCCGGTTGACCCGCCAGGTGACGCTGCCGGGCCCGAACAAGCCCACATCGAGGGAAGCCACGCGCTCACGTTAGCGCGTCTCGGCTCCGGCCTCGCTTGGCGCGTGCCTCCTGGGCGAAAGCGTTCGGGAGGGGGAGAATGGTCCGCCATGGCGACCGACATCACCGAGGACGGGACCTCGCGGCAGGCCTCGCTCCTGCGTGCGTTTTCGTACCGTGATTTCCGGCTGATCTGGGGCGCCCAGATCCTGTCCGAGCTCGGCGACTGGGCCGCCCGGATCGCGCTGGGCGTGCTCGTGTACGCCCGCACCGGATCGACGGTCTTGACGGCTATGGTGACGGCTGCCGGTCTCATCCCGTGGCTCGGTCTCGGCCAGGCGCTGGCGTCGCTCGGCGACCGGTTCCCGCGGCGCAACGTGATGGTCATCTCCGACGTCGTGCGAGCCGGGTCGTTCCTCGCGATGACGACGGTCCGCCCCGCGTGGGCCCTGCTCGTCCTGGCGTTCGTCGCCGGCTCGGCGACGCCGCCGTTCGAGGCCGCGCGCGCGGCCGTGATCCCCGAGGCGGTGACCGAAGAGGGGTACGGCGACGCGCTCACGCTTTCGAACATCACGTATCAGGTCGTGCTCGTGCTCGGGTACCTCTTCGGCGGCGGTCTCGTCGCTTTGGTCGGCGCGAAGACGGCGCTCACCATCAACGCGTCGAGCTTCGCCGCGTCTGCTGTTCTTCTTGCGATGCTTCGCTCGGGGCGATTGGTGCACTCGGTGAGCACCGTCGGCGCGAGCCTCAAGACGGCTTTCCGGGTCATCTTCGGGGATCCATACCTCCGGCGCGCATCGGCGATCGCGACGATCTGCTCGAGCTGCGCGATCGTGGGTGAAGCGCTCGTCGTCGTGTACGTGCGCGAAAACATCTCGGCCACCAGCGACGGAGCGATCGGTATCCTCGCCGCCGCCGTTCCCGCGGGCACGATCCTGGCGTCGTTCCTCGTCCGCCGTCGCGGCGAGCACGCCGAGTTACTGCGCACGTCGGCGTTCGTCGTCATCGCCGGTTCGATCGGCGGGATCATCTGGTTCTTCATCTCGCCGCCGAACTACTGGGCGGCCGCGGCCTTCTTCTCACTCGGGATCACGTTCGCGCTCGCGATCCCCGTGTATGCGGTCATCGGCACGCGGCTCCCGGAGGAGTCGCGTGCGACCGCCTTCGGGCTCTTGCAAGGGATACTGCTCGGCGGCCAGGCGGTCGGGGCGTTGCTCGGTGGCGCCCTGGCGATATGGGTCGGTGCGGGACCCGCCTCCGCGCTCGCCCTCTTCCCGGCGCTCGGGTTCGCCCTCTACGCTTACCTGGTTCCGCCGGGTGGTCGGCTCGCTTTGCGCTGGAAGCAGTAAGCGTCACGCGTTCGCGCGTACCAGGAGAAGTCCGCGGCTTCGATCACTCGAGCCCATGCGGCGGAAACGGTTTCGATCTGCGCCATCACCTTCGCGCGGGCCGCGGCGGTCTTCGCAAGCGTCAAACGCTCCGCGTTGCGCCACGCCCCTTCGCGCCACGATTTCAGCATCTCGAGCGCGCCTTCCTCGTCGGCCGGCGACGGCTTCGCGTCGGCGAGGGAGATCAGCGGGTCGTAGCGCGCGGCGAGCTCGTCTTCGATGCCGTCGAGCACCGCCGAAAGGATCTCGTTGATCCGATTGTGATCGGGTTTGCGCGAGACGCCGTTCCCGTCGACGATTCCCACGGCGGCGAGCGCCACGGGCAGATCACGCTGGATGTGCGCGTTCATGCCGAGGAAGATGTCTTGCACGGCGTTCGTCCGGCCTTCCCGCGCCGCATCGAACGCGATCCGCCACGCCGGGGGCGCGATCCCGTTGCCATAGCGCTCGACGGCGTCGAAGTAGAGGTTCGCGAACGCGCGATCGAGCTGGATGATCCCCGCCTCGTCTGCGAAGAACGCCGGCTCTCTGCGGTCGGAGAGGTACTCCCGGAATCCTTGCGTCGTGATCAGGTAGGTGAGCGCGAACACCGCTCGGTGATCGCAGGCGTCGTCGAGAGGCGTCCACGCGTTGATCATCTGCCGGATGACGCCGTCGACACACGACGGCTCCGCCGGCAGGCAGGGCTGCAACGGCGACGCCGGCGGCGTCACGCCGGGCCGCGGCGGCAGCAGATCTGGCCACGGGATGTTCCCGAGCGGATGATCGGCCCAGGCTGAGAGCGGCGCGGCGACGGCGATCGCGACGAGGATGGCGGCCAGCTTTCTCACGATTGGTACTTCGCCGCGCGGTTCCCGTACTCCTATCGATTCACTCGGGCAGATCCGCGGCGAACGCGGCCACGAGGAGCGGTTCCACGAGCGGCTTCTTGTTGTCGTCGATCCCGAAGTAATCAAGCCCGAACTTCACGCGCTCGTACACCTCGCGCCACTCGAGATCCGAGCGGGTGCCCCGGTAGAAACCGCAGGCGAGATGGTAGAAGAGCGCCTCGACCAGGAACGCCTGGTAGTCGGTGACGTCGTCGGCGTACGAGAACACGGCGCCCGTCGTGCTCACGCGCAGGAGCTGCTCCATGATCGCGCGTTCCTTGCCGAGCTGACAGCATGAAAGGAACAGCGCGTCGGCGCGCAGGGCGGAAAACATCTTCTGTGTGTCGCCTCGCCGGAGGTCGAGCGACTCGCCGTCGGTCAGCCCGATCGATGTTCCGCGCCTGCCCGCTCGGCCGTGCGCGACGATGTGGATCACGTCGAAGCGACGGCGCTCCCGCGCGTGCGCGAGGAACTTCGCGAGATCCGCTCGCGAGTGGATCGAGTTGGCGATGAAATCGAGGTCGCCGAAGTTTTCGAAGAACTCCTTGAGGAAGCGGCTCTCGGACCGCTCCGATCGGAGGTCCGCGTCGAGGTGCGTCTCGAGCAGCATCACGCGCATGCGGCGGGGCTTGCGCGCGGGAGTCATCCCGGGCTTGTTCGCAGGACGAACGACGACGGGCTTCGACGGACCCTGGCCGGACGGGTCAGGCGCCATACTTCTGAAGGCGTCCCGCGTGAGCCAGCATGATCGGCATCAGCGTCTTCGTCGGACGGATACCGAGCGCGCCGCTCGCGCACCACCGCTCACCGAACCGGTCGACCTCGTCACGCTGCCGCCGCGTCGACCACAAGAGCGTCGGAACAGGGTGCCACGAATGTGCCGCCATCTGCGTGGGCGTCGCGTGATCGCCGGACACGACGAGGACGTCCGGGTTGAGTGCGCGCAAAGCCGGGACCGCGGCGTCGAGCAACTCGATCGCCGAAACCTTGCGGGCGCGGTCGCCGTCCTCCCCGGCCGAATCCGTGGGCTTGTGGTGGAGGAAGAAGTAGTCGTACCGCTCCCAGCCCTCGCGCATCGCGCCGATCTGTTCGTCGAGATTCTGCGGACGCGCGAACGAGATATCCATCCCGACGAGCCGCGCGATGCCGCGGTACATCGGGTAAATGGCGACGGCCGCCGCGAGGAGCCCGTAACGCTCGCGGAAGGATGGAAGCTCACGGTGGGTGTCGAACCCCCGCAACAGGATCACGTTCGCCTTCGGCTGGTCCTTCAGCAACGCGCGGATCTGCGCGTCGAGCTCGGCGATGATCTCCGCGGTGCGTTTCGCCTGGGGGTCGAGCGGCTTGGGCTCGAGGGGAGGGACGCCCGCTTGTTGCGGGTCCGTATCGGACACTCGCGGATCCAAACCCTCGCCGCGGAGCACGACGAGCACGCGATGCTCTCGTTCGTGCCGGAAGGACACCTCGACGCCGGCTCCGAGCTTCACCTCGCGCTGCAGCAGGTCGATGAGCGCGCTCGCTTCGGGATCGGGGATCCGCCCGGCGCGCCGGTCGAGGATGTTGCCCGCCGCGTCGAGCGTCGCGAAGTTTCCGCGGGCCGCGACGTCCCCGGGCAGCAGCTCGAAATCGAGACCGGCCGCGCTCAGGGCCCCGCGTCCGAGCTCGAAGACCTCCGGGTCGTAACCGAATAGCGCGAGGTGGCCGGGCCCCGAACCCGGCGTGATGCCGGGCCCGACCGGCTCCACCAAGCCGGTGATCCCCTCGGCCGCGAGCGTATCGAGGTTCGGCGTGCGCGCCTCCTCGAGCTCTGTCGAGTTTTCTTCGTCTGCGTACCCGCCGAGCCCGTCCATGACGACGAGCACGATCTTCGTGCTTGCGTCGCGTTTCGCGAGCGGGGCGAGGTCCATGGGACAGATGCTACCGGGACATACGTTCCCGGGAGTCGCGCGCCGCCCACCCATAGATGCCCTTCGCCATGAGGGACGGCTCCTCGGCGACTCGGGCTTCGTACACCTCCGCACGCACGGCGTGCGCCTCTTTGTTGCCGGGGTCGGCCAGCGCTGCCGTTTCGGCGAGGTGGGAGGCGAGCCGCAGATGCCCTTCGGCGAGGAGCTCACGGGCGCGCGCCGCGATGCGCTCGACGCCGCCGGCAAGAGCGGCGAGTTCCTGAGCGACACGCTCGTCGGGGGCCGGCTTCAGCCGTGACGGGTTCCCGTCGTACCACCCGCCGTAGTATCGCCAGACGTTGTGCAGGATGAACTCGGGGTCGTCGTAGATCGGTCGCAGGTACGGTTTGGTGATGAGCCGCTCCGGCGGCGCGACGGTGTGGATGATCTCGTCGAGCGTGGCGCCCGCGTTCATCAGCTTCACCGTCTCGTCGTGGAGGAACTCGAGAAGCTCCGCGGTGTCGTTCAGCGTCTGCGCGATGCGGTCGGCGCCGAGCACCGGGAAGCCGTGGCCCGGCAGCAAAGCTTCGGCGCCGAGCCCGGCCATCTCGCGGAGCGCGCGGGCCCAGTCCCCGGGGTACCGCTGCACCTTCTGAGGGTTCCCGCAGTTCGGCGTTCCCCAGATCATCATGTCGCCACAGCAGATCAGCTTGCGGCCGGGGATCCATGTCCAGGTGTGGTCGTCGGTCTCGCCGCGGGCGTGGTGGAGCTCGAACCGTTCGCCGCCGGCGTCGAACGAATGGACGTCGCGATACGTGTCGTCGGGATAGCGGTACTCGGTCGGCCACGTGAGTTGCGAGATACCGAACTGCCGCCGGTTGATCCACGCGTTGTACTCGGCCGTGAGGACGTAACGATCGAAACGCGGTGGGACGTTCTCGTGCGCGACCACGCGCGGCGCCGGCCATCCCTTCTCGGCGGCTTCCTCCTCGAATGGGGCGGTGCCGAAGACGTGATCGATGTGACCGTGCGAATAGACCGCGGAGTGGAGACGGTCCGCCGACCACGCGCGGATCGAGGTGTGGATGTTTCGTGCCAGGAAGAAGATCCCGGTGTCGACGAAGACGAGCCCGTCCTCGGTGGCGATCGCGTGGACGTTCGCCAGGCTCGACACGGTCGCCACTCCCGGAGCAACCTCGGTCAGGAGGCAGTTCGCGGCCCACGGCGAGGAGAAGGGGTTGTGCTCTTCGATCGGCATCTCGCCGCGCCAAACCTTGTCGGCGACTTCGATCAGCCCCTCGGTCACGGCACCCTCCCCGCTCGGCGACGGGCAAAGGGTACGGCCGCGGAGCTCAGTCGGGCACTTCGACGCGAGGTTTCGCGAGGCGGGACGCCGTCTTCTTCGGATAGCCGGATGCGACGAGTCCCTTCACCTTGTCCCGGCGGTGACGACCCGGAAACGCGGCGTCTTCCGCCTTCTCGAGGGCCTCGCGTCCCGACGCGGCGTCGAGCGTCACGATCCTCGTCGCCTTGAGCTCGATCAATACCTGGTAGCGCATGCGACTGAATCTATCCATTCGAACGAACTTCGTGCTGCGGACGAGTTACCCGTATCGGGCGGGGGGCGCTTGGAAAAAGGACGGGGGGCCGAGCTCGGGGGTGCGGCAAGGCCGGTGCGGCAATGCTGCCCTGACCGCGGGGGGGCCCGGCCCCTCCGTCACGCCCACTTTCGGTGTTTGCGAGAGCACTTCCTACAGGACCATCGTCCTCGATTAGAAGCATTAAGAACTAAGAGGAATGGGCCCGTTCGGTCGTCCAGCGTGATCTGCTGCGGAACGGTCTCTAGCTTTCGACGACCACTGCGAGCTTGTCGAAGGCGGCGTTCCATCCGGCTTCGGCGTGGCCGCGACCTTCGGACGGCAGCGGCCCGTCGCTGAGCGTCATCCGCGTCTTGTCGCCGTGATCGTGGAACTCCACACGCACAACCGTGGGGGAGTGCATGCCTACCTCGGGCATCGGATCCGAGCGGAGGACGATCAGCTCAGGCTCCACGAGCTCGATGATCTCGTAGCCGATCGAGAACTCGGCGCCACCGCCGGGCTGGACCATCGTGATCTCGTAGCGTCCCCCGACGCGCAGGTCGATGTGGATCCGTTCGCGTGGCGACTCCATCTGCTCGGGGCCGAACCAGGCCGCAACTTGCTCCGGGTCGGTCCAGGCATCGAACACTCGCTCTCGCGGCGCATCGAATATGCGTGTGATCAGGACCAGTTGATCGGCCGCCGCCGTGGGGGTCGAGTCACTCATCTCGTTCTCCTTTCCGGCGCAGGTGCGCTTCGAGTCGGTCCATCCGGGCTTCCCACGTCTTCTTGCGCGACTGCATCCACGCCACCGCCTCGTCGAGCGGCTCGGCCTGCAACCGGCTCGGCCGCCACTGCGCCTCCCGGCTTCGGACGATTAGTCCGGCGCCCTCGAGCACCTTCAGATGACGCGAGATCGCCGGCAGGCTCATCGCGAACGGCTTGGCCAGTTCGTTCACCGTCGCCTCGCCGCGGGCGAGACGGGTAAGGATCGAACGCCGCGTGGGATCGGCGAGCGCTGCGAACGTGAGGCTGAGGCGGTCGGCCGGCATCTAACCTCTTCCTTAATTAACGAATCCATTAAATATCACCGTTTCCGTCGGAAGGCAACTCCCTTGGTGATCGATGCACGTGTCGTTCTGAGCTGCGGCGCGGCATGATGTCGTCATGCCGCGCGATCTTCCGACGGGAGCCGTCACCCTCCTCTTCACCGATGTCGAGGGCTCGACCAAGCTTCTCCACGAACTGGGCCCGGACGCTTACGCGGAGGCGCTCGCACAGCATCGCCGGCGGCTGCGGGAGGCCTTCACTCGTCACGGCGGCGTCGAGGTGGACACCCAAGGCGACGCGTTCTTCTACGCGTTCGCGTCCGGACCCGAGGCCATCGAGGCCGCAAACGAGGGACGGGAGGCTCTTCGCTCAGGACGTATCCGGGTGCGCATGGGGATCCACACCGGAACGCCGCGTCTGACCGACGAAGGCTACGTGGGAGAGGACGTGCACAAGGGGGCCCGCATCGCCGCGGCGGGGCATGGGGGTCAGGTGCTTCTGTCGATGGAAACGCGCACCGCCGCGGGCGTCGCCGCGGTCGATCTCGGCGAACATCGATTGAAGGATTTCGACGAGCCGGTTTGGATCTTCCAGCTCGGCACGGAGCGCTTCCCGCCACTCAAGACGATCTCCAACACGAATCTCCCTCGTCCGGCCAGCTCGTTCATCGGGCGGGAGGAAGAGGTGCGACGCGTCGTCGCGCTCCTTACGAACGGGGCACGCCTTGTCACCCTGACCGGACCGGGCGGCTCCGGGAAGACACGTCTCGCGATCGCATCTGCGGCGGAGCTCGTGCCCGAGCACAGTAACGGTGTCTTCTGGGTGGGACTCGCCCCGCTCAGAGACCCCGCGCTCGTCGCGGAAACGATCGCGCAAACGCTCGGAGCGAAAGACGGGCTGGCCGAGCACATTGCCAACCGGG
>Ga0070708_100001802_pt1 | contig 16453 bp, 13 predicted proteins | sample KBSK5503metaG_FD_65469 | JGI IMG/M metagenome (GOLD analysis project Ga0070708, IMG submission 65469) | Corn, switchgrass and miscanthus rhizosphere microbial communities from Kellogg Biological Station, Michigan, USA - KBS K5-50-3 metaG | ecosystem: Host-associated > Plants > Roots >... | reverse complement strand
CTCAAGCTGATCCAGGCGGCCGACTACGACGTGAAGAAGGCCGAGACCGGGATCATCTACATCGACGAGGTCGACAAGATCGCGCGCAAGAGCGAGAACCCATCGATCACGCGCGACGTCTCCGGCGAGGGCGTGCAGCAGGCGCTGCTGAAGATCCTGGAAGGCACGACCGCGTCGGTCCCGCCGCAAGGCGGACGCAAGCACCCGCATCAGGAGTTCATCCAGATCGACACGACGAACATCCTGTTCATCTGCGGCGGCGCGTTCGCCGGGCTCGAGAAGCTGATCGAGGATCGCACCGGACGCAAGGGGGTCGGCTTCGGCGCCGACATCCGCCGGCCAGAGGAGAAGGACCTCGGCGTGGTGTTGTCGGCGGTGATGCCGGAAGACCTTCTGAAGTTCGGGCTTATCCCCGAGTTCGTCGGACGGCTCCCGGTCGTGTCGTTCGTTCACAACCTCGACAAGAACGCGCTCGTCCAGATCTTGACGGTACCGAAGAACGCGCTCGTGAAGCAGTACCGGAAGTTCTTCGAGTTCGACGGCGTAGGACTCGAGTTCGACGACGACGCGCTCGAAGCCGTGTCGGAAGAAGCGATGAAGCGCGGCACCGGCGCGCGCGGGTTGCGTGCGATCATGGAAGAGGTTCTGCTCGGCGTGATGTACGAGCTGCCGTCGCGCAAGGACGTATCGAAGTGCGTGCTCACACGCGAGACGGTGCTTTCGAAAGTGAACCCGACGCTCGTGCTGCGCGCCGAAGAAGAGGCGCCGCCCGCGAAGGTTCGTCGCGAGCGTTCCGCTTAGACCTTCCGCGGAAGGCGCCTTCCTGCTTCAGAGCGCTACTGATTGTCTTCTTGCGCGCGTTTCCGTTCGGCGAGCGCGGCATCGATGCGCTCGCGCACGTTCGCCACATCGCGCATGACCGTAGAAAGGTCGTCGGCCTCGAGCGTGAAGACTCGCATCGGAGTCTCGGCCGTGACCGTGGCCGTGCGCGGCCCGTGTTCGACGAGTGCGATCTCGCCGAAGTAGTCGCCCGGTCCGAGCACCGCAAGCCGCTTGGACTGCCGCGATACCGACGCCCGGCCGGTCACGATCAGATAGAAGGTCTCGCCGGGCTCGCCTTCGCGCGTCAGCGCCTCACCTTCGGCGACGTCGATGCGGCGTGCGTGCGATGCGATACGCGATAGCTCGGCGGGCGTGCAATCGGCGAAAAGGGGCATCGTCTTCAGCCAGTCGATCGTTCCCTCGGTTCGAGGCGGCATGCGCACCGAACCGGCTTCACGCGCCGCAGCCTCCGGGCGCCGGCCCCAAGCTGCAACCAGGACCGGACTCATCATCGCGGAGTTCGGATCTTCCCAGCGGGCGATCTCTTTGTCGATCTCTCTGCTCTTCAAGCCGCCGATCTCGAGCAGCGCTTGACGCAACTGCTCCAGGGAGAAGATCGGCGCGGCCGTGCCCGGAGATCCGCCCCAGAACATCATGCTGCGGCTCTCCGCGCCGACGTCGATCAGTCCTTGGTTGATGAGCTCGATGGGAAGGGCGCGGCCGTATTCGGCCTCGTAACCAGCCGCCTGCATGACGCGCACCAGGCCGCGCCAAACGCGAACGCTTCGGCGCTTGCCGGTTTCTGGGTGGAGAAAGACGCGAGGGGGACTGGACAGCATGGGCGCCCAATCGAGGTCCTCGATCAGCACCCAACCCCCCGGGCGCAACGCCGAGGCGATCCGCTTGAGCGCTTGATCGCGGCCCGGCAGATGCTCGAGCAACAAGCGGGCGTGAATCAGGTCGAACGCTTCTGTGGGGAGGTCGTCGTTGACGATATCGTGGCGCCGGACCTCGAGGTTCGGTTCGTGCAGCCCGTCGAGGAACCGCGTCTGGATGTCGGTCGCGAGGACGCTCCCTTCGGAACCGACCTTCCGGCAAAGCCATTGGGTGATCGACCCGCCGCCGCCTGCGATCTCGAGGCAGCGCCAGCCGGGCCCGACGCCGATCGCGTCCATGTGGCGGGTGGTGCCGGGGTCGTAGAGCGCCTCGATCCCCGCCAGCCGCTCCCGTTCCTTCTCCCAGGTGTTGTCGAAGACGTAGGCGCCCATGACTCCCCCCTCCGGCGGCAGCTCCGCTCCGGTTCTACTCGAACGATCGCGAAGAAACAGTGACGTACATCACACTCGGGCGCGAACAGCGCGTCCGTCATCCAGTCCTCCAGCGCCACGCGTTTGTTCGCTGGAGCTGGATCGGAGAGACCGAACCCACGTTTGATTGACGAACAGCACGCGAGAACGTTCCGAAACGGCGGAGGAAACGCTCGAACGCCGGGTCCTCCCACACGACGCCGAGATTTGCAGCGACCATTCGGGACCAGCATGAGGTCGGGGCCGTCGTCGCCGACGATCGAGTAGGCGACCTTGCCGTCCGGGCTATCGGGCGTACCGAACGGGCGGCGCCTTCATGTGCGGCAGCGTGCGCGAATCGCCGAGCGCGAGTCAAGCAAGCTGTTATGATCTCCTCCTAATGACGCTCGTCGTAGTCGTAGTCGGCCGGCCCGGGGGGGCATAGGCGACCGCGCCTGTTACCCTTCCGGGACCCCACGAGGGTCCCCTTTTCATGGGCGGAGGACCAGTGAGCCAAGAGCTTCCGAGAGCGTACGAACCGAAGAACGTCGAAGAGCGCATCTACGAAGAGTGGGAGCGCTCAGGCGCGTTCGCGCCGTGGGGTGAGGGCGAGCCCTTCTGCATCGTGCTCCCGCCGCCGAATGTCACCGGGATCCTCCACATGGGCCACGCGCTCGATCATTCGATCCAGGACGCGATCGTGCGCCGCCGCCGGATGCAGGGCTACCGCACGCTCTGGCTCCCCGGAACCGACCACGCCGGGATCGCCACGCAGAACGTGGTGGAGCGCGAGCTCGCGAAAGAAGGCAAAACCCGGCACGACCTTGGGCGCGACGCCTTCGTCGAACGCGTCTGGGCCTGGAAGGAGCACTCCGGCGGGACGATCACGCGGCAGATGCGCCGGCTCGGTGAGTCGGTCGACTGGTCGCGCGAGCGCTTCACGATGGACGACGACCTGTCGCGAGCGGTCCGGCTCGTGTTCGTTCGCCTCTACGACGAAGGCTTGATCTACCGCGGGAACCGGATCATCAACTGGTGCCCGCGCTGCATGACCGCCCTCTCCGATATCGAGGTCGAGCACTCCGACGTCGAGGGCGAGCTGATCCACATCAACTACCCACTCGCCGACCGCAGCGGGCACATCACGGTGGCGACGACGCGCGTCGAGACCATGCTCGGCGACACCGGCGTCGCGGTGAGCCCGGCCGACGGGCGCTACAAGCATCTCGTGGGCAAGATCGCGATCCTGCCGATCATCGGACGCGAGCTGCCGATCGTCGCGGACAAGGCGGTCGACCCGGCGTTCGGTTCCGGCGCGGTGAAGGTGACGCCCGCTCACGACCCCGTCGACTTCGAGATCGCGCAGCGAACCGGGCTCCCACCGGTGAACATCTTCAACCCCGACGCCACCATCAATTCCAACGGCGGGCGCTACGAAGGCATGGACCGGTACGCCGCGCGCAAAGCGGTGCTCGAAGAGCTTCGCGCGCTCGGCGCCGTCGAGAAAGAGGAGCGACCGTATATCCATTCCGTCGGCCACTGCCAGCGTTGCAAGACGGAAGTGGAGCCATGGCTGTCGGAGCAGTGGTTTGTGAAGGTGGAGCCGCTGGCGAAGCCGGCGATCGACGCCGTGCGGGGCGGACGGACGCGGTTCGTTCCGAACCGCTTCGAGCGCAACTATTTCAACTGGATGGAAAACCTCCGCGACTGGTGCATCTCGCGGCAGTTGTGGTGGGGACATCGCATCCCCATCTTCACCTGCGCGAACGGCCACCAGTTTGCAGCGACCGAGGATCCGACGACGTGCTCGAAGTGCGACTCGGCCGAACTGACGCAAGATCCTGATGTGCTCGACACCTGGTTCTCGAGCGCCCTCTGGCCGTTCTCGACGCTCGGCTGGCCCGGAAAGACCGAGGATGCGAGGTCCTACTATCCGACGTCGGTGCTCGTGACCGGTTACGACATCATCACGTTCTGGGTGTCGCGGATGATGATGATGGGCTTGCACTTCATGGGCGACGTCCCCTTCCGCGACTGCCACATCCACGGGATGATGCGCGACTTCCGCGGCAAGAAGATGTCGAAGTCGTTCGGGAACGCCATGGATCCGCTCGAGCTGATCGAACGGTATGGCGCCGACGCGCTCCGGATGACGCTATTGCGCTCGGCGACGCTCGGGTCCGACGTGCCGGTTGCGGAGAAGTGGATCGAGGGCGACCGCAACTTCGCCAACAAGCTCTGGAACATCTCGCGCTTCGTGCTGATGAACCGGTCCCCGGCCGGGCCCGGCCCGGCGCCGTCCCTCCGGTCGATCGACATGTACTGGAGCAGGGCCGACCGCTGGATCCTGTCGCGTCTCGACGCGACGGTCGCGGGCGTGGACGAAGCGCTCGAAGGCTACGACCTCGCGCGCGCGGCGCAGATGCTCCGGCAGTTCACGTGGAGCGAGTTCGCCGACTGGTACGTGGAATGGTCGAAGGGCCCGCTCCAGCACGGCGCCGGAGAATTCAAAGACGCGACGCGGGCCGTGCTCTCCCACGTGCTCTCGACGTTGCTCCGCCTCTTGCATCCCATCATGCCATTCGTCACCGAGGAGCTCTACCGCGCGCTGACGGGGGAACCTGCCATCACCGCGCGCTGGCCGGAGCCGGATCCGACCCTGCAAGACCGCGACGCCGAGGCGGAGATGGAGTTCGTGATGGGTGTGGTGGGCGCGCTCCGGCGTTTCCGTGCCGATCACCAGATCCCGCACGCGGCGCGGCCGGAAGCGAAAGCCGAGATCGAAGACCCGCGCCTCGCCAAGATCCTCGGCGAGGAGCTCGAACGTGTCCGAGCGGTTGCGTCGTGGGGGGAGATCACGATCGGATCGGGCAACGGCGCGGGGGGCGTGCAGGCCCGGCTCGTGGTCCCCGGCGCGGTGATCAACGTGCCCCTCGCCGGGGTGCTCGACCTGGACGCCGAACGCGCACGCCTCGCCAAAGAGATCGCGCACCTCTCCAACGAAGCGGACCGGGCCCGCACGAACCTCTCCAACCCCGGTTTCCTGTCCGGCGCGAAGGAAGAGGTGATCGAGCAGCACCGCGAGCGGCTCGTGGAAACCGAGCGGGCGCTCGAACGCCTGCGCGAGGCGCTGCGCGACCTCGAAGGCTGAACCCGGTGGACTTCGAGTCCTCGATCCGCTCGCTCGAGGCACGCGTTTCGACTCGGATGATTCCGGATCTCGACCGCATGCGCGCGCTCTCGGATCTGCTGAACCAGCCGCAACGGACGTACCCTTCGATCCACATCACCGGCACGAACGGCAAGACGACGACCGCGATCATCGCGACCGAGCTACTTCGCGCCCTCGGACTATCGGTCGGGACCTACACCTCGCCGCACCTGCACTCCGTGCGAGAGCGGATCGCCTACGACGGCAAGCCGATCTCGGAGGGTGACTTCGCCGAGATGCTCGACTATCTCGAGCCGTACCTCGCTCACGTCGACGCTCAAGGCGAGCGCGTCACCTACTTCGAGGCGCTCACGATGCTCGCGGAGGCGTGGTTCGCGGAGAAGGCAGTCGACGTCGCCGTGGTCGAGGTCGGGATGGGAGGGGAGTGGGACGCGACGAACCTCGTGGACGGCCGCGTCGCGGTGGTCACCGAGGTCGCGCTCGACCATCCGGAGCTCGGGTCGACGCCGGTGCAGGTCGCCCGCGAGAAGGCCGGCATCATCAAGGCCGGCGCGATCTGCGTGACGGGGGAGCGGTCACGAGACGTCCTCGGCGTAATCGAGGAGCGCTGCCGCGCAGCGGACGCCTCGTTGCGGCTCGACGGCCGCGAGTTCTCCCTCGAGGCCCGGCGGCTCGCCTTCGGCGGCCAGTCGCTCGATCTGCGGATCGGGGATCGCCGGTACGACGAGGTGCTGGTTCCGGTGTTCGGGGAACGGATGGCTACCGACGCCCTGCTGGGGGTTGCCTCGGTGTCGGCGTTCCTCGGCGACGCCGAACTCGAAGAGGACGTTCTGTTTCGGGCGTTCGCCGAGGTCCGCTCGCCGGGCCGGGTCGAGGTGCTTCGCCGCCGGCCACTCGTGATCGTCGACGGCGCTCACAACCCCGACGCTGCGGCAGCGCTGCGCGCGGCGGTCACCGAATCGTTCACGTGGCGGCGGTGTGTGCTCGTGCTCGGGATGCTCTCCGACAAGGACATCGCCGGCGTCGTCGCGACGCTCGTGCCGATGGCGGATGTTGTGATCGCGACCCGTCCTCCGTCGCCGCGCGCCGCACCGATCGATCGGATCGCGAAGGAGATCTCCACGATCGATCCTGAACCGCAGACCGCTGCGACCGTGGAAGGCGCGCTCGGGCGCGCGATGGAGTTGGCTGAAGAAGAGGACTGCATCCTGGTGACCGGATCCTTCTACACGGTCGCCGCTGCGCGCGCCGCCGCGCTCGGGGTGTCGTAGGCCCCGCCTATACTGAGGCCCGCTCGGGATAGAACACGCGAAGGCGGAGGAACGATGGCGACGGAACGAACGCTCGTGCTCGTCAAACCGGACGGGGTCCGGCGCCGACTGATCGGCGAAGTGATCAAGCGTCTCGAGGCCAAAGGTCTGGAGATCGTCGCGATGCGCATGCTCCAGATGGATAAAGAGATGGCGTCGAAGCACTACGAGGAGCACATCTCGAAACCGTTCTTCGACGACCTCGTGACGTTCATCACCGGCGGACGCTTGCTCGCGATGGCGGTCGAAGGTGACGAGGCCGTGGCGGTCGTTCGCGCGCTGATAGGCGCCACCGATCCGAAGAAAGCTTCCCTCGGAACGATCCGCGGCGACCTCGCGATCGAGATGACCGAGAACATCGTTCACGGATCCGACTCGCCCGCTTCCGCGGCGCGCGAGCTCGCGTTCTTCTTCCCCGACCTGAAGTGACCGAGCGCGCCGGATCGGCGCTGCGCGCGCCGAGGCCGGTTGGCGTCGCCGAACGATCTCCCTCCGATCGACCCCGCGAGCGGCTCGCGGCGCTGGGGCCGGAGGCGCTGTCCGACGCCGAGTTGCTCGCGCTCCTGCTCGGAACCGGAACGGCTCGTGAAGGCGTCCTCGAGGTCGCGGCGCGGCTCATGGCGACGGTCGGCGGACTTGGAGCGCTCGCTCGGCTCGCGCCGTCGGAGCTTGCCGGCCTGCCGGGCCTCGGCCCGGCCAAAGCGGCCGAGATCGTCGCCGCGCTCGAGATCGGACGTCGCGCGTCTCGAGATGTGTCCTCGGAGCGGCCACGTATCATGCGGCCGGCCGACGCGGTCGCGGTGCTTTCGCCGCGGCTCGCGCACCTCGAACAAGAACGCTCGGTCGTGCTGCTGCTCGACCGGCGCCACCGGGTTCTGCGGGAGGTCGTCATCGGCGTCGGCGGGATCTCGCACGCGCCGATGGAGCCGCGCGAGGTCTTCGCCGCCGCGCTGCGCGAGCCGGGCGTCGCGGCCGTGCTCGTCGCGCACAACCACCCCTCGGGCGACCCGGCGCCCTCGCCGGACGACGTAGCCGTCACCCGGAGGCTGTCGCTCGCCGCCGAGACGCTCGGGCTCGAGTTCGTCGATCACGTGATCGTCGCGGCCGGTGGTTGGGCGAGTCTCTGCGAGGCCGGGGGGACGATAAGCAGCCGATCGCACCCCTGACGAGTGAAGTGGCTAACAGCGCCGCTGGCGTCCAAGGCGTACGTTCGTAGAATGGCCGGAGTCTCGACCGGGTATCGCGAGGCCGGCCACCAGATCGCACGCCACCAGGGGGAAAGGGGTGCTCAGGTCGAGGGGTTGGGGACGAGCGTCCGGCCCTGGTGATTGAATCGGCGCCTTGACGCCCGGTGGTCTTGCGGCTCCGTCTCTGACGGCGTCGTCCAGATCGAGGGGGGAACCATGTCGAGCATCGAAAGACGACCGATACGCGCCGCGTTCTTTGCCCTTGTCATTGCAACGATGCTGATCGCCGGTTTGATGGGACCAACGGCCCACGCCGTGGGCCCGGCCGGCTGCGCGGTCGCCGGCACCAGCACGAGTCAATCCAAATCTTGTTCCTTCACGTCGAAGACTGGCATCGTTGAGATAATTGCAGCCGGTGATTTCTGGGAAGTCCTGACCCAATTCGGCTACACGTGCGCGATCGACCAGGTTGGAGAAGAAGCAGTCGTCTGCGCTGTCGGAAAAGGAGACAAGGTAACCGCCTACGCTTTCTTGGCCTTCGTCAGCGTCCGAGACGTCACTATCCCGTAGGGGGGTCCCTGGGCCCGAGGACGGCCGGCGCAAGAACGCGGGATGGTTCACGTACGTACTCATGGAGCCAATGCCCGGGGGGGTGATCGATGAGGCGAGTGCGAACGAAGATCGTTCTGGCGATCGCGACGGCCGGAGTCGTCGTAGCGATGGTCGGCTCGGCATCTGCAGTGCCGCACAAGTGCGTCGTCAAGACCGTGACCGTCAAGGGAAACTCGGTCACCGTCACGGTGTGCGTGTAGGCGAAGAGATCGGTTTCGAACGACGAGGCGAGCGCGGGGAGACCCCGCGCTCGATGTTTCAGTAGGAGCCGCTGGCGCCGGGGTCGGAGCCGCCGTGGCCCGGGTCGATCGCGACCACGATCGGCGGCGTTCGGACGGTCAGCGATGCCGGAGCCGACTCGAGCGCAACGTTCGACACCGAAACGGCCTCCGCGATTTCGTAGGAGTAGCGCTGACCGGGCGCCGCCCAGACGTCGGTGAAACTCAAGCGTCCCGCCGAGCCGAGCGCATTCGAAACGGTGCCGATCAAGTTGCCGTCCCGGTAGACGTGATATGCGACGGCCGTCGGGCTCGCGTCCCACCCCAGCGACACCGTCCGCGAATTGAGCGCGTGGCCGCCGGCGCCGGCCGGGGCCCCGACCGCCGGCAGGGCCACGCGCGTCGGGGTCGTCTCTGCGGGCAGAGGTTGCGCGACGAGCGACCGCTGGTAGTCGAGGATCCCCGCCACGATGGCGTCGGCGAGTTTCTGCCGGAAGTCGCTCGTGGCGAGCAGGCGCGCGTCGCCGAGGTTCGTCACGTAGGCGCCTTCGACGATGACCGCCGGAACCCGCGCGTTACGGATCTGATAGTAGTAGTCGCCGTGGTCGCCCCGGCGCGCGTGGATCGAGGTCGGGAGTCCCGGGCTCCGGGCCAGCTCCGAACGCAGGTCCTCTCCCAAAAGAGCCGAAGCTCCGCCGTGGATCGAACGGTAGACCTCGGTCCCGTGGGCGGCGCGGTTCGTGGACGCGTTGTTGTGGATCGAAATGAAGGCGTCGACGTGATGGCTGTTCGCGACGGCGACCCGCGATGCCAGCGAGACGGTGCGATCCGACGTCCGCGTCATCAGCACGGGGATCCCGAGCGCTTGAAGGCGCGCCTGCACCCGGCGGGCGATGTCCAGATTGAGGTCTTTCTCTCGCAGGCGGTAGCCGGCGTCCGCCGGATTGACCGCCGCGAGCACCGAAACGGCGCCGAGCAGGGCGAGCGCGACGACTGCGCGTCTGCCGGGGAGTCTCGAAACGGATCGTGTCAGCATCGTCCGACCACCGTTTGGGTCAACGACACTGGATCCTCCCCGTGACGTGGCTTTTTGTCCATCTCTGCCGCGATGCTAAGATGCGTCGCGACTCCGGCCGGTTCGGCCCGTTCGAGCGCGTCGGAACCCTATCTCATGTTCGCTAACTCGTTTCAATTCCTCGGCCGAGATATGGCCATCGACCTCGGCACGGCGAACACCCTCGTCTACGTGCGTTCTCGAGGCATCGTTCTGAACGAGCCGTCCGTCGTCGCGATCAACACCAAAACCGGCGCGATCCTCGCGGTCGGGACCGAGGCCAAGCGCATGATCGGCCGCACGCCCGCGCACATCGTGGCCGTTCGACCGCTTCGGGACGGGGTGATCGCTGACTTCGACGTGACCGAGAAGATGCTCCGGTATTTCATCCAGAGCGTCCATCGCCGCAGGTGGCTGGCCAAGCCCCGAGTCGTCCTGTGCGTCCCGAGCGGCATCACCGGCGTCGAGCAACGCGCCGTGGAGGAGGCGACGATCGCCGCCGGAGCTCGCAACGCGTACATCATCGAAGAGCCGATGGCGGCCGCGATCGGTGCGGGGCTGCCGATCCACGAGCCGACCGGCAACATGGTCGTCGACATAGGGGGTGGAACGACCGAGGTCGCCGTCATCTCGCTCGGCGGGATCGTCACGAGCCTTTCGATCCGGATCGGCGGCGACGAGCTCGACGAAGCGATCATCCAGTTCATCAAGAAGGAGTACTCGATGTTGCTCGGCGAGCGGACCTCCGAGGAGATGAAGATGGCGATCGGGTCTGCTTTCCCCGTCCCCGACGAGCCGCATGCGGAGATCCGGGGCCGCGACCTGGTGACGGGACTGCCGAAGACGATCATCGTCGCTGCGGAGGAGATCCGCCGCGCGATCGAGGAGCCGGTGAACCAGATCGTCGATGCGGTGAAGAACACGCTCGACAAGACCCCGCCCGAACTGGCCTCCGACATCATGGACAAGGGCATCGTGCTGACCGGGGGCGGGGCGTTGTTGAAAGGACTGGACGAGCGCCTCAAGCACGAAACGGGCATGCCCGTCCACATCACCGATTCGCCGCTGACGTGCGTCGCGGTCGGGTCGGGCCGGTGCCTCGAGGAGTTCGAGGCGCTGAAGCGCGTGCTGATCTCGAGCTCGCGCCACTAGGGAGACTTTGCGAGTGCCGGTCGTGCGCGGATCGCGCTGACCGGCGGAAGGAGGTTTCGGGGGAGGTCGTTCCCGGCCTCGGGCGCCGATCGAGCGCCCGGCGGGCGGAGCGTCCTTCCACACATGATGAGGATCTTCGACCGCACCCGCCGTACGCGGCTGTTCGTGGCGCTCCTCCTATCCGCGGCCATCGTGCTCGTCACGATCGACTACCGCACACACGGGAACGGGCCGCTCGAAGCCATCGGACGGGGCATCATGACCGTGATCGGTCCCGTCCAGCAGGCGGTGACCAGGACCTTGCGCCCGGTGGGGGACTTCCTCGCAGGCTTCACCCAGGTCCCTTCGCTCAAGGCCGAGATCATCAAGCTCGAGCAAGAGAACGCGCTGCTCCAGCAACGCGAGCACCAAGTCACCGACATCGCACGCGAGAACGAAGAGCTCCGAAAGCTCCTCGGGATCGGGCACCGCTTCGATCTGAAAACGGTGACCGTCCGTGTCACAGGGGTCGGTCCGTCGAACTTCGAGAACACCGTCTTCATCGACCGCGGAACCGCGGAGGGGGTCCGGCGCGACCTGCCCGTCATCTCCGGTGAAGGGCTCGTCGGACGCGTGGTCGAGGCGAGCGCGCACTCCGCGCGCGTGCTGCTCGTGATCGATCCATCGAGCGCCGTCGCCGCGCGGCTCGCGTCCAACGGCCAGACGGGCGTGATCTCCGGCAAGGGCGGCGAGCAGGTCCAGTTCGACCTCTTCAACGTCGATGCTCCGGTTTCGCTGCAGGACGAGGTCCTCACCTCCGGTTACCGGGGAGGCGTCTACCCAGCCGGGATCCCGATCGGCACCGTCGCGCGACTCGATCCGAAGGGCTCGGCGCTCACCCGGCGAGTCTGGGTGCGGCCCTACGTGGACTTCACGGGCCTCGATTACCTGCTGGTCGTTACCGGAACGGGAGCGACCAGGTGATTTGGAAGCGCGCGTTGCTGCTCGCGCTGTTGGTGATCACCGGACTGGTGATCGAGACGTCGGTCCTCGGCCAAGCCACGCTCGTGGGTACCAAGCCGCAGCTGCTGTTGTTGATGACCGTCGCGCTCGCGATGGGCGAAGGGCCATCGCTCGGAGCCGGGTTCGGATTCACCGCCGGGCTCGCGACCGATCTGATGACGGGGCTCCCCGTCGGTCTTACGGCGGTCACCTACACGATTCTCGGTTACGCCGTCGGGACGATCCGCGCGCAGGTGCAGACGCCGACCGCCTGGCTCCCGGCCGCGATGGTGTTCACCGGGACGCTCGGCGGCGTGCTCCTCTACGGAGGCATCTCCTTGCTGCTCGGGCAGGAGGCCGCCGGAGGACGCTCGCTGATCGAGCACTCGGTGTACGCCGCCTGCTACAACGCGCTCCTCACGCCGTTCCTGTATCCGCTCGTGCGCGGGCTCGGGTCGCGGTTGCGTCCGGCGAGGGCGATGCGATGATCACCGGCGAAGAGCGCGTCCGTTTCCGCGTCGCAATCCTCGGCGTCATCGTCCTCGCGATGATGAGCGTCCTGCTCTCGCGGCTGTGGTTCCTTCAGGTACTCAGCGGCGAGCGCTATGCCAATGCCTCCGAAAACAACCGTGTGCGGATCGTTTCGCTCGAAGCTCCCCGAGGGCGCATCCTCGACCGGAATGGGGTCGTACTGGTGAAGAACCGTCCTTCGCTGGCGGTCGGGCTCCGTCGCGACGACCTCCACGATCCGAAGACCCGCAACATGGTTGTGTCGCGACTCGCGAAGCTCCTGAAGGTGAGTCCACGCGTGATCCTGCGCCGGCTCAACGACAAACGGATCTCTCCCTACCGTCCGGCGATCATTGCGACCGACGTATCGCAGGACGTGATCTTCGAGATCTCCGAGCATTCCGAGCGTTACCCCGGAGCCGAGACGCTCACGCTTCCCGTGCGCACCTATCCGAAGGGAACGCTCGCCGCACACGTGCTCGGCTACGTCGGCGAGACGACCGAAGCAGAGCTCGCCAAGCTGCGCGACAAGGGGTACCGGCTCGGCGACGACATCGGGCGCACCGGCGTCGAGAGCTCCTACGAACCGTACCTACGCGGCACACCCGGCGTCGACAAGCTCGAGGTGAACTCTTCTGGCATCGTTCTCGGATCGCTCGGCTCGCAGGAGGCGGTCCCCGGCAAGGACGTGATGCTCTCGCTCGACGCGAGCGTTCAAGCGGTCGCCGAGGAGGCGCTGTACCTCGGCATCCAGCGAGCGCGCAGCCGCGTTTTCCCGGCAACGCACGAGCATTTTCTCGCTCCAGCGGGCGGGGTGGTTGTGCTCGATGCGCAGACCGGAGAGGTCGTCGCGATGGCGAGCTACCCGACCTATGACCCCACCAAGTTCGTCGGAGGCGTCGACCCGACATATCTACAATCGCTGAACGATCCGTCCAACAACTTCCCCCTGCTCGACCGCGCCATGCAGTCCGCGTATCCGCCGGGCTCGACGTTCAAGCCGTTCATGGCTTCGGCGGCTCTGGACTCGGGAGCCATGACGCCGGGCTCGACGCTTCCGTGCACGTCGGCGTTCACCTTCGGTGATCGGACGTTCCACAATTGGCGCAGCGGGAGCGGATCCATCTCACTCGCCGAAGCGTTGGTCCAGTCCTGCGACACGATCTTCTACCGGCTGGCGGCGGGCTGGTGGCTGAAGGAGCAGCATCAGCAGAGCCTCGGCCAGCCCGTCCGCGAGACCATGCAGCAGTGGGCGTCGCGGTTCGGCCTGGGGCAGCCGACACGCATCGACCTCCCGGACGAGAACGACGGCCAGATCCCCGGCCGTGCGTACAAGCAACGGGTCTACGACGCGAACAAGGTGTCGTGGTGCAAGACGGCCAGTCGAACCCATGATCCGCTGTTCCAGGACCTGTGCGAACGTGGGTACCTCTGGCGAGGCGGCGACGCGGTCAACATGGGGATCGGCCAGGGCGACGTGGCAGCAACGCCGCTACAGATGGCGGTCGGCTACGCCGCGATCGGGAACGGCGGCTTGGTCCTCCGCCCGCACGTCGGTCTGAAGGTGCTCAACCGGAACGGGAGCATCGTGCGCATCGTGAAGCCGCAAGTCCTTTCCCGCGTCGGTCTTCCATCGGGCGACCTGTCGTACATACAACGTGCGCTCGCGCAAGTCCCGATCCGGGGCACCGCCGTCTTCCCCTTCTCGGGATGGCCACTGTCGAGGATCCCGGTTGCTGCGAAGACCGGGTCGGCGGAAATCGCCGGCAAGCAGCCGTTCTCGTGGTTCGCGGCGTATGCGCCGGCCGACAACCCTCGCTACGTCGTCGTTTCGGTCGTGGAACAGGCCGGGTTCGGGAGCCAGGTCTCGGGCCCGGTCGTGCGACGCATCATGGACAAGCTGTTCGGCCTGCCGCTGACCCCGGTCGTGTTCGGGACGAGGAGCGACTGATGGCCCTCGAGGGTAACTTCGGACGCGTCGAGCGGCTCGGCCGCGAGCGTCTGGTTGCCGCACGGTTGTCGGAGAAGGCGCCGATCCGTCACCTCGATCCGACGCTGGTCTTCCTGGCGCTCGTGATGTCGGCGTTCGGCGCCCTGATGATCTACTCGGCCACCTCGGCGCACCCGAGCGATCCGACGATCTCCCCTCGCTTCTACCTCGAGCGGCAGCTGGTCTTCGGAGCGGTCGGCATCTTCGTCATGACGGTGCTCGCGCTCTTCAGCTACCGGAGGCTGAGGGCGTGGGCGTGGCTCGCATACACGGTTGCGATCCTTCTTCTTCTCGCCGTGTTGAGCCCCCTCGGCACGACCGCGCTCGGCGCGCAGCGGTGGGTCGCGCTTGGGATCTTCCAGATCCAGCCTTCGGAAGTCGCGAAGCTCGCAGTGATCCTCGCTCTCGCCGCCCTCCTCGCCGAGCGGAAGGGCGAGCCCACCACGTTCGACGTCTTCAAGTGCATCGTCCTCGTTGCTCTGCCGGCGGCGTTCATCTACTCCCAGCCCGACCTCGGCACCCTGCTCGTGCTGATCGCCATCCTCGGCGGGATGCTGCTGGTGTCGGGGGCGAAGATGCGCCTGCTTCTCGTGATCGCGATGCTCGGCGCGGTCGCGTTCTACGGGCTCCTCCACACCGGCTTGCTGAAGGACTACCAGGTGAACCGGCTGACCGGGTTCCTCGACCCGGCGAAGGATCCGCAGCGAACCGGATACAACCTGCAGCAAGCGAAGATCGCGATCGGTTCTGGGCAGATCACCGGACGCGGTCTGTTCAACGGGACTCAGACGAACCTGAGATTCGTCCCCGAACAGCACACCGACTTCATCTTCACGGTCGTCGGCGAGGAGCTGGGATTCCTCGGCGCGGGGCTGTTCGTGCTCGTGTTCGGGCTGTTCGTCTGGCGAGGCGTCCGCATCGCTATGATGTCGAAAGACCATTTCGGGACGTTACTCGCGGCCGGCATCGTCTCGATGTTCGCGTTCCAAGGTTTCGTCAACGTCGGTATGACGATGGGAATCTCGCCCATCACCGGGATCCCGTTGCCGTTCGTCTCATACGGCGGCTCGTCGCTGATCGCGTCATTCCTGGCGACCGGGGTCCTTCTGAACATCCACATGCGCCGCCTGTAACGGCGGCAGAAAAGGAGTTTGCAGTGAACGAAGACGCACCAGAGACGGCGGGCGAGCGGCCCTCCTCTCACGACGCCTCGCCCCCAACGGGGGCTGAGGCACGCGAGGCGGGGACGGATAGTCCTCGCACTCGCACACCACGACCATCGCCGGCGAGCGGTCCGGAGAGAACGAGCACGACGCCACCAGAGTCACCGCCGGCCGCGACGTCTTCCGGCGACGGTCCTTCGGCGGGGGACGCTCCTTCCGGAGAAGCTCCGGAGGGCGGCGCGACGGCCCAGGGTCCACCGAAGCCGAAGCGTCGCCGCGGTCGTCGCGGCGGACGCCGCCACCGTCGCCCGGGCACCGCGGAAGCTGCGAAGCCCGGCGGCATCGTCGACGACGACGTCGAAACGGGGGACGGTGCGTTGCCGGCCACGCAAGGGACGGAGGCGCCCGCGGCGAAGCCGCGGGCCCGCCAAGCTTCCCGACAGGGACGTCCTCCGCGGACACGCGCCGCTCAACCGCGATCGCAGGCACCCAGAGGCGGACGCCGTCCGCCGGCGAGGCCGCGCGTGGCATCGGACGAGTCGACGACGGCGGCCCCCGTCGGCGACGGGTCGGCAACGGAAGGAGTGCCACAGGAAACGACGCCGGCGGCCGCAACATCCGACGCGACCACGCCGGTGGTATCTCCCGATGGCGGCGCAGCCGACCCGGCGGCCCCAAAGCGCAGACGGCGCCGTGGGGGCCGGGGGCGCGGGAAGTCCAAGACGGCGGCCGGGACCGGAGGCGCAGCGAGAACTCCCGGGACGTCCCGGACCGCGGGTTCGCGTGCAGCGGCCGGCGCCGGCGACGAGCCCGCCGAAGACGCGCAAGCCGAAGGCGCGCAAGCCGAAGGCGCGCAAGCCGAACCGATGGAGAACGGCGACGCGAAAGTCCCCGCTGCGAGAAGCGGGACGCGGATCCAGGCGCGCGCGCAGCGGGCCCAGCAACGCCCGCGCCGTCGCCCGCGGCGGCTGTCCGAGGAGGAAGCGAAGAGTCTCC
>Ga0070708_100001801_pt1 | contig 16454 bp, 28 predicted proteins | sample KBSK5503metaG_FD_65469 | JGI IMG/M metagenome (GOLD analysis project Ga0070708, IMG submission 65469) | Corn, switchgrass and miscanthus rhizosphere microbial communities from Kellogg Biological Station, Michigan, USA - KBS K5-50-3 metaG | ecosystem: Host-associated > Plants > Roots >... | reverse complement strand
ATTAAGTATTTTACTGGTTTTGATTTCTTCCACGCGCGTTTAAGAATAGGATTCTCTTCAAGAGAATGATATTCTTGTATTTGAGACATTATGCTAATCTCCGGAAGGTTTTTTCGGATAGTCTTGGTGGGTTATGCACATGCCGAACTTTGTCGAGTCTATATGCGTAATCGTACAACAAGGGCAAGAATTCGTCACGCATTTGAGCTTTCCTAAACAAACGGTTGCACATTTCCGGCAATTGCAATAGGGTTGATTGTTCATACATGATTCTAACCTAAGTAACTCGGTCTTTTCTTTTGTTCGCCTTCGAGTCCGCGCTTCACCATTGCATAGAAATTGAAAAGGTCGTCCCCTTTGATAAGATAGACGCTAATCGATTCATCATTAGGATTGCCCGCTTCGAATACGAGAACCGGTTGTCCTTGTTCATCTATCATTATACTTGCTTTAAAACGGACTCGGGTAGGCATAGTAGGTTCTCCGTCCCCTTTGATAGTTTCAGCGCCCTTAGGCGTTTCGCGGTTACTCATGTCTATCGCATCCCGATAACGCTTCGCATACATCGCAATAGAAAACAAAGCATTCGTCGAAAGAAGCGCCTTGTCGTGTAGGCATAAGGATTTCCAGTATCTCGCGGCCCGTCTTTGATTGGAATTCTGCATGTCGGCGCGTATGAGAGTTCGAAGCATGCTTGCAAGAGATACATACCATTTTAGAAGTAACCTTATCTGCTATGTCTCGCACTCTTCGTTTCGGATTGTATCGAGAAAGTAGGCTTTTCATTTCTCTATCTTCCTTGTAACCTTCACTTCATAGCCTTCATTTTCCAGATGTTCGATAAGAGCCTTGACGCGTTTCTTAGAGTAGTTCGTTGAGTCTCGGGTCGTGGCTTCAATCACTAACAAATTCAAAATCCTTTGTATTAGCGATTTCCCCGTTTTGGAGTTTTCGAGAATGCAATCGCCGCCATTCCGAATAGGAAAACAATGATGCCAAATCCTATTACTGTCTGGTCGTAAGTCTCAAGACCGCCGAGCGTCATAATGATATTGATTAGGTTAATTTGACTAAGAGTAGATTCTGTTACAAACATGAAAAGCCAAATGCACATGATGAATAATCCGAGAAAGATTACTTGTACAAACGAATCGGACGCTTTGGCTTTCTTGGATTTCTTACCCATAGATAGTCACTCTGATACGGTCATTCTCCCTTATTAATCTTTTGCAAGCTCTTTTTCGCTCGGGTTAACGCTCAACTTTCGGATAGGCTTGTTAGATGCTTTGTAAGGCTTACGACTTTCTCGATATGTGCGTACTCGAATCGTAAGATTCTGAATTGCGCTTGCGGTTTTCGTTTTCGGTGTATTACTACCAAACATGGACTCTACCGCCGCAAGAAGAGCAAAGGGAATAATCACCACAAGGAGAACGCTAAAGTGACCTATGAAAGCCGAATAGGTCGCGCGGTTGGGAAAGTTGATAGGGCTTGCCGGGGAAGTAATCCAAACATAGAGGAAGAACATCATTAACATTAGGATAGCGTATCCTACGAATTCGTCGTCCATGTCGGGTAAATCTTGAATGTTCATTATTCGATTACCTCAATTTTTCCTTGATAGCCACGAGCTAGCGCCGAACCTTGTTTACTGAATGGACCTTGTACTCGCACGACTCCAAACTTTTTCGCGAATTCATCAAGCAATTTCTTACCTAAGCCTTTTCCTTGAGCGCTCTTTTCAACAAGAATATCGACGATTACTGGAACACCGTTCTTTTCTCGATAGACTAAACCCGCGTCAGCGTCAGAATTTGCAAACTCTGAAGTTTTTGTATCGGTTTGATATTGTGAAGGTCCGCGAATATATTTGACCGGAATAATTAGAATGCGACCGTTCTTACCGCGCGTTCCTTCGTTTTGTGTGAATACTAAATCTTCAAAGACTCGTGTATTTGTTTGCGGATAGAAAAGTTCGACGAAATCTTTTTGACGCGAAACTTCATTGTCACCGCCTAAAGCAAGTTGGGCAAATGTACCGTGCGGTTTGTCCAAGGCAAATCTAAATTCTATACCGAGAGTTTCTTTCTTACTTGTTTGAGATAAAATTTTTCGAATCGCCGATAGATTGTGTTCTAATTTAGCACGCGCTCGTAATTTTGCCGCGCTCGCGCGCTTCACATAGAACCGTCCATCTTTTCGTCTACCAAATGTTACCATTGTTTTATCCGACCGGGTCTACTGTTGGCATTTAGGTTATCTCCAAGTAAGTTTTGATTGCTTCTATTTCTTCAATAGATTGAGTTTCAAATACGCCCACTCGGAAATTGCATCGGTCACAAAGCAATCCACGAATTTCGTTTGTATTATGGTCGTGGTCAACATTCAAGCGGCGTTCGCCATTCGTCTTACAACAAATCGCACAAAGTCCAAGTTGATTTCCGAGAATAGAATTGAATAACATTTCTGTCATTCCATATTTTCTTTGTAGATGATTGCGTAATTTGTAAGTTTTACTTTGCATGATAGGTGTTATCCATTTTCCATCGGTATCTACTTCGCTATATTCGGTCCAATACCAAGGATTGTTCCACGAACGCGACAGCCGTCCTTTGAATAACGCAAAACTTTGATTTATATCCATAGATATCCCAAGCTACCCTACAGGGTCCACGGTTTCCTTAGTGCGATGAATGGGGCGTGTTACTATGTCAAATATGGTCCATGCCGCCGTAAAAATAAAAGTGAATATGAAGATATTCAGTTGAACCCAACCCAAGAACGCCTTGAGCGAGCTTTGATGTTTCTCGATAGCATGAAAGACCATGAAGATACCGACGACATAATCAAAGAATATGATGTCGGTAACCGTGAAAGCGCCGTTGAAGATGATAAGCCAAAGGCCGATAGCAATCGGAAGCAAAGTACCAATCAGAACCGCCGCGCCCGCGAGAAAGGTAAAGTAGCCGGAACTAATAAGAGAACCGATTCCGGTAAAGAATCCAACTACCGCCGAAAACCCACTTACGATTAGATTTCCAATTCCGGTAAGAACGGCGACGAAAGTATCGCCTATATTTCCAAGTCCTAACAGGTTGCCTATGACATTCAATATAACTCGATAAGTTTGAATCAGAAAAGCTACAGCTTGAACAAATGCTGAAAGAACAGCGCCCATAATCGACCCGCCAACATTAAGCGCGGGACCGAAAGTATCACCTAAGAAGTTTCCCGCTTGTGAAAATGCGGAACCTACAACATGCCCAAGGAATCCAAAGAAGCCGCCAGTATCGGTAGTTCCTTGTACATTAGTTGTTACTGTCGGTATCCAATACCAAATAGTATTAGCATTGTGAGAATATGCATTAGTTCCGGGCGCTCCATAAGATGTTCCGAATTGAATCACAGAATTTTGTCCTTGTGAAGAATAGAAGCCAATATAATATGGTCCACCGTTTATGTTAAGAAATGGAAGGGTATATGAACCGCAACCAAAAGAACTATCTGCATCGGCGCATGGAAGTAAGGGCGGCTGTACTCCCGGATTGCCTGAGAATAGGTTAATACTTTGTACTATTCCGTCTATCATAGCGAAGAAAGATGTTCCGGCTTGTCCGGAATGACCAGTAGTTGTGCTACTATCACTCGCACCGGTATAATTCAAAACGGTTGATAGAGCGTAAAAATTCGTACTGCCTTGGCTTGTTTCTTCCGAAAGGCAACCGTAAATTACTGAAGTTTGTGAACAATTCAAAACTCCGGGGTCTGTCGATTCTCCACTTGCGGCAAGTAATGATTGTCCTTGAGTTTTTGCTTCGTACAAGTAACAATTAACAATTTTGCCGGATTGTGGATAGCATATCATTATCAATGCTACATTCTTATCTTGAAGCGGGTCATAATTTGATTGTGTAGGTAAGGTTTGATTCAATGTTAAATACATAGCGAAAGGCTTTGAATTGGTCCAAGTTGTACTATTTCTCCACGACTCGTAGATTAGACATTCCTTTGATGAACATGTTGAAAGGTCTACTGGCGCTTTTGAAAGCGCAATTGCTGGATTAGTAGAATTAGAAGCGAGATTAATATTCTTATTAGAATCTACATACGAATTAACACAACCATAACCGCTTGGGCATTGCAGACTCGAAACTCCTTCAAGAACCATTATGTTATATGCTAATATTGTTGCTGTAGAACTCCAACTTCCAGAAGTCGTATAGCTTCCAATAGTTGGCGCAAGCATATTATCAGTAAAGAAGTAATCGGCGGTCGTGCTATGAGTCATAAGGTTTGATTGTCCACTACCACTTGGCGTATAGCTACTTTCTTGGGCTCCTATTTGTCCAAGAATTACGATTAAAGCATTATCGGTAACTGTACTCGTTGCATGAGAATAACTTGTTACAGTTCCGCAATCGCAACCGGTCAAAATAGCTCCAAACGCGCCGACATTCTTGTAAGATGAAAGTTGCATACCGATAACTGCTGTAGTTGTAGAAGCTAAATGTACCGTAACAGTATCGGTTCCGGTAGAGCTCGCGGAAGCCGTGAATACTGGATTGCCACTACCGGTTTGGTCCGTCCATGTATTGCTTTGAGAATCTGTAACGCTTGAAACTGTGGTTCCGTCACCTTCAATATTTGCTACGATGACATCACCACTTGTAACACTAATCGCTTGCGAATATGTTGTTCCGCCTATTGTCGTCCACGGTCCTTGAGCTGAAGTATCAAGAGTCGGTGCTATGAAACCACTACTTAGAATTGTACCATTGTAAAGGATACTGAAAGGGTCCGTCCCGACAGTACAATTTGGATATATTCCACCGTAATTGCAAGTATTTACTATTTGGGTTTGGTAAACATTCGTATAGTAACCATAACTGACGGCGAAAAATCCGATTACTAAGACTAACGCAAGAAGGGAAGCTTTTTCAATTTGATTGAAATTTCTAAAAGTATGTTCTTTTGTCAGTTTGTGGGTAAAAGATTCTCCTTTCGCGCGTTTTACCTTCCATTTTCCGGTCATTGTTTCAATCTCCTAAGTTCAACCCACTTTCCTAAGTCGTAACTGATACGGCACGCGCACGCGCCTATAACTATAATTAGTATCCAAGGCATATCTTGAAAGAGAATTAATAGATTCATTTTCGCGCCCTATGTTTAAAGTATTCAATCTGTTCGAGTCGTCTAACTGCAAGTCCGCGTTTACGATATGTTCCCATATTACGCCCGGTCCGTTCACTTACTACTCGATAATAGACTTTGCCTTTGATGCGTATTTTGCGAATCATTTCGAAATCCTTATCAGTTTCTCTTCAAAATGGTATTCTCGAAGTATCGCTCGTTTGCGCCGGGGATTCTTGGTTCGAGAAGCGGCAAGTCGTAAGCCCTGAAAATGTCGATACTGTGCAAGAGTAATCTTGCCTTCTTTGTAAAGTTTAGTATGCCCCATTAGAATAGACTCCTTTTCCGTCGTTTATGTCCCGAGTGTCGGCGCATACTTCCGCCTTTCATACCGCGCGGTTTGATTCCCATTTCATGCATAATCGTTAAGAAGAATACTCGTAAGAATTTGTTGATTGATGCGTAAATGGTCTTATTCGAATGTCCCGAAGTTACGGTTCCGTTAACTGTGCTTCGGTCGATTCGCGAAAGGAAACTTTTACGGACCATTAGGCTATCTCCAAATATGCTTCGAATCCGGCGAATCCTACCCTTTCGAGAATCCCAACCGCCGAATTGCATTTGATACAAAGTAATCCGCGTATTTCTCCGGTCTTGTGGTCGTGGTCAATTGAAAGAGTTTGACCGTTCGAATTTGTCTCACAACAAATCGCGCAAACTCCAAGTTGATTGCCCAGAATCGAATTGTACAACTTTTCAGAAATTCCGTATTGTTTCAAGATTCTTTGTCGTTTACTGTATCGACTAACGCGCGCCAAAGCTTTTTCACGATGATTCCAATAATATTGAAGTTGATATTGCGCTTTCCAAAACCGTTTTTGTTCGGTTTTAGAAAAAGAAATTTGCTCGGTCGTTTTGTTCTCGCCCGATTCCGAGCTTGGATTAGCGATTTCCAAAGATATCCCTAGCTATCTAGAAGAAATCTACGAGCTTGAGTACATATCCCACAATTAGAAGTATCAAAGCGGCACCGACGATAGTGCTCGCTTCGTTGATACCAGTATTCCAACTGCTGGAAGGTGTACCCGTTAGGATTGCGCCCATTGCTTGTAGAATGACAAACAAGACCGCAAGTCCCACACCGGCGGACAGTACTTTCTTAGTATCTGCATCCATGTTTCTAATACACTCTCACTCTGATACGGTCAAACGACTATTTAAAGTTATCGCAAACTCTAAAATGTACTGAATTTTTGTTCCAATATTTCCCGCACTTTGTACACTTGCGCATAGTCTTATCGCGCTCGCGGTTCTTGATTTTACGGACGACTTGAATTGTAAAGATGAAAGCGCCGATAAGGATTCCATAATTGGTAATCATTGCCGGAATTTTCACTGTCCATGACAAATGACCATTAGTAATACCGGAACAATACCATACGCATAAAACATGATTATTCAGTATCCAAGGCAAACTCCAACCCAGTGGCAATTTCACTAAAATAGGAATCGCCAGTAGCCATAACGAGAAGAATGCTAAGGGATAGAATACGAGAATCGTAACATTCTGATATTCTCCGCCTTGTCCAAGATAGAACATTATCGACATGCCTTGAATGACTGCAAGATAGGCGTGTGGTACCCGTTTGACAAAGAACCAATATCCGAGACATGTCAGAGCGTCAAAGATTACGACATAGACCCCATAGAAGAAACGCCCCAATTCTAAAGGATTCATCCAAGCCCAAACAATGGAATAGGGAATGTTTTCCGGAAACGTCCAACAATGCTCCGGGCAAAAAATACGGTTAAAGTCGGCTGTGAAAAGTGCATAATCCGGACCGTAAGTAAATACTGCAAATATCTTACCTACAAAGACGCAACCTATGAAAATTGCCCAATATCTATCTTTGAGAACTATAGACCCCAACGAGATTCTCCCTTACGATATGTTCGAGTCGCGATTTTCTTAGCTTTAGGTTTGCTATCATTTGCAGAGATAATCAGAATCATAAGTCCAATGTGGAAGGGAAGGAAGATTCCAAGAAGAATCAAACGCCAAATATCAAATCCCGCATCTAACGGGAGTGCGACATATGCAACCGCGACATGAACCATAACGATAATCGCGGTGAAGATTATGTTCATGGGTTCAAGCATTTTCTTAGGGGAAATCTTTGGGAGTCGGAAGTTGTTCATAATGTAATATCCTTCATATCCAAGCCCAATACCGAAAAGGAATCCTAAGGGCGTACCATAGAACGCCCCGGTAAGCCAACATGCGAGAAAGACGATAATTGCAACTATAACACTTTTCACTCTGAAACCGCCTTTCCTTTGAATTTTCCTTTCAAAACGTCCTGCTCTAACCCCCAAGCAAGAGGGATTTCGCAATACCAACAAAACGCCTCAAAATGTCCCTTAGTATCGTTCATTTCTGCTTGCATCCAATGTTTACATTTTGGGCATTTTAATTCAACGCCGAAATCTCGACAATCTTCTGCTATCAACCTACAAGCATCCTTTCTCTTTCAAGCGCGCACCAAACCCGCCAGTAAGCGAACACATTATCCCATTTGTTGCAAGTATCCCAATCTATGACTTTGCAAAGAACGTGATGAACCATTTCGTGATTTATTGTTGAAATTGCAACTTCAAATCGTGTACGCTCTTTGTAAGCAAAATTTCGCCAAAGTTTCCAATTCCAGAATGAGATTGTAGGTCCGCCTTCTGAAAAAGCATCATAATCGGCAACGGTTGGGGTATCTGTCGGCTGAACTTTGATTCTTGGAGTTTTCAAGTCCAACCCTTCGCCTTCTTTTTCCACTCATTAATCGTATCTGGCGGAACATCGCTTCCCATGTTATCCCAATCTGTATGTTTGTAGACATAATAAGCCGCGATAACAACAGCAACGATTACTATCGCATATGCCGCGAGAATGTACCAAAGTATGATGTTCATTTTAGTATCTGTCTCCGGTAGAGAAATGCTATCCAAGGCTGTATGACCAAGTTTACCGCGAGACTCAGTACTCCCGCCGTTGCTAACCATTTGACTAATTGAAATGTGGTGTATCCTATGAAAAAAATGTTGTAAGGGACATAGATAGCAAAAATGATAGGGGATACGCAAAGATTGTACTTGATGTATTGCCAGATACCCGAGCGAAGGCTCATTCCAAATCCCACATTCTACCGTTAGCCATTTCTTGAAGTTTCGTGAATATGGACCGTTGTTTCGGAATGTTCATTTTGCTATCAAGACCCAAAGTTCAACGCACATTAGTCCGAGTATTCCGAGAACGATTAGACTTTCGAACCGGTCGAGCAATTTTAACCACTTGGGTTTTTTAGGCGCGGGCATTACGCATAAGCCGCCTTGTTATTTGTCTCGTAACCTGTCCGTTCTTCCGCGTCGTCGTGTTTGGATTCGCGCTCTTCTGGGAAAACTGAGAGAAACATCATTATCCCCAGAACTACAAGACCGAGCAAGGCCACGAAAAACTCAGTCGTTGCGATGTAGAGATTAGGCTCAATGAATAGTCGTCCCATGTGCATGAACGCTTCCGTGTAGAAAACCAGAAGCATGAAAGCGGTTGATGTTACACCGACTATGAGAGAGTAAACCCGGAGAATTTTTCCAACCTTGCTCAATCTTGTTCACTCTGATACATTCTTGCCGCTATAAAAGAATATCGGCGCGTTATCCCCACTCCGACGCGCCGCCTTCCCAACAATCGCATGCACTTGTCTCTATTCGCTTACCATTCGCTTTGATAGTGTCTTTGAACGATACGCCGTGAATGTTTTTGAGATGCCAAATGTACTCAGAAACCAAGTTGAATCTTGCGAAGTTGGTTCCGATATCGCCTTCCACTTCTTCTTTGGAAGAGCTACTATTGTACATTGTGCTGTCAAAGCCGTTACGTTTGCAAAGGATACATACATGGCTCATTGGTCTAAGCCCCATACATGTAGGATATGTCGAATCTTCGCTTCGAGCATATCTAACTCATAGGTCATTATGCCGTCGCCAAAAGAGACGGCCGGGAGTTTCATTCCGGATTGGTCCGGAAAGGTTTTGAAAACTCTCTGAGCATTCATATGTCTTTCACCTTCAGATATGCTTCCTCGTAGGTCAATCCTTTAGCAGCATAAACTGCTTCGATTGCCCATTTCAAGTGCTTTATCGCGTCGTCTAATGCCGGCTTGTTCGTATAGATAGACAAGTCTTGCACGGCGCGCAACGCCCAATAGGACGCTTCTTTCTTAGGTGTTAGGGTTTTCATTTTTGTTCCCAACTATCTATAGTCTTGGTCCCTATTAAACCTTCCTATTTCACGCGCCCCAACGAGTTAGTCGCATACCAAAACTCGATGTATTCGCCTTCAGCATCAATCCGCGTGTACAAGGGCGTTTCCCGTTGGAACTCTCGGGGTATGATTTCGCCCGATTTTACGCGTACACGCGTGATTACTGTATCGGTCGAATGGGTCATAGTGGAAACAACTCGATATCTTCCATGACTTCTTCATTGAGAATATAAATTCCAATCATTTGAGATACAATCCTATGTATGCTTGTCTTACTTGTAGGTCGAAGTCGGTTTCTTTATCTTCCGGCAATGCGTCATATTCGAGTACTTGTTTAGTTTGGACCTTCTCGATTCGAAGCGCTGGGCGGTATCCGGGACGCTCTTCTACATTCATTATGGAACAACTCCAGCGACAAAAAGGCTCATACACGCCCAGATACCGCAAGAAACAGAGGCGGTAAGGATTCGGACCTTAAGGGACAAGCCCGAAAGGTCAAAGTTCGCGATTATGGCGATTTGCTCTTTCCATAGCCGGAGATTCAAAAGGTTTGAGGCTCCCATTTTGCTTCCCTACTATTACCTATGTGTACCAAGTATATAGGCACGCTGTAACTATCACTTCTAAGACAGAGTAACAAAAAAGAGGATTCTCGCGGGTAGACCGCCAAAAGGAGTCTACTCCAACGAGAAATAGGGGAAGTCGCCTTTAGTAGGCTGAACCAACTTTACGGTCCTTGTGACCGGTAGGTTGGGCTTCAGCGCTAAGGCTTGTTCCATAACGACTTTGTGGGAAGATATGATACTCTCGGTCTTAGTAACCAAGAGCACATATGGACCGGCGTACTTTCCGGTCGAAACGCCAGATATTACCTTTTCAATGGTAATTTGCTTGTCCACAAACTCGTTCAGTTTTGCGCGCGGTAGTTTTTCGAAGGTTGCCATTTCTGGTCAATCTGATACGGTCATACTTGCTTATAGGCATATCGAGATATCTTTATAAGTCGCGGATACCGTATCAGAATGAATTAGATTGCCCGACGACATAGATACTATCATTGAAGAAGCAAAGCGTAAACGAAAGCAATCTGATTTTATTGACGGAATGAAGAACGCTCAAGAAGAAGGAATCCTACCCGAAGCGGAAGGACCAAGACAGGACGAAGGCGCTTTCGCAAAGTCCGCCGTTGGAGTAACTGACGCACAGCATGGGGAAACTGTCGAAAATGTTCAGCAAACCCATTCAAACATTAGTAAGAACATTCTCGCGCCCATGCTTGAAATTGAAATTATTCAAGAGGCTGTCAAAAAGGAAAACGAGGCTATGAATAAGTACAAGACTTTGGATGATTTAACCCGTCGAGAGAATACTATTATCCAAGAAGAGATTGACGAAATACTCAAAGACTTCTTACGCACGTTCGTATCACTTGATGCGCGCGGACGGGATGATGCAAATCTCAATCTTCAATCGCTTGTAACTGGCGAAAATATGAGATTACAAGCGCAAGCGTTGGCGGGAATGCCGCCCGTCGGTTCCGGCGGGTTCTGGGGCAAACTGAAAGGAATGATAGGGTTAGGTAAGAAGTAAATGGTTGATTGGGGTAACTTCAACATCTTTACGGCCTTACACCTTACCCCGACAGAAGCATATGCTCTTATCGGTATCATTATCGTAATCGGAATCGGCGTACTACTCTATTTTATCAAGCGTCGAACCCACAAAGACGCGAACGAACCACTTTCAACTTGCGACGAATACGACAAGTCCGGATATGTCCATGTGAACGAAATCGACCGAGAAGCGGAAGGCTCAAGTTTCCTATGGTTTGAACGCTCTAATGGAGATATCGACAACAAACAGATAGGTCAACCGTTTACTTTCGTTATGCAAGACAATACCGTCGAACGACATCATTTGAACGCTCGCGGGGCTTACCGTTGCTTAGACCCTAAGGTTACTTTCGAAGATTATCATCCAACACTTAACGATATTAATCGACTTGCCGCGCTTACGGAACAGCATATTCGAACATTGCGGACCGGCGCTTATCAGAATGAAAAACCTTCAAAACACTTGAGAACTTTCATTATCATATTCCTTCTATCCGGCGCGGTAGGTTTCGCGGTCGCCGCCGCGACTGTGGGAGTACATCATTGAAAATCCCGAGACGGAAACAGCAAACACAAGCCGAAATTGACGATATTAGAACGCCCTATAGGTTTGGTTTCTATGACGAATCCGGCTATGTGTATGATGTTACCGAATCCACTTCTAAGAAACTTTTCGAATCTCTCAAAATGAATGAGAATACGAAACCGTTCAAATATCCCTTAGAGAACGGCGGTTACATTGACGTTTATCTTGGCGGTCGAAAACTTCTCAGTAAACAGTTTTCGCACGATGGTATTTGGCTAAGTGCTGACTTGTGCTTTACCAACTTCGAATTGACAGGTTCACAAACTGGCAAGTTGTTCGAAACTTATCAACGAGTCGGGGATATCAAATCTCGCATGGGCGAAGATTTCTCATTCCGTGCGAATATCTTCTTAGTCCTTATGGTCATTATCGGCGGGTTTGCTCTTTTCGCCGGTATCGGGAAGTTATTCATACATTAGGCGAATTCCATTGCCGGCGTGGACATATCTTGAAAAACTTCGACATCGAGAAGCGTCTCAAATTTTAGGAATCGAATCTATATTAGCGCGCCATAGAATCGAGAAAAAATTTAATGTATCGCGCCCAACATGGTCGTATCGGTTGGTTTGAACGCTTAGAAAGTAAAGTACTGGAGTATGTCCATGCCTAATAAACATGCTGTAGATGTACGGCTTTATCTTGTACTGGGTAAAAAAGGATTGGGCAAATCGACCATTGCCATTTCTTTAGCAATACAAGAATCTATCAATCATTCTCGCGCGCCTATTTATTCGAATATGGACCTTAATATCCCCGGCATTCCAACTTTTCAAGTGTCCAAAGTGAAAGACTTACTTCAACAATGTTCTACTAATCCTTGTACTTGCGCGCCGCGTATTATTGTAACGGACGAGTTTGATAAAAGTTTAACATCGCGAATTGGTTGGGTTGAAAAAACGCGCGAGCAAAAGTTAGTCGAATTGGTTAGCAACATTCGAAAGCATAATGTCATCGCCTTCATAGCAACTTCTCAATTACGAAAGAAAATCAAAAACGACTATCGGCATAACGCCGATTTCGTCATTGAACCAACCGGGACTTTAGATTCCGCTGACTGTCCCGAATATTTCGTTTGGCAAGATGTAGAACTTTACGAATCGGCGGGTAAAGGTCGTTATGACCACGCCGAATTCTGTTCTTCCATTTTGCCGATTGAATTTCTCGATTCTACTTTCAACACGCGACAAGTTATCCTTCTGGAATGGGATTAATTGCGAGTTAGCGAAGTCTACTCGCAACTTTCGAGCGAGCGAAGCGAGCGAGAATTAGAAGGGTTTAATAGTCAGAGCGCCCGTATCAGATTGGTAAGGATTATGAAAGTTGAAATAACTCAAGAAACGGTTTGTCCCAGTTGCGGTTTCCATTTTGTGGTTACGCTCTTGGACGATATCGAATTCGAGCCGACTAATTGGGGCGATTTGGATTGAACACTCTAATCGAATTAGCCGGTTTCGTCTTTGGTATTACGATTATCGTTCTATGTTTGATTGGTTTGAAAACGGCGCAACACAAGGGGAATTAAAAATGAAGAATCTCGAAATCCTTAAACGCATTCCAACTTATCGCGGTCAGAATTGGAATCCATTAATCGAAGAAATCTTAGATAATGATATGCGATTTTGGCGATATGAGATTCCAACTTTAGACCGTGGAGTTTATGCTATGACTAACCAACTTCTCGATATTCTCAATCTCGAACGCGAACAAAAATATCACAAAATTCAGTATGAGTTAGCGGACCTTTTCAGTATGAGTCTTGGTTATTCCTTGATTTATGGCAATCCACTTCCAATGTTTAAGTATCGTTTTGGACTTAATCATTCTGTAAAAGGCGAAAAAGATATTGTCGCCAAATATGAAAATCGATTTCTCAAATACGGCGCATGGACACTCGAACGCCTTCAAGATATTCTTTACGCTCATGAGTCGGAAGAATACTTCCAAACAATGCAAATGCGAACAATGCCGAACTTAGATGTGACTGGCATATGAATGCCGCCGAAATTCGCGAAATGCTGATTAACGCTCTCAATCCCACATACGAAAGAAAATTTGGTTGGACTCCAAGTAAGAATGTTTACAACATTTCATCTTTAACCCACGGCACAAAAGCGTTTCTTGCCATGCGCTCGCGGGAACCTATGAAGGGTTTCAACCGCCACTTGGTCCGGGGTTCTGCTATTGATGAACTTGTTAAGGTTAGGCTTGAAGAATGGGATTCAAGTAACGATAATGTTCTCAAGTGGACTTTGCCTTACACTTGGAAGAATCCGACTCTTCACGACATCTTGCTTATCGGTCACTATGACCTTTTTAAAGACGATACTATTCTCGAAGTCAAAGCGCCAGAATCAGAAGAGCGTTTCATTCAGAACGGTTCCATGCTTCGAGCGCGTCGGCAAGTTGCCGCCTATGCAATGATGAAAGGACTCAAAATCGGTAAGTGGATTCGCGCTTTTGTTGTGACTATCAATTCTGATATTCTCGTTTCCGAATTGTCGCGGGACGAAATTGAGCAAGGTTGGCAAGACATTCGAAAAACGGCCTATGATGTTGCTCGGGAACTCGATAACTAATGAGTTCTATTGAAGAATTAGAAGGGGAAGGACTACTGAGCAAACGCCAGTTAGCCGCGCTCAAAGTGCGCGCGAGAGCAAGAGCGAATGAGTTAAAGATAAAGCGAAGAATTCTCGTAAAACTCTTTCAAAAACATGTTAAAAAACACTACGACCGCAAATGGGATTCTCGCGAGGCGTTTAGAGAGGCGGGACGGTATAGACAACAAATCGATATCATGACCGGTCGTGTTCGAAGATTGGTCAAAGAGAAATCCTTCTCGTATGACCCATATCAAGGCGGTCGATAAAATTTGAGAATGTATAATTTGGAATGTATGCCTTGAAACGCTTTGTTGCGTGGGATTGCGAAGGTAAGAATAACGACCTTTGGCTAATCCAAAACTCGGAAGGTGTAGAACTACAATCGGACAAAATGGCGAATAAATGTAAAAAATGTCCTGCGCTTTGTATCCATGACTGTTTACCGTATCTTTTTACTTCTCAAGGCTTTGATGTAGTCAATATCTGGTTTAGAGCGAGATATGATTGGGATTCAATGTTCAAATGGTGTACACGCGAAGAAAGATTAGATTACGCGCACGGGTCGGTCGAAATAGATGGTTATACTATTCGGGTTATTCCGAATAAAATTATGCAGATTTGGAAAGGTAATAAGACGCGCTCATATCATGCAGATACTCACGCCTTTTTTCAATGTTCATTTATCGCCGCGTTGAAAGAATGGAAGATAGAGATTCCAGAAATTATCGAGCGCGGAAAGAAAGAGCGCGATTCTTTCACTAATTGGACAGATTCAGAAATCAAAACTTACAATCTTGCCGAGTGTCAAAAACTTGTCGAAATGCTCAATATCGTTCAAAATAAACTAATCTCTGTCAAAGAACTTATCGGCGGCGAACTAAAATCTTGGCACGGCGCTGGTGCAATTTGTTCGGTTATGCTAAATTCTTGGAATGCGCGAAGTCGTATGAAAGTTCCGATTGAAGAAGTTAAGCGTTGGACTCTTGAAAGTTATTTCGGCGGTAGAAGCGAGTTATTCTATCGCGGCGAATACGGTCCGATATATAATTACGATATTAATTCAGCTTATCCTTCCGCGACCCGCGAGTTACCCGACCTTTCTACCGCCATTTGGCGAAAGGTGTCCGGCGACGTGGCGAAAGATTATACCTTTGGATTACAGAAGGTTTCGTGGAGTAACGAAACCTCTATGGATGAAAGAATGGGACCGTTTCCCTTTCGAACATCTAATTACCAAATTTTATATCCCGTTCAAGGAAGCGGAACGTACAATCTGATAGAGATAGCGGCGGCGGAGAAAAAAGGATTATGGGATATTTCCCGTAAAGACGCGTGGGTTATTGAGAACGATTACGAGAAACCTTTTTACGAGAAAATTTCTAACTTAATGAAAATTAGGTTAGAGTACAAGGCGAAAAAGGATTTTGCACATAAGGTTCTAAAACTCGGCGCTAATGCCTTCTTCGGAAAGTTCGCCGAAATTGTCGGGGATGGAACAGAGAAGGCGTACGGTCCTTACAACAACTATCTATACGCGTCTTTCATTATGGCTTGGGCACGGTCTAAGATAATGTCTTACATGAATCCGGATAATACCATCTTAGTAAGCACCGATGGTATTTTCTCTCTGAAACCTCTTTCTTGTCCGGTCGGCGAAGAACTTGGAGAATGGGAATTTGACAAATACGAGAACGGCAAGTTCGTTCTACCGGGAATATATTCCTTGAATGGTAAGGTCAAATCGCGCGGTTACTTCAAAGATGGCGAATTCAACTTTCCACGAGTTTATGATGCGGTAACGCACGGAAAGACCTTTCATTTAACAGATAGATTATTCGTCGGAATGAAGAAGAGTCTAAAACAATATCGAGCATATCCGCGCGTCGGATTCTACGATTTGCCCAAGGAAATAAACTGGAATTCTTCGCCTAAGCGCGTTTGGGAATTCTCCCAAAGGTCGATTGCCGCTAATCGTCCCATGATTAGAGATATGTTAGCCCATGATTACAAATACCAAGAATCAAGTATCGCCTTTGACCCGTTCCGAAACAAGGACGATTTACAAAAGGCTCTTGATGAATGGGTTGATACAAATGAAGTCTAATGCGTGCAAGTTGATAAAAGGACGTTGCACACAGTTACAACGCCCTTATATACACGCCCCTCTCGCGTGGAGTTCGTGCTTGTTTGCCCATTACCACTTATGAGCG
>Ga0070708_100001798_pt1 | contig 16461 bp, 14 predicted proteins | sample KBSK5503metaG_FD_65469 | JGI IMG/M metagenome (GOLD analysis project Ga0070708, IMG submission 65469) | Corn, switchgrass and miscanthus rhizosphere microbial communities from Kellogg Biological Station, Michigan, USA - KBS K5-50-3 metaG | ecosystem: Host-associated > Plants > Roots >... | reverse complement strand
GTCCATTAACTTTCCGCCCACATGCACCGGCATGACGCCGACAATCTCCGATGCTTTTGACCTCTGACCTCTGACCTCTGATCTCTGACTTCTGATCTCTGACCTCTGCCCTTCGCCCTTTGCGCTTTGCGCTTTGCGCTCTGCATCCGCGAGATCCATATTCAGTGTGAGTGGATCGCAATCCACCAGAATGGGAATCGCGCCCTGATAGCGAACGACTTCAGCGGTGGCCGCAAACGTCATTGTCGGTACCAGTACACCCTGTCCCGGTTTCAAACCCAGAGCTTCCACCGCCAGGTGCAAAGCCGCCGTGCCTGAGTTGAGTGCCACCGCATGAACCGAAGGCTCTCTGTTCTTTGCACTCCGCCCTTTGCTCTCTGCGCCGACCGCGGCGGCGAACTCTTCTTCAAAACGCTTGACCTTGGGCCCACTGGTCAACCACCCTGAGCGCAGAGTGGCTACGACTTCACTCACTTCTGCTTCCTGAAGCGCGGGACGAAAGAATGGAACTTGAATTTTGGTCATAAAGACTTGATCGAAATCAATCCTGGATGTAACTCCGCGCGCGACCTTAGTTACTCGGGAGCGCCACGCCCCAAACATAGAGCGAGCCGGAGTTGGCCGCATAACGAATGGTAAGTCTGACGACCTCCTGCTGCTCAGGTAGGTCCAGAACGACGCCATGCAGCCCGGCCGAAAAATCGCGTAATGCTCCCTCATAACGGTTCTGACCTACAACAGCTATTCGCTTATGCCAATGAAAGATTGTCTGGCACGGAACCGCGGGTGCGCATTGCTTGTCCCACGACGTCGTCTCTTTTCCCAGACGGATCGGAAGCGTCAGTGTCTTCCCACCCTTATTCTCTACTAGTATCTCAGCGATCATTTGATCTGTTTGCTGCGTGCCAGCACCCACGATGTCGCTCAAAAAGACTACCCGCTTAGCTTGAACAGGCGCTGACAGGGGAAGGAGCAGTTCACGACGTGCTTCGAAATCTGGAAGGCCGTACGCTCCAATCACCAACAGTGGCACATCACTTACTTTCACCGAGATCGGCAGGCGCAGATCCTGAAACTCGAGCCCATAGAAGCTAATCGGCTGGAGCACTTGATTGGATTCACCGCGCAATTCGTAAAGCGCTGACGAAGACTTGCGCTCCAGAGAATATTCAAAAAGCGGATAGTCAACATGGCCATCAACGATCGAATATGTTTCGTTCAAACGACCCATTAACTGATCAAATTCCCGGCGGCGCCCCGGCTCCCAATCGTCGGTGACAAAGATCAGACGTTGGTTAAGAATTTGCTGGGTCAGATCTGGGTTCCGAACATAAGCCCATGAATCGATGAGGGGAATGCTCTTCGGAAAATAAAACTTGACCGCGTCTTGAGAACGTCCGTCGTGAATTAGCGCTGTGTCTTTCCCAATCCAGCGCGTAGTCTGTTCAGCAGCACCGCGATAATCCACCGCGGCCCCGTAAGTCCAGTCCTTTTGCCAGCCTGACCAAATCGACGCCGCGTTTACCGTCAGAGCCGCCGCAACCAGAACAATAAGGACCGGTTTTTTGAATGAGGTTAAGCCGATTGCCGTGAGCAGCAGAAACGCAGGCCAGACGAATGCAACATGTCTCGGGGCAACGCCAGATGCAAGTCTCCCGCTAACGGAATCCAATACCAGGTATATCCCGAATAGGGCGATTAAATAGGTTGGCAGCAAAAACCTCCACGCACTTGTTTTCCACAGTTCTATCGCGCCCTTCACTGTGAGAAGTGCACTAATGCATGCTCCGGGAACGACGATGGCATACCAGAGCGGATATACGTGATATCCAAAGACGAAGATGTATCCCGTAAAAGCGACCTTTGCCAGAGTGATACTTGAGATAGGAGTAAATGAGGGAGCAACTGCTGTAGTCCATCGCGTGTAAAAAAGCGGGGCGATTTCCCAAAGTTTCTGGCGTACGGGCGGAATCAACGGCAGCCCGAACACGACGATTGGGACCCCCAGCATGACCATCATGCGCGTCCGCCTTGACCAGCGCGAATCTCCTGCTAAGAAAGACGCAGCGGCTTGTGCATAGATCGCGAGAATTCCAAAAACATGCGAGAGAACTAACACTGCGCCAATGGCCAACACGGCCATGCGATCGCGCACCCCCTTCCGCGAATCAACATAATTAATCGTCGCGAGCATGAAAGCAGCCGACGCAAAGATGAAGAGTGAATAGAACCGCACCTCTTGCGAGTGATAGATGTTGAAAGGCGAAGTTGCCGCCAGCAAAGCTGCAATCACTCCGGTGCGCCACCCGCCCAATTTTTCTCCGATCTTGAAAAGAATCACTACTGTGGCCATGCCGAAGATAGCTGAAGGTAATCTCAGCCAAAGCTCGCTCGTGCCCAGGCGAATCCAGAAGTGCATCAAGCCTGAGTAGATGATCGAGTTCCAATTCACGCCGACAGATTTGGCTTCGGCCAGACTGCCGTATTCGTCACCGGCCAGCGGATAAAGTGAGATCGCGTAGATTCTGAGAACCAAGGCCAGCATAACCAGCGATATAAGGATGGCTGGTCGACGCACCTCTGCCGACAGAGCCGGGACTTCCGCGCTAATGAGATCTGTGTTGGTCAAGTGCTGTCCTTAATAGTTAGAAGCCGGGTGAGAAGCCCTCTTCGTTACTAAATACTCGGGCTTACGACGAAAGAAAATCTGCCTGGTTGGCCTGCAACTCGATTTGGTCTTTCTCCTCCGTTACTTTCTCATAGCGCGCCGTGGGAACCGGCGCGTTCACTTTCAAATTCCCGCTGGCCTCGATTCCTGCGACTTCTCTTACAGTGTAAATAGGGCGGCCTTTGACTTCGTCATAAACGCGGCCGAGGTATTCGCCAAGAATTCCCAAGCAGAGCAACTGCACGGCGCTAAGAAAAAAGATCGCCGCCGTAATGGCCGTATAACCAATTAAAGGCGCCACCGGGTGAAATAGCCGCCAGTAGACGACCAACAGAATCATGAGCACCGCAAAGCCGGCTACCACTAGGCCGAGATAACTGGCGATGCGCAGCGGAACTCGCGAAAATGACACGATGCCGTCGGCGCCGAGGCTGAGCGACTTGCGAAAGGTGTATTTCACATCACCAGCAAACCGCGGCTCGCGCTGGAATTCGACGGCGGTTTGCCGAAAGCCGACCCACGCGCGTAAGCCACGCAGATACCGACCCCGCTCCGGCAGCGCATTGATAATCTCCACCACTTGCCGGTCCATGAGACAGAAATCTCCGGTGTCTGACGGAATATCGACGTCCGTCAGCAGTCTCAGTATCCGGTAAAACAGGTAAGCGAAGAGCCTTTTCGCCGGACCCTCGCGTTGGCGAGATGTGCGCCGGGCATAGACCACCTCGTATCCCGCGAGCCATTTGTCAATCATCGCTGGAATCAACTCAGGCGGATCCTGCAGATCCGCATCCAGCACGATCACTGCGTCCCCCTGCGCGAAGTGTAGCCCTGCGGTGACGGCAACCTGATGTCCGAAGTTGCGGGCCAGGCTTACGTATCGCACCCGTGAGTCACGACGCCGCAAGTCTCGCATGATTCCCAGCGAGCGATCACGGCTGCCGTCATCCACCAGAATGACTTCACTGGCGCCTTGCAACCCGTCCATGACCCCCGTCACTCGCCGGCAGGTTTCCAGAAGGGTCTCTTCTTCGTTAAAGACCGGCAGAATGAATGAGAACACTGGTTTCATTGGTGTCGTCGTCCTCGCCGCAGCGATACTCGCTACTTGGTTGCCACCACCGCGATGTTCCACGCGAATCTCTTCACGAAAGGCACCTTCTTGATTAGCCTGTCAAATACTTCAAGCCGACGGTACGTTGGTTCCAAACGTGTGCTTTCAGCAATTATCTTTTTCCAGTAGCGCTCCTTGTTCGGATTGACACGTTCAATAAAATAGAACTGAACGAAGATCCACAGCGTTGTGAGCCAGAACGTGTCAAAGACCGTTTCTGAGAACAGATTCTTCACAGACTTCACGATCTGAATATTCAAAGGCGCTTCGTCCTCAGTCCGTACCTCAGTAGCAATTTTTCGGTAGACATTAATCGCCGGGTTGTGTCTAAGCGGATCCCAAAAGCAAGCCTTGCCTCCGGGCTTGAGCACGCGATGCATCTCGCGTAGCGCGGCTTGGGCATCGGGCAAATGGTGGAGTAGGTTTGCCGCGTAGACTATATCGAATGTATCGGCGGGAAAGTCGAGCTGCATTGCGTTCATCGTACGCGCTTCAATATGAACATCATTGGCTGCTGCAAGCCTTAGAGCTTTCTCGACCATTCCCGGCGAATAGTCGGTCGCCGTGCAACGTGCGCCTTTTCCCGCAAAATAGACGCTGTTTTCGCCTGCGCCACAACCCAAATCCAACAGGGCCTTGTCGTTTACGTCGCCGAGTTGGCTTAGGATGAAGCGATTCTCCGGCGCAGTGCACACCTGAAAATAATCGCTTACCCTAATGCCATCCACGTCAATGGACTTGGCCCATCGATCATGAAAGGTACGCTCTCTCTCAAGTACGTCAGTCATTCATTCACCACATCCTTTTGACTCGAATCGCAGCTTTGCGATGGGGTACCGCAGGCTGAAACTTGCGCTACTCTTCAGCTTGCGGCAGCGACCTGGAGTCTGCGTTACCTTCTTTAACCAACACCGCGATCAGGTGTGTTCGTAACAGCGGAATCGCTTCCAAAAAAGTTGCCAGCGTCCACCAACGCGGCGCGATCAGGCGCGTCAAAGGCGGCGCCAGAGTGACTGTCCTGATCTCTCCTCTCAGCGCCGGAAAGAGTTTCCTGATTTCGGCTCGCCCAATTCCCCGCACGTTTGGATTGCGGGGATTGTTATAAGCAAAGTCATACCAAAGCAGGGCCCCGCCCGGCTGGAGGACCCGGACAATCTCATCTGCGATCAGGCGACGAACGTCGTTGTCCAGAACTGAAGTAAAAAGAGTCGAGGCAATGACCAGGCGGAATGTCCCGTCTTCCCATGGCAATTCAGCGGCATCTCCGGTGCGCAGGTCCGCCGCGGGTAAAATCTCTCGCGCTTTATTCGCCCGATCCGGATATAACTCGATGCCGTGCAGGTTCGATTCACTGACACCCCAACCGATTAACTCGCTCAACCAACCGATGTTGCCGAATCCGACTTCCAGACACTGGTCACCGGGTTGTGGGAAGACGTCCAGGCGATGCAGCATCGCGGCACCCATGCGGTTTCTGCTCTCCAGCATGAAACGGGAAGCCGGCTGCCATGCCGCGTAACGGTCGGGACTGATCTCGCGCGCCCGGCGATGATATTCAAGCTGAATGCGCTCGCGCTCTGCCGCGACAAAGTCAGCTCGGTCGGATGCGTTCATACTCTTCCGTCTCGAATCGCCGCGCGAGGCTGCAACTGGCTCTCGCCTGCTCGCCAACGATTCCAAAATTTCAGCAGGCCGATCAGAAAGCCTGCGCCATACGCCAGATGCAGAATCGCAAAAGCGATCGGCAGCAATGGCAGTAAATACCATCCGTTCCTTCGTGCTGAAAGTATCGATGCTGCCATTACCGCGAACGAATACGCGCCGGCAATGAACGTCAGCACATAGACGGCGGCGGGTAGGATCGGAACCAGCAGCAGTCCTAACAGCAGGGCGGCAACAAACAGCGGTGGCGCAAACTGTCTGAGGCGCATCTGCCGCGTGTGCTTCTGCATCACGCGCACTTTCCAATAGCCGTACTGAAAATACTGGCTGGCCAGATGAGATAGCGTGGCGCGGCTGTAATAGCGCGAGCGAACATCAGATGCCAAAAGGATTTTTACGCCCAGCTTGCGCAGGCGATAGTTGTATTCATCATCCTGATTGCGCACCAACTCTTCGTCGAAGGGCCCGCCGCGGTCGATCACCGCGCGCGTGTAAGCCGGGAAAGCGACAGTGTCGGTAAACTGCGTCTTGCTGTTGGCAACGCGAAAGGCAGAGCCCCCAACGCCGAACCGCGAACTCATCGCCGCGGCGATTACGCGCGCGACATATGACTCGCCGATGGTCTCGAGGGGTCCGCCAACTGCCTCGACCTTGTCATTCATCAGATGTGAAACACAACGGCTCAGGTAATTCGGGGCGACCTCGCAATGACCGTCGACGCGAACAATTATTTCCCCTTTGGCCTGGCGCAGAGCGGCATTCAAACCCGTCGCCACAATTTTCCCGGGATTGTCGACGGTCACTACATTACTGTGTTTCTGTTGCAGCAACCTGACCACCTCTGCCGTACCGTCCTGTGACAATCCGTCGGCGATCAGAATCTCCATCCGGTCATGCGGATAATCCTGAGCCAGCACCGAACCGACGCTGCGTTCGACGAAGGCAGCCTCGTTGCGCACGGGCATGAGTACGGACACAAACGGCAACAGCGCGTGGCTAATGCCTCCGCTATCCACCACACCTGAAGTTTGTTTTTCGCTCAATCGGGTCGTATTGGATTTCAGTCAGTTGGATTTAGGTCTCTACCAAACTTTCTTTTCCGATCAGGCTGGTCCGATGTCTCCGCAGAGTAGAACTGAAGATCAGGATGAAGCAGCCGGCTATAAGCGCCGCGTAAATTGCGGCGATGAGCCACATCCGGTTCGTGACAAACAAAGCCAGCGCGTTCTCGCCGCGCGAATGACTGGTCAGGGCGCTGAGGGCAGGCAAAGTGAATCCGAGGGTCCAGAACCTGCGCCACGGTTCCCAGATATTCTCAGCAAAGCCATACTGAGCGCCCAGCCAATTCGTGGCCACCGATAGAACGACCAGTGGCACGGAAACCAGCCTGGGAACCTTTTTCAGCGAAAGGGCTACGCCGATGGCCAGGAAAGGTAAAATCGAAACCAGCAGGCGAGGGCCGAAGGCCGAGCTGCCATCCCAGGCTTCAAAGCTCGCAATCCATAACCAGACGCCGATTGCCGCCAGCATCGACAGCCACGCGATGGGATAAGCCGGTTGCTTGCGCTGACGCAAAGCGGAAGCAAAGCCCACGAATGACAGCAGCAGGATTGGTGAATAGATAAACAGACCGCGGTGGGTGGCGAACGTCAATCCGAACAATCGTTCAGGTCTGGGAATGGTGAACCCAAGGGCGCCAACATTATGGAATTTTGCGTTCTCTCCCACGACGTATTCGTAGGCGCTGTGAAAAGGACCGCCGAAGGCCACAGTGTTATAAACGAGGAGAATGGCACAAGGGATGGCTGCTCCCAAAAAGAAACTCCACGACGTTTTGAGCTTCCACTTAAGCAACAAATAAATCGTAATGCCTCCCGCCAGAAATAGGGCCTGGTATTCCATCAGCACCGCCAATCCTGCCGTCAGACCAAGCAACAGGAAGGTCGAAGTCCGCGCTGACGTTTGTAGCTTCAGCAACAAATAAAGTGGGAAGATCACGAATGATGCGCCATAGGCAGCGTTGAAATTAGTAGTCGAGTAAAAAAATGCCGGCGTACCAAATGCATATGCTGCAGTGGCCAGAAGCGAGTTCGATCGCGAAACTCCGAGACCCAGAAACAGCTTGAACAAAAACACCGCCGCCAGCGCTGAGATAACCGAAAGCGAAAACCAGGTAATCCAAATCGTCGACAAAAAGAATTCGGTATTGTCCTTTTGATAAAAGCCGCCCTTGTTGCCCTGCTTGTATGACTGAACGTTCGCCAGAGGTTTCAATAACCTCTCTGGCAGCACCCGGTACACGACCTTGAAAACTAGATAGGCGGGAATTCCCAAAAGACTTGGCCCCGGCAGGCCTACGGAATAGTAGTGTCCGTCCTTAAATCCTTTGTCGATTGTGTTCTCGTGATAGGCGTCGATCGTTACCGTGTGCTCGTTCACCAAGCTGTGAGTCAGGTCGAAATAGCGGTTCGCGCCCGCGCCACCCCCCGGCACGACATGGAGCGCGTAAACCAGCCAGATAGCCAGAAACAAACGCGCTTCGAAAGAACCAAACGCTCGCGGTAAACTAAACTTGCTCAAATGATGCGACCTCTTCGTGATGGGAGACTTGCTAATCGAACCACCGATACCAAACGACCTGGAACAGGGCCGCCACACCGTCGCGCCAGGTAATTTTTTTGCCTTCGGAATAATCCCGTCCGCTGTAACTGATCGGCACCTCATAGATGCGCCAACCGCCCTTCGCAATCTTGGCGGTAAACTCCGGCTCGAAACCAAAGCGGTTGGATCGCAAACGCATTCCGCTAATCACCTCAGCGCGGAAAACTTTGTAGCCCGTCTCCATATCCGTGAAGTTCAGATTGGTTAACATGTTTGAGAGCAGGGTCAGAAATTTGTTGCCAACTGAATGCCAGAAGAACAGCACGCGACCGGAATCACCTTTGAAGCGCGACCCATAGACAACATCGGCGCGACCGTCTCGAATAGGCTCCAAGAGTCTGGCATAGTCACGCGGATCGTATTCGAGGTCCGCGTCCTGGATAATCACTACGTCCCCCGACACTCGCGACAGGCCCCGTCGCAAGGCCGCTCCCTTGCCACTGTTGTGGGGCTGATATTCGACCGAGACTTGATCGATCTGGCCTTCGACTTCCCGGACCAGCACGTCACGGCTGCCATCGGTCGAGCCGTCATCGACGATTATTATCTCGTGAATGTCATCCTGACGCCTGACTCGATTCAGAACTTCCAGAATCGTGTCTCGCTCGTTGTAGAGCGGAATCACCACGGACACTCTCAGAGGAGCAGCTTCGGGCGCGCATGTGGGCGCCGGAATGGCGTGATCGCGAGAGGCGACCATAACGTTACTCATCTCGGTATGGATTTCAATCTCAGCTACAGACATTGTTGTTTCTCCGAGAGGGTTCTAAATCAACAGGAGCGGCGGCTTGCCCTTAAGTGTGCAATCCATTCGTTTCCCCTTGCTCTTTCAAGCGACTCGTTTAATAAAGAAAGCTCCACGACAGATGGCCTGAACTCATGAAGATGTGTTTTGTTTAGTTACATCGCGCGGTCTTCTTCGTTTGGAGAATCATCGGTTTTCGGGTCGGCGTTTCTTCAATTAATCAAACTCTCGGATTAGATCGCAAACTCGCTTGAGCTGCTCCGGATCGATTTCCGGATACATCGGCAAAGAAAGCAAACGCGGCGCGATAGCTTCGGTCACCGGCAATGGGCCGTAGGGAAGCTTCAGATCCTGGTAACAGGGTTGCAGGTGTACCGGTTCGGGGTAGTGCAAACCCGCGAAAACTTCTTGCTCGCGAAGATAGGACAACAACGCATCCCGCCTGGGATGTTGAATGACGTAAAGGTGATAAACATTAGTCATGTCGGCAGACGCCCCGGGTGTGACGACCTGCTCGACGTCTCTAAGCAACTCGTCATAAAGCTGGGCCGCCTTTGCCCGTGCACTATTCCAGCCATCCAGGTATGGCAACTTCACTCGCAATACAGCCGCTTGCAGAGTGTCCAGGCGACGGTTATAACCGAGCAAAACATGCCTATACTTTTCAGCTTGACCGTAGTTGCGCAGCATCTTCACTTTTTCGGCAACTTCCCGGTCGTTGGTAACCAGCATCCCACCGTCTCCGTAGGCGCCAAGGTTTTTCCCCGGGTAGAAACTGAAGCACCCTGCCTGTCCAAATCCACCCACTCGCTTGCCTTTGTATCGCGCACCATGGGACTGGCAGGCATCTTCGATAACCACGAGTCCATACTTGCGGGCAACCTCTAATATCTCATCCATAGCCGCCGGACGGCCATAGAGATGCACAGGCAGGATTGCTTTAGTGCGCGGCGTTATGGCAGTTTCGATCTGCGCCGCGTCCATATTGTAAGTATCCGGATCAACATCAACGAACACGGGGCGAGCTCCCGTAATCGAAATTGAAAACGCGGTGGCGACAAAGGTGTGCGAAACCGTGATCACTTCATCACCTGTACCGATATCGTGCGCCCGCAAGGCCAGCTCCAGCGCCGACATTCCAGAGTCAACTCCTACGGCATACTCAACTTCACAATATTCGGCAAACTCTCTCTCAAACTCTTCCAGATCCGTGCCCAGAATGAAATCAGCGTTTGAGACGACGCGATGCATCGCGCCATTCACCTCCGCGGCAATCGCTCGATATTGAGCTTTCAAGTCAACAAATGGTACTTCCACAGTATCTCCTATGAATTAGGGCCCCGGACGACGCCGGTGGCCTGTAATTGTTTTTCAGCTTCGGAAAAATACTCGGGAACACTACCCTGGTCCGATAGCCACTCAACGTACTGTGGCAAACCCACTTCCAGGGTGGTTTCCGCCTGGAAACCTAATTCCGCAAGGCTGCTACAATCGGCTGCGATGTGCCTCACCTCGCCCGGTCTAAAGCGCTTTGGAAATTCTTCCCGCGCCGGGCGTTGCCAACATTCCTGGAGCAGTCGAGAAAATTGCCGAATCGTTGTGGGCCGGCCCGTACCTACATTGAATACCTGCAGGTTGGCACGCGGTTCTCCGAGCACGAACAGGTTCGCGCGCGCCACGTCCTTTACGAAGACAAAGTCTCTCGTTTGCAAACCATCTTCGTAAACGACAATGGGCAAGTTGTTCAGAATCCTGGTCGAGAAGATCGAGCAGACGCCGGTATATGGGTTGTATACCGATTGCCGCGGACCGTAGGTGACAAAATAACGAAGGGCCACGACCGGAATACCGGTTTGCTTACCAAACATTAGTACCAGTCTTTCCTGATCGTACTTGCTCAGGCCATAGGCAGTAGCAGGTTCGACTGGTGTTTCCTCGTCAGTCAGCAAAGGGGTAAGCGGAGCGCCGCACTGCACGCACCGCACTTCCCACTCGTTGCGTTCGAGCTGCTCAATTGGGCGAAGTGACGGAAAGACCACGCCGTGTTCCGGACACCGGTACTTCCCTTCTCCATAAGTTGCGATGGAAGACGCCACCAATATATTTTGTATTGGTAGATTCTCGTCCCGGATGATTTCCAGCATCAGGGCCGTACCCAGGGAATTGCAGGCGATGTATTGGGCGATATGCGGCGTGAATCCACCGGTGGCCGCCTGATGCAAAACTACATCCACCGAACGCAAGGCCTTGGTGAGTTGCGCCTTGTCCCGCATGTCACCCTGCAGAAACTCCGCTTCTTTCGAGAGATAGTCCGGTAACCCGGCTGCATGGGTTGGCAACTCAAGGCTGTCAAAGACCCGCACCTCATAGCCGTTGTCGAGCAACAGGTCTACTATATGCGAGCCAATGAAACCCGCGCCTCCTGTAACTAAAGCTCTCAACGTCGCACTCCGGCCGCAAGGCAAACCAGGGGTTTGATCATGCTCCACCAGCCAGTGAGCGGTTTCACCTTGGTGTAGCCCGGGCCTTTCGTAGGATAGATTTTACTCACAGCGACTTCAGTGCGGCGGTAACCCAACCTCACAATCTTAAAGTGAAGATACTGTTCCAACTCGTACTGATCGAGCCAACTCTGCTCCCAGTTGATCCGCTCGTCACGCAGGACCGAAGTCTTGAACGCGCGAAATCCGTTGGTACTCTCGGTAACGCGCCGGCCTGATAGAACAGAGAAAATCGCAGGATGAATAATTTTCGTTGCCAGCAGACGGGTCAGCGGCATGTTCCCATAGGCGCCGCCATTTAGAAACCGCGAGCCCTGGACAAAGTCAAAGTTGTCCTCGACCAGCGGTTTTACCAACCGGGCAATTTCATTGGGATCATCCTTTCCGTTGCCGGCCATGATGACGATGACCTCGTAATCATTCTTTAGTGCGTAGTGAAACGCTTTTTTGATCGACGCACCCAAGCCGAGGTTTCCCTCATTCCTAACCAGGATAAATCCACGGTCTTCGACGCCTTCGAGCGACCCATCCGTCGTTCCGTCATCTACGATCAACACATCATAAGAACGCTCTGCAGGAAATCGATCGAGCGTCATCCGCAATTTCTCACCCTCGTTATAAGCGAAGAGAGAAACCAGGATTCGTCCCGCATAGGGGCTCTCAACCTGTGGGTTGATCTGCGCCGGCACTGTTATGGCTTCAAACGTTTGGGCTGTCACCGGAATACTTTGCATCGAAGTTCTCCACATCCATTGAGACCGCTCATACTGATTTGAGCAGGTTACTGCGTTCCCTGGTCAACACATCCTGACCATTTATGTACGGCGTAATCAGATCAAATGGGCAGGTTAACTCGTCCACATGTTTACGTGGTTTGGCCGGATTGCCGTAGGCCAGAGTGTGGGCCGGTATGTCCTGAGTAACGACGCTGCCCGCGCCAATCAGCGCCCCTTCGCCGATGACCACATGTGAAAGCACCGTGACGTTTACTCCGAGCCGGCAGCCTTTCTTCAGAGTTGGTCCCTGCATACACTTTGTGCAGATTGGGTGTGGGTCGTTGGCCAGCATTACTCCCGGCGCCATGAACACGTCGTCCTCGATGGTCGTGAACTGGGCCACGTAAACACCGTTATGAATTCGCACGTTGCTGCCGATCACGCACCCATAGTCCACACACGAGTTGTTCCAGATCGAGAAGTTGTCCCCAATCACATTCTCTTCGCGAATTACCACGTTGTGCCCCGTTTGGAGGTTGTCTCCGATTACGGCGTTCGAGTAAATCACAGTTCCCGTGCGAATAATGGCTCCGTTACCGACGCGAGTAGGCACGATTTCTATGTCGCGCCCTGTTCGATAGCCGAGATATACGTTGGGATCGATTTGACTCTCTTTTCCGAGAATGATTAGTTCATTCTTATTCATCTATTTCCACCGGCGCGCCCTTTCGTGCCAAAGATTGATCGATTGCGGTCATGACTTTAACGACGGCCAAGCCGTTCCTGCCATCAGTCAGAGGATCCTTTCCGCTAGCCACACAGTCCAGAAAATGCGCGTTCAGATTCTTGAGCGGCTCGCTGACTTCCACGCGCGGACTTATGATGTCCCCGTCGCGGACGAGCAGTCGGAACTCGCCGAAGCTAGCTGCTTCCAACTTGGCAGGAGCTACCCCTTTTTCAAAGATGCGAACGCGTTCAGAATTATTCATGTCGTCGAAAACAATTCGGCGCTGTCCTCCAACAACGACTACTTCGCGGACTTTGTTGGGGTCAACCCAACTGATATGTATATTGGCGATAATGTTGGGCGCATAATTAAGCGTGGCGAAGGCCACATCTTCGCGCCCGTTTCCCAACGCTCGCGAACCAACTGCGCTCACCCACTGCGGTTGGGCATCGAGTAGATAGTTGAAGATCGCCACATCATGTGCGGCGAGGTCCCAAAGCGCATTCACGTCATGGCGGAAAGGGCCCATATTCGTGCGCGTCGCGTGCAGGTAATAGATCTTTCCAAAGCTTTCGTCCGAAACAAGCTGCTTTAACTTTCGAACCCCCTCGTTATAAAGGAAGGTGTGGCCGACCATTAGCAGCCGATCCTGCTCCTCAGCGGTTTTTATCAGCGCCTCTGCGTCGCTTACGTTCGTGGTAATCGGTTTCTCTACCAGCACATGCTTCTTGTGAAGTAAGCACTGCCTGGTTAATTCGAAATGAGTATCTGCCGGTGTTGCGACGACAACTGCATCTACCCACTTGTTCTCAAGCACTTCAGTCCAGTCAGTCGTGGTACTTATCAATGGGTAACGATCGCGCATTGTCCGCAAGCGCTCTTCATTTGCGTCGCAAACTACAACAAGTTTGGCGTCGGGCAGCTCGCTAAAGACGCGCACGTGATTTACTCCCCAGTAGCCACAACCAATGATCGCAATATTAATCATGTTCGCTGAAGCGCTTTCTGTCTGCCCTCAAATGTTCGAGAAATCTGGGCACTGAACTTTGTTGCTGAAGACAGACCCGCGGCAATGACGATAAACAAGAGCCCGGTGATCGGAGCCATGTATCTGAGTATCGATAACGCCAAAACAGTCATGCTCCAAAAATAGATAACGATCATTAATGTACCGATCGCATAGTTCCGCGGAATACCTCCGCGCCGCCAAAGACGATGCAAACCCCACAATGCAAAACCAAGATAAGGAATCTGAATCAGAAGAATCGGCAACTCAAAATGTCCGCTGTCTGTCCCATACCAGCTCCGCGCAATCTTGAGCAGGTAAAGCCTGGTTGTGGCGATCGGGTGCGCGCGAAATTCTGAGGTGACCACCCGAACCATATCGCTGAAGCTGTTAATCTCGGCTGATCGTGCTGCGATATCTTTCATGACTTGATCAACGTCCGGCGGAGCGCTTATTTCTTTGCGGTCGTCGACGGCATAAGTCAAACCCAGGCGCAGAGTGTTGGCCCCATGTCCACTCAATAAAACAACTCTTCCGGTTTTCACATAAACCCACGCTTCCCAGGGAAACACCGCCACCAGATTACCCAGTAGTAAGACTGAAATAAGCAGCAAACGGGATTTTCTGTCGGTATCTCTTCGCGCAAACCAAACGATCAAAGCCAGGACAAATACAATCCCAATGGCAATCGGACGAATGAGCATTGCCCCGCCAAAGACAAACCCGCACAGCAGATACAGCGGCCATCCTGATTTCCCACGAATGAGCAGGTAACCGAGTAGACACAACCCCCCATAGAGCAGCACTGAAAAAGGCATCTCACTATTCGGCTGCTTGGTGAGCCACAAAGCAAATGGATAAGTCATCCACAACAACGACGAGACAATGCCGACTCGAGTACCCCAGAACATCCGAGCCAGCAAAAAAATGAAAACGCTAATTAGCGCCATGCAAGAGAGTGCCAGAACCTCCAGTCCGAACCCTTCCGAGAGGCCGAGTTGATGGCTGGCACCAAAAACGCCCGCGAGGATTAATGGATAGCCCGGCGGAAAGGCTGTAGCCGGCTGTGCGCCTTCCAGAACAAATCCATTTCCGGCCAAAATACTGCGCGCTACTGGCTCATAAAACACGCCGTAATCCGTTGCTTCTACCAGGCGATACCTGACGGGCAGGATGCTCCAGAATAAGATCGTCAGCACACTGGAAATCAGGAGAATCGCAGCTGCCGACGGCACCCGCCAGGTGGGTTTCAGAAGAGGCACTCCTCCACCCGGGCGCGTCGCGGCGTCTATTACTTCCGAGGAATCGCTCCTGGAGTTACTAATAAACACTCAATGCGCCCCATTCATCAGCGGACGGATCAGTTGTTCCAGCAACTGGCCGCGCTTTTCCATGGGAAATCGATCCAGAATTCGCTGTCTGATTGACGCCCGGGCTTCATCCGAATAAGCGAGGGCACGTTCAATTCCCCTGGATATCAAGGCCGGTTCCGGAGCGTCGACAAATATTCCCGAGTGACCGGTGACCTCCGGCAAAGCGCCCACGCGAGTCACAACCGGAACGCATCCGGCCAGCATCGCTTCGGCGACACTCAAACCGAATCCTTCGTGACGCGAGGTTTGTACGTAGACCGAAGCTTTGCGGTAGTAATCGTTCAGGCCTTCGTCGCTGAGCCGGCCAGTGAGCGTTACGTTTGGCGTCGCAATCGTCCGCAGATAATCGGAAGCGTCGTCCCGCGCCGCACCGGCCAATACAAATTCGACGTCAGGCAAGAGGGCGGCGGTGCGCACGAACGCTTCATGCCCTTTGCGCAGCAGGTTCGAGCGATCCACGTTTCCTACGGTAAGAGCCATGTGCGCGCGTGGACCTTGCGGCAACGCTCCGAAAGGGTCAGGCACGCCATGGTAAATGGCCTTTACTTCTGACTGCGCGAGTCCGGCGTTCCGCACCGCCTCTTGCTGACTGTAACCGGAGTTAGTGATCAAACAACTGGCAGAGTGCATCGTGCGCCGGCTTAACCATCGTTTCATTCCCCCCCGCTGATGGCCATAACCAATCTCAGGAATGTTAGCCAAGTCATAACCGCCAATAACCAGCACCGACGGTTTGTGCAAGAGTCGCGCGAACTCTATGGGCAGATACGTATGCCAGGAAGCAAACCAACCAAACACGAGATCATGCATCCTCACCTGACGCCAGATGGCCGCCGGGTTCACCCAACGCGACGGCAGATAGTACTCGGTGACTTGATAGCGCTTTTGCAGCTCTGCCAGATCCAGACGAACGAACTGTGTCGGGTGATTGTGAACGAAAAGAATCTTCTTCACTTAAGTTTTACGAGTTGAGCTTCCGTTAACAGGCTGCTGAAAAGTTCAAAAAACGAGATTGTTGATGACAACTATTGATGTTTAGTCTGGATTCGTAGATCGTAACCAGCTTCTCACCTAACCTGCTAAGCCCAATCGCGCACCTCAGAGGCCGAAACTTCTGGAGCTACCTGTGCGGCGCCGGGTAACCGGACGCTTTGCAGAGCAAGGCGAAAAACCTGCTCGATTCGATCGGTGTATTTGTCGAGGTTGAATTCCGTAGTTACTTGTTTGCGCGCGGACGCCCCTAGTCGCTGTCGCAGACTCTGGTCTGAGAGTACTTCTGAAAGCGCCC
>Ga0070708_100001796_pt1 | contig 16471 bp, 20 predicted proteins | sample KBSK5503metaG_FD_65469 | JGI IMG/M metagenome (GOLD analysis project Ga0070708, IMG submission 65469) | Corn, switchgrass and miscanthus rhizosphere microbial communities from Kellogg Biological Station, Michigan, USA - KBS K5-50-3 metaG | ecosystem: Host-associated > Plants > Roots >... | reverse complement strand
GCCGCCGACCTCATCGAGTTCGTCGCGCGAACCGCCGCGCCAGTGACGTCCCGCTGAGCGAAAGAACGAGATGCCACTGTGCTGAACCCCCCGAGCAGACGGCATGTTCCGCTCGTCGAGTACGACAAGGCTCTGAACGATGAACTCGGGAAGTTGCCGCATCGATCGCAGGCGGCATTTGCGGTTGCCTGCGCAGAACGTCTCTGCCGCGCGTACGACGCATTCGTACAGACTTCGGGTCGGGACGATAGTGGCTTGGTGAGGCAAGCACTCAACATCGCTTGGACTGGAGCTGACCACGTGACCTTCCGGCACGTCGAGCGAACCGATAACGATGTCTGACTCGATGCGTCCGAACCTCCGACGGTTTGCGGGCCTCGTCTACTCCGCCTCGGCGATCACCTTGATCGCGTGGCTCGTCTTCGTAGGATCAATACCGCACGTCGCCCTGGTAGCGCTGGCGATGGCTGCCCTGCTCGGTGCCATGGGGATCGGTGTAGATCTGGAACGGGCGAGGTCGGATCGGCTCGGATTCTGGTCATCGGCAGCCCCGCCTCTCGCTCTGACGGCCGCTGCATGGTTCGCGCGAGGTGCGACCCCGACGCTTCTCCTCGCGGCGTGGCTCTATTTCCTGCTCTTCGCGCTCGGGGGCCATCGATGGTGGTCGTGGTGGTCGCGATTGGTCCTCCGACGGCCGAAGGTGTCGATTAAGGAGCGTCTGCGCCGCGAGTACAACGCCATCTCGGATATGGCGACGGACAGTTCGACCCTAACGAAGCCCGCATTCGATGGCCTCCGGCGGCGGATTGTCGCCCTGGACCAGTTTCGGACGGTCGAGACGCAGCAGTTCATCGACCTCGCGCAGGCAGAGCTCTTGGATTGGGCCGATCGTCGCGACGTTCCGCGGGATGAGGCTGACGACCGGGACCGCAACATCACGAGGCTCGGCACTGCGCTCTGGCCGCCACCATCCAATGGTTCCCCGAGTGACATTCACCAACGCTGAGCGATCGTTCTATCGAGCACTCGATGGGAGCAGCAATGGCGCTTGATCAGGCGGCTATCAGAAGTCTCGCCGATGCCTACACGGCCGCGTGGAACTCGGGATCGGCTGACGCGGTGTCGATGTTCTATGCCGAGGCCGGCAGGATCGTGATCAATCGCGGCTCGCCGTGGGAGGGGCGCACCGGGGTCGCCCAGATGGCAGCCGGCTTCTTCGCGGACGTTCCTGACCTCACGCTCGTCTGCGACGCGGTTCGCGTGGCGGGCAGTCACGCCGTGTACCTGTGGACCTTCACTGGCACCCATGCGGGAAGCGGACGTCCGCTTCGGGTCTCGGGCTGGGAGGAATGGGAGCTCGATGCCGACGACAAGGTCAAGGCGTCACTCGGCTGGTTCGACGTCGACGACTATGCCCGCCAAACGACTGGTGACATCGCGAACACTGACTGATGAGATCCCTCGTCATCGGGATGATGCTCACGGTGGCGCTCGTGGCGGCCTGCGGCGGGCCGGCGGGCGTGCAGTACCACACGACGCTGTCGACCCCGGACGGCGAATTCCCGCTGCCGGTCACGCTCGGCGACTGGACCGGACGCGTCGTCCGGATCGGAGCGGCGCAAATCGATCCCGTTGACTTCCGTGACGCCGGGGTCCTGGCGGATCCGACCTCTCCGAAGGCGTTCATCTTCACCTGGCTCGGCGGCATGTGCGACAACGACGCGGCGCTGGCGTTCCAGCAGACCACGTCCGGGTATGACGTTGGGCTGGCCGTCCATGAAAAGCTCGGACTTGGCTGCCCGGCCGGGGGAGTCCTGCGTGCCCTCCGCATCGAGACGTCGGAAGAGATCCCCGTGGGCGTCATCACGGTCAGCGGCGCCAGGACGATCCAGCTCATCCTGAACGAGAACTGCGGGCCGCTCGCTGATGCCGCGACCGAGGATTCGAAGGTCGCTTGCTACGCGCTCATCGAAGCGACGATCGGCGATCAGACCGACGCGTTCGCTCGCGTCACGGTCGTGCCCGCCGATGGCGCCTGTCCGGGAACCGAATGCGCGACGGTCGCGGGCATCGCCGCCCAGTCGTGGCGCGTCGACGCGACCGATCGCCAGGGCAAGCCGTACGAGTGGACCTGCACGTACCGCGACGAACGGGCAACGTGCGTGGTGGTCACCCCGCCCTCGTCACCCTGATCCACGCGCGACGGGAGAGACCCGTCGTGCTACGTTCCGGCGCATGTTCACGGAGGGTTTCGTCAACCTGTACACCGGCGACATCGAAGCCGGCATCCGGTTCTACCGGGACCTTCTCGGGTTCGAAGAAACCTTCCGGACCCCCACCGTCGGGACGCCGGAACACGTCGAGCTCATCCTCAACGGGTTCGGCGTCGGGCTGGGCACCGTGGAAGCCGCGAAGCGGGTCCACGGAGTCGACGCGTCCCCCGGCAGCCCAGCCATGGTCCTGGTCCTCTGGACGGACGACTTCGAAGGCGCTTTCGAGCGACTGACCTCCGCCGGAACGCCCGTGGTCCAGGCCCCGCACAACACCGGCAAGCACAATCGCAATGCCCTGCTGAAGGACCCCGACGGGAACCTCGTCGAGATCGTGGCGAGGGTCGCCTAGCCGACCCGGACCGTGCCCGAGGTCGTCACGCTCGTGTTCCCGCTCCGGTCGCTGAGGGTCTCGATCCACTCGTAGCACTTGCCGCTCACCAGGTCCGTGACGTCGACCGGGCTCGGCGAGGTGACGGCCGGTCCGTCATCCGCGTAGGCACCACAGGCACCGCCGGCATACGGCGCCGCACGACGCTGCAGCGAACGGCTGGCGATCCCCGAGCCTTCCTCGGTTTCGGTCCAGGTGACGGTGTAGGTCCGGCCGTTGAGGACGACCGTGGAGCCGAATGCGGGGGCGGAGAAGTGGGTCGCCGGGGCCACCCCATCGACAGCGAAGCTCGGTTGGTCGTGGGCGAAGCAGAGTGGCGTCGTGAGCGATGTCCCGGCGCTGTTCGTCGCGGTGAACCGGACGCAGATCTCCGGGATGTCAGGAATCGCGCCGGTCGTGACCGTCAGCGGCGCGGGCAGCGTCACGCCCGAGACGACCGGGACGCGCTGGTTGAACGTGCGCGCCGTCTCCGGGCCAGGGCCGATCTCCAACACGACGTCGGTCGGATCGCCCTGCGGGTCGATCTGCCCGGTGAACGTCCACTGGCCGCCGGTGTTCTGCCACGTCGGGTCGATCCGGACGGCGGGCTTCGAGGCGAATGCCGTCGGGGCGACGGTCGGGGCAATGGCGTCACAGCCGGCGAGCGCGGTCGCGGCGAGGACGGCGACACCAACCGCGATCGACCGGATGCCCTTCACCACTGGCTACTACCCGCGATCGGCTGAATTGGTTCCGACCGCAAGATCAACCGGCGTCCAGGAGCTCCAGCACCGGCGCCATCGCGTCCAGCCCCGCCGGCGTGGGTGGCCAGACGAGGAGCTCGAGGTTCGTGAATCCCGCCGCCCCGAACGCGCGAAGCTCGTCGGCGATCTGCGCGGCCGAGCCCTTGATCGGGGTGCCGATCACCTCCGCCGAGCCGCTGAACGACGTCGGTTCGACGACGAAACCGGCCGACTTGCCGATCGTCGCCGGATCGCGGCCGATCTCCTCGCAAGCGGCTTCGAGGGCCGCGAGACGCGGGCCGAACTCGGTCAGGTCGCTCCGTTCCTCGACGTACCAGCTCCAGATGTCGGCATGGCGGGCCGCGAGTCCGAGCATCTTCGGGCCCTTGGCGCCGATCATGATCGGGATCCGGCCCGGGCGAGGACCGACCGGTCGCTGCTCGAGGTCGCGCGCGGCGTGATAGGTCCCCTCGAAGCTCGCTCGACCCTCCCGCAGGAGCGGCATGATGATCTGGAGGGCCTCCTCGAATCGGCCCACCACGTGATCCTCGGGCAGGCCGAACGCATGGCCCTGGCGCCCTGAGTGGCCGGAGCCCAGGCCCAGGACGAACCGGCCGCCACTGATCTCGTCGAGGGTCTCGACGGCCTTTGCCGTGATCCCCGGGTTCCGATGCAGCGCCGACAGGATCCAGGTACCGACCTTCACCCGGGAGGTCGCCCCGGCTACCGCGCCGGTCATCGCGACGCATTCCCACCAGCCCTGCGGTTGGCCGTCCGGGCGATGCCAGAGCAGCTCGTCGGCGGTCCAGACCGTGTCGAACCCGAGGCGCTCCGCCTGGATCGCGAGATCGCGAATCTGCGTCCAGCGGGTCGTCGAGCCGTCGACGAACGAGTCGCCCATCGGGAGCACGAGGCCGATCTCGAACGGACGCATCAGACCTCACGAGTTTCCAGTGGGCGCACGAGTCTAGCCCGCCGGACGGTCGCTTCGCGGCGGACCCAGATCCGCATCGAGATAGCGCTCGATCGTCGGGCCGACCGCCCTGGCGATCTCGTCCGGCGACGCCGAGGCGATCGGCTCCGCGGCGACCACGTAGCGGACCACGGCGAGTCCGAGGAGCTGGGAACCGATGAGCTCGGCACGGAAGCGGGCGTCGGGCCGATCGATGGCCTTCGCCAGAGCGAGGACGGGACCCTCGGTGACGATCCGCCGGAGCATCGTGGCCGCGACCGGGTCGGTCATCGCCGAGCGGAGGACGCCGACCAGGAGCGGACGCGCGGGGCCGGAGTCCCAGAGGCCAAGGAAGAACCGGACGAACCGCTGACCGAGCTCGGCGCGGGGTCCGGCGAAGACGCTCGGGATGACCGCCGTGAAGTCGACGGGGACCTCCATCGCGGCGAGGAAGAGCTGCTGTTTCGTCCCGAAGTAGTGGTGGATCAGCGCGGGATCGACCCCCGCGCGGCCCGCGATCGCCCGCATCGTCGCCCGTTCGAAACCCTGCTCGCCGAACGTGGTCCGCGCCGCCCCGAGGATCCGCTCTCGGGTGTCCTCGCCGCCCGGCCGGCGGCCCCGGCGGCCGCCGCCGGGTGTCGTCACACGACGTCTCGTCGGATCGAGAGCGCCGCGATCGTCGCGAAGAACGCCGCGAAGCCGGCGAGGACCAGCAGGTCCAGCTGGATGTCCGGTGCGTCGAAGCCGGCCCCCGCGACGAAGACGAGCCGCAGCGCGCTGACCGCATGGGTCAACGGCAGGAACGGCGCGATCGGCTGGAGGAGGCCGGGGATGCTGCTCAACGGGAAGAGCACGCCGGACAGGAGGAACTGGGGGACGAGCACGAGCGGTATGAACTGGATGACCTGGAGCTCGGTCCGGGCGATCGACGAGAGGAAGATCCCGAGGCTGACCGCGCCGATGGCCAGGAGGAGCACGACGACGAAGGCGACGACCGGACTCCCGGCGACCGCGACCCCGAGACCGATCGAGAACGCCGGCAGCGGCCCGATCGACGGCACCTGGATGCTTCCGAGGACCCACGTCATCAAGAGCGCGACCTGGATCATCGCGAAGAGCCCGAACCCGAGCGTGTAGCCGGCAACGACCTCGCCGCGGGCCACGGGCGTGGCCATCAGCCGCTCCAGCGTTCCACCGGTCCGCTCGCGGAGGAAGCTCACGCCGGTCAGGAGGTACACGAAGAAGTAGATGAAGAAGCCGACGAGCGCCGGAGCGAGGTTCGTCACCTGGTCGGTGCTCGGTGTCCCGTAGAGGGTCTGATGCTCGATCGCCGGCAGATGGCCGGCGCCGATGGTGCTGGCCGCCGAGAGCAGCGCCCGCTGCAGCGATCCGAGCTGGCCGGCCTCGCCGGACGGGTCGAGCCCGTTCGTGAGGACGGTGATCGTCGGGGCGCTGCCCGAGCCGAGCCCGGCCGGGATGATGATGGCGACCGAGATCGTTCCGTCCCTGAGCCCTGACCGCGCCGACGCTTCGTCGGCCACGTCGACGACCGACCCGCCCTGGCTCGAGAGCGACGATGACAGCAGGCCCGAGATGACCTGGCCGGGCTGCCCCGCCTCGTTGACGATCGCGGCGTCGATCGTCGGGCTCTGGCCTTCCCGGAGGATGAACGTCAGGAGCCCCGTGATGACGAGCGGCGCGATGAACAGCAGCCCAAGGGACGGACGGTCGCGACGGATCTCCTGGACGACCCGCCGGAACAGCGCGGCGACGCGATGGCGGCTCACGCTCGCACCTCCGCGTCTCCGCTGAACTTGAGGAACGCCTGCTCGAGCTCGTCGGTGCCGGCCCGTGCCCGGATCTCCTGGCCTGTCCCCCGAGCGATGACCTTGCCCGCCCGCACGAAGAGGAGCTCGTCGCAGCGATCGGCCTCGTCCATCACGTGGCTCGAGACGACGATCGTGACGCCGGACTGGGCGAGCGACCGGAAATACGACCAGAACGCGACACGGAGCAGCGGGTCCACGCCGACGGTCGGCTCGTCGAGGAACAGGACCGGCGGTCGATGGACGATCGCGCAGGCGAGCGAGAGCCGGCGACGCTGGCCGCCCGAGAGGGTGGCGGTGAGCGACCCGCCCCGATCGACGAGCTCGACGACCTCGAGGGCGTCTCGCGCCGCTGCTTGATCGCGGACGCCATACGTCGCGGCGAAGAAGCGGACGTTCTCGCCCGCCGTCAGGGCCGGATACACGCCGTCGGCCTGGGTCATGTAGCCGATCCGGGCGAGGTTCGAACGCGACGGCATCGTGACCCCGAGCACCTCGGCCCGGCCGCTCGTGGCCTTCGTGAGCCCGAGCAGGAGCCGGATGAGTGTGGTCTTGCCCGAGCCGTTCGGCCCGAGGAGGCCGTAGATCCGGCCGGGGGCAAGCTCAAAGCTGATGTCGTCGACCGCACGGATCGACCCGAACGTCTTCGCCAGCCCCGCCGCCCGGATGGCCGGTCCCGGTGCCGCGGTTGCTGCCCCCGCGGCGGTCGCCACGCTCATCGCGTCTCCTTGAGGTGCGCCCGTTCACCGTATTTCATCGGTTGATGAACTCTACACCCACGAATCAAGCGCCGGCACGTTTCGCCGTGGGTGCTCTGCCGCACCATCCCGGACCTTTGGCCGTGTGGACACGCCGACCGGGTGCCCGTACGGTGACCTTCGAGGTCCCGTACTGGAGCACCGAACGACTTGACGGAGCCCGCGCCATGAGGCGCCCGGACGCCCACCGACCGCGCCGATGGCATCGGCTTGGCCTCGCGACGCTCGGCCTCGCGATCTGCTGGTCCGGTTCGCCGCCCCCGAATGCGACCGCCGCGGGTGCGCCCGCCGTGCCCGCGGCCCCCGTGACCACTGCCGTTCAGCCGGCGTCGAAGGTGGCGATCTCGGGCCTCGCCTCGCCGGTCGAAGCGACGCTGGCATCCGCTGTGCGGCCCACGAGAGCGATCCAGAACGCGGAAGCCCTCCCGCCGCAGAGCGCGGGCGTCGACGTCGCCTGGACCTCCGCGGGACGCGTGTCGTTGACATCGCCGGCGCTCGACCGCCGCGTCCTGGCCACCCGGATTCTGCAGTGGTCCGCGCCATATGACGGCACCTGCGTCGCGGTCCGCTGGCACGTCGATGGCGTCACCGCGTTCGCGGGCTGGGGGCCGTGGCGCACGTCCAACCTGACACCGGGCCGCTGCTACCGCTGGAACCTGACCCTCCGCGATCCGACCGGCTCGGTCTTCGTGGCCTCCTCCACGCCCACCTTCAGGGCCTGGTCCAGCGGACCGGCCGGCTGGTACCGCGGCGAACAGGAGCACCTCTGGTTCCCGGCGCTGGGCATCAGCCAGTCGATCCACCAGTGGCCCTGCACGCGCGACGGCAAGCTCGCGAACGTCGTATACGAGTGGGGCTGCGCCGGTACCAACCACCTGTACCTCATGGGTCACGGCTATGGCGTCTTCCGGCCGCTGTTCCTCGGCTGGCAGCACCAGCTCAAGGCTGGTCAGATCGCCTGGGTCGCGGATGCGAACAGCCACCTGATCCGCTATCGACTCGCCTGGTTCGTCGTGCTCCTCAAGACCGACGCCTGGGCGACCGGCCAGTGGACCTGGGCGGCGACCGCGACGTCCGAGCTCACCCTCCAGACGTGCGTCGGCGCGACCAACGACAGGTTCCTGTTCGTCCGGTTCGTCCCCGGCTGAGACCGCTCGCTGCGCGGGGTCCGACTCTCCGCTAGAGTCCCGGAGCCGTGATCAATTCCTCTTCGACGGAGCCTGGCGACAGCCGGCGCCCGGGCGTCCATTACAAGGGCGCGCCGCTCGACGCGGCGAAGGGCCCGGGCCTCGGTTGCTTCTGGAGCCAGCTCGTCGTCCTCGGGGTCCTCGTCATCCTGACCCCGTTGAGCGTCGCCTGGAACTGGCCGGTCGCCGTGAGCGCCGGGCTGCTCATCGTTGTCCTGGTCCTGCTGCTCTTCGCCGGCCAGACCGTGATCTTCCTGCTGCGCCTCGTCGCCGCCGATCGCCGCGCGGGCCGACGGCGGCCCCTCGGTTCAACCACGAGGACCGTCGGCGAGCTCGAGGACGATGCCGGGGCGTCCGGGCCGCCGGACGACGGCATGCGAGAATAGCCCGGCCCATCGCGATCGAGACCCTGGAGGACCTGCGCCCGTGCCCGTGCTCGCGACGTACTTCTCGGTTCGCCGCGGTCGCGATCCGTTCTTCAAGTTCTACATGCGGACGATCTTTCCGCGGCAGGTCCGCGAGTACGGCGACAAGTACGGGATCAAGCTCATCGGCTGGTACAACGTGGCCCATGGCTGGGAATACGACAACGTGATCTTCCTCGACCTGCCGGATTACGCGACCCTCGACAAGCTCGAGGCCGACGCGAGCATCCGTGCCATTGCCCATCGGGGGTCCGAATGGATCTTCGAACGCTCCCATTCGATGTTCCTCCGCGAGCGGATGGGACCCGACTTCGAGTTTCATCCCTAGGAGGCCCCATGGAACCTCGCCGGAACGCGCTCCTGGCCGAGATGGCCCGCGATGCCTCCCTCGAACGCTCCGACTTCCTCGTCCGGGCGGGCGAGCAGCTGGAGCGATTCATGAACGACCAGGCCGACCGGATCAACGAGATCGGCGGGATCACCCTGATCGACGACGACCCCGACTATCTCGCGGTCGCCCCCGACGGAACGTTCCGGAGCCGGAGTCGCGTCTACGACGACGCGCGCGGCGAGTGGATCTCGGAGACCGAGGTCATCGAGACCGCGGCAGAGCTCGTTGAGATCTACAACCCGGCCGACGTCCTCCAGGCGTTCGCCGAGGCCGAACGCGACGACGTCTGGACCGATACGGTGCCGGACGGCGCTGCGGCCGAACCCCGCGATCCATACGCCGGGGCGGCCGACAGCTGGGCGGCCGGCCAGCCGGCGGTGCCCGCGGCGCACGACGAGCCGAGCGCCGCGGCCGCGCTCTACGAGCTCGCCCTCGACTTCCAGGAGCGCAGCCAGCGCGCCGAGAGCGGGCTCATCGAGCAGTTCGAGAACGCGGCCGCGAGCCTCCTCGGCCAGGTCGGGACGCTGGTCATCGTGGACGACGAGGACGAGCACCTCACCCTCGCGGTGGGCGGCTTCCGAGGCCGGGTGATCCCGGAAGGTGACGACTCCTGGCAGGATCTCGCGGGCGCGGAGCAGATCGTCCGCTTCTATGACCCGACGGACGTCTTCGGCGACCTTGCCGAGGCGCTTGCCGAGGCGTACCCGTCGATCGCCGACACGGACGAGCCGGATGGCGACGCCAACGGCTGACGCCGGCCCGATCGAGGCCCGGTCGCGCGACCCAGCACGCGCCGGACGCGCGGCGAAGCCGGCGCCGATGCGACTGGCGGGCGCCGAGCTTCTCGACAGCCGGGAGATCCTCCCGGGCCAGTGGCTCCAGACCTACCACGCCCCTGAGATCGTCACCGGGTCTCGGGCGGGCCAGTTCGTCCACGTCCGAACCGGCGACTACTCGGGGATGGTCCTCCGTCGCCCGTTCTCGCTCAACACGATCGCCGTCGCGGCCGGAACCCTGACGATCCACTTCCGAACGATCGGGCGGGGGACCGAGTGGTTCACCCACCTCCGTCCCGGTGAGCGGATCGAGATGCTCGGGCCGCTCGGCCGGCCGTTCGAAGTCGACCCGCGCAGCCGCCATTTGCTGCTGATCGCGGGCGGACTCGGCATGGCCGGCGTCCGGGCGCTCGCCGACGAGGCGATCCGCGACGGCCGCCAGGTCACCCTCCTCTTCGGCGGCGCGAGCGCCCGGGATGTCTACCCGTCCTCGCTGCTGCCCGACGAGGTCGAGTACATCGTCGCCACGGACGACGGCTCCGTCGGCCATGCGGGCTACGTCACGGACCTCGTCCCCGATTACGAGGCGTGGGCCGACCAGGCCTTCGCCTGCGGGCCGCTGCCGATGCTGAAGGCGCTCGCCCGCCTGGCCGCGTCCCGGCGGACGCGCATGGGGGTCGCCTCGCTCGGCCGAAAGCGCGGCGGCGGGAAGCCGATCACGGTCGGTTCGGCGCAGGCCCGGCGGAAGGCATTCCTGCAGGTCTCGATGGAGCAGAACATGGGCTGCGCCGTGGGTGCCTGCCTCGGCTGCGTCGTGATGTCGACGAGCGGGACGCCGCAGCGCGTCTGCCGGGAGGGTCCGATCTTCGCGGCTGAGGAGATCGACTGGGAGGCCGGCTGGTGAGGGCGCGCCGGCGGGTCGTGACATCGTCGACGGGCCGGGTCACGGCGGCAAAGCGATCGCCGACGGTCCGCAAGATCAAGTCGGCGTTCGCCTCGGTGTCGGCGCCACCAGCGCCGTCCGCGCCGGCGAGGCCTGCCCGCTCGATCCCGGTGCCGGTTGCGGTCGCAACCTCGCCGGAGATCGAGATCGATCTCGGCGTGGATCTCGGGCGTGGGCTCCTGCTCCGAAATCCGATCCTCGTCGCTTCGGGCACGTTCGGCTACGGGATCGAGTACGGCGAGGTCGTCGACGTCCAGCGTCTCGGCGCGATCTGCTGCAAGGGCACGACCCTGAAGGCGCGAATCGGCAATCCGACGCCGCGGGTGACCGAGACGCCCGCCGGGATGCTCAACTCGATCGGCCTCCAGAACCCCGGCGTCGACGCCGTGATCGAGAAATACGCGTCGACGTGGGCGGCCTGGGACGTGCCCGTCATCGTGAACGTCGCCGGTGAGTCCGTCGGGGATTACGTCGAGGTGGTCCGCCGCCTCGAGGGGGTCCCCGGGATCGCCGGGATCGAGCTGAACATCAGCTGCCCGAACGTCGGCAAGGGCGGCCTCCAGTTCGCGATCGACGCCGAGGCCGCGGGCTCCGTTACTGGCGCGGTCCGCCGGGTCACGGACCTGCCGCTGCTCGTCAAGCTCTCGCCGAACGTCGCCGACGTCCGGCCGATCGCGCGGGCGATCGCCGATGCCGGCGCCGACGCCCTCACCGCCGTGAACACCCTCTCCGGGATCGCCGTTGGTCCGACCCGAACGCGGCCGCTCCTCGGCAACATCTACGGCGGCCTCTCCGGACCCGCGATCAAGCCCGTCGCGCTGCGCGTCGTCTACGAGGTCGCCCAGGTCGTCGACATCCCGATCGTCGCGATCGGCGGCGTCACGGAGCTGGCGGACGTCCTCGATTTCCTCGCCGTCGGGGCGATCGCGGTCCAGGTCGGCACCGCGATCTTCGCCGACCCGACCCTCCCGGTCCGCCTCGTCGATGAGCTCGGCGCCGAGTGCCGCCGGCGCGGTCTCGAGTCATACCGCCCACTGATCGGCACGGCACTGCCGAAGCGCGCGGGCGCGCCGTCGGCCCGCGGAGTCGAGTACCGGCCCTAGCCCGGTGCCAGGCACGGTTGCGGGAACCATTTCGGCCCTCTCGCCGTCCCCCGGGCAGCGAACGGCCGCCTGGCGCGCTCGCCTCGAACCCGATCGGAGTGCCGTACGCATGCGCAAGCCACAGGTTCACGTCCGCCGGCCGCTGGGCCTTCTCGCCCTCGGAGCCCTTGCCATCCTGATCGCGGCGTGCTCCGGGGCCGCCGGCGTGCTCAGCACCGTTGGCTCCTCGGTCGGGGACAGCGGCGGCGCTGACAGCGGGCGGGTTGCCGCCCCGGCGGCGGCTCCCGCGTTCGGAGCCGAGGACCAGAACGTGTCTCAGAGCGCGACGAAGGACCAGCCGCTCTATTCGGTGGGGCAGCCGAACCTCGACATCATCAAGACCGGCACCCTCCAGCTCCAGGTGACCGATGTCGACGCGTCGCTGGCAACCGCGACCCAGAAGATCACCGCCCTCGGCGGCTACGCGAGCGGCTCCCAGCGGAGCGGTGACGGCGACCAGGCCGTCGCGACGGTCATCTACCGCATTCCGGCGGCCAGCTGGGACGAGGCCCTCGTCGCCCTGCGGGCGATCGGTACGAAGGTTCTCGGCGAGGACTCGCAGACCGAGGACGTGACGACCCAGATCGTCGACCTCGGGGCCCGGATCACCAATCTCCAGGTGACCGAGCAGGCCCTCCAGTCGATCATGGCCCAGGCCACGAAGATCTCCGACGTTCTTGCAGTCCAGCAGCAACTCACCGATGTTCGCGGCCAGATCGAGCAGGCCACGGCCGAGCGGAAGCACCTCCAGCAGCAGGCGGCGTTCTCGACGCTGACCGTCACCTACAGCCTCAAGGAGCAGGCAGTCCTCGCGACCTCGAAGAAGTTCGACCCGAACAGCGAGGTCGATCGAGCGTCGGCCAGCCTCGTCGATGTCCTCCAGGGCCTGGCGACCGCCGGGATCTGGTTCGCGATCGTCTGGCTGCCGATCCTGATCGGAGTCGTGATCGTCGCGTTGATCGCTGCCGTCGTGATCCGCCGCGTCCGGCGGGTCGCGGGTGGCGGCGGGACCGCGGGCGACGGCACCCTGGTCACGACCCCGGCGGGCGACGCCTAGCCCCTACACTCGCGGGCGATGACGACGCTCAAATCAGGGCTGGAGCTGGCCGCCCGAGCGGAGACGGCGCGGCGGACCGAGGCCCTGTTCCGGCGATCCGGAGCGCTCCGGGACGGCCACTTCCTCCTCAAGAGCGGGCGCCATTCGGACGCGTATCTCGAGAAGTTCGCGGTGCTGTCCGACCCGGCGGCGACGAGCGAGCTGTGTGGCTTCTGGGCCGCTGGCCATCGCGGTCCGGACGGCTTGCCCGATATCGACCTCGTCGCAGGACCGACGACCGGCGGCGTGATCCTGGCCTTCGAGACCGGCCGCCAACTCGGAACTCGGGCGATCTTCGCCGAGGAGGTCCGCGCCACGGATGGCTCGAGCCGGCGCGAGTTCCGGCGCGGATTCCGGATCGAGCCGGGCGAGCGGGTCCTGCTCGTCGACGACATCCTTACGACCGGCGGATCGCTCCTGGCGATGCTCCCGGCCGTCGAGGCGGCCGGTGGCGACGTCATCGAGTGTGCGGTCATGGTCGATCGCTCAGGCGGGACCTCGACGCTGACGTCACCGGCCAGCGGCCGGATGTATCCGCTCCGGGCCCTGTGGTCGCTCGACCTGCCGACGTACGAGCCGGGACCGGCGACCTGCCCGCGCTGTGCCGACGGAACACCGCTCTACGCGCCGGGCAGCACGGGCACGGGCGCGGCCGCGGCGACCGAGGCGCGGTGAAGCTTCGGATCCGGGCGGCGCTGCTCGCGCTGGCGGCCGTCGTCTCACTCGCGGCGTGCGCGACCGGCGCCAGCCCGTCGCCGACAGTCGCGTCGCCGGTCGATGGCGTCGTGACCGCCGTCGATTCGGCCGGGCTCGGCAACGTGAAGGGGTTCACCCTGCGCGTCCCGGGCGGAGCGACCATCAAGATGACCCTCGGGACGCTCGAGAACCCGACGCAGTTCGCGCCGGGCCACCTGGCCGAGCACGAGGCCACGGGATCGCCGATCCGCGTCTACTTCGTCCGCGATGCCGACGCACTGATGGTGTACCGGCTCGAGGACGCCCCGGCCCCGGCCCGGACGTAGACATGGCCACGACACGGACTCGGCGCATCGGGATCGAGATCGCCGTCGTCGCGGCCGCCATGGTGGTGGCCGGCTTCCTCCTCCGCGCCGGGATCTGGCAGGGCGTCGGAACCCGCCACTACGCCGCGAACGGCGTCGAGTTCGACTACCCGAGCGCCTGGACGATCCACGACAAGATCCCCGGCTCCACGGGACTCGGGAGCGAGTTCCTGATCCTCGGGACGCTGCCGTGGGGACCCTGCGCCGAGTACGACATCAATTGCCACTACCAGCAGAAGCTCGATCCGGGCCAGGTGACGATCCAGCTCGGGAGGCTGGCGATCAGCACCACCGACCTGTGCGAGCTGGGCGCCACGTCAGGCGATCTGGCCGGACGGGGACCGGGCGATCCGCCGGCGACGCGGACACTCCTTCGCATCGCCGGCCGGCCCGCCTTCCGCACCGACTACGCCGTCGGCGGGACCGACTACTACCTGGCGGACGAGTGGCGGAACTGGGACATCGCGGAGCCGGGAACGGCGCAGGGCGCGCTCACGATCCAGGCGATGTACCGCGGGCCGGATGTGGCGGCGTTGCGGGCCCAAGTCGACGAGCTCGCCGCGAGCCTGCGCTGGACCGGCCCCGCTCCGTACCCCGTGTCAGGCTCCGACTGCGCCGCCCCGTTCCCTGTGGCCCTCGCGCCCGCCTGACCGGCTCGCCGCTACCCCGCCGTGGCGAGCGCCCCCGCGCCATCCTCCAGCAGGCCGTATCGGTCGTTCAGGTACCGGTAGCGCTCGGCGGCCTGCATCGCCCGCGCCAGTGCGATGTGTCGATCGTCCCAGCCGCTGTAGCGGCTGATGAACTCCGCGGCCCGCTGCCGGGAGCCGTCCTCCTGGATCGCGAGGACCTCCGTGAGCATCCCCTCGACCACCTCGGGGTGGCGGTCGTAGCGAATGCCGAGCCCGCCGGCCTCGTAGACGAGGAAGCCGTGCTCCAGGAAGTAGTTGAGCTCCATGAGCCAGAGCGTCGGGTACGGCTGGAATCGGAGCGGTCGCACGGGCCGCAGGCTCGACAGGACAGCCGACGCGGCGACTGCGCGGGCCTCGGCGTCATTCACGAGACCCATCGTTCGAAGCTGGTTGGTCGCGAACTGCGAGACGAGCTCCGCCTTGAGCTCCTCGATCGGTGAGCACTCCGCCTGGAGGGTCACCTCCAGGGACCGGCCGGATCGATCCGTGTCGGGACCGAGGTAGTGGCCGATCTCGTGCCAGACCACCTGCTGGTACCGGCCGGCGGGTGTCAGGTCGTCCGCGTGGTCCGGGAAGACGGTGGCTTTCCAGCGGGCCTGGACCCTGGCGAACGCATCGGCGTGGGTGTAGAGGTTGCGGCGGATGAGGATCTTGCGGCCGTACTTGCGCATGAGGACGGGGTCGTTCGGGAGGATCTCGGCCCCGGCGGTCCGGCCGGCGCCGAACGCGGCGAGGACGTTGACGCTCACGACCGGGATGTCGGTTCGAACCGAGCGACGGCTCTCGTATGGCAACGCCGCCTCGATCTCCTGGAGGCGGGCCAGCTCGGTCTGCAGGATGGCCGTGGCCGCCTCATCCCGGAGCAGGAGAGTGGTCCCGAAGGAGGCCTTCGCCCCGAACAGGTCGTCGTCGTAGACCTCGTACGCGCCGATGACCGCGTCGAGCCGGCCGACCTGACCCCGGACCCAGGCCGCATCGCCGGCCTCGTTGTCATCCGTCAGGAGGTCGCGAGCCCGTTGCCGGAGGTACGCCGCGGTGTCCGGCTCCTGCGACTCGATCGCCGCCGCCGAGACCGAGAGTCTTCGTGAAGCCTCGAGGATCTCGGTCGGCCAGGCAATCGAGAAGGGCACCGCGTAGAACGCCTCTCGTTCCGGCACCGCCGCCAGGGCCTGGAGGGTGGCCTCGAGGCCGGGGTGGAGGGCCGCCAGCTCCGGGTGGCGTCGGAGGGTCCGCAGGTCCCGCCGAAGCGCGACCGGTTTCGTTCGCCGAACGACCGTGTGCAGCCCGAGCAGCCCCTCGCGACGCTCCGGGTGCTCCCCGAGGAAGTCGTCGATCTCGTCCCGCTCGATGGCCCAGGGGTAGAAGCTCTTGCCCTTGGTGAAGCCATCGACCGGCAGGAACGGCACGAGATCGTTCTCGAGCGTCGTGACGATCGGGCCCTGGAACTGGTCGTAGAGGCGCAGGAGGTCGCGGGTTCGAGCCGGGCGGCCGAGGTCCTCGTGCAGTTCCGCGAGCTTCTCGCGGGATCGGAGCGCCTGGTGATGGAGCTGATCCCGGTAGACGCGGTCCAGGTTCCACCCGACCTCGACGAGCTCCGCGACAACCAGCCGCTCCGGCGCGGTCAGATCGGAGAGGTCCGCATCGAGCGTGTAGGAAAGCGTCTGCCGTAGGATCCGGTCGACCTGGTCGGCCGGCCAGTACCGCCGTGGCAGCTGGACCGCCGTGTCGGCGGCCGGTCGGCTCACTTCACCGAGTCCAGCGCGGCGGTCAGCTCGTCGTCGGAGAAGATGAGGCCGAAGGAGCCGCGGACGATCCCCGTCCGATCGACGACGAAGACCCACG
>Ga0070708_100001795_pt1 | contig 16480 bp, 19 predicted proteins | sample KBSK5503metaG_FD_65469 | JGI IMG/M metagenome (GOLD analysis project Ga0070708, IMG submission 65469) | Corn, switchgrass and miscanthus rhizosphere microbial communities from Kellogg Biological Station, Michigan, USA - KBS K5-50-3 metaG | ecosystem: Host-associated > Plants > Roots >... | reverse complement strand
GCAGAGGATCCGCACCGGCTTGCCTTCGCGCAGAAGGCGTTTCGCCAGGTGACGGCCGATGAAGCCGGTGGCGCCCGTGACCAGGTTCACCGGTTCCCCCGGAACCAGCGGATGCAGCGCTCGATGGCCGGAGCGACCGGCCCGGCCTTGAAGCCGAGCTCGGCTTCGGCGCGGCTGCCGTCGAAGAAGAGATACTTGCCGATCAGGCCCGCCATCCCCGGCGTGAGCGGCGGATGCTTCTTGGTCAGATGATCGGCGGTCCACTCGCCGACCGCGGCCACCAGGTCGAGCACCGGCTTGGGCGCCTTGAACCGCGGGCGGGACGCGCCGGCCAGCTCGGCGACCGCGGTCATGAACTGCTGGTTGGTCAGGTTCTCGCCCACCAGCAGATACTGGCGTCCTGGGTTGCCGCGCTCGAGGGCGAGCCAGAGCCCGCGCACCACGTCGCGCACGTCGATGAAGCAGGCGCCGCCCGCGACGTACACCGGCCACATTCCTCGCGCGATGTCCGCGATGGGCTTTCCGATCGGCGTCGGCGCGAAGTCCTGTTCGCCGACGGCGGAGGTCGGGTTGACGATCACCGCAGGGAGTCCGTAGTCGCGGACGTAGCGTTTCACTTCCTCCTCGCCGGCTTTCTTGGTCTCGCCATAGAGGAAGTCGAAGGCGAGGTTGTAGGGCGACTCCTCGTTGCGCAGCTCGCCCGGCGTCTCGGAGGCGCCCAGCGTGATGCAGCTGCTGACGTGCACGAGCTTCCGCACTCCATGCTCGAGGCAGGCCTCGGCGACGTTCCTCGCGCCGGCGACGTTGACCTGGTGGAAGACGCCTCGATCCTCCGCCCAGTACCGGTTCAATCCCGCCAGGTGGACGACGGTCTCGCAGCGGCTGGCGAACGCATCCAGGCTGGCGCGATCGAGCAGGTCGCCCTCGACGGCGTCATATCTCCCTGCGAGATCCGCGAGCGGCGCCAGCGCGCTGCCTCGCTGCAAGAACGCGACCGGCCTCACTCCTCTGTGCACCGCGGAGCGCAGCAGGTGCGCCCCGATGAAGCCGTTCGCTCCGGTGATGCCGATGGCCCGATCCGTCATGACGCTCGCGACTCGTCGAGTCGCCGCGTCAGTGTAGCAGGAGCCTTGATGCGCCAGGCACGCTCGAGCCGCAGGCGGCACTCGGCCACGGACAGCTTGGACAGCGCTGGTGGCCGAGCTTGCAGAGGTCCTTCCATTTCATGAAGTCGACCCTGGCAGCGTCAGGCCGGCACTTCCTCGATGCGGTCGACGCGGTCCGGATAGAAGGCGAGATGATCCTTGATCGCCGCGACCCGCGGAAACGGGGTCTCGTAGGTCCAGACGGCGTTCTCCGCCGAGCGCCCGTCCGCGCGGATCGTGTAGTACGACGCCTCGTTCTTGAACGGGCAGTAGCTCTTGTGCGCGGTCCGCTCGAGCAGCGACATGTCCGCGTCCTCGCGCGGGATGTACTGGACGGGCGGCAAGGTCGCTTCCCTGAGGGTCAGCGCGCGAGTGGTATCGGCGACCACGCGGCCGTTGAACGTGACGCGCACGCGCCTCTTGTTGGGCGTGATGGTGATGGGATCCTGCTCCTGCTGCCTCTGGCGATCCATCCTCGACTCCTTCCCCTGCGCGGAGTCTAAGCGGTCCCGGTGGGGTGTTCGAGGAAATCCCGCTCGTACATCCGGACGAGAGCGAGCAGGAAGGCGATCACCAGCGGTCCGGCGATGATCCCGAGCAGCCCGAACATGGTGATGCCGCCGAGGAGGGCCAGGAAGACGAGCCCGGTGTGCATCTCCACTTTGCCTCGCATCGCCAGCGGCTTGACGACGTTGTCCGCGAGGGTGAGCAGGACCCCGCACCAGGCGCCGATGAAGATGGCGGCGGTGAGATGGCCGGTGAGCCCGAGCAACAGGGTGGCCGGGACCCAGATGATCGCGGTCCCGATGACCGGCACGAACGAAGCGATCAGCGTGGCGATCCCGAGGAACACAGCGTTGGGCACGCCGGCGAGCACGAACCCGATGGTCGCCAGCGCCGCCTGCACGAGAGCGGTGAGCGCGGCCCCCACCAGCGTGGCGCTGGAGACGTTGGCGAACTCGCGCAGCAGCTCCTCCGTCTGCGCGGCTTGCAGCGGGGAGATGCGGCCGAGCACCCGGATCAGCCTGCGTCCGTCGACCAGGAGGAAGTAGAACGCCGCCAGCATGATCAGCGTGCTGGCCACCGCTCCGGCGGAAGCGCCGAGGATCGCCGGACCCGCCGCCTGGGCGTAGTCCACCGCCTTCGCCGCGAAACCCTGGATCTGCTCGCGCGAGAGATGCAGCGTGGAGAGGACGCTGTCGATGGCGTGCTGCGCCTGGGGTGGCACCCGCGACAACGAGATGTCGCCGACCGACTGGACCCCCAGCGAGTCGCGCACCCAGGTCAACCCTCTGGTGGTCTCCTTGGCGACGAAAGCGACGATGCTCGCGATCGGAGCGACGATGGCGCCGAGGACGAGCAGCGTGAGCAGGGCGCCGGAGAGCTTGCGGCGGCCTTTGAGGAGCCGTTCGGTCCGCGCGAGCAGCGGCTGGAACGCGGCAGCCAGCACCGCGGCGAGGAACAGCGGAGACCGGAAGGGCCAGATCACATAGAGGGTCAGCGCCACCGCCAGCGCGAACAGCGCCCAGAAGGTGCGTCGAGTCCGCGTCGTCGGCGCGCGCGGCCCGAGCGGTGGGCGGACCGATAGCGGCCGTTCGAGCGGGGACGGCGCAATGTTCTCCGACATACGTAGAGGTTATGCACTGCCCAGGCGCTCGGCTCAGTCCTCTTCGGTAGTCCGCGGCGCCTGCGGCAGCTGTTCGTCGAGGGACTGCCGATAGCGGATACAGCCCCGTAGGAACTGCGGCCAGGCGGGTACGGCAATTCGCCGATCCAACGGCTCCGGGAGCAGGCCCCAGAGCGCGGGATGGTGCCAGCACAGCTCGTGCCCGCTGCTGTCGCGGTGGGCGCGGATACCGGCCCGAAGGCGCTTGACCTCATCGAGCAACTGCTCCCGGGAGAGACCGTTCAGGTCGTCGTCGAACGATGCCCGGGGCACGGGTTACGCCTTCTGCTTGACGATCTTTCCCAGGATTTGCTGCGCGTAGTCCTTGTCCCAGGTGACGAGGTTCTTCCGCGCGGACACTTCGGTCTTGGTCGTCTTCCCGTCCTGCCGTTCCATCGTGACGGTGACTTCCAGGTCGCCCTTGTTGCCCTTCAGCTCGCGTTTGGCGCCGCTGTTCTCGGTCTGCGTTCCGGTGACGTTGACACCCTCTTGCTGCAAGACCGCCCGGGCTCGCTGCTCGACCTGGTCCACGGGACCATCCACGATGGACTCCGCCCCCCGGCTGGTCAGGTAGACGCCGGTGCCGGCGCCCGCCGCGGCCGCCGTCGCCGCCACGCATCCGGGCAGCCCGCCCGCCAGCCCGAGCAGCAGTAGCCAGCGCGCCCTCGCCTTCCACATCTTCTCCATATCGTCTCCTCGAAGGCAGGCATTCCAGCGCTGCCGGAACGGATAAGATGCGGAGCGGCTGCCGGGATGGCCAGTCGTTTCGAGGAGAGAATGGCGAACGAGAGTGCATCGCAGAAGCTCCCGCCAGGGAGCGATGGGCTGCCGTTGCTCGGCGAGACGCTGAGCTTCGTCCAGGACATCTTCGGCTTCATCCGCAAGCGGCGGCAGCAGTACGGGCCGGTCTTCCGCACCAGCATCCTGGGCAAGCCGACCGTGTTCATCTCCGGGCCGCAGCTCGCCGAGAAGTGGCTGGACCCGGCGCTGATCGAGCGGGCCGGTGCGCTGCCGCCCAACGTCCTCGAGCTCTTCGGCGGCGATGCGAACATCGTCCCCTTGCTGGATGGCGAAGCGCACCGGAGGCGCAAGCAGGCCCTGCTCAGCGCGTTCAGCCGCGAAGCGATCGCCAGCTATCTCCCGCGACTGCAACGGATCGTCGAGGAACACCTCGCCGGGTGGGCGGCCGCCGGAGAGATGCCCGTCACCGAAGACCTCAAGCGTCTCGCCATCGAGTCGATCTGCGGCTGCGTGCTCGGCCTCGATCCCGGGGACGAGCTGCGGCGCCTGCTCGACGATTATGGCCGGGTCGGCGCGGCCTTCGCCGGGCTTCCGATCGACCTTCCCGGCACGCCCTATCGCGCCGGGTTGAAGGCGCGCGACCGGATCCTCGCGGTGCTCCGGGACCAGGTGCGCAAGCACCAGCAACAGCCCGGGAGCGACGGGCTCTCCCGCATCCTCGCGGCGGCGTCCGCGACGGGCGAGCCGCTCCCGGTCGAGACGGCCGCCCTGGAGATGCACCATTTCGTCCTCGCCGGCGTCATCGTCTTCGCGGAGCTCGCCACCATCGTCCGCGCGCTGCACGACGACGCCGCGGTCCGGGAGAAGGTCAAGGCCGAGGTGATCGCGCAGGCGCCCGCGGGACCGGTCACGCCGGCGCAGCTGCGGCAGCTGCCGTACTTGCTGCAGGTCGTGAACGAGGTGAAACGCACCTGCCCGAACGTGCCGATGAGCTTTGGCCGCGCCCGCGCCCCCATCCAGATCGACGGTTACGTCATCCCGCCGGGCTGGCTGGTGATGATGGCCGTGGTGGAGAGCAATCAGGATGCGGTCTTCACCAATCCGTCGGTCTTCGATCCGGATCGCTTCGGGCCGGGGCGGGCGGAACACGAGCGGCATCCGCATGCCTTCATGCCGCAGGGCGCGGGCGAGCTGTCCGGGCACAAGTGCGCCGGGTACGATTTCTCCACGGTGATGATGCAGCTGTTCGCGATCCTGCTGGTGCGCGGGTACAGGTGGGAGCTTCCGCCGCAGGACTTCGGAATGAGATGGAACCGCATCCCGCCGGAGTACAAGAGCGGGCTTGTCGTCCGGGCACAAAAGATCTAGTCCGCCACTGTGGCCGCCCAGCCCGGCAGACGACTGGCACCGTTCATGGCCGCGATCGCGATCGGCGCCGGTGCGATCGGGGCCGTGCAGGCTGCTCCCGCTCGCCGTCTCCGATTACCAGCCCAGCTCGTCCTCCGGGACGGACAGCAGGGTTTCGTCGGTGAGTCGGGCACGGTCATCACGATCGAGCGAGAGGGCCGCTTCCGCATCGCCAAGTTCGTGAACGACCGGATCGAGTCTCCCCATCTGAAGGGGATTCTTCGAGCGGCGGGGATTCGCGAGCTCGCCCGCGCGTGGGCGCGCGTGAACCCTGCTGACCTGCCGGGTGTCATGTCCAGATCAGCCGCGGCGAACCCTCATCGGCTTCAGCTCTCGGTGGGCAAGCGAACCTCCACGTTGACGCTGTTACCGGGCGAAACGGCGCAAGAGGCTGCCGCCGCATTGCGTCGCGGTGGGCCAAATCCTGCCACCCGTTTCCTCGAGCTGTGGATCACCGCGCAGAAGGCCGTGGCGCGGGAAGTCCGCAAGAAACGGTAGTCGGGTTTCAGTCGAGCCGGACGGCCACTCCCAGCGCGGACGCGGTCTGCGTACCGCGGTCGTAGCGGACCCGGATGACGGCGTTGCACCCGAGCTTGCGGGCCTCGTCCTGGAGCGCTGCGATCACCGCAGGAAGGGTCGCTTCCGCGGCCGTCCCCGTCGCCGTGACGATCGCGACCTCGCCGTAGCGGCCGGGAACGGGCTCGCCTTCCATCAGGACCTGCACGTCGCCGGACCAGGCGCTGCGGGGAGCGGTCTCGGTCAGCACCCGCTCGCGCGTACGGAATGCGCGAGCCCGGAAGGTCAGGGTCGCGGTCTCCACCAGCCGGACGCCGTTGCAGGTCTTCGGCTGATGATAGGAGACGGGCACGACCTCGGTGATCGTCGCCATCGACCTGTTCGTCCCGGGGCGCCGGACGGAGCGCGGCTCCATCCGCGTCTCCGTGGTGCCGCAGTCGTACGTGTAGCTCTCCTTGGCCGTCTCGTACCGCGTGGCGAACGCGTCGACGCGAGCGATGTTTCCTCCCCGCGCGGCGACACGCCCGGTCAAGTCCGCCAGCACCTGCTCGAGCCTGGCGGGCGGCATCCGTGCTTGCGCCTCCACGAGGCCCAGCTCGTCAGCGACTGCCGGCTCCTGCGTGAACTGCACCGCGACAGGTTCTCGGCCGCCGGGCACCGCGGAGGCCGTCCGGATCGCGCTCGACCTGGCTGTGGAGCAGCCGCAAGCGAGCATGAGGCAAGCCACCCCTGCGCGCATGTCCGCATGCTAGCAGGGCGTCGGGGCCCCAGTCGATACTTCTCAGGAGCTTGCGTCGGCCTTGTCGTCGACGGGAGGCTCCGCGGGGGTGGTCTCCTCCGCCGGCCTCTGCTTCCCGCGGCGGTCCTTCTTCGCCTTCCGCCCGGGCTGCGCGGATTCGGCCTCCATACCCTGCTCGGTTGCCTGCTTCCGCAGCGGCAGCCCCTTCTTCCGGTTCCCCTTCGGCTTGAGCCACCAGCGCGTCTCCGCGGACGCTCCGTTGCTCAGCGTGGAGACGTCGACGCGAACGATGGTCCCGTCCTCGAGGTCGATCTCTTCCTGCGGAACGCCGGAGAGGACCGCCAGCACCGAAGTGAGCTGAGGCTGGTGACCGACGACGGCGACAGCCTCGGCCTCCCCCGCGCGCGACGCAATCGCGCTGCGCACCGCCGCGACGTCGAACTTCGGATCCAGCTCCGGAAGGATGGCCACCTCGCCGTGCTCGGTCTCGCCGGCGAGGATCTCCGCCGTCTGTACCGCGCGGATCTGGGGACTGGTCAGGATCAGGTCCAGCTTGCGGCCGAGCTTGCCGAAGGCGCGAGCCGTCTTCTGGAAGCGGCGCCGGCCTTTGTCGGTCAGCGGCCGCCACTCGTCGGAGATCCCTTCGCCGCCCTCGGCCGCGATGCCGTGTCCCACCACATACAGTTGCATGACGTGTCCTGCCTCGGAAGCGGGGCGCTCGCCGTCGTCGCCCTCGTTGGTCGGAATCTGCAGCTCGATCTCGGAGACCCTGGCGGATTCCGGCGAGGACGGCGGTTCTGGACGGCCTTCGCCGCTCCATCTCCAGATCACCTTCCGGATCTCTGCATTCCGCAGCAGCCGCTCCTTGAGATTGTCCAGGAGGTCGGATTTCCACTTGCCCCCGAAGAGCTCGAGAGTGGTCTCCACCGGGTGACCCAGCCTGTGCCGGAGCGAGCGCGCCATGAGGGCAGCATTTACTCCCGACCGGGCCGTCGCGCGAGCCTCTTTTCAATCCTTCTTGCTGGCGGCGTTCGGGTGCCGCTGCAGCAGCAGCTTGAGCGAGGGCGAGCGGCGAACGAGATCCTGCTTCAGCAGATGCGCGATCAGCGCGGGCGGACACGCCGCCCAGCGGGAGATGTTCTGCACCAGCAGCGTCGAGGTGTACGTGCGCCCGCAGAGCAGCGCAGCCGTCTTGCCGTCGACGGGCAAGCCGGCGAGCGACGTCAGGCAGCGGCCTTCGGTCTTGACGATGACCTCCACGCGCTCCTCCGCCTCGGCGCTGGAAAACCGCGCACGCAAGAGCTCTCGCGCGACCCGGCGCGTCTGCTCCGGCACATCGCGCGAGATGACGAGCTTGTGCTGCTCGAGGAGCCGCCGGCCGCCGTACAGCCGCCGCAGCAGGCCAGCCGGAAGCTGCGGATTGCGCAGAAGAGCTCGACGCACGCCCGCGTCGGCGGCAAAGGCGGCACGGGCGGCGAGCGCTTCCAGCCCCGCCGGCGTCCGGTGGTGGGTCGCGGCCAGCCGCGCCTGGGCGAGACCGAAGCGCGGGTTGTCGAGCAGCGCGTGGATCACGGCGGGCAGCGGATCGAAGCAGAGCGCCGAGAGCTCGGGCTCCTCGGCCGCCTTCGCCCGTGCGATCCGCTCTTCCGCGCCAAGCTCGCGGAGGGTCGTCTCGTACAGCTGGCGGTGCGTGCCGGAGGGCGCTTCTCGCTCCTCGGTTTCCTCGTCGTCGTCGTCCTCGGCGACCTCGTGCGCCGGCACGGCCCCCAGCGAAACCAGCTTCTCCAGCGCTGCCTCGACGCGTTCCGGCGGCAAGCCGGTGACGATCGAGAGGCCGTGAAGGTCGGTGACTCCGTCGAGCCGCGAAGCGACGAAGCCTTCTTCCGGCGTGAGAGGGAGGCTGCGGAGATCGACGCCGGGACTCAGCGAGGGCTTCCACGGCGCGGTCTGTGCCTCATCTCGCTGCGTCAAGCGCCCGGGGTCCTCGTAGCGTAGGGTAGCACGCCGGATGGACGTGCGCGTCGAATGCTACTCGGGGCACCGCGGTGAAGAGACTCCGCGCCGCTTCACCCTGGGCGGCCGCCGTGTCGAAGTGGCGGAGGTGATCGATCGCTGGCTCGGTCCCGACCACCGGTACTTCAAGGTCAAAGGCGACGACGGCGCCGAGTACATCCTGCGCCACGACCATGAGTCGCAGGGGTGGGAGCTGATCCTCTACACGCGAGACCCACGCGGCTAGCCGAGCTGGATCTCGGGAGGCACCTCGGGGTTCATCAGCGACGCACCGCCGTCCGCGTAGATCACCTGCCCGGTGATCCAGGCAGCCTGCTCCGAGCAGATGAGCGCCGTGACGTTGCCGGCGTCTTCGGGTGTTCCCAAGCGTCCCATCGGCGTCCACCCGCGCGCGTGCCAGCCGCGGATGAGCTCCTGGGCCTGCGGTGGCAGGGTGTTCAAGACGCTGTTCTCCGTCCACCCAGGGCTGATCGCGTTCACCGTGATCCCCCGCCGGGCGAGCGCCACCGCGAAGTAACGCACGAGGGACTCGAGCGCCGCCTTCGCCGAGCCCATTCCCACCCAGGGTTGCAGGCCTCCTGTGCGGCTCCCTTGGGCGTAGGTGAGGGCGACGATCCTTCCTCCGCTCCCCATCAGCGGCATCGCCTCCCGCACTCCGACCAGGAACGCCTTCGCCTGGGAATCGAAGGCGGTATCCCATTGCTCCAGCGTGATCTGCGTGGGCCCCTGGAAGAAGGCCGGCACCTCGGGCCGCGCATTGCTGACGAAGACGTCGAGCTTCTTGAACTGCGCCTGGACCTTGCGGAACATCTCCTTGATCTCTTCGGGGCGCGTGACGTCGGCCTGCACGATGAAGCCGTCGGAATCGCGCCTGCGGACCTCCGCGAGGGTCTCCTTGGCGGCGCCCTCGTTCTTGTAATAGTGGATGGCGATCTTCGTTCCCTGCTCCGCCAGCTTGAGCGCGATTCCTCGACCGATGCCGCGGGAGCTTCCGGTGATCAGGGCGCATTTCGCATCGGGCGGCATGTCGACCTCCTCTTGCGTGTGATCGAGCCCGGGAAATCTCCCTCCGCGCGGATCGCCGCGTCAAGGCGGCCGGCTACTTTCGATCCTGGCGGTGCTTCCTCGCCGGCGCGGGCGGCGATTCGTCGACGGGAGCTTGCTCTACCTTGCCGCGGAGTCCCTCGTCGCTGGCGCGCATCTCGGAGAGCACCTCGGCCTGCTCGCGGACGGCCTCCCGCGCATCGGCCTCTCCGCGCTCGAAACCCTGCCGCCGGTCCCGCTCGGCACCGGCGCGCTGCAATTCGGCGCGCCGGCGCAGACCCTCCGCCATGCGCCGCACCTCATCGAGAGCGCGGCGCGCCTGCTCCGCCGATCGGCGCGCTTCCTCCGCTGACTGCCGGGCGCTCTCCGCCAGCTCGCGTGCCTCCTCCTTCATCCGGCGGCCCGATTCGGCGGCCTGCCGGTTGAGCTCTGCGGCCTCTCGCTGCTCCTCGCCCATGCGGCGCGCCTTCTCATCGGAAGCACTGCGCGCCGCGCCGGCGCGCCGTTTCGCTTCCGTCGAAGCTTTTAGAACGGCTCTCTTGAGCCGCGATGGGCGCCGCGCATCGGGCATGCGCGCATTCTATACTCCCCAGCCCACCCCTCCGCCGAGGCCTGGCGCCACTTCCGATGCATCTATTCCGGGACCGCTTGGCCGGTGCCGCCGAGCTCCGCGGGGAAGTCCTTCATCTTGGGCAGGCCGTCCTTCATGCGGAGCACGCTGCGCTCATAGTTCACGTGGACGCCAGGCTTGAAGGGGAACTCGGGGATGGTCGCGGCATAGACGTCGATCAGGCCCCACTCCGGATGCTCGGTGAAGAGGTGGCCGCCGCAGGACTTGCACCACTTGCGGTAGCTCCTCTCGGTCTTGTGGAAGGTGCCCACGTTCTCCTGGCCCTTGGTGACCGTCACCGCTTCCTTCTTCCAGAGGGTGAAGGCGTTGACGGGACCAGCCGACCAACTCCTGCACGACGCGCAGTGGCAGTAGCCGGCTCCCACCGGGTCGCCGTCGACCTTGATCTCCACGGCGCCACAGAAGCACTTCCCCAGGTACACGCTCATGCGGACCTCCCTTGCCGACGGCGGTTTCAACCTGAGATGGGCCGAGCCACCGGAACTATTCCCTGCTTCGGTTTCTGCGCCTACTTCTTCGCCGCGGCCTTGGAGCGCGGGTCGTCGGCCGGGTTCACGTAGTTGATGGCCCACGGCCCCATTCCGTGCAGCTGCACGACGGTCTCGGTCTTCGTCATCGCGAAGTGGTGCTGCTTGGCGGGCATGACCACGAAACTGCCGGTGGGCAGCTCTTTCGCGGCGGCCTCGTCGAGCTTGTCGGCCATGCCCATGTAGAACGTCCCGCTGATCACTGTGACGTGCTCATCGGCGGGGTGCCAGTGCGCTGCAATCTTGTAGTTGGCCGGTAACTTGAGCCGCATCGTGAAGAGGCCGGCCTCCTTCGGGTTCCCTTCCATCGCCGCCACTTTGGAGCCCGGCGGCAGCGAAGGCGGTCCGTCGACCCACTTCAGATCGCCGCCCGTGAGCATGACGTGCGCAGCCGTGGCCGCGGGCGCCTTTGACGTCTCTTCCGCGAACGACGTCCTCGCCGCGAGCAGGCCGAGAGCGAGGACTCCGATCGCGAGCATCGAATACCGGCGTGACGTTGGCATCGCGTTCCCCCTTGAGAAGCAGGGCAGATGACACCTCCGATCCACCGTGTCAAGCAGCCGGCCGGCGAGAGGAAGGACGCGAGAACGATTGCAGGCATAGCGAGGCGGAAAGCGCCTGGCGGAGATGCACGCGAACGGTCCATGGGGACCTCCTGCGGCGAAGCCAGACCCTCCCCACGCGCTTGACTTTTGCTTTGCAAAGGGGGTTTTTCCCGATTGGGGGCAGAATGGCCATCCCCGGCCAGCAGCGGATCGGCGATCCGGACGTCACGGTCGTGCCCGGAGACTGCCTGAAAGACCGCTTCGTCATCGAGACCGAGCTGGGGCACGGCAGCGGCGGCGTCGTGTTCGTGGCGCGCGATCGCAAGCTCGATCGCCCCGTCGCCATCAAGATCATGAGCCATGCCGCGGGCGCGGACCGCGAGGCGCTCGACCGCTTCGCCCTGGAGGCGCGCGCGGCGGGCGCCCTCCAGCACCCCAACGTCCTCGTGGTGCACGACGTGGGAGACGATCCAGTCCCTTTCATCGTCTCCGAGCTGCTGCGCGGTCGCACGCTGCGGGAGCGCCTGACGCAGGGACCGCTGCCGGCGGACGAAGCGCTGGCGCTCGCGCTGCAGCTCGCGCGAGGCCTCGCCGCCACGCACGAGCAGGGCATCGTCCACCGCGACCTCAAGCCGGAGAACCTGTTCTTGCTGACGGACGGCCGGCTGAAGATCCTCGACTTCGGAGTCGCGAAGCTCCTGCCGTCCACCCAACCTGCCGCGGACGCCGGCGCCGCCCGAAGGCTGCGAACCGCGACCGGCGCCAACCTGGGAACCATCCCGTACATGTCTCCGGAGCAGGTCCGCGGCGTGCAGGCCGACGCGCGCTCCGACGTGTTTGCCTTCGGCGCCATCCTGCACGAGATGCTGTCGGGTGCCCCGCCCTTTTCCGGGCCGTCCGACGTCGAGGTGGGCCACGCCATCCTCTCGGAAGAGCCGGCGCCGCTGCCGGCCAGCACGCCCCAGCCGCTGCGCGCGCTGATCCGCCGCTGCCTCGCCAAGCGGCCCGAAGATCGGTTCGCCTCGGCCCGCGAGGTGCTCGAGATCCTGGAGGAGCTTGCGCCCCGGCCGCCGCCCCCGCCGTTGTTCACCCGACGGCGCATGATTGCCTTTTCCGTGCCGCTCGCGGTCATCGCGACGGTCATCGCGGCGAGCTCGGTGGAATCCTGGTTCAGAAGGGCTCCGTCGGCGCCGAAGCCGACCCGGCTCGCCGTTCTTCCCTTCCGCGCGGTAGGCGTGAACGCGGACGGCGAGGCCTTGTGCGCCGGGCTCGCGGAGATCCTCACCAACAAGCTGCGCCAGATCGAGCACCTGCAGCCGTCGCTCGACGTCATCTCGGCGGCGGACGTGGCCAAGGAACGCGTGGGGAGCGCGCGCGACGCGCGCAGCGCATTTGGCGCCACGGTAGCGGTGACCGGGAGCGTCCAGTGGGCAGCGGACCGGATCTCCGTCGGCGTCAACCTGGTCGACACCAGAACGCAGTTCGTGCGCGAGGCGCGCGATTTCGACCTTCCCCGCGACGACATTCCCGGCGTCGGGCGCCTGCTCGTGCAAAAGGTCGCCGACATGCTGGAGATGGACAGCGCCGCGCAGCCGCAGGGCGGCCCGGGCGACGCATTCGCCGTCTCTTCCCAGGCGACCCGCTTGTACCTGCAAGGCAGGGGACACCTGCAGCGCCCCGATCGCGTCGAGAATCTCGACCTCGCGCTCGCGGCGTTCGACGGCGCGCTGAAGGCGGACCCGGGCTTTGCGCTCGCCCATGCGGGAAAGGCGGAGGCATGGCTCCGGCGAAACCAGATCATCCGGGACCCGGCGGCCTTGGAGCAGGCGCGCGGGAGCGTCCGGCGTGCCGTCGAGTCGGGCGGCAACCTCGCCCAGGTGGTCTTGACCGCCGGGCTCGTCCAGCTCGCGGGCGGAGAGCACGCGCAGGCGATCGACAGCTTCCGCCGCGCGCTGGAGATCGAGCCGGCGAACCCCGATGCCATCCGCGAGCTCGGCAATGCGTATGACGCCGCGGGGGAGACCGCCAACGCGGAGGCGACGTTCCTGCGGGCGGTGCAACTCCGTCCGGATTCGTGGGCGACGAGCCGCGACCTCGGCGTCTTCTACAACCGGCACGGGCGCCTCCAGGACGCCCTGACCCAGCTCCAGCGCGTCGTCGCGATGACGCCGGACAGCTACCGGGCTTATGCCAATCTCGGAGGGATCTACCTGCGGCTCGGACGCCATGTGGAAGCAGCCGGCGCGTTGCGCAAGTCGCTCGCGCTCCGTCCGACGACCGGGGCGTACATGAATCTCGGAACCGTCGACTACTTCGAGGGGCGGTACCGGGAAGCGGCCGAGTCCTACCGGAAGGCGACGCAACTCAGCCCATCGGACGAGCGCGCGTGGGGAGCCCTTGCCGACGCGCTCCGTTGGGTGCCCGGAAACGAGGACGAAATGGCGGGCGCGTACGCGCAGGCGATCGCCTTCGGAGAGCAGCAAGCGGCGCTGAACCCGAACAACGCGGACTTGCGCTCGCTGCTGGCCATGTACCACGCCTATGCGGGACATCGGGATGCGGCCGACCGAGCCCTCCGGGAAGCGCTGCGGCTGGCGCCTGAGAACGGGGCGGTGCTGTTCCGCGCGGCGCTGGTGCACGAGCAGCTGGGACGGCGCCAGCGCGCTCTCGCCGCCATCCAGGAGGCGCTGCGGGCGGGGTACTCGCGAGAAGAGATCGGGAAGGCGCCGACACTCGAAGCGCTCCGGAGAGATCCGGGCTACGGTGGCGTGCGTTGACAAGCTTGTGAACCGGCGCGCAGGCGCCGGAGGGATCGGGGGGCACATGCTGTCGAACAGGTCGAACAAGGCGTTGGTCTGGCACGCGATCGTGATCGTCGCGGTGGTGTTGGCATGCTCGGGCACCCCGGTCAAGATGACGGCTCAGGACAGAGGGGATCACGGTTCCTTCCAGAGAGCGCACAAGGATCTGCGGGACAAACTGAAGACTCAAACAGGCGACTCGGGCGTCGTGTTCGATGACAGCACCATCTTCATCGGCGTCGTGCCCAATGGCAACGGATCGCCGAACGCATCGAGAGATCCCTCGGAAATGCGCATCAAGGTCAACAAAGGGGCGACGCTGACCTGGGCGTGCTGGGACGGTAAGTTCAGGCTGGACTTCGTCCCCACGCCCACCGGCAAGGAATCACCGCTCGAGAGAATGGAGACCAAAGTCGAAGGGGGAGACTCGGTCCCGAGCGTCGCAAGTGCAGTCGTCCGCAGCGACGCGGGGGTCGGGCACTACTACTTCAGCGTCCACGTCGATCTTGCCGACGGTACCAAGTACGACGATCCGTCGTGCCCGCCGATCATCATCGAGCCCTGAGGGCGGCTTGGTCCGGGTCGGGAATTCCAGCCGCCCATCCCGCGCCGACCGCGATCAGCGCGCGACGGATCACACGTTCATCTCTTCTTGCCGACGACCAACAGCACCGCGCCGGCGCCGATGGCTGCGACTCCCGCCCAGGTGGGAACGTCGACCGTCTCCTTCTCCTTGATCGAGAGCTTCACCGCGCCCAGGTCCGCGTCGTGTGATTTCCGGGTGTAGCTGAACTGTTTGTAGACCAGACCGAGAACGCCGAGGACGATCAGCACCACCCCTACGATCCTGAGCACGCTCATGGTCCCCGCCCGCGTCCAGCGCTACGGAAGCTTGATGAAGTCCTGAAGGAACGCCCGCGCCGAAGGCTGCTCGATTGCGCCGAGCGTTGCACTCCGGAAGCGGGGCCGTCAAGCGCTGGGGGCGCATCCCGTGCTCCACGGGTTTCGGGGACACCATACGTAGCTTGACGTAAGGTGTCCCCGAAACTCCGAAGTCACTCGAAGAGCGCCGCAGCCGCTTGCGGCCAGCCGCCGGCGTCCTGGCCGCCGAAGATGAGGACCTTCCCGGTGCTCAGCAGCGTCACCGTGGCCGTGGAGAAGGCCGGGTCGAGCATGGGGCCCGCGCTCCATCGTCCGGTGGCCGGGTCGAGCATGGGGCCCGCGCTCCATCGTCCGGTGGCCGGGTCGAAGATCTCCGTCGTCCTGACGCCGACATCGGCCCTCCCCGCGAGAGCCGGCGGAACTTCCCCGCCGATCACCAGGACTCGCCCGTCCGTCAGCGACACCGCCGAATGCGAGTCGCGTGGCGCTTGCAGGTTGCCGCCAGGGCTGAATTGCCCAGTCGCCGGATCGAAGATCTCCGTTCCCAAGGGCGGCGCTGCCGGGTCGTTGCCGTCTCCTCCGGAGATGAGGACGCGTCCATCGGGCAGCAGCGCGGCGGCGTGGTTCCTTCGCGCCGCGCTCATGGACCCGGTCGGGGTGAATGAGTCGCTGGCCGGATCGTAGATCTCCGCCGTGCTCGCAAAGAACTCCGCCGACGGATTGGGAACCTGGCAGCAAGTGAGCCCTCCCGCGATCAGCACGCGCCCGTCGCGGAGCGGCGTCGCCGTGTGCACCACCCGGACCTGGAGCATCTCGCCGACGGAGTGCCATTTATGGTCGGCCGAGACGTAGCGATCCACGCTGCCGCTGACCGGGTTCTGGGCGCCGACGAGCCCTCCGCTCAAGATCGCGCCGCCGTCGGAGAGCGGCGTCGGCGTCCGGTTGGTGATGCCGCGCGTCGCCGCGTCTCCCACCGGTATGAGATCCGGTATGGCAGGGTCGAACAACTGCGTGACCACCGAACGAAGCGCGCCGACCGGCGCGTTGATGCCGGAGCCCGCCAACAGGAAACCTCCGGTGACGAGCGGCACGACCGACGTGAACACCTGCGCCTGAGCGGAGAACAAGAGATCGGGCCCACGCGCGAGCTTCTCCGTCGCCGGATCGAAGATCTGCGTCAGCAGGCTGTCGGGCACCAACGGCGTCTCCGAGGTGTTCCCTCCCATCACCATCGCGCGGCCGTCCGGCAGCGCGGCGGCCAGGTGGTTGGTCTGCGCGAACGGGGCGCTCTCGAGGACGCGAATCCGATCGCGGTACTTCGCCTGGACCGTGGCCTGCGCCTCGACCTGCTCGCCGCCGCGGTCGACCCGCAGCGTGAAGGTGGTCGTGCGCGAGAGGAGCGGCGTGTCCACGGCGACGCCGCTCTGGACGCGGCCGATTCCGTCGATGCTGCCGAAGCCGTCGTCGAACACCGGGGTGAGCGAGGTGCGCTCGCCGACGAAGACCACCGGCGCGGCGGACGTCAGCGCAAGCCGGGGGCTGGGGTGGTCATCCGCCGCCGCCGGAAGCGACTCGCCCGAGCAAGCGCTGAGAGCAGCGACAGCGAGGACACTACAAAGGATCGATCGGTTCAACTTCCCCTCCCAAGCCAGCGCAGCGGCTGGCGACTCCTGACCGATGAAGATGAAACGACCCCCTGGACTATTCCCTCTCGCACCGCGCCGGCCGTCCGCGGACCCGGTTTGCTCCCGGCGTTCGCAGGCCAGGCATCACCTCGCGGCGCAGCTTGACTTCCCGGGCTCCCGCCGCTAATCCCTGAGTCC